>ERZ1066121.857-NODE-857-length-25444-cov-6.818071_pt1 | contig 25444 bp, 21 predicted proteins | sample MGYA00382768_ERZ1066121 | MGnify/ENA primary metagenome ERZ1066121 (study PRJEB33369, sample SAMEA5778351) | biofilm metagenome | biome: Industrial cooling water; feature: Water cooling tower basin; material: Biofilm | place: United Arab Emirates | collected...
GGATGGTTTCGGCGCAGGCCTGGCTGGTGGTGCTGATCGGCTTTGGTCTGGGCCTTGCCATGGCAACGCTGTTCATTGGCGGGGGCGCGGCGGGCAGTCCCGATTTCAAGGGCTTTTACATGCCATACCAAATTCCGCTCATCACGCTGGGCCTGGTGCTGGCGATCGTCGGCATCACCAGCCGCATTGCCATCCGCTCCGTACTCAAAACCGACCCTGCATCGGTGTTCAGATGAGCGGCGGCCTTGCCATTTCCGTTCGCGATGTCGTCAAGGAATTTCCGGTCGGCGGCGACAGTATCCGTGTGCTTCACGACATTAAAGTCGACATCCAGGCGGGCGAGCTGACCTATCTGGTCGGTGAATCCGGGTCGGGGAAGACAACGCTGATCTCGATCATCGCGGGCATACTGTACCCCACATCGGGCCGGGTCGGCGTGTTCGGGACGGACATTTACGACCTGTCAGACAATGATCTGGTCGCATTCCGGCTGGCGAACATCGGCTTCATCTTTCAGCAATATAATCTCCTCCCGACTCTGACTGCCGCCCAGAATGCCGCCATCCCGCTGATTGCGCGTGGTGTTAAGCGTGCCGAGGCGGTCGAGCGCGGACGCGCGTTGATGACGCGGCTCAACATCGGTGATCATGCGGACAAGTTTCCAAACCAGCTGTCTGGCGGGCAACAGCAGCGCGTGGCCATTGCGCGCGCGCTGGTGCACGAACCGCGCCTTGTCGTCTGCGACGAGCCGACGGCGGCGCTCGACGCCCGGTCCGGCAGACGGGTGATGGATCTGCTGCGCGAAGTTGCCCTGGCCGAAGACCGCGCCGTCATCATCGTAACTCACGACAGCCGCGTGTTCGATCTCGCAGACCGCATCCTGGCCATGGAGGACGGCCGCATCACGCACGATGGCCGCGACAAGGCCATATTGTCCCAACAGGAGGCCCGATGAAACGCCCCAGCTTCTCCCGCGTTATTTTGCCCGCCGTCGCCGTGGCCGGCATTATCGGCTCGGTCGCCTACATTGCCAGTTCGCAGCCGGACCGGTCGCTGACCAACCCAGCAGAAACACCTGCGCGCACCCCGCAGGTCCAGCGTCAGGGCGGCAGCGTCGCTGGCACCGGTGTGGTCGAACCTTCAAGTGAGATCGTCGACGTCGCAGCCCATGTCCCCGGCGTGGTTGCAAGCGTGTTCGTAAAACCGGGCGATCAGGTTGGGGATGGCCAACCCCTGCTGCAAATCGACAGCCGCGATGCGAAGGCCGCGCTGAACGAGGCGATCGCGCGGGCAGCAGCCGCGCGGGAAAGCGTTTCGGCGGCGCAGGTTGCGGTCCGGATCGCGCAGAATCAATATGCGCTCTACACCGCGATCGATGATGCGCGCGCAGTGTCGCAGCAAGAGGTCATCACGCGGCGCGATGCCGTCGCCAATGCCCGCGCTCAGCTTGGCGTTGCGCAGGCGCAGGTCCGGCAGGCCGAGGCTCAGGTGGCACAGGCACGGGTCGAAGTGGAACGTCATGTCGTGCGCGCGCCCGCCGCGATGGAGGTGTTGCAGGTCGATACCCGTGTCGGCGAATATGCGGGTACACAGGGCACGGCGTCGGTGCTGATGAAATTGGGCGCGACCCGGCCGCTGCACGTTCGGCTCGACATCGACGAAAATCAGATCGAAAAGGTCGCGCTGGGCCAGACTGCGGTCATCAGCCCGCGCGGTGATGCGCGGCGGCAGGTGCGTGCAAGCTTTGTGCGGGCCGAACCGTTGGTTGTGCCGAAACGCTCGCTCACCAACAGCGCGACGGAACGCGTCGACGTGCGCGTGCTGCAATTGATTTTCGCGCTCCCCGCCGGAGAGGGCCGCTTTTTCGTAGGGCAGCAGGTCGACGCTTTCATTCCGGCACAAGCCGACCGGACTGGGGAACGAAAATGACCCGCGCTGCCGCCGCGTTGGCGTTGATACTGCTGCCGGGCTGCGCTGCTGTCGGGGAGGGGCCGCAGGCTTCCTCAGTGACCGTGCCGACAACATTCCTGTATGAGGCACCCCCGGGGGAGCGGGGCACGCTTGACGATTTGCTGCCCAACGGTGACCCGGCATTCCGGACGCTGGTGGCCGCCGTCGATAGCGATGCGCCCGATCTTCAGGCGGCGTTGGCACGGGTCGACGCTGCGCGCGCCGGCCTGCGCGCAGCGGGGGCAGCGCGTGCCCCCAACATCACGGCCAATAGCAACGCGAGCTATTCACGGATCAGCGAGAACGCCGTCGTCAACGTCCCGGCCGGCACCGCGATTGATCCCACCAACGCGAGCTTTTCGGCGGGCATCGATGCGTCATGGGACCTTGACCTGTTCGGGCGGCTGCGCGCATCCCAGCGTGCGGCGACATTACGCCTCGACGCGGCCGATGCCGATGCGCGTGCGGTGCGCCTTGCGCTTGTTGCGGACATTGCGCGGGCGGTTACCGACTACCGCATGGCAGAGGCAAGGCTCTTCCTTGCAGACGCGGATTTCAGCGATGCGGCGGCGCTCGCCCGGCTGACGGACACGCGCATCCGGGCCGGAATCTCGCCTGGACTCGATCTGGTACGCGCCCAAAGCTTGGAGGCGGCGGCGCGGGCGCAGCAAGGCCCGGCACGGGCGGCGCGTGCAGAGGCGCTGGGACGGCTGGTGACGCTGACGGCGCGCGACGGCACGGCGGTCGCCGCTGCTTTTACCCAGCCGGCAACCCCTGGGGTGTCGTCGCTGCCGCCGGTGGGATTGCCATCGCTGCTGTTGCGGCAGCGACCGGACGTTGTGGCGGCCGAACGTCGGCTGAGCGCCGCCAACGCCGAAATCGCGGCCGCCGCCGCCGCGCGCTTTCCCAACATCAACATCAATGGCGTGCTCGGCCTCGCGGCGCTCGCGCTCGGCGATTTGTTCAGCACGCAATCGCTGAACGCGTCGGTGGGCGGGGGCATCACCGCGCCGCTCCTCGATTTCGGCCGTATCGAGGCGCAGATAGACGCGCGGCAGGCCGATGCAAAAGAGGCATTTGCCCTATACCGGAAAACCGTCTTCGGAGCGATTGGTGAGGCGGAGACGGCGCTGGGCAGCTTGCAGGCTAGCCAGGACCGGCTGGCGGCCCTGGAGGCCCAACTCGCGGTCGAACAGGATGCCGTCGCACTGGCCACTCAGCGATATCGCATGGGCCTCAGCAACTTTCTGGGCGTCATCGATGCGCAGCGGCAATTGAATATTGTCCGACAGTCGCTGATAGCATCGCACGGCGAAACGGAACAGGCCCGCGTTGCAGTCTATCGTGCCTTCGGCGGGTAGCGATGGCAGGGCGTAAGGGGGGGGGCAATCGGTTACATACAGCCTGTTGCCCTTACTATGCCCACTGAGGCGGACCGACTGTATTGGCAAGCGAGAAAATGGTGAACGCACTATATGTCTGGTTCCAGTGTGTGACGGCTTGACTTAGCGATGACGGCCTCGGGATTTTATTTACAGAATTCGCCGATGATTGATATGTTGTTCTGAACTTCAGAGCCTTAACTTGTTCGACGAAGCTATAGGCGATCAGCCAGTCGGCAGTGTGTCATCGCAGTTCTTGAAGTGAGGCGTAATGAAAGGATTTGACCATCGCTTCCTCGATCGGCCTGACGATTTGTCCGGCTTGGCCGTTGGTCCAGAAGTGATAGGGCTTGGTTAGGCGATGCTTGATACGGTTAATGTATCATGTGCGTTTGAACATGTGGCCAATCCATGTTTGCGAGACGCCCTGATACCCATTGAAGAACTGGCTGCTCTTGTCCGTCAGGATGGTTATAGATCCTATTGGGCACGGCCTTCACGATCACCTGGAGGAACGCTGAAGCAGCCGGCTTGGCCGCCCTGCAATAAATGCGGGCGAAGAGCAGCCGCTACGGTCCGGACCTAATAAGTGGAGCCTCATTGTGGCCTGAGTGTGGTTCAACGTTTTTTGCGAGGAGGCGTTGGATATGTCGTCGCGTCGCTAATCCGCTTCGACGGCAACATCAAAAACTTGATGGCAACCATCGCCATCGCCACTGTCGCCATCTGGTAGCACTCATGCGTCCGGATCTAAATCACATCGGCTTTGCCTTGATTGATGAATGGAAAGTTTTAAGGAACGAGCTTGCCTTGCCGGATGACCGGAAAGTTGGCGATAGCCGTCCGATTATCCGGTAAGCGGATCGGTAACCAGTTGCCGACTATCGTGACGACATGGGCCCTAGGCCGATTCTGAAAGCTCTCTCCGGCGAGAAATTGCGAATTCGCTTCAAGGCGAATGCCGAGCATGTCGTCGAGGTAGTGGAATGCCCTGGCGCATGGCTGGCGGTGGACGATGTTGAGAGGCTGGTTGCCGATTGCCGACAGGTGGTGCGTGCCTGCCTCGGCGGGCAGGACCTTGATTATGGCCTGTTCGGCCGCGCCGTGCACCATGGGCGCGCAGTGTGATCACGATCGTGCGGCGTATCGACGATGGCAAGCCGGTCGCGTTTAATGCGATGCCGTTACTGCCGGTGACGCGCGGGGGAGAGCGCGATGCACTGCTCCATCTGGGGCTGGTGATGGTCGGTCCGACTGAACGCGGCGAGGGCCTGTCATGAGCGCTTTACGGGTTTACCTGTTCGCACTGTTCGTACGGCGCGGCCTGCGCTCTTTATGAGTCAGCAGTGTAACGCAAGTTCCCGCCGTCGTCGGCCTTGTCGCCGAAACCTTTGCCGATGTTTTTCCGGGACGCAGCGATGTGCCGCAAAATTTGCGCACCGTCATCTTGCGCATCAAATCATGAAACATCAGCGCGATGCCTTCGGGGTCGGCCCCGAGGCCGGATTCGATGCCGACTCACAGGTAATTACTGACGCTTATACCGGTGGCCCGGACAATCTGAAAAAAGCTTTGCGGTCGCCGTCAAACATCGTGACCCGCGCTACAACGCCTATTGCGAGGGCGCGCTCGATTATGACCGCGGCGACGATGTGATGCAAATAGGAAAGCTCGATCTGGCGACCGGGCGGCGCTATGTCACCCGAATGGTTCCTCGCGGAGCGCTGCCCGCGCTAGCAGTGCAAATCATGTTTGTCGGGCTGGCCGCGGTTGTTGCGCCAACGCTGCAATGGCTCGATCCCCGAAAATCCTTTGGAAGGTTGCGAGGGCAATGAGTGCATTCGACTATGCGGAAATGACAACGCGCAACCGCGGCTTCGTGCCTGAGGTTGAACAAGCGACATTGCGCGCGGCCACCGTGTTCATCCCCGGGTCGGCGGCATGGGGGGTGCGGCCTTCATGGCGCTGCTACGCGCGGGCATTGGACATTTCGTGATCGCCAATATTGATGTTTTCGAAGTGTCGAACCTCAACCGCCAGCTGTTTGCAACGCTTGATACGGTCAACCGGCTCAAGGCCGAAGCGGCGCGAGACGGCGCGCTGCGGATCAATCCGGAGGTGCAGATTGAGGTTTTTGGCGCCGAATGGACAGACGCGCTCGACGCTTTGCTCACCAAGGCCGATGTCGTGATCAATGGTATGGATGACGCGGGCGCAGGCGTTCATCTCTATCGCCGCGCAAAATATCATCGCCGGACGGTGATCGACGCTTATGCCTCCCCCTTGCCATCAGTAACCCGCGTCGGGCCGGACGCGCCCCGCCTCGAAGAGCGGCTACGCTATCCAACCGTGGGCGTCGACTGGCGCGCTGTTGCTTGATGCCGCGACCAATTTTGCGCGCGACGCCGACCAGAATGAACTGATTGGTAATTTCAACCTGACCGCGATGCAGCAAGCTGGAGTCCAAACCGGTGGTTTTGATGCACAGGCCTATACCGACATGATCGTAGGCCCGCTGCACTTGCCGCGCCTGTTGACGGCGAACGGTTTCGAACCCGTCTTTCCGATGACCACCTTCGACATCGACCTGTTGCAGCTTGATTTGGCCGAACCATCCGGTTTTGCACCAAACGACGGTTTTGTCTTCGCACCGGTTGAGAAGCGCACATTTCCAAAGCGCATGGGCGAAACGCGCCAAGTCCTGAACGATGGCTTTGCCGCCAACCCGATGTTCGTGCCGTTGACCGCAGCCGAGTTCGAATTTCAAGCGGGCGAGATAAATGCGATCCTCGACCCGAGCCTGTCGTCGGTACTTCATTATAAGGGCGAGCCGATTGGCACTATCATTTGCATCCCCGACCTTAATGGTTTCCTTGCGGCAACGCGCTCACGGATCGGGATTTTGACACCGTTTCATTATCTGCGCTATCGCCTCAACCGAAAGCGCGCGGTAATTATCTTTTACTCGGTTGCGACCGCGTGGCACGGCAGGGGCGTGATGCGCGCGATGCTGACGCGTACGGTTATAGGCCTCCGGATCGAGCGAGCTATTGGGCATGTCAAGCACGGCGCGCCTTGGCTGTGGCAAGCCGTCGACGCTATAAGTTACTTCGGCATGACACGCGGCGCAGCTCAAATTGGCAACATGAACCTTGGCACCGCCCACCGGCGCAATATTGCCGAATGTCATACCGAGCGGCAGAGTAGAGCGGGGCTGAGCCACGCCGTCTGGCAGGCTGAAGATCTGCGCGCCGGGCAAAAATCCGAAACGGGCAAGGATGCGGTTGAGTGTAGCCACCAAAATCTCGGCCGCCGGGTCGCGCGTGCGTTCATCAAGCACCAGTGCAGCGGCGACGATCCGCTACGGCACCGCATTGCTGGTGAGCGCATCGGTGCTGATCCCGCCAAAGCCCGCTCCGGCAAAGGCGGCAGCACCGCGCGCCTCGGCACTTGCGGTCCGCGATATGGGTGGGCGTGACAGCGATTCACTCGCCGGTATAGCGGCAAGCCAGAGCCCTCCCGCCACTACGAGAACGGCTATGACCAGCGCTGCCATTACCGTTCGAATTGTCATCGTGCCAATACCTCGACCACTGCCGCAACCGCCTTGCGCCGCTCTCATCGCGGACACTGTTCACCGGCACCGATCAACGTCAACTGCGCGTCCGGAATAAGCGCTACCACGGCGGTCGCGTAATCGGCTGGGACATTATCTGCCGGTGTCGATCGGGCCAACCAGCAGCCAACCAGTGGCAATGCTGCGGCGCGCATCAACAAGTTTGTTTGCCGTTTAGCAGCAGTGCACTTAACGACAGGAATCGCTTAAAGGCGCGCCCAAATCGGCAGCTATGCTGCGACCTTGGGATGGACGCCCGGCTGGGTGATAAAGCTGCTGACATAGGAATGGCCTACAAAGATGGTCGGTCCGTCTTGGCGTTTGAGCAGGCGGTTTGTTCTCGCAACGTCTTCCTCAAAACTCGTCAGCAGGTTCTGGACTATGCCGACCTTGAAGCTGCGGGCGGTCAGTCGGTCTTTAAACCCCCCACTACCCTGACCTATCGGCAAAGGCGCCGCGCACAAAGATGGCGTTGCGAACGGGTGCAAGTAGGGCAGCGACGGCGCTTCAACCGGCAAATGCGCAGCGGCGAACAGTGGGACAAGATTGACATATCATTCCTCCTTTCCGTCGGCGAAGCAGGCCTCGTTGTCCGCTATTGGTGGGAGCCTCGCGATCACCTTGATCCCGAAGTCGAAGCCGGCGAGCCCGATCAAGCCGACGGCTGTCCAATTTGGCGGCGGATCACTGATGAAGCGGTCACGCACCGCCATGACGGTCGCGAGCTGCGCTTTAGGAGCTGTGGGTATTCAACACGAAAATTTCCATTTCGTCTGATTTCGTCATTCCCGCCTTCGTGGGAATGACGAACTGGTGGTGATAGATGAATCCCGACAGGCCCTAGAATGGGCGTGGAACATCGTCACGTCGACGCCATCGGCGAAGATGGAACCAGCGGCGGACAGCACCTCGGTTCAGATTCGTAAAGGCACGCCCGACTTTCGCCGCAAAGTTGAATTCGGACATACCGTATCACTGAGCCCTGACTTGACCCGACACGAACAGCAGGTGGCTGGAGCGCATTGCGGGCGAGTAACAATAGGTTTCGTAAAGCGCGCGCGGCGACGCGCGAACTATGGCTTGGCGGTTTGACATAATGCTTGTCTTTGCTTTGGAAGGTAAACTGAGTCATGTTGTGAGGCATGATATTTACCTGTCAGGGCAAAGCAGAGGTCCTAACCGCGCCACGATGGTGATGTCGCATGTCGATAAATCCTGCCGATCGGAACTGTTGTCCCGTTCGTGAGGGTTAGGGATCGAGAACCGAATTGCGTCACGGCATCCAGGTTGACCACAAACGATTTATGTACCCGCTTGAAGCGCTCGCCGGGAAGCAATTCTTCAAGTTTGCGCAGTGTGATGGTGGCCAGGCAGTTGCCGCCATCGAACCAGACCCTGACAAAATTTCCTTCGGCTTCAAGGCAGGCGATGCTGTCGACCCGGAAACGCCGCAAAGTCCGATCGACTTTCAGCAGGATATCCGTCGAGTCCGGTGCTTTTGCAGGCATGAGCCTGCGCCGCGCCTTGTCGAGCGCAGCCGCCAACCGGTCGGCGCTGACGGGCTTGAGCAGATAGTCGATCACATCAAGGTCATAGCCATCCAGCGCGTGCTCGCGATGGGCGCTGACAAGAATGGCCATTGGTGGAGGCTTGAGCCCGCGCAGGAGATCAAGCCCACCGAAACGCGGCATGCGGATATCGAGCAGCAACAGATCGACCGGTTGCTTCTCCAGGAACTCCAACGCTTCGGCGGCATTGTAGCATTGCCCCACAATCCGCACGTCGGCATGCGCCGCACAATGATGCAGCAGTACATCATGCGCCAAAGCCTCGTCATCGACGATCAGGATGTTCAGCATAGCCGCAGGTCCAGGCTCAGCGCGGCTTTCCAACCATCGCGATCATGTCCACTCGACAGATTAAAGTCCCTTTCAAACAATATCTCCAGCCGACGGCGCAGATTGGCCAGCCCCGTGCCCCCGCCATTTGCGTCCATTATCGGGTCGTACGGTTGGTTGTGGCAGGTGAAGTGCATGCGCGCATCGTCGAGATATAGCTCAATGTCGATTGCGCTCTCGCCTTCGACAGGTTCGACGCCATGCTTGAAGGCATTTTCGACCAGCATGATCAGCAACAGCGGGGGGATACAGAAGCGGGATGGGTCGGCAGGCCAGCGGCAGGCAATCTGGCAACGCTGGCCGAAGCGCAACAGTTGCAGGTCGATGTAGTTGGTCAGGTAGGCGATTTCCTCATCCAGCCCGACCCACTCCCGGCCCCCTTGATAGACCACATAGCGCAGCAAATCCGACAGTTTGACAATTGCCTCCGCACTTGACGCGCGATCCTTCAGGCACAGCGCATAAAGCGTGTTGAGCGAGTTGAAAAGGAAATGCGGATTGATCTGCTGGTGCAGCATGTGCAGCTCGGCCCGTGCCAGCTCGTGCCGCCCGATTGCTGCGCCGCGCTCTGCCAACAGTCGCTCGCTGACAAGGATCAAGGGCGTGAATATCGCCCAGGCAGCGGCGGTGAAAAAATAATTCACTGGGTCAAACGGGTTGTGATTCTCCGAGGGCAGCAGACTCCAGTGCGCAGGGTTAAGCGGTAGCAACAACACCAGACTGGCCGCCACGGGCGAATAGAGTATCCAAAATACCAGGCTGACCAACAGGAAGCTGACCCAGCCATGGTCGCGCAGCACATGCCGGATCAGCACATGCTTGCAGCACCAGTAGAAGCCGAGGATCAGCACGCCGATGAACGCGAACTGCGAGAGATAGGCCAGCGAAGCCAGAGGATGGGCGACGATGTAGAACGGGTCAAACCACACCGTGAACGGCTGGTTGTTGACGGGATCGTCAATGGAGGCGAACAGCGAGGTCGCGAACAGCACGAAGATCGCCACAAACACCGTAATACTTCCGTCCAGCGTAACCGGCAGGCGATTTAGCGCGAGCAACATCCTGAAAGGCTTTCCAGAACCGGCCAGCAAGGCGGCCCCGCTGAAACTGGCCGCCATCAGCCAATGCCAGGTTTCCAGCGGATAATGGTCCACCCGCGCCCACATGAGGGCCAGCGGCAATGCCACAAAGCCGGCCAGCCAAGCGGCCAGCCCTGCGGCTCCTGTGAGGCGACTGGCGGCGAGATGGGCGGCCAGCAGCGGCAAGCAACCCGCGAGGACGATGCCAAACCGCGCAAAGAAGTCAGGCCAAGTGCCGCTGCGGTCCACTTGCTGACTGATCAGCGTCGCAAGCAACGCGGCTGCCAGCACCGGAAGCCCCGTGTATCCCCACTGCGCTATCACTGACATGATCCGTCGCGTGCCGTTCACGGCCCTGCCTTCCTTGGTTTGAGCGCCGATCTGCCCGAATTCACCCTGAGATGTCACGCTGCAATGATGAACGGTCTCATAGCGATGATGAACAGCACGCTTGCGCCGTAATCGTTCGCGACGCGCCGTTTGTCATCGCCATTCAGCCGGTTGTCATTGTCCGCTTGCCGCAATCGAGGTCCAGAGCAAGCAGCCAGGCCGAAACCCTGACGGAGAATCCCGTGCTCGAAGTTCGCAACCTGCGGAAAAGCTATCGCGGCAAGCCCTTGGCATTGGCGGGCGTTGACCTGACCCTCGCACCAGGCATGTTTGGCCTGCTCGGCCCCAATGGCGCGGGCAAGAGCACGTTGATGCGGACGCTGGCGGGGCTCCAGTTGCCCGATGCGGGGACTGTGCGTTTCGCCGGATGTGACGTGCTGGCCGATCCTCTGACCCTGCGACGGCGGCTGGGTTATCTGCCGCAATCCTTCGGGGCCTATCCCTATATCGGTTGCCGCGCCTTGCTACGTCACATGGCTGTGCTTAAGGGATTGCCTGACAATGCTGTAACCGCACGGCAGGTCGATGATCTGATCGATCTCACCAACCTCACCGCCCATGCCACGCGCCCGGTCAGCAAGTTTTCGGGCGGGATGCGCCAGCGTTTCGGCATTGCCCAAGCGCTGCTCGGCAATCCGGACCTGCTGATTCTGGACGAACCAACCGCCGGGCTCGACCCGGAGGAACGATCGCGGCTTTACAACGTGCTTGGCCAGCTCAGCGCAGAGCGGATCGTGCTGCTTTCAACCCACATCGTGGACGATGTCGAACAGCTCTGCCGCGATGTCGCTATCATACACGGCGGCAGGATCGTCGCACGCGGCACGACCGATGCCCTTGTAAGTGAGCTGGTCGGAACCGTCTGGGAAGGCACTGCGGCCATCGACCCCGCAGCAGAAGCGACGCTGCTCAACTCTGCATATCGGCGGGGCGTGCCCGTCCACCGCTACCGCAGCATCGCCAGCCCCGGTGCCGACTTCGTTGCGGTGCCGCCCAACCTGGAGGATTGCTATTTCGATGCGCTGCGCCGGGCGGAAGGCGCGACATGCTGAACCCGTTGCAATGGCGCAATGAGTGGCGCCTGCAATCTCGCAACCCGCTGATCTGGATCGCGCTGGCGATCGTTGCGGGCTTCAGCCTGGTCATCGCGGATGGCAGCCCGGCTGATCCCGGCACCCCGGCCACCGCTGCCCTGCTGCGTATCAATCTTTTCATCCCGGCCTTCATTTTGCCTTTTCTGGCCGGAGCGTTGGGACCGCTATTTTACCTGCGCGAGACCGATCATGGCATGGCCGAGATGTTCGGTGCCTATCCGGTTACGGCGCGTCAGTGGCTGGTCACGCGGCTTGGCAATTTCACCCTTCTGCTGACCGCCGCCTGTCTGATCGCCCAGCTTGGTTTCGTGACGGTTCTGGTCGGAGATTATCCTGATAAAGGCGCGAGGATGCTGGCGCTTTCGGCTTTGTGGCTGGCCCTGCTGCACCTGCCGTCATGCCTGATCTGGGCCACCGGACTTGCCTGGCTGGCCAGCCGCAAGGCCACAAGCGGCTTCCTATACGCCGCAGCAGGGCTTGGCTGGATGGGCTATCTCACGATCGCGAGCCTCGTCGGACTGCCGCTCATCGCGGGCAGCGAGGTCGTTTTCCCATCGCTGTGGCACGCGATGCAACTGCTTGATCCCTATGGCGCGACGGCGATGATCACAGCCGCGCCGGAAAGTGGACCACTGCAATGGCGCGAAGCGAATGTCATTGTGGGGCGGCTTATCTGGCTGTCGGCCAGCGTTGCGGTGATGCGGAGCATCCGCGCCGTGCCCGGCAATGTCCAGCGGCGCTCAAAGCAGTCCGAATCTGCCACCGGCTCAGTCCCGAACTCGCGGTGGTCGCGGCCTGGGTGGCTCGACCGGATCGGCCGGAGTCATATTGCGTTCCACGCCCGCTACTTTGTGCGTGACCGGATCTTTGTCCTGATGCTTGGTGGCTGGATCGCATTGCTGCTGCCCGAAGCCTATGGCGGAATCGACCATGCCGAAGAGCTGTCTCGAGTCATCCCCGACAGCCGCGATGCTTTGAACCGGGTGATGTGGGATGTCGTGCCAATGGTCGGCGCGCTGCTGCTACTTTACGCAGCCGACCGGGTCTGCCGCCTGTATTCTGCCAGCCGGATGCACGAACTCTATGCTGCGACCCCGCACCGTCCGGCGGGCCTTGTTGCCGCACAGGTCGCCACGCTCTGGGGCATTGCCGCCTTCTTCATGGCGCTGACCGGCCTGAGCGTCGCCGCGGCGCAACTGCTGGCCGGGTTGGCGATCCAGCCGGAGGAATATGCCCGCCAGCTGGGCCTTTCATTGCCGGTCTGGCTGCTGCTGGGGCTGCTGTTTGCGGCGGTCCATGGTCTTGTCAGGCAACGGTTCCTCGCCAACCTTGCCTGCCTGTTCCTGATAGCGCTCGGCTTCACCAGCCTGGCCCCCGGACTGGGGCTGGAGCATCCGCTGTGGCGTCCGCTGTTTACCCCGCTGGCCCAGCCGGACCATGTTTGGGGCTTTGCGGGAAGTCTGTCCGGACACGGCAGCTACCTATTGTTCTGGCTGCCGGTCTGCCTCGCCGCAACGCTGCTGGCGATCGCGGTACATCATCGCACCCAGCCTTTCCGGCAGGTATCGCTGCGCACGGCCTTACGCAGCCCTGCTGCGCTGCTGGCCATGGCGCTCATCGGCGCTGCCGCCTGGCAGGGCAGCGCAATCGACAGCGCCTTGCAGCAGGAAGGGCTACTGGTCTCAAGCGACGAAAGCGCGCGCCAGCGGGCCGACTATGAGCGCCGCTACGCTGCTTGGGCGGTGCGATCGCAGCCTGATGTCAGCCGGATTATTACGCGGACAGATTTTCGCGCGCGGGACAATCGCGTCGGGCTGCGCGCCCGAATGCGGCTAATCAACCGCTCTGCCACACCGATCGGCGACGTGCTGGTTGGTCGCAACCGGCTCGACCCGGGCGGCGCCATTGCTCTCAACGGCGCGTCTATCCTGCGGCAGGACATGGTACTGGGCCAGACAGTCTATCGCCTGGACCAACCGCTCGCGCCCGGCGCAGCGATCGATCTGGATTTCACCACCGAGCTGGCCCAGTCGGGGATTGAGCCAGCCACTTTCCCACTTGTCCTGCGGCCAGCGTTCAGCAGCGTGCCAGTCCACGCGATATTGCCCGTGATCGGTTTCAAGCGCGAATTCACCTTGCGCGATCCAGCCAGACGCCAGCAGCAGGGCCTGCCCGCGCTCACGCTGACCCCGCCGTCCCGGCTTCCCGCGCCGCTCGCCGGATCGCTGGCGCGCGGCCTTGTGGAACTGGAAGCAATTGTCAGCACCGATATCGGTGATCACGCGATCGCACAGGGTGATCTTGTGCGCCGCTGGCGATCGGCAGGGCGCAGCCATTTCCATTACCGCACGGCTGGCAGCGTGCGAAACCTTCCGATGGTTTATTCTCTGCCGCAGCCGCCACAGATATGGTCGGCTGGTGCGGTGCAAATCGAAACCTATTCCACCGAACCCTTAGCCGCAGACAATCCCAATGTGCTTGCTATGCGCGACACGCTGGAATGGCTGGGCCGTGAAGTTGCCCCCTATCAAGGCAAATCCCTTCGGCTGGTGGCGATCCCCGATGTTGGGCCAAGCGGCTATGCTTATCCCCAGATCATAGAGATTTCGCACCGGCTGGGCTTTCGCGCCCGTCCGAAGGTCAGCGCCGGATTCAGCCAAGTCTATCGCCGCGCCGCGCATGAAACGGCCCATCAATGGTTCGGCCATCTGCTCGGCCACGGCATTCTCGAAGAAAACGCATTCCTGGTGGAATCGCTGGCCAAATATGCCGAACTGGTCCTGGTCGAGCGGCGCTATGGCAGGGAAGCGATGCGGGCCTTGGTGCGGTACGAGCGGAATCGTTACCGCCAGCAGCTATTGACGCTCAATCAGCCCGTTACGCCGCTGATCGATGCTGACGCGCCCGAGGACATGTATTCGCGCTCCACCCTCGTCTTCGCTTGTCTGCGCGAAACACTCGGCGACCGGCCGATCGTCGGTGCCCTGCGGCATATGGCCGAGCAGAGCACGGCAACCCTTACGCCAGCCCGATCGATTGACTTCGTCCAGTCTTTGAAAGCGTCAACTCGCCCGGATTTGCGGAGACCGGTCGAGGCCCTGTTTCGGGCGCGCACCCCGCTCGACGTGCAACTTGCTAGGCTAGGTTGCACATCAGAATGACTGAAAAAATTTTCATTTCTGCAAAATGAGCCGCTGCGACTGAAAAGCACTCCAGAGGAGACACGGCTATGATCGAAGTAACCGACGCAGGGGCGCCACGCGGCCTTGCTGACCTAATCTTTGACGTCCGACGCAAGCGTGATGTGCAGACCCATTGTGAGGTGCACGAGGGTTTTACCAGCCGTTGCTCCGCCAACGTTGCGTTAGAGCATCCGTTATGGTCAAGCCCGAGATTGCGCCCAGCATTGATTGGCTTTGATGAGGGCATTTGCGGTGACGACGAGCTTCCGCATGATGGCTGTGATTGCGATTTTGGCGGGTTTCCGGGTGGCAAGGAACTGCTGATACTTGGTCTTTAGGTCGGGGTTGTATCGGGCAGCGACCAGAGCTGGCATGTAGAGGGCTTGCCGGACATTGGCCCTGCCACCGCGGATGAAGCTTTTACCTTTCCACTGGCCGGACTGGCGCGCAACCCGACCATCGACACCGAACGCTATGCCCGGTCGATTATCGCATCGTCCGGTGGCGACCGAGCGTTGGCGGAAGCATGGCTGAACAACAATTGGTCGGACCTTGCCGGGGCGTTCTTCGCGGATGTGTTCGGCGATCATTGCATCATCCCGAACGACCCCGGTTTCCGGGTGCCGAAGGGCAAGGGGCATGGCTGGTATAGCTGTGTCGCGCTCGATTGGGGTTGGTCCGCGCCAACCGCCGCCGTGCTTGCCGTTCATGCCCGCCAGCCCGGCCTGATCGGTCCAGCCGGGCGGGTTTACCCCAAGGGGTTGTGGATCATTGTGGATGAGGTGCATAGCGCCCGCAACGACGACCCTTCGCTTGGCAAGGGCTGGCCTCCGCAGATGGTTGCCGAGGAAGTGCTCGCCGCCTGCGAGCGGTGGGGCGTCCGTCCGCAGGGCGTTGGCGACGACGCGCGCGGATTGCAGAACGACACGCTGCTGGAACAGCTTGGCCGTCACGGCCTGCACCTCGTCAAGCCGCGCAAGGATCGCATCAGCGGCTGGGTGAAGGTGAAGTCCCTCATGGCCGCCGCTTGGGATGGCGACCCCGACACCCCCGGCCTTTGGCTTTCCGAACGCTGCAAGTTCGGCCTTGAAACGCTCCCCCTTCTGCCGCGTGACGACGTGCGGATGGAGGACGTGGACACGTCCGCGAACGACCACTTCGCCGATGCCGTCCGATACCTCGTCAACTCTGACCCCCGCATCGTCACCTACGGTCGAGTGACCGGAACGTGCTTCGCGGTCCTGAGGCCATGTTTTTCAGCGATGGTTTGATCGTCTCGGAAGTGGAAGGCTTAATGGTCGAGCTGCACCGTGCGGCGGCTGGCGAACCGCTCCTCTCGCCTCCATCCTTGCCGCGTCGCGCGGCGGCTGCGCAGGCCGTCGCCGAGGTATGATAGCCAATGAAATCTTGACGCTCGTTATTGCATCAGCCTCGCTCATTGTGGCTGGGGCGAGCGCGTTGTTTGCCAAGCAGAGTGCCGATGCCTCGAAGCGTCAGCTTGCGTTGGTCGAGCGCAAGATTGGTATGGTCACTGACCCGGCGAAGATGACCGAGGTACTGCCAGTATGGTATATTGAGCGCATGGGGCAGGATAATTGGGGGTTCGGCCTATTGCTTGCCTCCGGCGAGCTGCTCGGCATCGAACGGATTATGGGCGTATCGGATGATGGGCAGTGGCTTGAGGTCGAGTTGCTCGACGGCAGCAGCGGCCCAAAGGAAGTGAGCGGCCTCCCCGTCACCTATGCGGGCCTGACCGACCGAACACACGGCTCGGTGTGCGTTGACCAAGTGCAGGCGGCTTTCGAGCTGTGGACAAGCTAAGCCCGTCTTAAATCCCGTCTTTCTAAGACGGTGGCCCCGGTTGGGGTGGGCTAAGTATTTGAAAAGTTTGGTGGACGCACTAGGGCTCGAACCTAGGACCCGCTGATTAAGAGTCAGCTGCTCTACCAACTGAGCTATGCGTCCACTTCGGCCGCTTTTCTGGCCGCGCGTTTCGGTTTGGTGGCCGAAGCGAGGCGCGCCGCTATCATGGTGGATCGGGCTTTGCAATGGGGAAATGCAGGTGCGCGTGTCGTTAGCCAAAGGGGCGGCGCGGGCCGCTGGTGTCGCGGTCGATTGCCAAGATGATGCCGACGCACAGCATGATCGTCATCATCGACGATCCGCCATGGGAAAAGAGGGGCAGGGGAATACCGACCACTGGCGCAAGGCCCATGACCATCATCAAATTGATCGCGATGTAGAAGAATATCGTCATTGTCAGTCCAGCCGCCGTCAGCTGGCCGAAGCGGGTCGAGGCACGAAGCGCCACACGCGTTGACCAGCGCAGGAGCAGAAAATAACCGATGCCGAGCGCCAGGCCGCCGATCATCCCCCATTCCTCTGCCATGGTGGCAAAGATGAAGTCGGTATGTCCCTCGGGCAGATAGTCGAGATGGCTTTGCGACCCGTTGAGGAAGCCCTTGCCATCGAGCCCGCCGGACCCGATCGCGATTTTTGACTGGGTAATGTGATATCCCGCGCCCAGCGGATCATCTTCGGGATTGAGGAAGATCAGCACGCGCCGTTGCTGATAATCATGAAGCATCCCGTAAAGCAGCGGCAATGCCGCCGCACCAGAGACCCCGATGCCGATAAACCACCACAGCGGCAATCCCGCCAGAAACAGAACCGTCGCGCCGCTGGCAATGATGGCCAGCGCGGTCCCCAAATCGGGCTGCAGCATCACCAGTGCCCCGGGAGTGCCGATGAGAATAAGCGCCGGCCACAGGGCGCGGAGCGTCGGGGTGTCCGCTGGTGGCAGGCGGCTGTAATAGCGTGCCAGCGCCAGTACGATCGCCACCTTCATCAGTTCCGATGGCTGAAGGTTCATGAAACCGATGTTCAGCCACCGCTGACTGCCGCCCCGGACGGCGCCGATCACCTCTACACCAAGAAGAAGCATGGCGACCGCTGCGTAGCCAAGGATAGCAAGACGGGCCATAAACCCGACAGGGATCAAAAAACCGATCACCAGTGCCATCGTCAGGAACATGGCAAAGCGGGTGGCGTGCGTCGTTGCCCAGGGTGACATGCTGCCCCCGGCTGCAGAATAGAGCACCAGCATGCCGAACCCGGCGATGAATACCAGGATCGCCATCAAGCCCCAGGGATAGCGGCGCAGCGCCTGTGGCACCGGGATCATGGCACATCATCCTGATCGGTGATGATCGGGCCGCCCTGAAAGGCGGCAAAGCCGCGGGCCATCCGTTCGGCAATCGTGCCGCCCCACTGGGTTTCCAGCGCGGTCAGCGCCGCCATCGCCTTTTCCCGGTCGTAGAGATAGGTGAAGATATCTTTGGCCACTGGTGCCGCCGCGCGCGCGCCGCCCATGCCATGTTCGATGATGACGGCGGCGGCGTAGCGCGGGTTTTCGGTCGGCGCGTAGCAGACGAACAGACCATGGTCGCGGTAGCGGCGGGTGCCGCCCTGGCCGCGCGATCCCGACGCCAGACCCCGGACCTGCGCCGTGCCGGTCTTGCCGGCAAGCTTGATGCCTTCAAGCGGCAGTCGGCTTGCAACGGCAGTACCATTGCCGTTGACGACGCGGTCCATTCCTGACCGAACGACGGCAAGCTGTTCGGCAGAATAGGGCAGGGGTTTGATGATGCCTGGTTTGCGCGCGACAAGACTTGGGTAGAGCAGTTTTCCCGATGCAAGCCGGGCGGCCATCACCGCCAGTTGAAGCGGGTTCACGATGACATAGCCCTGGCCGATCACGGCGTTGAGGGAGTCTGACGCGGTCCATGGCTGATCGAACTTGCGCTGTTTCCAGGCGCTGTCGGGGATGGTGCCATAGCGCTGGTTAGCGCCGCTGATGCGAAAATCCTCGCCCAGCCCCAGAGCACGGGCCGTCGGTGCGATGCGGTCATAGCCGAGGCGGTGTGCCATCGCATAGAAATAGGTGTTGCAGCTTTTTTCGATCGCCGTGGGCATATCGACTGGGCCGTGCCGTCCCAGACAGCGGAACACGCGGTTACCGAGCCGATAGCCGCCGGGGCAATTGATGCGTTCGGCCGGGTCCACGCCCGCCGCCAGGATCGCAAGTGCGGCCATGGGTTTGAGCGTCGATCCAGGAGGATAAAGGCCGCGCGTCGCCTTGTTGAGCAGCGGTTTATAGTCGGTATCGCCGTTCAGCCACGCCCATTCCTGTTGCCCGATGCCGTCGGAAAAACTGTTGGGATCGAACGATGGCATCGATACGAAAGCCAGAATATCGCCGCTTTCACAATCGATCACGACCGCCGCGCCGGACTCCTGGCCCATGCGCCGGGCCGCATAATCCTGAAGGTCGCCGTCGATGGCAAGGTGCAGGGTGCTGCCCTGTTCATCCGGCTGCGTGCTGAGTTCGCGCACGACTTTGCCGCCTGCGGTAACCTCGACCCGCTTCGCGCCCGGCTCCCCGCGCAGGAACGGCTCGAAATATTTCTCAAGACCGTCCTTGCCGGTTTTGAAACCGGGCGTGACATACAGGGGATCGCGGGCTTTTTGATATTCCTCGGCCGTCGGCCCGCCAACATAGCCGATAAGGTGGCCAACCGCCGCGCCCGCCGGATAATTGCGGGCAAATCCGCGTGCGGGCGCAACGCCGGGCAGGTCGGTCAACCTGACCAGCACCGATGCAAAGCGCGCTTCGTCCAGATTTTCGGCAACCGCGACCGGCTGATATCCCTGCGACCGTTTCAGATCGCGGCGCACCCTCTGTACCGTGTCGCTGTCGAGTTCCAGCAGGCCAGTGAGATCACGCACCAGCCGATCCTCGTCCTGCACGCGGTCGGGGATCAGATCGATCCGCAGGCTGACGCGGTTGTTGGCCAGCGCCTTGCCGTGGCGGTCGACAATCCAGCCGCGCCGCGGGGGGATCAGCGTCAGGTTCAGCCGGTTGCTTTCAGACTCCAGCACATAGCGTTCATTATCGACAATGGAGATATACGCCATGCGGACCGCGAGTGCCGCGCCGATCGCAACCTGTCCCCCGGCGACAAGCATGGTTCGCCGCGAGAAGGTAAATCCGCGCGATGCTTCGGTGATGGGAGAGGTTTTGCCGAACATTGCCCCTTCTATCGCCGCAACAAGCGGATAGAGTCCAGCCATGCCGCGACGCGGACCATGAACGGATAGGCAAGAATTGTAACCACGATTTGCAGGTCGACTAGCCGGATCAATTGCGAGGCAGGAGCCGTTGGATGGGCCAGTCTTGCCCCCACGAGCATGATTGCGCTCATCGCGATAGCTGCGATCATCCAGTCCTGCCAATAGCCGCGCCAGTAGGTGCGCTGGTCGATGAAGTCGATCGCGAGCAAGGTCAGCGTCCACAGACCGGCAGCCGACCCTACCGGCTGACCCGACAACAGATCGTCCCATAGACCCAGCGGCAATCCGATCCACACCGGCCACAGAGTGGGATGCAGCAGACGCCACGCGAGAAACAGCGCGAGACCAAGCGGCGGGAGCCAAGCCCATGCGGCGATGGTGGGCAGGATGGCGGGCAATGCCGATGCGATCATGACGGAGCCGACCGGAACGATGGTCAGCCGCAAGCGCGATGGCGGCTCCCCGATCCGTGTCGGTGCAAGGCCGCTCACGGCCTGACCTCGCTTTCCGCGGCAGAGGCCGCATAGGCGGGTAATACCGATACGATATCGACCTTGGCCGGATCGGCCAGCGGACGCGCGACCGCGCCGTCGCGGTGTTTGCGCACGACGATTGCGACCGGAATGTTGGGCCGGTACACCCCGCCCGTGCCGGACGTCACCAAGATGTCGCCGGGACGAAAGGGATTGCTGGCGAGATTGAGGGTGCGGACATCGAGTTCACCGTTGCCGCTGCCACTCGCCAGGGCTGGCAGGCCGTCGCTGGCGCGGCGCAGCGGTACGATGTTGTCGCTGTCGGTGAGGAGCAGGATGCGTGCAGTCGTTGGCCCTGCATCGAGGACGCGGCCGATCAAGCCGTCGGCGGCCCGCACCGGCATACCCGCGCGTACCCCGGCGTTTCGTCCGATGCTGAGGATCGCAAGACGGCGGCTGCTCGTCGGGTTGGACGTGAGCAGATAGCCATTGGCAACCGCGTCGCTGCCTTGCTCCGCCAGTTTCAGCAGGATACGCATTTGGCGGTTTTCTTCCGCTAGCGTACTGGCGGCGACCAGTTGACGCTGCTGCTCCGCCACCTGGGCGCGCAGTCGCTGGTTCTGGCTGCCCGCCGCAAAATAGGCCGCCACACTGTCATCGATACCAGACACGCTGCCCGTGATCGAGCGAGTCAGGCGCGCGGCGGGGGCAACTGTTTCCTGCGCCACGCTTCGCATTGCGGCAAAACCGACCGGATCAGCAACCGACAGGATCGCCAGCAGCAGCCCAGTCACCGCGCCGACAATCGCGACGACATAGGCGGCGAACAGGCGGTACTGCGCCTTGCGGGACTGTCCCGGTCGATATTGAGCCGGGCGAAGCATGGGCGTGTTTCTCCGGCAGGGTCAGGCTTGCAGCAGAACGCCGCGGAATGCCGGATCTTCCATGGCACGGCCCGTGCCGATGGCGACACAGGTGAGTGGATCCTCCGCCACCGTTACCGGCAGGCCGGTCGCATCGCGCAGCATATCGTCAAGTTCGCGGATGAGCGCGCCGCCGCCCGTCAGCACGATGCCCTGGTCGACGATGTCGGCGGCCAGTTCCGGCGCGGTATTCTCCAGCGCGATGCGAACGCCCTCGATGATCGTGCCGATGGGTTCGGCCAGTGCATCGGCAATCTGCGCCTGGTTGATGGCGATTTCCTTGGGAACGCCGTTGACGAGGTCGCGGCCCTTGATGTGGATGGTCAGGCCCGTGCCGTCGGCGGGCGTGCGGGCAATACCGAAGTCCTTCTTGATCCGCTCCGCCGTGGCTTCACCGATCAACAGATTATGGTGACGGCGGACGTAGGAAACGATCGCTTCGTCCATTTTGTCGCCGCCAGCGCGGACCGAGGTGGTATAGGCCAGCCCGCGTAGGGAGAGTACGGCCACTTCGGTCGTACCCCCGCCGATGTCGACGACCATCGACCCGATGGGCTCGGTAACCGGCATGTCGGCGCCGATGGCGGCGGCCATCGGTTCCTCGATCAGCCACACCTGGCTTGCCCCCGCATTGCTGGCGGCGTCGCGGATGGCACGGCGCTCGACGCTGGTCGAACCCGACGGCACGCAGATCACGATTTCCGGCTGGCTGATGACGCTGGGCTTGCCGCCGTGCACCTTGGTAATGAAATGCTTGATCATCTGTTCGGCGACATCGATGTCGGCAATCACGCCGTCACGCAGCGGACGGATGGCCTCGATGCTGTCCGGCGTCTTGCCCATCATCAGCTTGGCGTCGTCGCCAACTGCCTTGACCCGCTTGATACCGTTCAACGTCTCGACCGCCACCACCGAGGGTTCGTTCAGCACGATCCCCTTGCCGCGGACATAGACCACCGTGTTGGCAGTGCCGAGGTCGATCGCCATGTCTTGCGACGTGAATTTGAACCAGCGCGAAAATAACGACATTATTGTTTCTGCTTTCCTGTCCGGCGGAGCGTGTGGAGACCGCGCCTGATGCTGTTTGACGCTGTGCGACGGTCCGTCAACCAGGCTGACCCGCGAGAACGCCCAAATTCGGCGGCTGAGCGCCAGTCAGAAGGGCATTTGCGGTCAAAGTTTGCGGGTGGGTCGCGCTTGCCCTGCGACTGCGCTAGGGCAGGGCGCATGTCAATACGCCGCTTGCCGGAATCGTTGGTGAATCGCATCGCTGCGGGCGAAGTTGTCGAGCGTCCGGCGGCTGCGCTCAAAGAAGTTGTGGAAAACGCCATCGACGCAGGTGCCAGCCGCATCGCGGTGCGGCTGAGCGAAGGCGGGATCGCACGCATCGTCGTGGAAGACGACGGGTGCGGCATGGCCCCGGCGGACATGGCGTTAGCGCTGGAACGCCATGCAACATCGAAATTGCCCGATGAAGCGATCGAGAATGTCGTGACGCTTGGCTTCCGGGGTGAGGCGCTGCCGAGTATCGCCAGCGTCGCGCGCCTGACCATCGAAAGCCGCACTGGCGATGCTTCCGGCTGGCGCCGCGTGGTGGACAACGGCATTCTGGTAGAAGAGGGACCGGCGGCACTGTCGCCCGGCACGCGCGTTACCATTGAGGACCTGTTCGCTCGCGTCCCGGCCCGCCGGAAGTTTCTGCGCAGCCCGCGCAGTGAGTATGCCGCCGCGCTCGATGTCGTCCGGCGGCTCGCGATGGCGCGGCCCGATATCGCCTTTACGCTGGAGCATGACGGGCGGCGCATCCTTAACCTGCAAGGCGGCGAGGCGCGCGAGGCGCGTGTTGCGGTGCTGGTCGACCGCGACCTTGCCGACAATGCGTTGCTGATCGATCTTCAGCGCGAGGCCGTTCGACTGACTGGCGTCATCAGCCTGCCGACCTTCAATCGCGGGGTGGCGGACCATCAATATCTGTTCGTCAACGGGCGTCCGGTCAAAGACCGGCTGCTCGTCGGTGCATTGCGTGCGGCCTATGCTGACCTGCTCGCGCGGGACCGGCATCCCGTTGTTGCACTGTTCGTCGAAGTGCCGACGGGTGAGGTGGATGTGAATGTCCATCCGGCTAAGACCGAAGTGCGCTTTCGCGACCCTGCGCTGGTGCGGGGGCTCATCGTCAGCGGGCTGCGGCGGTCGCTGAACGAGCATGGTTTTCGCGCCGTGCAGCGCCCGGCGGCAGGAATGGAAGCGGCATGGCAGGTCGAACCGGCCGCGCCCCCGGCGTCAGCATTCGGCGGCCTGTTCGCCCGTGCCCCTGATGCTCAGCCAGCGATGGTCGCGGATCGTGCTATGCCGTGGACCGCGCCCGATGTCCTGCCCCATGGAAGGGCAGAGCCTGCCAGCGTACCGCCGCCGCAGGCACAGGCACATCCGCTCGGCATCGCGCGCGGTCAGGTTGCCAACACTTATATCGTCGCGGAGGCCGACGACGGGCTGGTGCTGGTCGATCAACATGCGGCGCATGAACGGCTGGTGCTCGAAGGCTTGCGGCGGGGCATGGCGGGGCAGGGAGTGGCGGTTCAGGGCCTGCTGCTGCCCGAAGTGGTCGAGCTGGACGAGCCCGCATGTGACCGGCTGGAGGCAGCTGCCAATGAACTGGCGCGGCTGGGCGTTAAACTCGAACGCTTCGGTCCTGCCGCCGTTATGGTGCGCGGCGTCCCGGCGCTGCTTGGCAATCCCGATGCCCAGCGCCTGGTGCGCGACATTGCCGATGACCTTGTGGGCTATGACGCGGCGCTGGGGTTGGCCGAACGGATTGACCATGTTGCCGCGACGATGGCCTGTCATGGTTCGGTGCGTGCGGGTCGGACCCTGAATGTGGCCGAAATGAACGCACTGCTCCGCCAGATGGAGGTGACCCCGCACAGCGGTCAGTGCAATCATGGCCGCCCGACCTGGGTGAAGCTGTCGATGGGCGACGTCGAGCGACTGTTCGGACGAAAATGATGCTCAGGCCGACAGCTTCACGCCGGCTTCGTCACGCGCCACGACGGCCGTCATCCGCCGTGCCAGCTTGTTCGCCGGGGTATCGACCTGATCGACCACCATATAGTGGGTCTGCCATGCGTCCTTTGAGGCTTCGCAGACCAGATAGCCGCGCTGGTCGTTGACGAACTTCAGCTCCGGGTTGAACTTCATCCATTGATCGGTGCCGGGGCGCTGGTCGCTGCCAGTGCCGCCGCTGCTGATCGAGGTGGCGACGAATTCGGCGCCAACGATGCGGTCCCTGTGCACCAGATCGCCGCAGAAATTCTGATGCTCGTCGCCGGTCAGCACAATGGCGTTTTTTGTGTTCGCAAGGCGGCTCAGCATCCGCTGGCGCGGCATTTCATATCCGGCCCAGCTGTCGATGTTCAGCAGTTTTTCCGGCTCCTCCGGGCGGCGGCGGCGGTCGAGCGCCATCATCGTCACCTGCTGTGCCAGCGTGTTCCACACCGTGCCGCCTGCCGCGAGATTGCGGGCCAGCCACGCCTCTTGCGCGCGGCCCAGCACCTCCGCCTTGGGGTCGGCAACGCCGGGGCATGAGGCGGGTTTGAAATTATCCTCGCATGGCTGGTCGGTACGGAACTGCCGGGTATCCAGCAATTGCATGCTCATCAAATTGCCATAGCGCAGCTCGCGGTTCAGCGTCACCTGCGGACCACGCGGCATCAGCGCGCGGCGGACCGGCATATGTTCATACCACACCTGAAGCGCGGCCTGTTTGCGAATACGGAACACGTCGGTTGGCGTGGGTTCGGTCGGATCGTTCCACCATGGCCACCAATTGTCGACGTCGCCGACCCAGTTGTTGTCGATTTCATGATCGTCATAGCTGGACAGAAAGACGTGGCGCGACCGGGCCGCTTGAAGGTCAATGTCGCCCAGTTGCTGGGCATAGGCATAGCGGAAATCCGCGACATTCATCAGGCCGCGAATGCCGCTCTGTCGGGGCAGGCGGATGGGCAGATCGCCGCGATATTCATAATCGATGCTGTATTCGTAAATGAAGTCGCCATAGTGATAGACGAAGGCAAGGTCTTCGGCCGCCAGATGGCGATAGGCACCGAAATAGCCCTGTTCATAATGCTGGCACCCGCACACCCCGAAGCGCAGGCGATCGGCGGCGCTGCCCAAGGCGGGCAGCGTGCGCGCCCGTCCGCGCAGGCTACGTTCGCCGCCCGCTCTGAAGCGATAGAAATAGGGGCGGTCGGGTAGCAGACCCGCAACCTCAACATGGACGCTGTGGCCGAGTTCGGGCCAGGCCGTCACCGTCCCGCCGATGCGG
>ERZ1066121.859-NODE-859-length-25422-cov-6.269445_pt1 | contig 25422 bp, 19 predicted proteins | sample MGYA00382768_ERZ1066121 | MGnify/ENA primary metagenome ERZ1066121 (study PRJEB33369, sample SAMEA5778351) | biofilm metagenome | biome: Industrial cooling water; feature: Water cooling tower basin; material: Biofilm | place: United Arab Emirates | collected...
GCAGGCATCGACGGCAACACCTTCCGTTGCACCAGTTGCAGATCACGCTCTAGTTGCGTGGAGACGCCGCGACGGCGTCGCAAATGCGTTTACATCGACTCCACCAAACCGTCGCACCCTTGTTGCGGAGCGCCGCTCGACCCCTGGCGTCCCGCGCTCTAGAGCATCGCCCTTCTGCGACTGTCTCTTCCCTCGACGACGGTATGGCCCTCGTGGACCCACTTCGCCTGCGCTGCGCGCGCCCCTTTTTCGCCTTAAACCTAGTTTGCCTCGCGGCTTGCAGTCCCAGCGATGAGTCTGGAGATTGGCGAGCGAAGCGGGCCTCTTGGGAGTTTCGCCCCGACCACTGCCTCGACTACGACTTCGCCAAAGGCCGCGAAGAGAGCACGACGCCCTATGAGGCGGCGCGTGACATCTACTGCATCGCCTTGATGCGTCAGCAGTGCGCGTCGCGGGGCGCGGTCACTGCCTACGGGAGCTCGAAGACCGGTACATTCGATCGGCCAAGTCAGGTGGCTTTTTTCAACGCGGTGTATCAGGAAACCTTCGCGACCACGCGAGAGTGGGCGTTGCAAGTCTTGGATCCTCCCTATTCGATCCAAACCGGCGGCGGCACCGGGAACATGGACGGTGCCAATCGCGGGCTGCTGCAGGCCATCGCGGAGTCGAGAAGCCAGCAGAGCGCGACACGCAAATCCTTGGGCATCACCGCGGCGATTCTGCGGAAGCGGGAAGTGCCCGTCGACCGGCAGCGCGTTTCGCCTCTCGAGGACGCAGCGCAGGGCGAGAGCAAGAGGATTTGTCTCTACATCGCCAGCAGCTTCGCGTTGCGGCAGATGGCGCTCGCTACACGCTACCCTTTCGATTTCCTGCTCTTCATGGGCGGCATCGGGACCGAGTACGAAGCGCTTGAGGTTTTGATGCGGCTTTATGTAGGAGAGCTTTCTCCGGAAGAGGTGCAGCTCATCTTTGCCAGTCCTTCCTCCGATGCCATGCGACTCCTCGACGGCTCCCCTCCCCTCGGCCTCGATGTTTGGGGCGCCTTTCTCCGCCGTCTGGCCTCGCTCTCCACACCGCGCGGGGAACGACTCCTTGCGGAATCGAGCACCCCTACCGGAGGGTACGAGACCTACGAGACACCTGCCTTCGAGGCGCGACGCCGACTCGTCTATCTCACTCGAGGAGCGCATGCACCGGTAGAGATTCTACGCGCGCTCCACGAGCAAGACACTAGGCCTAGTGGCGGCGCGACTCAGGCGAGCCCTCGTATCGAACTCCCCTCCGAAGCAGAGTGCAATTCCCGGAGTGCGCAGGGGCAGCCCGCCTCGAAGCCCTCGCATGAACGCGTCGCGAACGTCGCCGACGAAAGCGCCAAGGAAGCGGCCCTGGACGTCTACTGCGCCCGCAACCTAGTTCTGAAAGCTGCCGACTCCGCCTCGACCTTCGACGCCGCGGACGAGGAGCGCGCCCTCTGGCAACCGCGCATGCTTTGGCTGGTGGGGGCGTCGCACCCGCTGAGCTCGCCACGGCATCGGGCGCTCGCAGAGTTCATCGAAGCGCTGGTCCCCGCCTTGTCTCGCAGCCTCGCAGCCCTAGGTAGCGCAAAGACGCAGGGCAGCGACGCTCGGGCCGCCCTGCCAAGTGTTTGCGCTCCTGCGGCATCCCTGCCCCTGCTCACGACAGGCTTCGGAGGCTTTCTCTCGCAGGGGCATCGCGCAGCCGAGAGCGCAGGCATCAAGCACCTGGCTTTTCACTTGGACCATGGGCCTTGGACGGCCGCGGAGAGCGAAATGAGCGAGCTGCTCTCCTCCTATACCTTTCACAACCTCGCGATACGCGAAGAGGAAGCCGTCGAACATGCGGCCGCCATTTTGGTCGCGCCGAGTGATCTGCATAGCGAATGGCAGCTGCGGCACTTCCTGATGAAGATTCGTCAGTTCCGGGCCTCCGTCGCGCGCCAATCCCTTCCCATTGTCCTCGTGGGCACGCGTGCCATCGAAGAGGACGAGGACTGGGCCTCCTTTCATCGGCGGATGCAGGAGCTCGCCGCCTTGGGGACCATCGAGAGCGACTGGCGTCATTGGTTTAGCTACCTCGCGCTGAACGAACTCGCCGCGCCGGATCTCGAGGGCAAGGTCGAGCTCGCTCTCGAGATCCTTCGCCCCACCTTCGCTCGCTGAGCTCAAGCTTCAGGGTTCCTGGCCGTAATGGAACTCCACACCCAAGGCCGCGGAGACGCCGGCGTAGCTATCCCGAACCACGGTATCGAAACCTGGCACCGCGCTGTAGAGCAGGGCGACGTAAGGTCGCAGCCAGGCCGCGCCCTCGACGAGCCAATGCAGCCTCACTCCCCCCTCGAGCATGAGACCGATGGACGAGTCTTTGCCGCCGAAGAGCTCGTTTTCCCAGTCGCTGACGCGGCGACCGTCCGGCGTCTGGCGATCCTCACCCTGGAGGTAAAACCCAAAGCCGCCGTAGAGGGCGTTGGCGAACACCGAAAGCGCCAAGGGGCTCTGGCCGAGCCGCCAGAACGTGGCGAGGTGCAGGCCGATGCCGCCGCCGTCGGAGCGCAAGGAGAGGCGCTCTTGGCCTTTATAGGCCTGCCCTTCGGGCAAGGTGACGTCGAAGCTGTGAGGGTTCCAAGGCCCGGGCCGACCGAAGCCGGAGAGACCGATGCGCAGGTGATCGGAGAGCAGCGAAACGCCGGCAGCGAAGGCGGGGCCGTGCGAGAGATGCTCGGCGAGGCCCATCGCGCGCCACTCCAAATCGAGAAAGGCACCGACCCGTGTGGGGCGAGGCCCCTCGTCCGCAGCGGCGGGAGCGAGCGGCAGGAACGCGCAGGCGATCAGCGCGAGGCCAAATCGAAGGAAACTGTCTTTCATCGCTTTCTCCTCGAAGAGATGCATGTTCAGAACGCGACCCGCGCGTCTCCGCGGCCGAGCGCGACGCGCATGCCGAGCGTCGCCTGCACGATCACCTTGGCGTTGTCGCCGTCGTAGCCGAGCGACCCACCTGCATCGATCAAGGCGTAGACCATGTAGGAAGGCGAGAGCGCATAGCCCGCACCGGCGCTGAGCAGCTGCGCTTGATTGGCCACTTCGACTCCCGGAGAGAGCTCGAGTTCAATGGCGAGGATCGCGCCAGCGCGCGCCATCCACCGCTCTCCCAAGAGCATTGTCGCGAGGAAGGCAAACTCCGTTAGACTTCGTGTCGAGGATTGCGCAGCTGTCCGAAGCAGCGCGGCCCCCGTCGCCAGCCGAAAATCGAAATGCAAGGGGCCGAGCGCGGCGATGGGAAGCATCGCCAAGAGGCGTCCAGCGAAGCTGCCGCCCTCCCGAGTGGGCTCTCCGCCGACGAAGATCTCCTCCGGCAACGCGAGGCCCTCGACCACAGCGCCGAGCTGGTAGCCCTGAGCAAAGCGATAGCGCAGGTCGACCTGAGCCCCCGCCGCAGCGACGCCGTCGAAGGCTGCGGTCGGACGCAACACGCCGGCAGCCCCGAAGAGGAAGGAGGGCGGCGGAGTTTGGGCGTGGCCGCGGGCTGGGATCGCGCTGAACGCGATTAGGCAAAGAAGCAGGCGAGTCATGGGCTCTCCTTCGGCTCGCCAGAGCCGCAGAGCGTGTCTGGTGATCAGACTATGACGCTCGGGAGAAGCCCTTGTAGGGACGTGATGCGTATATGACTTATGTGCGAAGCGTATCGATCGCCTTCCGAGGAGGCGCGCCGGAGCGAGAGCTTGGAAGCGCGTCGGAGAGCCTCTCCCTAGCGTTCAGCGCGCCGAGCGCGAGGAGAAGCAGGGCTGTAGCTGCGTAGCGAGCGCCTCCGCGACAGCGCGTACGCGGGCGGGCATCTGCCTTCCCGAAGGCAAACACAGGACCACCGGAGGTCCGGGGATATGCACCTCGCTCAGAAGTCGCTGGAGCAGGCCTTGCTCCAACGCGTCGCGCGTCAACCATAGAGGCAAGATGGCAACCCCGAGGCCACGCAACGCAGCGGCAAAAACGGTCTCGACGTCATCGGCGGCAAAGCGCCAAGTCATCGGTGAGGGAAACATGCCGAGGTCGAGTAGGCGGCCGGCCTCTTTGCGCGCAATCCAGTCGAGAGCGGCGAGTCCATCGCGGCTCTCGACTGGCGCTTTGTCTTTGAGATAGATGGGGCTGGCGACGATCACCTGCGGTGAGTAGCCCAAGGTCCTCACCGTCAAAGACGCCAGTTCGGGCTGCCCCACTCGCAGCGCGATGTCGGTGTTCTCTTCGAGCAGGTCGACGCGGCGATCGCTGAGCGAGAGATCGATGGAGATCCCCGGCAGCGCCTTCGTGACCTCTGCCAAAATCGGTAGGAGCAGATGACGACCGAGGGCTCCCGGTGCGGCGATGCGCACGATGCCTTTCGGCATCCCGACCTCCCCAGCGATCTCCTGCGCAAGCTCGATGAGCTCGCGCGCCGGGGCCTTCGCCCGCTCGTAGAAAACACGCCCAGCCTCGGTCAGCGTAACTTTGCGGGTCGTCCGCAAGAGCAACTTCGCTCCGAGCATCGTCTCGAGCAAGGCAATGCTGCGACTGATGCTGGGTTGAGTGACGCGCATCTCGCGAGCCACCGCAGAGAAGCTCTCCCGCTCGACGACTCGCAGAAAGATGGTGATGGCGCGTAAACTGTCGGGACCCATGGTTTGCGTCGGAGGGTGCGCTGCGCAGAAGGCGCCCTGGTGCTCTGAAAGCCTCTTTAGGCGAAACGCGAGGCTCTTCAAGGGCGCCCTGGTCGCATGCGGGCGCGGACGACGAAGAGCGTTCGGCCCCGGACCGACGAATTGACGTCCAAAGTCGAAGCGCTTGCGGCATAATCAGCCCGGCGCATCGACGTGAGGGTCGGCCGCGTTCTCGCCCATCGGAGCGCTCGGTGCGAGAGTCGAGAGGGGAAGCCATGTCCGAAGAAACAAACTTTCCGCAAACGACCTTGGCAGATGAGAGGGGTCGGGTAAGCGAGAGTTCGGCGCTCGCTCGCAACGAACGGGTCGTGCTTACACGCTTCGGCGGAGCGGAGAACCTGAGCCTAGTGCGCGACGAAGCCTTGGCGCAGCCCTCGGCGGGCCAGGTCCGCGTGCGCGTATTGGCCGCGGGCGTGCAGTTTACCGATATCATCATCCGCAAGGGCCAGTACCCCGACCTCAAAGAGAAGCCTCCCTTCACGCCCGGATACGACGTCATCGGCGAGGTCGACGCCATCGGCGAGGGCGTCCGAGGCCTCTCCATCGGCGATCGCGTCGCCGACATGACCATGATCGGCAGCTACGCAAAATACCGCCTCCTCGAGGCCCAGAAGGTCACGCCCGTCCCGCTCGAGGTCGATCCAGCGCAGGCCTCCGCGCTCGTACTCGGAGGGATGACGGCCTACCAACTCCTCCACCGCCACGCCCAGGTGCAGCCTGGCCAGACGGTCCTCATCCACGGAGCGGCGGGAGCCGTCGGGCAGCTTTTGCTCGAGCTCGGTCGACACGCAGGCCTGCGCATGTTCGCCACGGCGCGCGCCCCACACGCGGAGCTGATCCGCTCCTTCGGCGCCACGGCGATCGACTATGAGCGAGAAGATTTTGCCCAAGTTCATCCCGAGGGATTCGACGTCATCTTCGACGGCATCGGCGAACGAGGCTTCGCGCGCTCATGGGCGGCCCTGAAGAAGGGTGGCTTTCTCAGCGCCTATGGCTTTCAGCAAGGGGTCAAGAGCAACGCACCGTTCTTGAAGGTCGGCTTCTGGCTGGGGCGGGTGTACCTGTGGAACGCCCTGCCGAACGGCAAACGTGCCGGATTTTACTCGATCAGCGCGATGCGGAAAACACACCCCGACTGGTTCCGTGAAGACCTCAGCGCTCTCTTTTCCCTCCTCCAAGAGGGCAAAATACATCCCCAAATCCAGGAGCGCATTTCGCTCGCCGACGTGGCGGAGGCCCACCGGCGGCTCGAAAAAGGCGGGCTAAACGGCAAGCTCGTCATCGTGCCCTGAGCTTGGCTGGACACGACTCGCGCTCGACGCATTCGACCCGCCCCCGAGCTTCATCTCAAAAGAACTTGTAGATGCCGCCCGCGACGTAACACATCTCGTTCTTCGCGCCCGGCGGGGGCGTAGTCGTGAAGTAGCTTCCAGAGCTAGAGTCGTCGCAGGGGCTCGTATCGTAGACGAAGTTCTCCAAGGCGTCTTTGATGAACTTGGTCAAGTAGCTCACTTGGACGCCATTGGCGTTGCTCCCGTCGTTGAGCGTGCAGCTGTAGCCGCTGGCGAGGGAGCCGCTGCAGCCAAAGAGCGTGGCGCCGGGAATGCCGTCGGTAGCGACGCGATGGACCGTCACTTGGGCAGCGCTGCCGAGGTTCTTTAGCTCCATGAAATGCGCCTTGTCGGCGAGAGCGCAATAGGCGTCGGCCTCCGCCAGGGCGTCGGTGAAACATTGCGTATACGCGTTTTGATCGAGGATGGAATAGCAAGGAACCTCCATCGCCTTCCAGCAGACTTCGCCGTCGAAGAGCTCGGCGCTAAACTTGAGACCCGCCGCCACGAGGTCCGTCGCCTTCGGCGCCGAGTAGTCCATCAACCAGAGAGGAGCGAAGCGGCCGCCCATCGGTCCCTGGGAACCCAAAGCGGGTTTGCTGGATAAATTCGCGCTCAGCGATCCCGTACTGCTCGGGTTGCCTGCGCAAGCCGCCGAGAACATTGCCATCGCGATGTACGCACCCGCGCGCAGCACCTCGCCCCCGAAGGCGCCGGCATGTCGCCCCATCAACGTGACCGCACTCCGCATTCGTCTGTCTTTCATTCGCCCCCCCTTGCGGGCTCACGCCCGCTCGCTCGCTGGGCTTCGAGAAAGCAAAGTCCGGTCCACAAATCGATCGGCAAATTCGCAGGAAATGCAGCTTGATTTGCACGTCCACCCGCTCACTTCATGCTCCTGGAGCCGCCGAGGTTCCAGTCGTCGACAATCCGCAGCGAGGCCACCTCGGACCAAGGGAGCAGGACGTCGCTAGAGAGCGGGACGCCTTCGACGAGTTTGTCTCGCCTCCTGAACTCTAGGCGCACTCAGACCTGCGTGAATCTCGCCACGACTCATGTACGGATTTTGCATAATCGCCATGGGTCGGCACGATTCGGCGCTCTTGGGGAGGAACCATGCGAAAAACCAGCGCGTTTTGCGGGGGACATGGCACCCCATCGTTGCGCTCGGACCGACGATACCTCGCGAAGGCGTCTACCTACCTTGTACTCATTCTCTTCCTGAGTGGGATGTTTTTCGGCCTCGGCGCATGTGCCCAAGAACAGGACAACTACGCTGCCCTGCGGGAAGAGGTCGTCGGCGGAGACCTAGCCGGGCGACGCTTTCCTGCGGTAGGAGCTCTCTTCGTCGACTGGGGCGATGGTTGGGCGTCGTCGCAGTGCACGGCCTTTCTCGTAAGTAGCGACACCCTCTACTCGGCGACGCACTGCGTTGAGTATGCGCAACGTGCGCGGGGCAAAGTAGCCGTAGGCGATCGGAACTTGCTGGTCTATTTCGGCGAGCGTCCACCTGGAAAGTGGCTGCGATTCCGCGCCGGCGGGCTACCGAAGGAGAACCGCTCCGATCCGCACTTCATTGCCTGGCGACGTGCCAAGCGCGTGCATCGCATGCCGGGCTACACGAATGGTTTGCAGTATGCGAAAGACATCGCCGTCATCCAGCTCGCAGAAGCCATTCCCAACGATGTGATCCAGCCGATCGCCGTCAACCGCGACAACCTCGACTTGCCCCCTCTAGATGCGGAGCACAATTTCGTTGTCGCCGGTTTCGGCGCAAGCTCCGCTGCGGGTTACGACGATGAATTCGTCAAGCGCTCGGCGCCCGCTCGTCGGATCGCGATCGCAGAGGTCGCAGCCATCAGCGATTACTATCACCACCCCAACGCTTTCCATACATGGGGAGCGGGCGATCCCTACGGCACCGTTTGCTACGGCGATTCTGGCGGCGCTCTGTTGCGCTACGCCAACGGCCGTCTTCAAGCGCTCGGCGTTGCCAGCGGACTGCTGCTTCCGCGCGGGGAGCGCCACCTTCGCTGTGGAGATCGCACGATCAATGGTTGGACTCGACTCGACGATCCCGACGTTCGCGCATTCTTGGACTCGGTCGGTGGCCCCTGAAAGCGCTCGCAAAGTTGCCGCGGATCGGAGGCAAACCCTTCGCATGTTTGAAGGATAAAGGCTGCGATCCACCACCAGACCATACAAAAAGGTTGCCTTTGCACCGGCGCGGCGCAGGCCGCGATCGGCTGCGCGCGCCTCCAGGAGGAAATCGAACCTACTTCGGATAGGTCTCCACCCGGCTTAGGATGGGTCGCTGCGCCATCAGGTAATCGTAGATGTCACTCAAATCGTCTTCACGAAGCTCCGCGTAGACGAACCAGGGCATCACGCTGTTGGCCGCCGCCCTGGGCAAAGGCGATTTGCGCAGCTCTTCCCCCCGCATCGCTTTGAATTTGGCGATGAACACTTCGCGTGACCAGCGCCCGATCCCCGTCTCTGGATCGGGCGTGATGTTGGGGGACTGCACTTTGCGGCCGCCGGGCAAGTAGAAGAGGTTGCCACCGGCAAAGACTTTGGAGGCTTTGATCTCTTTTTTGAAGTCGAGAGGAGAATGGCACCACGGGCAGCCGGCGATGTCGACGAGATACCCTCCCCTCTCACGCCCACCTTTGGGAGCTGCCCGATGCTCGGCTTCCGCGATGGGCATCGTGCGCACGATGAGGTTGAGCGGAAACTCCAAGCGACGGGCCGGCTTGGGCTCGGGCTTCGTGGCCAGGGTACGCAAGTAGGCGATGATGGCACCCACATCCTCTTTCGAGGCGATGCCGTACTGATCGTAGGGCATCACGAGCATCTGCGGATGGCCATCTTTCGAGAGGCCGTTGACCAGGGCACGGCGGATTTCTCCATCCGACCAGTTGCCGAGATGCGCCGGGGTGAGGTTGGGCGCAGGCAAGCTCCCCGCGACGCCGAAGATGCGCCCGACACGGCGGCCGGCCATGCCCTCGCTGCCAGGCCTTGGTGGACCGGAATAGTAGCGGAAGTCGCGTTGAGAGTGGCAGGCCCAACACCCCGCCACGGCTTCGACCAAGTACTTTCCTCGCGCGACCGTCGCCGGATCTCGGGGCGCGCGGTAGGCGGCGTCGACGGGGATGGTGGGGGTGCATGCCGTGGCCACTCCCTGGCACAGGGCGAGCAGCAGCGCGCCGGAGCGCAAAGCTCTCATCGCCAACCTTCGAGAACGATTTTGCCGTAGTTGCCCCGACCCGACATCCGCCGGTGGGCTTCGGCCACTTCGTCGAAAGGCAGAACTTCGCGCACCACAGGCTTGAGCTTCTTCGCCTCGACGAGCGCGCCGAGGGCGTCGAGATCGCTGCGCGACGCTTTCACCAGGAAGAGCTCCGTACGCCTGCCAATGCCTACCTTGCTCGCGAAGCTCAAGAGAAAACGGCGCGCACTTGGTACGGTGGTGACGAAGACGCCTCTCGGCGTCATCCGACTTCGGCAGGCCCAGGGGTCGAAACTGCCGACGAAGTCCGCGATGATGTCGTAGCGCGCCTCGAGCTTGGCGAGGTCGAAGTCCGTCGAAGCGAGGACACGCGTCGCCCCGAGCCGCCTCAGGAGAGCTTCGTGCACCGGGGACGCCAGGGCGTCGACCTCGGCGCCCTGGGCGCTGGCGATCTGCAAGGCGAAGCTGCCTACCCCGCCGGCCGCGCCGAGGAGAAGGACTTTGCTCCCTTTCCGCAGCGCAGCGCGCCGGACCAAAGCCTGCAGAGCGGTCTGCCCGGCCAGCGGAATCGCCGCGGCTTCGGCGAAGCTGAGCGAAGGAGGCTTTGGCGCGAAGCAGCCCTCCTCGAGCGCCACGAACTCGGCATAGGTTCCGCCCCGAGGCACCGAACGCATGCCGTAGACGGCGTCCCCCACCTTCCAGCCCTGCGCGTCGGGCGCCAGGGCATGGATCTCACCCGCCACATCGTAGCCCAGAATGGCGGGTCGCAAGGCGGAACTCACGAGTTTGAGCTCCCCCTGTCGCCTCTTCAGGTCGCCCGCGTTGACACTGGCCGCGCGCACACGCACGACTGCACCCCTGGGCGGCGGGGTCGGCGTGGGCAGATGGACCAGGCGAAACTCTTCGGGACCTCCATACGCCTCGATCACCATGGCTTTCATAGGCATGTGCTCCAAAAAATCGAGAGAAACCCAAATGGCAAAGACTTGGTTGCGTCGGGCTTGTCTTGGCTCATCGCACGACGAAGACGAAACTGTACAGAGGAAAGTTCCTCGCTTTCTTCGGGTCAAATCGCGCAGCCGAGGGCCTCTCCTCTCCGCCTCGCTCGCCCTCCTCGCCTCTGCGTGTGCCTCGCTCGAGGGTGCGGAAGAAGCATCCAGCGCCGCAGCGCTCAAGGCTCAACCTTGCACTGGAGCAAGCCCGGCGCTCGATCGCGATGCCTATTTGCTCGGAGGCTTGCCCCTCTCCGAGCAGGCGAAAGCACATACCCTCAGCTTAGCGGCGGCCTACCGTTCCCTCACCGTCGTCGACCGTGCGAGCCCGGAGAACTTGCCCTGGAGTGTCCCCTCGCTGGACATGAACGAAGTGGCTCGACAAAGCGCGAGACGCATCGCGGAGATTCAGGAGGAGGCGGGAGATAAGGTGACCTTCCGGTTCGACACGGAGGCGAGCACCTTGGGAACACTCGATGGCGTCGATTTCTGGGTGCCGGCGCCCGACCCAGAGTGGATGAAAGGCGAAAGCGATCCCAACCTGATGCAGGTCATTCGCAGAGTCGTGGGACGCGAATCGCGTCTATACCTGATCACGGAGTTGGTCGAGTACGTCCAGCCTTTCGCGCGAGCGCTGACGGCACGTCCCGACCCGAGTCTGGTCACGGCGACCCCAACCTCGACCAACGCGCCAGTTTACCTGCCGGTGCCGAGTCCGGCGGGAGGACGTCCGGTCCCGATACTCGTCGACTCCGGCGCCTTCGGGACTTACGTCGGTACGGGCCAGCGCCTCCCTTTGGAGATCGGTCTCGTGGCCGTCAAGCGCCGCGCCGCACGCATTCCCCTGCTGTGATCACCCTCGGCAATGCCGTAGAAACCCCTTCAGTCACGGCAACCGGAAATTGCGCGAAGACCGGGACCCGTTTCCAAGTGTTCAGCGCCTCTGTTCGGAGCTAGACTCCTTCGGGTCGACCACCCGCGAGCCTTCCCTCCCTTGGTAGCTGGCTCGAGGTGTGTTCGGCTCTCCGAGGAGCAACGATGAGCGCTTTGCAAGACGCCGCATTTCCTCTCGCCCCCCCGCGCTGCCTCTCGCTACCCCTCGTTTTTCTCCTCGTCTCCTCGTCTCTCGCGTGGAGCGGCTGCGACCGCGATGCCCCCAATCGCGGCCGGCAAATGCCTCGTCTCGCTCCGGCGCCTGCAACTCGCGTTCCCGAATCGCTGCATATCGAGGTGCGCCGCTCGGGCAAACGTCGTGCCCTCATCGATGCTGCCGCCCTGCGCGGCAAGAAAGCCGATTTCGTCGCCGACGACCGCCACGCCTGGCGCCTGCGCTCCTTGTTGGGCTTCGACGATACGGAGGCGCTGCGTTTCGCGATCACCAACCGCCAGGGAGTCAGCGTCTCGCTGCACGACCCGGGCAAGGGAGGAAAGCCGGTCGCGGTGATGATGTTGACCCGTCGCTCCGAAGTGGTGATGACGATGGTCGACCCGCAAGAACCCTTCCCTCCCTACCATGGCTGGGGCGGGCGTCTGGGCCGCTCGAACACGCCCTATCCGCGCATCACCGAAGTGCAGCGCATCGAGGTCTGGCCGCTAAGCGCCAAGGAGGGCAAAAACCCGCAGGCGCCTTCCTTGGAGGTGCGAATCCAAGGCGGCGAGACCCGTCGCTGGTCGCCGAAAGATCTTCAGGCCCTCGAGCTGCACAGCCTGCGCGCCGAGCAAGAAGGGGAGGCGATCGAGGCCTGGTCCCTGCGCGATATAGTGCATACGCTGATCTCGAAGGAGGCGCGTGTCCTCGCCCTCGTCGGCGAAGGCAACCGGCGACACGTCCTGAGCGCCGCCGACTGGCGCGACCCGCGCAAAGAACCCTGGATTCGCCTGAACCGCGAAGGAGCGTGGCGTTTCCAATGGGGCAGCCAGCGCGCCCTCACCGGACAGGAAGGGCTGCGCAACGTAGGGTGGATCGAGGTCGCCGACGGAGCGGCCGCCTCGCACTGATTCGGCCCTGCCGGAGATCGAGCACGACTCGTTTCGGAGCGGCCGCGCGTTCACTCACCGGCGGCGTGATATGCCTCACGAAGACTAGGCGGTTTTCGCCCTCAACAAGGCAACGAGGCGCTCCAGGCCGACATCCTCAGCTCCCGGCTCCGCGTTGCCCAAGGTGAGACTGAGGCCAGAGGCTCCGGCCGCAAGTAACAAAGGCGCCACCCCGGCGAGCAAATCGCCCAAGGCTTCGACGCTGGAAAGGTCGACGAGGACGGGCAAGGTGCTCTTGCGGTGCAGCCAAGCGAGGGCCGCCAGGTCGAGGGTTTTATTGCGCGTGCGCGCCTCGAAGGAGCGCACCCCCGTCTCGCAAAGCGCCAGCTGCTGGTTGCCTTCTTCGAGGATGCACTCCGCCGCAGCGAGCCATTCGTCCAGCGAAGCGATCATGCCGCGCTGCAAGAGCACGGGGCGGTCCACCTGGCCGAGGCGGCGCAGAAGCTCGAAGTTTTGCATATCGCGTTCGTTGACCTGCAGGAGGTCGAAGTGGCGCGCTTTGCGCTCGACGTCTTCCGCATGTTCGACTTCGACCATCAGCGCGAGACCGCATTCGCGGCCGACTTCTTCGAACCAATGCAACAAGGTCTCGGGTTTGCCCAGCTGCGGCTGCAAAAGCGCCCGCCGATAGGCCGGCGCCGCGCTCAGCACCTGGACTCCGAGCGAGCGGAGCCGCTCCCCCAAGCGACGCAGCTGCTCGAGCGAATCGACCGCTTGTGGACCGACGATCCACAAAGGCTCCCCCTCGCCGACCTTGCTTCCGGCGATGTGCAGGGGCGGCCGAGGCGCGCGGAGTTTGGCGGGCAGCGTCGACTCGGCGGCCGCTTCGATCGAGGGCAGGCGCGAGATGAAGCTGCGGGCCGAAGGAGCGGGCGCCGGGCTCGAGAGACGGGCCGGCAGCGGATGCGGCGTCGAGGGATAGGCGTCTTTGGTCGTGCGCGCGGGATAGGAGCCGAGCACCTTGAGGTAGCTGGCGATGCCGCTCAGTCGCTCGACGGCTTTTTGCACCTGCGCGTCGGCGAGATTGCCCTCGAAATCGACGTAGAAGAGGTACTGCCAAGGCGTGTTGAGGCGGGGGCGGGATTCGAGTTTGGTGAGGTTCAGCCCATGTTCGGCGAAGATCTGCAGGCACGAGAGGAGCGCGCCTTCCTCATGAGAGGTGGCAAAGATCAGCGAGGTCTTGCAGGGGATGCGCAGGTCGTAGGCGATGGGCTGCCGCGCCACGACCACCATGCGCGTGTAGTTTTCTCGCTGGTTGGCGATGCCCCGCTTGAGCACCGTCAAGCCGTAGATGCGCGCAGCTTCCTCGCCCGCGATGGCCGCCTGCGAGAAGTCCTGCTCCTGCTTGATTTTCAACGCGGCCAAGGCCGTATCGCTGTAGGCCTCGGCATGGCAGTTGCGCAGCGAAGAGAGGAAGGCGCTGCACTGCGCCAGCGCCTGCGGATGCGAATACACCCGGCGGATATGGCTGACCGGCATGGCTTCGAGGGCGAGCAGACAGTGGTCGACCTTCTGCACGACCTCTCCCACCAGAAAGAGCGCGTGATGGGCGAGCAGGTCGTAGCTCTCGTTGATCGAACCGGCGGTGGTGTTCTCGATGGGCAAGACGCCGTATTCGGCTTGGCCGGATTGCACGGCGTCGAGCATCTCACCAAAGGAGGCGAAGCCTTGCGCCACCACATCGCGTCCCAAGGCGGCGAAATAACGCGTGGTCGCAGCATGGCTGTAGGAGCCCTCCACACCCTGGTAAGCGACGACGAGGCGGCTTTCGCTAGGCAAGGCGGGGTTTTGCTGACGAACCAAATAGTCCTGCTGAAGGCGCAGGGAGTACTCGATGAGCTCGCGGAAAATCGCGGTCACGAAGGCGTCGTCGAGGTCGAAGCGCCGGCCCGCTTCGACGATTTGGGTCAGCAGCGCCCGCTCCCGCTCGCGATCGCGGAGCTGACTTGGCAGCGTCGCTTTGCGCGCCGCCACCTCCATGACCACCTGCTTGCGCTGGGCCAAGGCTTCGAGGAGGCGCAGGTCGATTTCGTCGAGCCGTGCCCTCAGGTCGTCTAGTTCTCCGGCCACATTGCCTCCGGGGGGAAATCTTTTTGTGTCCCCTTCTCAACCGTCAGCCGATGAGATAGCCTGTAGGATAGGTTGGGCAAGGGTATCTGCCCGTCTCCCCAGGGAGCAGTTGTATGGCGCAAAGCTCGCCGCAGAAGAAACGGGTTTTCGGAGCGCAGCAGGCTGCACAGCCCTGGGCCCAGCCGGGGAGAGCGCCGAGCGGCCAGGGGGCCGAGTCGCCCGAAGCCGTGCAGAGCTACATCCGTGAGCTCCATCACCCAGCCGCGCAAGGCGAGCGTGCCGTCGTGGTGGGCGAAAGCGGGGCGTCCAGGTCCTCGGGTTGGGCCGCCAAACCCATCGCCGCCTTCGAGGCCGCGGAGGCGAGGACGGAAAGGCGCGAAGCGGAGAGAGATTTTCGCATACCGGCGCCACACGATCCGCGTTTTCAGACGCTGCCCGGCAGCAGTGCGCTGCATCGACCTCTAGCGGGCGTCCAGGGCCATGCGAGTGCCGAGGCGCACTCCCTTGCGGCGCTCGAAGAGGCGCCTACCGTCGTCACCCCGCACCCTCCGGCACAGCGGCCACCCTTGCCGCAACGGGGGCAGGTCAAGAAGGCTGCGGCCCAAGAAGCCGCTGCGGCGGCGAGCCCGGGGCGGGCCAGCCGTCCCTCACGCATCGATTTCAGCGCGGCGCTGCGCCGCAGCATCCGCGACGTCAGTGACCCTTTTGCCGGCGAGTCGAAGCGCCGCAGCCTGATCCGCAGCGTGCTGCACCTGCAGCTCGAGAACCTCGATCCGGCCAAAGACCCTTGGTATCGGCCCAACAAAGACGATTGGCGTCTGCGCTGGCAGCGCGCGCGTAAACCCCTCTTCGCTCTGGCCTTGGTAACCGCGGGGCTTTCGGCGCTGACGCTTTCCAAGCGCCCGGCCGAAAGCGTCCGGGCCGAAGTTGCGCAGGAGCGATTCGGGAGCGGAGAAGGCGAAGCCTCTGCCGAGAAGACGCCCGCGCCGGAAACGAGCAAGACGGACGAGGCCAAAGTCGACGCCCGCGCCGAGCGCGCGCTGGTGAGCCGCCACGGCATGGCGGATTCTGCGGAGCCGGAAGCGGCAGCGGCGTCGCGCGCCACCGAGGCGGAGCCGCGAGCCCACGAGAGTCGGCGCGAAGCACGCCGTCGTCGGGCACGCGAGCGGGCAGAACGTGCAAGCTTGGCGAAAGCCAGCGCGGTGGCGACAGCCGCCAAGGCGAGCGGCAAAGCGGAAGCCCCGGGCAAGGCGGGACCGCTCGGCCGCGAAGCCGCCCTGCGGGTCCTCAAAGCGATGAGCCGCAACGTCCATCGCTGCGCACCGCAGCTCAAGGGGACGGTCGTCCCTGGCCAGCTCGTGGTGGCAGGCTCTGGGCAGGTGGTCTCCGCCTCGATCTCGGGCCGGCTGGCAGGCACCAAGGAAGGGATTTGCATGGTCAAGGCCATGCGCAGCACTCGCTTCCCCGCCTTCGACAAGCCCAAGATGAGCATCTCCTACCCCTTCGTCCTCTGAAGCTCGACGCCCCTCCCCGCCGAAGGCGGGCCTGGGGCGGCGAAACGACGCGAGTCGTTGAAAAGGGAGAGAGATGTGGCTAGCCTGCCGCGCTCGGGGGAAGCGCCGCGGCGGGCATGACATCCTACGACGAGACACGTCGCCTCCTTTCGGAGCGCCTTCAAGCCTTGCGTCGACAGGCCAGCTCGATGGCCTGGTGGAAGGGTTTGCGCTTCGCCCTGCCGCTGGCAGCCCTCGTTTTCTGGGCAAGCGCGCGAGGGGTCGCGCCGTCTGCCGCCAGCCTAGTCGCCGCTCTCGCTTGGCTGAGCCTCGCCCTGGTGCTCCTTTGGCCCCTGGTGCGCTATTGGCGGCGAGCGCGGAAGCTCGAGCGCGCCGGCATAGCCCTGCTCTTCGAAGGTCGCAGCTCCTTGCTGCGCTCGAAGGTGCGCTCGGCGGTGGAGTTGGCCGAAGGCAGGCCCTTGACCGACCCGACCTCCAAGGCCTTGGTGGAAGCGCACCGGCTGGCTTTGCTAAAGGAGCTCGATGAGCAAACCCGGCCCTGGCGGGGCGATTGGCAACGTGCCCTGCGGCACGGGCTCGTGGCGGCGGCGCTCACCTTCGCTGCGCTGCTCGTCGCCGAGCGCCTCGACGGCGCCTTCGGCAGCGGCCGCTACGCTCTTTTGCACCCCGAGGCGCGCAACGAAGAGGGCGAGCGCCTCGCTCTTTTGCTGCAGCATTTCACCTTGGAAGTGCGCCCTCCGGGACCGAGCCCGCGGCGCTGGACTTTGCGCAGCCCCGAGCGCGCGCTCATCCCTACCGGAAGCGATGTGCGCCTTCGCTTGCGCAGTCGCATGCCCCTGAGCGCTGCCGAGCTCTGGCTCGACGGCCGCCCCTTCTGCACTCTCCACTCGCGCTCGGGTCGCGACTGGGAGGCTCGCTTCCGCGCCGAAAGCTCGGGCACGCTGACCTTCCACTGGCGCCGGGCCGAAGGTTGGTATGCCGATCCGCGCCAAAGCCGCCTCGAGATCCGCGAAGATTTGCCGCCGCGCGTGCGCCTCCTCGAGCCGGCTGGAGACCGCTTGGTCGCCGCCGGCTCCAAGCTCAAATTCCGCTTCTCGGTCGAAGACGACGTCGCGCTGGGCGAGGTGGCGCTGCTCCTACGCGACGCCTCCGGCCGGGAAGAACGGCGGCCGATCAAAAGCTTTGCCTGGCAGAGCCGGGAGCGGGTCTACGCAGGGAGCACGGAGCTCGAGATCGCCTCGACGGGAGTCGGTCCGGGCGAATCGATGGTGGTGTGGATCGAAGCGCTCGACCGCCGCTCGCCAGAGGCCAACCGCGGCCGCAGCGCAGCGCGCATGTTCATGGTGGCGCTCTCGCCGCCTTCCGAGCCGGAAGCCGTCGAACACCTCCAGGGCGCGCTCGACCTGGGCTTGACGGCGGTCGCCGACCGTTTGGAACATCGGCTGCCGCGCTCCGGCAGCGAAGACCCCAAGCTCACGGCGCGCATTCGCAAATCGACCCAACGCTTTCAGCAAGCGCTGCGCACCTCGCTGACGACGAGCACCACCATGGCCTCGACGGAGCTCGCGAGCCGCGCCGAGCGCTTGCGGCGGCTCAGTGAACAGGAGCTGCGCACGCCCGCGGGCACGAGCCCTGCCAAGCGGGGCGGAGCGAGCGCGGGACGTGGCTTGCTCGAGGGGCAAGAAAAGCTCGAGAAGCTGATGTTGCGCGAGCTCGAAGACTCGGTGCTCGACCTCGACCGCCTCCTCTCGGAGCGGCGTCTCGAGGAAATTTTGCGCTTCGCCGAACAGCTGCTGCGCATGCACGAAGATTTGCGCAGCCTACTCGAAGAGAGCGCCTGGCGGGAAGCCCGCGGCAGCAGCCGTCCCGCCGTCGAAGAGACGATCGCACGGGCCGAACAGATCGTCTCCCTCCTGCGCGAGCGATTGCAGCAACTGATCGACGCTTCGCTCGACGAGTTCAGCAACCCCGTGCACCTCAGCGAAGAGGAGCGGATGGCGCAGGCCTTGCGCGGCATGCGTCAGGGCTTGTCGCAGAGCGATCTGCCGAGCACCCGGCGCCATCTGCGCGATTTCCGTCGGGCTCTCGAGGCCTTTTTCCGCAATTGGTCCTCCAGCTTGGGCGAAAGCGCCCGCAAAGAGTCCAAAGGGCAGAAGGGCGGCGCCGGCAACCCTCTCGAGCGCCTGCGATCCAAGCAAGAGGAGCTCTGGCAGCAAACCCGCGCTGCGCGCGAAGGCGAGGCCCTGAAGCAGGGAGCCGCCGACCTGCGGGTCCTCGAAAAAGCCTACGAGGAGAGCAAGCAGCAGGTGGAAAAGCACTCGAACAGCGCTACCCGCCTTCGAACGAGCTGCATCGCGAGGCCCGTAAGGCCCTCTCGGGTTTGAGCGATGCCCTCTCTGCGCGCGACTTCGGCGACGCTCTGGCGCGCAGTCGGCAGCTCTCCCTGCAGCTCGAGGACTGGCTCGGTCCCATGGGTTTTGGCCGGGAGACGCCGCCGGCAGAGCGCAAAGCGAGGCAGGCGCTGAGCGAGCTGCGCGGGCGCCTGGAGTCGATGTCGACACGCGCCAAGTCGACGCCCAAGGGTGGCAAGCTGCAGGAGCTGGCGCGGCGTCAGGGCCAGATCGCCGAGGAATCCAAGGCCTTGCCCGCCTCCAAAGGCAAGGCCGCCGAGACGCTCGCCCAAGCCGAAAGCGCCATGCGCGAGGCCAAAACCGAGCTCGCCAAAGGCAACATGACCGAAGCCTTGGCGCAGCAAGAACGCGCGCTGACGCTGCTCGACACGCTGGGCTCCGAGGGCTCGAACCAGGGCCGCAGCGGTCGGGCCGCTCCGGATGCGCGGCAGTCGCGTAGCGAACGGGTCGACATCCCGGGCGCCGGGAGCGCGGCCGCCAAAGCACGACGCGCGCGCATCATCGAGGCAATGCGTGGTAAGGTACCTCAAGGCTATCGTGAAGCGGTGCGCCGCTATTTCGAAGAAGTGCTCCGATAACCCCTCTAGACCCATGCGACGCCGCTTCCTCGTCCTTTTCGTGTTTTCCTTCTCTTCTCTACTCGCGGGGAGGGTCGAGGCCCGTCCGAAACGGGAGGAGTGGGCCGCCAAGGTTCGCGCCATCCATGCCGCCCTGAGCGAGCTGCAGATCGAGACGGCCGAACGTCTGCTCACGCCCTTGCTGCAGGCGCAGCCGCAGGATCCCGAGCTCATGTATTTGGCGGGCTGGGTCGACTTTCACCGCGGCCGCTACGATGCGGCCATTACCCATGTCACCGCCTCGCTCGCCAAAACCAAAAGCGGGCTGATGCGCCGAGAGCGCGGCGAGTTCGCCAAACTGGTGCGCGAGACCCGCGATACCGTGGCCGGTTTCCGCGAGCTGCGCTCCGAAGACGGGCGCTTCGTGTTGCGCCATCCACCCGGCATCGACGCCGTGTTGGTGCCCTACGCCTTCGAAACCCTGCGGGCCATGCACCACGTGCTCAGCGAAGTGTTGGGGATGCCGATCGCGCTGCCAGTGCAGCTCGAGATCTTGCCCGACGCCGAGTCCTTGGCGCGCGTGTCCACGCTCTCGGTCGAAGACATCCGGCGCACCGGCACCATCGCGCTCTGCAAATGGAACCGGCTGATGATCACCTCGCCGCGCGCCCTGGTCCGCGGCTACCCCTGGGTCGACACCATCGCCCACGAGTTCGTGCACCTCGCGCTCTCGCAGACCACCCACGACCGCGCCCCGGTCTGGTTGCAGGAAGGCGTGGCCAAGTTTTTGGAGCGCCGCTGGCGAGGCGAAGACGAGCGCTTCGTCCTCGATCCCCCTTCGGCCAGCATGCTGCAGCGCGCCGCGCAGAGCGGCAGCCTCATGCCCTTCGAGCGGCTGCACCCTTCGATCGCGCGTTTGCCTTCCCAGGACGCCGCGGTGCTGGCCTTCGCCCAAGTCGCCTCGTTCATCGATTATTTCGTGCGTACCGAAGGCTTGAGCGGCCTGCGGCAAGGCCTGAAGCAGGTGGCTCAGGGCCGGGATGCCAAACAAGCCTTCGCCCTCGTCGCCGATTCCTCCTGGGACAAGCTCGAACGCAGTTGGCGCGAAGACGTGCAGCAACGGGCCAATCTGACGAAGACCGCCGCCACGCCTCCGCTGCGCCGACGTTTTCATCCCAAAGAGTCGGTCTATGAGCTGAACGAAGGCAAAGTGCGGCGCTTGATGCGCCTCGGGGATCTGCTCTGGGGGGCCCGTCGCCCCGCCGCGGCCTCCACCGAATATGGACGGGCGCTCAATCTCTCGCCCGAAGACCCCACGGTGGTGGCGCGTTATGCACGCGCCAACATCGCCTCGAAGCAGCCCGCACGCGCCTTGCCGCTGCTGCGCTCCGCCCTCGAACGCTACCCGGATTTCGCGCCTCTCCACAGCCTGCTGGGCACGGCGCTCCTCTCTCTGGGCCGGACGGACGAGAGCCGCGGCGCCATGCACGAAGCCATTCGTCTCAACCCTTTCGATCCCGCGCCGCACTGCCAGCTTGCAAAAATCGCCGCAGCGCCTAGCGTCCGTAGGCGAGAGACGGACGCGTGTCACCGATTGCAGAAACCCTGAAGGCCGACCCCAGCGCGCAAGCCCCCTTCCCGGGCGCGGATGCGAGTCAACTCGACCAGCTCAAACGTGCCTTCGCCCAGGTCGGGTACGAGCTGCGGCAGCAAATCGTCGGCCAGGAGCCGGTGCTCGAGGCGCTCTCTGTCGCCCTTTTGGCCCGCGGGCATGTGCTCTTCGTCGGCGTGCCGGGGCTGGCCAAGACCTTGCTCATCTCCACCCTGGCGCAGGCGCTCTCGCTGCAAAGCAAACGCATCCAGTTCACGCCCGACCTGATGCCGAGCGACATCACCGGCAGCGATGTGCTCGACGAAGACCCGAGCAGCGGCAAACGCAGCTTCCGTTTCGTCCCTGGTCCGGTCTTCACGCACATTCTTCTCGCCGACGAGATCAACCGCACGCCGCCAAAGACGCAGGCGGCGCTGCTGCAGTCGATGGCCGAGGGCCGCGTCAGCGCCGGGGGCCAGACCTACGAACTCGAGGCGCCCTTTTTGGTCTTCGCGACGCAAAATCCCATCGAGCAAGAGGGCACCTATCCCCTGCCCGAGGCGCAGCTCGATCGCTTCCTCTTCCGCGTCGACGTGCCTTATCCCAGCGCCGCCGACGAGGTGGAGGTGGTGCGCCGCACGACGCTCCCCAACCGCCCCGAAGTGCGGCATGTCTTGAACCGCGAAGAGGTCCTCGCCTTCCAAGCCTTGGCGGCTCGGGTGCCGGTCGCACCGCACGTCATCGAAGAAGCCGTCGCCATCGTCCGCGCCACGCGCCCCGAAGACCCAACCTCCCCCACCGAGCTGCGCGAATGGGTGGCCTTCGGCGCCGGCCCACGCGCCGGTCAAGCGCTGATCGCGGCCGCCAAGGCACGCGCCGCGCTCCACGGCCGCTTCGCCGCCGAGGTCGACGATGTGCGCGCCCTCGCCAGCCTGGTGCTGCGTCACCGCATCGTCCGTAGTTTTCGCGCCGAGGCGGCCGGCGTCGATGTCCCCGAGCTGATCGCGCGGGTGCTCGCGACCCGCGGCAAGGCGTGAGCGCCGCCATGGTGGCGTCTGAGCTCCGAGCACTCGCCCCGGCGGAGACCCTGTCGCCCGAGGACTTCGCCGCACAGGTCGAGGCCTTGGTGCTGCGCCTCGGCGAGCGCTTGCGACGCGGCGGCTTCGGCACCCATGCCAGCCTGAGGCGTGGATCGACCGGCAACTTCGTCGAACATCGTCCCTACCATCCGGGCGACGAGATCCGCTGGCTGGACTGGCGTGTGCTGGCCCGCAGCGATCGTTATCGCATCCGCGAGCGCGAACATGAGAGCCGCCTGCGCTGCGATCTGCTCCTCGACCGCTCCATGTCGATGCACTACCCCCTCGACCGCCCGCGCGAAGCGAAGCTCGCCTACGCCGCGCGGCTCCTCGCCGCCCTCGCCGCCCTCGCCCATGCCCAGGGCGATAGCGTCTCGCTTTACCTCGCGGACGACGAAGTCGAGGTGCTGCCGCGCGGCGCCTTCGACGCACTGCATTTCGCAGGACACTGGATGAAAGGCGATCCGCGCCGCAGCGGGCACACGCGGCTGCAGACCTGCCTCGAGTCCCTGGCCACCTTGCTGCCCAAAGGTGGCTTGCTGGTGCTCGCCAGCGATCTCCTCGACCCCGATCCCCATGCCCTGCTTCCCCTACGCTTGCTGCGGACGCGCGCCTTGCGGGTGGTCGTGCTGCACCTGCTGCATCCGGAAGAACGCGAGCTCCCTGCCCTCGGTCTTCGCCCCTTCATCGACCTCGAAGAAGGCGGCGAGCTCCTCGTCGACACCGCCGCCCAGGCGCAAAGCTATGCACGCGCCATGAAGGACTTCCTGGAGCAATGCCGGCGCGCCTGCGAAGGTGCGGCCGTCGATTACTTCCCGGTGTCGACCGGTGAGGACGCCTTCGATGTCCTCTCACGACTTCTCGCCGAACTAGGGCGAGCGCGGACCTGATCGTGTCCTTCCGCCATCCTGAAGCCCTGCTCGCTCTTTTGCTCCTGGCGTTGCCGCTCTGGTGGCATCGCCGGCGTAGGGTCGCCTTGCCTCCCTATTCCTTCTCCGCGCTCTTCCTGCTGCGGCGCAGCGAGAGCGAAACTCGCCTCCGGCGTTGGCAGGATCCCCTCTTGCTCGCGCTCCGCCTGGCGCTGGTCGCCTTGCTGGTGCTCCTGATGGCCGATCCCCAGCCGCCTCGAGCGACGCTGCCGACCACGCGCCTCTCGCTCGCCTTGGTGCTCGACGATTCCTTTTCCATGCGTCGGCTAGAAGGCCGCGAGAGCGTCTGGCAGCGCACCCTGGACCGTGCGCAAGGTGAAGTGGCCAAACTGCCTCCGGCTTCGGAGTGCTCGCTGCTGCTCGGCGGCAGTCCGCCCCGCGCTCTGGCGGTCCGCCGGCCCTGCGCCTGGGTGCGCAAACGCTTGCGGGCGCTGGCCACGCACGCTCCCTCGCGCGGGGATGGGCTGCTTGCCGCCTACCGTCAGGCGCAGCATATCGTCGACGCCTCCTCCCTGCACGAACGTCGCGTCCTCGTGCTCTCCGACTGGGCCGCGCACGTGGACTTCCCGACTTCGGCGGCGCAGCCCCGGCAAGGCATGGCCCTCCGCTTCGAACGGACCTGCGAGCGAGCGAAGCAGGAAAACGCCTTTATCGAAAGTGCCCTCCTCGAGGCGCGAAGCGCAGGGGCGGGGATGCGTTCGTTGCGGGTACGTTTGAACCCCGGCCGAGCGGAGCGCTTGGTCCTGCGCGGCTCGAGCGGTTTCAGCTGGGCCGCCGCGAGCTTGAGCGGGCAGCGCGAGATCGTCCTCCGCCTCCCCGAGGAGGCGCTGCGGGCCCCCCATCCCGCCGCCTGGCTCGAACTCGAGGGCAACGACGATCTCGCCGACGACGACCGCTTCCCGCTCTTGCTGCGTGAGGAGCCGGCGCTGCAGGTCTGGGTGCTCAACGGCGCGCCTTCGGCCAATCCCAACGAGGATGAGGTGCACCGCTTCATGCGCGCCCTGCTCCTCGCGCCGCGGGAGCGGGGCCGCTTTCAGCTACGCTCGGTCCAAGCCGCCGAGCTCGAGCGCCTCCAGGCCGATCACGCCGACGTCTTGGTCTTGGCCAATGTACGAAGCCTGGACGCGCGCCTTCGCGAGCAGGTGCTCTCCTTCGTCGAGGGCGGGGGTGGCCTCTTTTTCACCCTAGGCGAGCAGGTCGAAGCAAGGCGCGCCAGCGCCGAATGGCAGGCGCTGCTCCCCGCCCGGCTCCAGCCCTCCCTCGGCATGCCGACGGCGCGTCCCTTGTGGACGGAAGGCGCGGCGCTCGCGCTGGGCAGCGAAGCGAGCAGCCTCGATGGCACCCGCATCCAGCGCTACTTTCCCCTCAGCCCGCTCGACAAGACGGCGCAGAGTCTCTTTCGCCTGGAGGCGGGTACGGCGCTTTGGGTATGGCGAAAGCAAGGCCGCGGCCGCGTCGCCCTCCTCGCCACGACCCTCGACGATGCCTGGAACGAGCTGCCTTTCCGCCCGGGTGATCTGCCCTGGATGAGCCGCTTCGTCCGCGCCCTGGCCGGCGACCCACGTTTCCCCCGGCGCGCCGAGGTCCCGGGAACGCGCCTCCATCTGCCGCGCCTCGCCGGCGTTTCGGTCATGGAGGTGATCGACCCGCGAGGAGGGAGCCGCGTCTTCACGCTGGAGCGCCAGGCGGCCTTGAACCTCGACACCCAGACCGAGATCGGCCCCTACCGGGTGCGCGTCGGCCCGAGCGCCCGCGAACTGCACGAAGAGCGGCGCCTGGCCTTCACTTTGGCCGCGCCGCCACGCGAGAGCCTGCTGAAACCGGGACGCGTGCCACCCTCCTCGACGCCCCCCGCAGGGCCCGGCCGAATCGAGCAGGCGGCGAGCGATACGCCCTCCCCTTATCTGCCCTTCCTGCTCTTTGGCCTGCTTTTGCTCTGGCTCGGCGAGGCCTGGATGAGACCGAAAGCCGAGAATCGGGGCAGCGCCTGATTACCGTAGTGCTCTTCTTTTTTTATGAGACCATCTTCCTCTGGAGCGAGCGCCCCCGGGCACTCGGAGAGGAGCGAGGTTGAGCGCCAAGGCGCAGTCACGGCAGGACGCGGAAGGCGGGTCGGTAGCCGACCTGCGCGCCGTGGCGATCCCTCCGCTGCAGCTCGAGATCCAAAACGAGGCACATAAACACGCCCTGAGCGCCCTGCTGCGCGATTTCGTCGAGGTGCAGCTGGCACTCGACGAAGCAGCGCGGCGACGCTGGAGCGCGGTGCGGCGTTCGCGCTGGGACGCCTCCGAACTGAGCACGCTCGAAGAGAGCCTGCGCGAGCTCATCGCTGAGGTGAAAAGCCTCGCCGTGCTCGCGCCGCAAGCCGCACGCGTGATCGTGCCGACCTCGCTTTTGCAAAGCTTCGAGCAGCTGGTGCATCTGCGCGATGCGGCGGCCCTTCTGCTGGTCGCTCCGATCTTGCCGCACGCGCTTTTGCACGACGAACCCTGGGTCGACATCCGCGCCGAGGTGCTGGGCTGGCTGGAACACGGGCGCGCCTGTCGCGATCACGAGGAGAAGCTACGCGCACGCGGCGTGGCCCCGCTCACGCGAGACGAAGTCGAGGCGATCCTCAAGGAATATCCGCCCGAAAAGAAGGGCGCCGCCAACTTCTTTAGCCGTTGGCGAGAGCGTCGCCCCCTGCGCAAGCTCTATCCTGGCAAAGCTCTGCCGAGCGACGAAACGCTCGCCGCCGATCTCGCCTTGCTCGCGCGTCTGCAAGAGGAGCGAAATTTTCTCCAGAGCATCGAGGAACGCGCGCGGCATTGGTTCGGAGCCCTCTTCCGTGGCAGCGAGACCGATTGGACGGCGCTGCAACGGGCCCTCGAGTGGGCCGGGCAGTTCCGCGTCGCCAGTCGCGCCCTCGCCGGCAGCATCGCCAGCGTCGGCGTCGGACCCGACGATGTGGCGTGGATGGCCGTCCTCGCTTCCGGTG
>ERZ1066121.863-NODE-863-length-25358-cov-13.030629_pt1 | contig 25358 bp, 12 predicted proteins | sample MGYA00382768_ERZ1066121 | MGnify/ENA primary metagenome ERZ1066121 (study PRJEB33369, sample SAMEA5778351) | biofilm metagenome | biome: Industrial cooling water; feature: Water cooling tower basin; material: Biofilm | place: United Arab Emirates | collected...
GTCGGCGTCGCAGCCCGCCGCTGCCCCGCCGGCGAGGGCGGCGGTGCCCGTGGTCGCGCCATCGACATCCACCAGCTCCCGGGGCGAAGCCGCCGGACGCGGAGCGGCGGCGAGGGGGAGCAGGGCGACGTCGAAGGTGACGCGGCCACGGGCCGGAGCGGCCGAGCGGGAGAAGTCGGCCAGGCCGGCCAAGGCCGCGAAGCCGCTCAAGTCCGCGCCGCCGGCGAGCCGCGCGAAGCGGGCGGCGGTGGCACCGGCGCCAGCTCGGAAGGCGAGCGGGCGAGCGCCGGCGTCGGGTGCGACGGCGCGAGGCACGGCGCGCGCCAACGTCGACGCACCGGCGAAGCGCACGGCGGGGACGAAGGCGGCCGGGAAAGCGACGGCCGCGAAGGGGACGCGAGAGAAGAAGGGTGGGCGACGCCCGGAGGCCGCATCGGGTGGCCGCGGCGGGACGCGGGCGCGCACCCGCCCGGCCGCGCAGGTCGAGCGCACCGTCCGCGTGCGGGCGCTCGACCCGCTCAGCCGGTGCGGGCCGGGCACCTCGGTGGAGCAGCTCTACCGCGTGGACGAGCAGCTCGACGGGCGCCCCCACGTGCACCTGGTCTACCTGGATCGACATGGATGGTACTGCTTCCACGGGCCGACCTGTCCGGCGGTGACCGACGTGCGGCGCGAGCTGCGCGGCGCGTCGGCGCGCGGCGCGAGCCCCCGTCTGCCGGCGGCCCCGGCACCCTCACCCGGGCGCGCGAGCGACGCGCCACGCCCCAGCAGCGCACGATCGAGCACCACCCGGTCGGGCTCCACCCGATCGAGCACCACACGGGCGCGCGCCTCCGGGCGCTGAGGCGCGCACGAACGCCCGTTCGCAGCGTCGACCATCGGACGACCGAACCCGGAAGGACGAGAGCAGGACGAGCCATGATCGCGAGACACGAAACCCACCTGGACAAGACGGACGTCTGGTCGGCGCTGGCCGCCCCCCTGGCACAGGGTACCATCTCGTGGCGGCAGGACGGCCGCCCGATCAACCGCGACGGGCGCTGGATCGCCCGCTTCGTCGCCTACGTGGACGCGAACACCGTCCGGGAGCGCCTCGATGCGGTGGTCCCGGGCGAGTGGGACCTGACGCTCGACCTGCTCCCGCCCGTGCCCGCCGTCGACGACGAGGGGCAGGCCTGCTCCTTCAAGGCGCGGCTGCAGATCCTCGGGGTGATCCGGGAGGACGTGGGCACGGGGCGCGACTACAAGGCCGCGGCCACCGACGCCTTCAAGCGCGCCGCCGTCCGCTTCGGGATCGCGCACGAGCTCTACAGCATGGAGCCGAACTGGGTGCCGGTCGACGGCGACGGGCGCTTCGCGCATCCGCTCGAGGATCCGCAGACCGCCTACGACCGCCGGATCGCCCGGCGCGCCGAGCGGTCGGCGGGGCGTACCGCGGCCGTCGGCGGCGGAAGCGCCCGCCTGGCGGCTCCCGAGCGCGAGAGCGAGCGGAACGGCGCCGCCGTCGCGCCCGCCGAGCGCGCGGCCGCGCCGGTCGAGCCGTTCGATGCGCCGGTCACCCCGGCGGCGGCTCCGGCGGTGCCGGCGGCCGTCGACGCCGAGCTCGTCGAGTGCCCGAAGTGCGGCGGTCGGATGTGGGACAATCGGGTGACCAAGCGCAATCCCAAGGCGCCCGACTTCAAGTGCCGCGACCGCAGCTGCGACGGCGTGATCTGGCCGCCGCGAGCCACCGCTGGCGCGCCCGCCGGCGACGGTGCGGCGTCGACCGGCAGCGCCGCGACGCAGCACGGCGCGCGGGGCGAGGGGGCGGCGACGCCGGCGGCGGGACCGGCCGTCGACATCGAGGCGCCGACGGACGCTCGGAGTCCGCGGCGCGGGCGCGCTCGCGCCGCCGCGGCCGGCGCGCCGGCTCGGGCTGCGGCGTTCGATGCCGGGCCGCTCGGCGGCGAGGGGAGCGACGACGAGATCCCCTTCTGACGAACCGCCGCCCGGCCGGCTCGGGCGAGCCGTTCGCGGTCGTCGACTGGTGGTGGACGACGGGGGCCCGGCGCCGTGCGCCGGGCCCCCGTCGCGCGTTCGTCCGCGCCCGGTTCAGACGGTGATCGCCAGCCCGCGGTAGATCCGCGAGCGATAGCGACTGAGATCGGCGTCGGGGAGCGGGGCGCCGGCGAGCACCACGGCGTGGGCGAAGCGGTCCAGCTCCTCGGCGAGCTCGGTCGGATCGCGCGGCTCCTCGCTCCGCACGCGACGCGTCAGGTTCACCTGGTTGACGGGCACGTGGTGCACCAGCCGCTCCGCCTCGACGCCGAGCGTCGCGGTGAAGGCGTGGAGCGTCGTCTTGACGAAGTTGGCCAGCGCGAACTCCGCGTGCGTCGGGTGCAGCGGCACGTCGGGGGACACGAGGACGAGGCGCACGTCGTCCATGAGCGCCACCTTGCGCGCGACGCGGAAGTGGTGCGTCAGGTTCGACTCGACGAGGGCGCGGAAGCCGGCGGCGTCGAGCCCCGCACCGTCCTCGCCGACGAGCACCTCCGCCGGGAGCGGGGCGAACGGCGTCGAGACGACCGAGGTGGGGGCGCCGTCGTGCGCGAGGGCGAGGTCCATCCCGCCCTCGACGTCGTCGCCGACCACGTAGCTGGTCACCCGCTCCAGCTCCGGCACGCCGTCCAGCAGCGCACGCACGGCGGCGGCCGACGCGGCGGTGCGGGTGAGGAGCACGAGCCGCCCGACCTGACAGGTCTCGAGGAAGTGACGGGCCGCGCGCGCCAGGTGCGGCACGAGGTGCTCGCCGATGAGCCACACGGTGCGCCCGTGCATCTTGAGGATCCGCTCCGGCTTGGCGCGGCCGAAGAGCTCGCGCTCGGTGATCGAGCGCTCCTGCTGCAGCCCGCCCGAGGGCTGGAACGTCTCACCCGAGACGGCCCGATCGGCCATGAAGTACACCGTCGCGAGCGCGACGTCGAACTCCGACGGCATCCGGTGCAGGTGCAGCATGCCGAGCACCCCCTCGCCGATCTTCCGCGCCTCGCGGGCGATCTCCTCGCGCGGGACGAACGGCTCGGCGGGCTCGGGCAGGGCGGCGAGCCACGCGGAGAGGCGCTGCGCCCCGCCGTCCGGCTCGTCGAGGAGCGAGCCGCGGCGCTGCAGCCGGCCGGCGAGCTTGCGGGCGATCGACGGCGTCATCAGGTGCGCCCAGCACGTCGCGTCCGCGCCCGAGGCGACCCCCTCCCGCACCAGCCGCTCCCCGAGGGCGCGCAGCGGCTCGGGGGTGTCGCCACCGGGCAGGCGCAGCGTCGCCGGATCGTTGGGCGCGAGAGCGTCGAGCACCGCGGAGACCGAAGCCCCCTCGCGCAGCGCCTCGATCGTCGCCGCATAGAGCTGGTTGAGCCGCTTGTTCTCGAGGATCAGCCGCCCGCGGCGCTCGAACAGCCCCGGGCGCCCCCCGGTGCCGCGGAGCCGGTCGCCGTCGACCGGCCCGGGGGCGATGGCGTTGATCTGCACCTCGGGGCCGGCGAAGCGCGCCAGGTTCTCGGTGAGCGCCCGCTGCCCCGCCTTGCTCACGGCGTAGTCGGCGCGGTTGGGATATGGCACCGCCACCCACTTCTCGCCGCCGAAGTACGACGACACGTTGAGGATGTACCCCGACCCCTGGCGCTTCATCACCGGGACCGCGCGGGCGATGAGGGCGTAGTTCGAGACGAGGTTCGCGTCGAGCGTGTAGCGCCAGTCCTCGACGCTCATGTCGACGACCATCTCCTCGGCGCCGGCGACGCCGGCGTTGTTGACGAGGTAGTCGACCCGCCCGAAGCGCGCCACCGCGGCGTCGAACGCGCGCTCGAGCGAACCCAGGTCGCCGACGTCGACGCCGGCGAGCGTCTGCACGCGGTCGTGCGCCCCGAAGTAGCCGAGCTCCTCGATCTCCTGGACGATCTGCCCGCGCATCGTCGCGAGCTCGCTCTCGCGCCGTGCGACGAGCATGACGCGGGCGCCGGCGATCGCCAGCAGCCGGGCGATCTGCCCGCCGATCCCCGCCGAGCCGCCGGTGACGAGGGCGACCTTGCCCGCGTGCAGCCCGGTCAGGTGCTCCATCCACCCGAACTGGGCGCGGCGCGCGCCCGTCGCCTCGGGGATCGAGAGCGGGAGGTAGAGGTTGACCTGCCGCACGCGCCGCCGCGTGTAGAGCAGCCGCGCCGCCTGCCCGGCGGCGAACGGCACCTCCTCGTGCTCGGCGTTGGTCCAGCGGACGATCTGGTTCCCCCACTCGGCGGCCTCGCGCAGCCCGGCGCGCCGGTCGCTCTCGCTCTCGTCGCGCCAAACGCGGATCAGCTCCTCGGTCGCGGCGCGCAGCACGTCGGCGAAGCGGTTCCCCGCCCCGTCGTCGCCGTTGCTCATGAACACCACCCGCGGCGGCGCCTCGCGCGGGGGCGCCGCCTTCCAGAGCCGGGTGAGCTCGCGGGCGACGGCGAGGGCGCCGCACAGCTCCGCGTCCAGGAAGGTGCTGACGTCGACGTCGGTGGCCTCGCTGAAGGCGTCGCGGAACCGCCACGCGCCGAACGCCGGGAGCACCACCGCGCCGTGCAGCGACCGCCCGTCGGCGGCGAGCGGCGCCAGCGCGCTCCGCATCGTCTCGACCCGCGTGCGGTCGAACAGCACGGGGGTGATGCGCCGATCGCGCGGACCGTCGTGGAGCGCGGCCGCGGCGGCGCGGATCCCCTCCTCCGAGCCGAGGCCCAGCAGCACGTGGGCGCCGAGGTCGGCCTGGATGCGCGCGATCGCGAGCGCGTCGCTCACCTGGTCGCCGGCGGCGATCAGCACCCGCGCGCCGGTGCCGTCCACCGTGCGCAGCTCGGGGCGCGACACCCAGGTGCTGCGGCTCTCCTGCCGCACCTGCATCCCGTGCGTCACCTCGAAGGCGTGCCCGTTGATCGCGGCGCTCTCGTCGGCGCCGAGGAAGACGATGGTGTTCGCCACGTCGGCGGGCGTCGGGAAGGTGCGCTCGGCGCGGCCGTCCGGCGACGACGCGCGGTCGAGCGTCATCAGCCCCAGGTAGTCGGCGGCCGTGGTGCCGTCAGGGGCGGCACGGAGCCGGTCCATCGCCGCGAAGACCGTCCGGATCCGCTCGCTCGCGATCGGGCCCGGGAAGACGGTGTTCACGCGCACCCCGCGCGCTCCGAGCTCGGCGGCGAGCAGTCGCGACCAGGCGTTGAGCGCCGCCTTCGGCACCACGTACGCGGCGCGCCCGAAGTAGTGCGTGCGCGAGAAGATAGTCGACACGTTCACGACGCTGGCGCCGGGTCGCAGGTGCGGCGCCGCGGCGCGCACGACGTTCCACGCGAGCCCGAGGAGGTTGCGCGCCGCGTCCTGCACCGTCTCCCCCTCCGCGGTGCCGTCGGCGTTGGGCAGCTCGTCGCGCGTGAAGGGGAGCTCGGCGATGCGCCGCTTCGGCCCTGCCGACCCGGCGTTGTTGACCACGACGTCGATGCGTCCGTGGCGGGCGATCACCTGCTCGACCCCCTGGCGCACCTGCGCCGGCTCGCCGGCGTCCATCGCCGCGGTCGTGATCCGCCCAGGGGCCGCCCGCGTCTCGCGCCGCAGCCGCTCGCGGGCGCGGTCGAGCTTGGCCGCGTCCCGCCCGATCATCACGACCGTCGCCCCCTCCTCGAGGTAGCGGCGGCAGATCACCTCGCCGATGTTCCCGGCGGCGCCGGTGACGAGTGCGACCTTCCCCGCCAGCCGGCCGCGGGGGGCGCGGCGCCGGTCGAAGCGCGGCTCGAGCGTCTCGTCGGCGGCGCGCAGCGCACCGGTGGGCGGGGCGACGGCGGGCGGGGTCGGGCGGGCGCCCTCCGGCGGCGCGCCGGCGTGATCCGGGGTGCGGGCGGGAGCGGTCGTGGGCACCGCGGTGGGCTCGTCGGGCGCGTGCATCGCAGGGCCTCCGGAGTCAGCCGTCGGCGCGCTGCGGCGCCGCGGCCCAGGTCTCGAACAGCTCGTCACGCGACCGCAGCCCCATCGCCGGCAGCGCGTGGTTGCAGACGTACGTGGCGCCCGCGTGGCGGTTCTCCCACATCGCCTGGTGCACGTCGGGGAGCTCGTGCCACGCCACGACCGTCGGCGGCGTGACGTCGAGCCGCCCCGCGTCGATCATCTCGTTCATGCGGACGACCTCGTAGGCGTTGCACAGGTGCGTGCCGAGGATGCGCGCGGTGGGCATGAGGATGCGCCGCTGCCGCGTCCAGACCTGCGGAGCGTAGAAGCTGTAGCGCCGTCCGCCCATGTCCTCGGCGTAGACCACCCGCCCGACGAACGGCTTGACGAGCGCGGTGGACACGGCGAGCGCGTCGTGCCCGGCGCGCTCGAGGACGAGGTCGGGCGCGCCGCGCGGATCGTCGGCGGTGCGGAGGAGCCGCCCGACGGCGGCGCCGAACGGCTTGAGCGTGCGCTCCTGGAAGGCGCGCACCGCCTCGCGGAAGCGCGCGGTCTCCCGGCGCGGGTCGGGGAGCGGCGGCATCGTCGCCGGCCACTCGAAGTCGGCGCCGGCGCGGCGCGCCACCTCCTCGAGCGACACGACGCCGCGCACCCCGTCGTCGAAGCCGAGCGAGAGGACGAAGTCGCGCTGCGCGTCGGTGCGCGTCGCGATCGCCACGCGCGCCCCGCCGGCGCGCGCCGCCTCGACGAGGGCGAGCCCGCCCGGATCGACGAGCCCGTCGGCCTCGGCGCCGGGGCCGTAGTGGACGAGCACCCCCTCGCCGGCGCGCAGCGCCGCGGCGCGGAGCATCGCCTCGGGCGTGGCGGTGCCGCGCTTGCCGACGAAGGTGAAGTGGTATCCCGAGGAGGCGCCGTAGAACGCCAGCGCGCCGCCGTCGGCGAGCAGCTGGAAGGAGCGCGGGAACGCCGTCTCGCCAGCGTGGGAGACGGCGTAGTCGGCCAGCCGCCCACCGGTGGCGGCGCGGAACGCGGCGAGCAGCGGCTCCCCCGCCCGCTCCCACGCGGCGATCGCCGCCGGGTCGTCGGGGACGGGGGTGAAGAGCGCCGCCAGCCCGGGATCGCGGCGGTCGATCGTCGCGCGGGCGCCGTGCGCCCGCGCCACCGCTGCCCGCTCGGCGCTCGAGACCAGCCCGACGACCTCCACCCCCTCGCGCGCCGCCGTCTTGAGCGCCTCGAGCCCGGTGCCGGTGGCCGCCCCCTCGACGAACATCGTCCGCCCGCCCTCGATGCGCAGCGTCGTGAACAGGGCGCGGACGACGGTCCCGAGGTTGAGCACGTACGACCCCGCCGCGTCGAGCGTCAGCTCGGTGGGCACCGGGTGCAGCTGCGGCGCCTGGACGACGAGGAACTGCTGGTGGCTGCCGGTCGGGGTCTCGTAGCCCTGGATCGCGAAGTCCGCCGACATCGGATCGCGCGCGGCGAGCGGCGAGAGCAGGGCGCTCTGCCCCGAGTAGATGGTCACCAGGTCGCCGACGCGCACCCGCCCCTCGCGCCGCACCTCGCTGCCGCACGCCGCGACCAGCCCGACGCCACCGGAGCCCGTCGTCTGCACGTCGTCGTCGTGCGCGTCGAACGGGGAGACCGGGATCCCGGTGATCGCCCACACGTCGTTGAAGTTGACCTCGGAGGCGAGCACGTACACGAGCGCCTCGGTCGGCCCGGGCTGGTCGACCGGGACGACGAGCTCGCGCTCGGCGCGGATCGGATCGTCGTGCGCCGGCGCGCCCGTCTCCGGATCGCGGATCACCCCGTGCGCGTACTGCCACGCGGGGATCGGCGTCACCCCGGGGAAGAATGGGGCACCGACGGGAAGCAGGGCGCCCTCTTCCGTCATGCGGGCGCGCTCGGCCCGATCCGGGAGCGTTCCCTGCCGCGGCGCGAGTGGGGCGCTGCGCCGGTCGAGGAAGGCGCGGATCCCGGCCTTCCCCGCGCCGGGATCGACCACCGCCTCGGCGAAGAGGCGCGCCTCGTGGCGGAGCCCGGCGTCGAACCCTCGCTCCCACCCGGTGCGGAGCGCGTCGACCGCGCGACGTGCCGCGTCGGCGCGGCCGACGCGCGCCGCCTGCCGGAGGAGGCGCTGCACCTCGTCGTCGCCGAGCACCGCGTCGAACGACGGGGAGCCCGGCTCGTGCCACGCGCGCACCTGGGCGCGGCGCTGCGCGAGCGCGGTGGCGAGCGTCGACGCCGGGTCGTTCGCGCTGGCTCGTGCCAGGGTGCAGGCGCGGGCCACCACGTCCTCGGCGCCGCCGACGATCTCGTCGATCACCCCGACGCGCCGCGCCTCGGCTGCATCGAACGTGCGTCCGCCGAGCACCATCGCGACCGCGGCGCGCAGTCCGTCGACGCCGTCGCGGGCTGCGAGCAGTCGCGGCGTCCGTTGGGTGCCGCCGTAGCCGGGAAGGAGGTTGAGGCGGATCTCGGGGAAGCCGAAGCGGGCGGTCGGCTCGGCGACGCGGTAGTGGCAGGCGAGGGCGAACTCCAGCCCGCCGCCGAGGGCGACCCCGTTGATCGCGGCGACGCACGGCTTGTCCATCCCCTCGATCTTCCGGAAGGCGAGGTGCGCGTTGTTCGGCAGCGGCAGCGCCTCGTCGACGGTGTGCACCTCCTCGAGCAGCTGGACGATGTCGGCGCCGGCCACGAACGACGAGCCGGCGCCGGTGAAGACCACCGCGCGCACGTCCTCGCGCCGCGCCAGGTGGTCGACGAGGGTGTTGAGCTCGTCGAGGGCGCGCTCGTTCAGCGCGTTCACCGGCGGGTTGTGCACCGTCACCAGCGCCAGGCGCGCCCCCGGTGCGACGGCGTGGTACTGCACGCGGAAGTAGCGCCACGTCTCGAGCAGCCGCTGCGTCTCGCTCGCCGTCTGCCGCACGCGCCACCGATCGATCGCCCCCTGCAGCTCTGCCAGCGCCTCGGGGTTGCGGAGCGTGCTCGTGTCGCCCACCGGCGCCCCCTCGACCAGCGCGCGCACCATGCGCCGCACGTACTTGCCGCTGCGCGTCTCGGGGAACTGCTGCACCTCGACGATGTCGGCCGGCACCGCGAGCGCCCCCTTCTCGGTGCGCACGAGCTCCGCGAGGCGGCGCCGATCCTCGACCGTCAGCCGCCGCCCCGGGGCGGGCTGCACGAAGGCGAGCGGGACGAGCCCCTTCTCCGCGTGCGGCGCGCCGACGACGATCGCGTTCCCCACCGGCGACTCGGGGGCGAGCTGCCGGTCGCGCAGGATCGCCCCCTCGATCTCCTCGGTGCCGAGCCGGTGCCCGGAGACGTTGATCACGTCGTCGCTGCGCCCGTGCAGCGAGAAGCTGCCGTCGGCGTGGCGCACGGCGACGTCGCCCTGCGTGTAGGCCCATGCCCCCTGCCAGCGGCTCCAGTAGGTCGCCCGGTAGCGCACCGCGTCGCCCCGCCAGCCGTCGGCCACACGCCCGTCCGCTACGCGAAAGCGCGCCGCGTCCCCCCAGATCGTCCGGCAGAGGTACGGATACGGCGCGGCGACGACGATCTCCCCCCGCTCGCCGTCGGCGGCGCGCCGCCACGGCACCCCCTCCGCGCCGGCGGGGCCGTCGGGGACCCACACGTCGCCGTCGATCCAGGGCAGCGCCCAGGTGTGCGAGTCGGCGCGGAGGGGGAAGTCGGCGTTCCCGTACAGGTGCGTGAAGACGATCCCGCCGTGCTCGGTCGCCCAGTACGAGTTGATGTACCACGGCGTCACCAGCTCCATCGCGAACTGCTGCACCGCCGGCGACGTCGGCTCGGCGCAGAACGTCGCCACGCGCAGCGAGTCGGTGCGGTGGGCGCGCACGTCGGCGGCGTTCTGCGGGTCGCTCATGACCCCCTTGAGGAAGGTCACGCCCGCCTTGAAGATCCGCACCCCGTGCCGCTCGATGATCGACGCGAAGCGCCCCGCCGACGGGAAGTTGGGCGCCCCCTCGGCGAGCACGCTCGTGACGCGCGTGGCGAGCGCGCCGGCGATCATGTAGCTCTGCCCGGTGATCCACCCCGGGTCGGCGACGACGTACATCACGTCGCCGGCGCGCGCGTCGAAGGCGACGCGCATGGTGTGGGCGACGCCGGCGAGCCAGCCGCCGTGCACGTGCACCACTCCCTTGGGCTTGCCCGTGGAGCCCGAGGTGTAGATGACGAACAGCGGGAACTCCGCCTCGACCGGGAGCGGGCGCGAGGTCGCCCAGATCGCCCGCACGAAGTCGCGATCGGGAAGCGCGAGCAGCTCCTCCTCGGTCGTCACGGCGTGGCCGGCCGCGCGCGCCCCGGCGAGCAGGCGCTCGAGCGCCGCGGCGGTCAGGTCGTGGCTCCACCGATCGCGCTCCGGGCGCCAGCGCAGCTCCGGGAGCCCGACGTGCCGTACGACGACCACCGCGTCCACGCGCGGCGGGGCGTCGAGCAGGGCGCGGGCGACCGCGGTCCGCAGCGCCCCGGCACCGGCCGGGTCGAGCCGCCCACCGCCGACCAGGGCATCGAGGGCGCGGCCGACGCCGCGCATGACGTCGGCCCGCTCGACGGTGATCTCCCCGGCGAGCGCCTGCGCCACCGCGTCCGTCACGCCGCGCCGGTCGCGCGCGTCGGCGAGGAGCGCCGCGTGGGCGTCGAGGGCCGCGGCGACGATCGGCAGGGCGCTCTCGACCGGGACGTAGCCGTCGAGCGCCGGGTCGGCGTACTGCTCCTTGAACGCGACCACCTGGGCATTGCGCGAGGCGCCGTCGGTGGTCACGAGCACCCGGGCGCCGGCGTCGTGGATGCGGTCTGAGAGCGTCTTGTCGGAGAAGCCGCCGAACACCGGGGTGTAGATCACCCCGAGCCGCTTGGCCGCCTCCGTGTAGTAGACCTGCTCGGGGACGTTGGGCATGTTGATCGCCAGCCGGTCCCCGGGGCGCAGCCCGAGGGCCTCGAGCGCGCCGGCGGCCTTCGCGATCTCGAGCAGCAGCCGGCGACGGCTGATCGCCTCGCTGCGCACCGGGCCGCCGCGGCCGCCGTCGAGCGACTGGTCCCAGCGGTCCCCTTCCACGAGGAAGGCGGGCTCGTCGCCGTGGCCGAGCGCCACGTGGCGATCGACCTCGTTGAAGGCCGCGTTCGTCCGCCCGCCGACGAACCAGCGATACAGCGGCGGTTCGGCGGCGTCGAGCGCCACCGTCCACGGCTCGTGGTCGACGTCGTACGGCACCGCCACCGGCTCCGCCGTCCGCGCGTCGATCCCGTGCCAGCGGCCCACGGCGTCCTGAGTGATCCACGCGCCCCCCGGACGTCCGTCGTCGTCGGCCCCGCCCAGCCGCGCGTCGAACCAGTGCAGTTCGCGCCGGGCGATCGCGCCGTGATAGCGCCCGGGGTCGGCGCGGCACGCCGAACGCGCCCGCTCCCAGTCCGCCCGGGTCCGGATCGGATTGACCGCCGCGGTCGGCGGCTCGACGGCGCGGGGTGGTTCCGGGGGGGCGCCGGGCGACGGGGGTGCAGCGGCGGTCGCGCCGTCGAGCGCGACATCGAGAGGCGCGGTGACCGCGTCCATCCGACCTCCGGGGCAGGCGGGCGCCGTCCCCGGGCGGGGCGACGGCACGATCGGCGCCGGGGCGGTCGCTGCCGCCCGGCTCCGGGTGCCCGCAGCGGCGCGGGCGGTCGCAACGCTGGCGCCCGCAGCGCGCCGGGCGCGCTCCGGTCCTACGGGTCGAGCTCGTGCGGCGGGCGCGCCCGCACCCGAAGGCCCGAGCGCCCACGAGGCGCGGTCGACCCGCGGTCAACGCGGCGGGCGCCCGCGCCGTGCCCGGGCCCGTCGCCTCCCCGCGCGACGGGGTCGCCGGGGGGCGTCGGGCGCTCGGTGAACGTCAGGCCGCGCGCGGGCGCTGCGTCAGCGAGGTGACCACGGCGCTGACGGCCGCCATCGTCAGGAAGAAGCCGCGGGCGCGGCGGTCGCGGGCGAAGCCGAGCGCCCACGGCGCGGCGGCCAGCGCCACGCCCAGCACCGCGTCGGCGGCGAGGTGCGTGCGGAACGGGATCGTGCGCACGGCGCCGAGCGGGTATGCGGTGGCGAGCGACATCCCGGCGTAGCCGGCGCTGAGACCGCGGGCGAGCGCGGCGGCGCGCGGGTGCATGGGGAGGAGCGAGGGGGCCGCGGCGAAGGCGGCGGCGCTCAGGTAGTCTGCGACGCCGTGGGCGGCGGGGGTGATCGGCTGCTGCATCGACTGGCTCCACTGAAGAGGAAGGGCGGTGCCAGGTGCCAGTCGCATGCCCGGGGCGGGGCTCGAACCCGCATGGCCTCGCGGCCACCGCATTTTAAGTGCGGCGTGTCTCGCCAGTTTCACCACCCGGGCGGGCGGGGTGCGCGCCGCATGCGGTGCCGCGCGTCGCTCCGAACGGACGCGGCGCGGTGGCGTACCCACACGCCACCGCGCCGTCAGAGCGGGAAACGGGACTCGAACCCGCGACCCCAACCTTGGCAAGGTTGTGCTCTACCAACTGAGCTATTCCCGCGTCGGACGACCAGTATAGCGGCCATCCCGAACGTCGACAAGCCGGGCCCGCCGCCGGGGCGCGGGGGCGCCAGTGGGTCAGCGATCGCGGTCGAGCCGCGCGCCGACGGCGGCATGGGTGATCCACGCGCGCGGCGTGAGGCCGAAGCGCCGCTCGTAGCTCGCCTCCAGGCGCGGCGCCGCGGTGCGCAGCGCCTCCTCGCTCCCGACCGCGATCGCGCACCCCCCCCACCCCGCCCCGGTGAGCCGCGCCCCGCGCACCCCGTCGGCCTGGCGCGCGTGCTCGACGAACCAGTCGAGCTCCGGCGACGAGCACTCGTACAGGTCGCGCAGCGACGCGTGCGAGGCGAGCAGCAGCTCGCCCGGCATCTCCGCCCCGGCGGCGAGCGCCGCGACGAGCGCGCGCACGCGGTGCGTCTCCTCGACCACGTGGCGCGCGCGCCGATCGAGCACGTCGGGGAGCGCGGCGCGGCGGACCAGCTCGGGGCTGGCCGCGGCCAGATGCGGCAGCCCGGGCTCGAGCCCGCGCAGCAGGTCGAGCGCCGCGTCGCACTCGGCCCGCCGCTCGTTGTACTTGGAGCTGCGCAGCGAGCGCGGCACGGCGGTGTCGAAGATCAGCACCGCCTCGGGCATCGGGATCTGCTCGTAGCGCGCCGTGTCGCACCACAGGTGCAGCGCGTGGCCGGGCTGTCCCAGCGCCGCCGCGAACTGGTCCATGATCCCCGAGTTGACCCCGACGAACTCCACCTCGGCGCGTTGCCCGAGTCGGGCCAGCTCGTCGAGCGGCCGGTCGGCGCCGGCCAGCGCAGCGATCGCGACGGCGACCGCCACCTCGAGCGCCGCCGAGGACGACAGCCCGGCGCCCGCGGGCACGTCGCTCACCACCGCGACGTCGCACGCCGGCACGCGGATCCCCGCTTCGCCGAGCATGAGGGCGACGCCGGCGACGTAGTCCCACCACGCCCCGGCGCGCTCCGGGGGGACGACGAAGCGCCCGCGCGTGCGCTCCGTGTCCGAGACGGTGCGCCACTCCGCCGTGCCGTTGGGGCGCAGCGCCACCGCCGTGCGCCGGGCGATCGCGATCGGGAGCACCTCGCCGCCATTGTAGTCGGTGTGCTCGCCGATCAGGTTCACGCGGCCGGCCGCCGAGGCGACCACCGCCGCCTTCCCGCCGAACGCCTCGGCGAAGAGCGTCTCGACGGCGTCGCTGCGCGGATCACGGCCCTCGGCGGCCGGCGGGGTGGGCATGCTGGATGCGCGGTTGAGGGAGCGGGATGCGGCGGCGTGCGATCGGGCGCTACGGCTGCGGGGCGCCGCGTCAGGGCTCGACGCCGAGGACGTGGACGGCGTGCCAGGCGGTGTACGCCAGGAGGCCCGAGAGCGCCGCGTCGCCGCCGTTGCCGACGGCCCGGCCCTGCTCGTCCACCTCCTCGGCGGCGACGCCGTTGTCGAGCGCGGCGCGGCGCAGCCACTGCAGGACGAGGGCCGCGTCGGGGCCGAGGAGGCGGGCGCACTGCTGCGCCAGGATCGGTGAGCGCGCGCCGAGCCCCTTGACCGTGCGGCGGTAGGTCGAGTCGGTGCGCTCGACCGCCTCGTAGAGGGGGAGCCAGAGCGCCGAGCCGATCGGATCGTCGTCGAGGGCGCGGGCTCCCTTGAGGTCCACCGCCGCGGCGAGCGCCGGCTTGCCGTCGCGCTCGGCCGAGAAGTGGCGCAGCAGCGCGGCGCGCACCGCCTCGGGCTCCTGGACCTCCTTGGCCGACTCCTCGTCGAGGGTGCGGCGGAACACCTCGAGCGCCTGTGCCACCACGGCGTTGCCGTGCAGGGTGTAGGGGTGCGGCACGGGGCTCCCGCCGACGCTCACCTCGGTGCTGTAGAGCGGCACCCGCTCGTCGCGCCGCGCGGCGATGTCGTCGTGCGCCATGTAGAGCGTGTCGGCCAGCACCGGCTCCTCGACCAGCTGGTCGTCGCCGGTGTCGCGCATGTAGCGCTCCGCGGCGATCGCGTACGACGCCGCCCCCTCGAGCGAGAAGCCCGGCTCGAACAGCGTCCCGTCCAGGTAGTGCACCCCCTGCCCCGGAGCGTAGCCGTGCAGCTCGCAGGCGCGCAGGAGCAGCTCGCGCGCGAGCCCCGTGTCGGCGAGCTGGATGGCCGGGAGCGTCCAGGTGAGCGCCTCCCAGTCGCGGACCGTCAGCCCCCTGCCGTGCCACGGCGCGCGCGTCCGCACGAGGTAGTAGTGCGCGTCGTCCAACGCCCGGCCGCAGCCGTAGAAGTAGGCGAACAGCAGGTTGCGGTTCACCAGCCGGTCGATCGCCTCGCTCCCGGTGACCTGCTCCAGGCCGCGCAGCGCCTCTCGCGTGGCCGTCAGGAGCTCGCGCCACCCGCGGCGGCGCATCGCCGCCACCGTCGCCTCGGCGCCGTCGCGCTCCGGCCCGGCCGCCAGGTAGAACGCCGCCTGCTGCGTGGTGCCGCGGGCGACGCGCAGCGTGCGGCGCACGGCGAACGTCGGCCGCTCCCCATCGTGCACCTCGGTCGTGCTCTCCCCGTCGGCGCCGAGGGCGAAGGCGACGAGCCCGGGGAGCGCCGCCCCCTCGAGCACCACGAGGTCGCCCGGCGCCCGGCTCACCCGGTGCGCGTCGTCGAATGGGCGCGCCGAGCGCACGCGCAGCTGACGGTGTCCGAGCGTCCCCTCGAGCGCGAGCCCGATCTCCACCTCGGCCGCCCCGCGATTCTCGACGGCGATCGTGTAGACCGCGCCCGACAGGTCGGTGTCGCGCCCGTGCGGCGCGAAGACGGTGCCGCGCACCACGATCGATCCGACGGTGCAGGTGAACGTCGGCAGCCACTGCACCGCCCGCTCCCAGACGATCCCCTCGGCCGCCAGCTCGCGGACGGCGCCGTCGACGCGCAGCGTCGGGCGCAGCAGCGGTGCGCCGCGCCCGTCGAGGAAGTCGGGGGATCCGGCGAACTCCACGGCCGCGCGCCCGCCGCGATGCAGCACCCCGACCGCGTGGAGGGCGCCGTCGGCGGGGTGCACGCACGGCAGCGAGAGCCAGTGGTTGCCGGTGACCTGCCAGGGGATCTGCGGGGGGGCGATGGTGCGCACGGGGGCGGATAGGGGCGGGTGGGCGGCAGCGGAGCCGCGCGGCGCGCCACGCGGCGCGGCGGCGCGAGCGTTGACGCACCTGCTGAGCGCCGCTAATCTAGCGGCTTCGCCCGCGGACCGGCTCCGCAGCGTCTTTCTCGTTGCGGATCAAGGACTTGCATTCGCTCCACCCCACCGCGCCCGCCCCTGCGCCGGCCTGCACGCCGCCGCGCATGCACCGCGCGACGCGCGTCCGCCCGAACGCCCGCCCCGCTGCCGGCAACACCGCCACTCCCGGCGCCCTCGGGCTCGCCCGCGCGCCGCTCCACGCGTCGCTCGCCGCGCTGCTCGCGCTGGGCGCGCTGGCCCCTTCCATCGCACGGGGGCAGCCGGTGCTCGGCGGCGCCGACGATGCCACGGTCGCGCGCCGCGGCACCACCCGCATCCGCATCCCCGGCGCGATCGCCACGAGCAGCGAGCGGTTCGGGGGGCGCTCGGGGAGCGGTCGCGACGGAGAGCGCGAGCCGCTCGCCATCGACTTCTCCCCCGACTCCCTCGGGGCGCGCTTCCTTCCGGAGCTCGGGCTCCTCCGCGACTCGCTGGGCGCGCTCGTCGGCGCGGGGGACGCGCTGCCGGTGTCGCTCGGGGCGGTCCGGACGCGCGCCCGGGTGAGCACGCAGACGATCCCCCTCTCCGCCGAGGTGGGGGTGCTGGACCGGGTGAGCATCTCGGCGACGCTCCCAATCACCCGGTCGCGCAGCAGCGTCGACCTGCGGGTGAACGAGGGGGGCGCGACGGGGAACGTCGGCTTCAACCCGGCGAACGCGAGCGTGTCGGCCGCGGGCTCCGCTGCGGCGCGTGCCCAGAACGCGGCGCTCACCGGGCAGATCGGCGCCGCGCGCGCGGAGCTCCAGGCGCTGATCACCGCCTGCGGCGCGACGCCCGCCGATCCGCGCTGCGCCCCGCTCGGCGACCTCGCCGCGGCGCGGCAGCTCGGCGCCGAGGCGCTCGCCGTGGAGCAGCGGCTGGCCCGCGTGTACGGCGCCGGGAACGCCCCGGGGGCCCGCTTCGTCCCGATCGCCGGCTCGCCGCTGCAGCGCTCCGTTGACGCGCGACTCGGCGAGCTCGGCAGACGCTTCCGCGGCTTCGGCGTCACGACGCTCTCCGACAGCGCGCGCCCCGCCGCCGCGACCAGCCGGATCGGGATCGCCGGCTTCCAGCGCCTCCTCGTCGATCCCGCCTTCGGCATCGGCGCGGATTCGCTCCGCTCGACGGCGCGCGCGGGCACGGGCGACCTGGAGCTCGCCGCGCACGTGCAGTGGCTCGACACCTTCGGCGGGGACGAGGGGGCGCGCCTCGCGCCGCGCGGGCTCCAGCTGCGGAGCACCGCCACCGTCGGCTGGCGCTTCGGCACCGGCTTCCTCCCCCTCCCCGAGATCTACTTCGACCAGCCGACCGGCACGGGCGCGGACGCGCTGCTGCTCCGCTCCGCCACGGACGTGACCTGGGGGCGGCGGCTCTGGGCGACGCTCGTCGTCCGCACCGCCCTGCCGCTCGCCGATCGTCAGCCGTTCCGCATCCCGGCCACCCCCGAGGACGCGTTCGTCCCGGCCTACCGGCAGCAGGAGGTGGGGCGGCGGCTCGGGCGAGAGCTCGAGCTGGAGCTCTCGCCGCGCTACACGCTGGGCGACGTGCTCGGCGTGTGGGGGCAGTACGGGCTGCGCACCCGGCAGCGCACGCGCCACACCGGGCGCTTCACCGTCGAGGGGGTCGGCGCGAACGGTGCGCCGGTGTCGTTCGACGCCGCGGTGCTCGACGAGGAGTCGGGGGCGCGCGAGCACCGCGTCGGCTTCGGGCTCACCTACTCCACGGTCGCACCCTACGCCCGCCGCAAGGCGAGTCTCCCCCTCGAGATCGGGTGGGCGCACTTCGAGTCGATCGCCGGGTCCGGCGGCGCCGTCCCGCGCCTCGCGATCGACCAGCTGCAGCTGCGCATCTACTTCCAGCTCTTCGGCGAGCGGCGCGGCGGGCGCAGCGGCGTCCGGTAGCCCACCCGGCTCGAACCCCCCTCAGGAGCTGCGCTCCGAACCGGCGGCCCGCGGGCGACGCGCCTTGCGCCCCGCCGCGCCCCCCGGCTCGGCTCCCGCGGCGACCAGCGCGCGCGCCCCGTCGCGCTCCGGCTGCTCGACGCTCGCCCGCTCCGGCGCGTGCGGAAGGAGCGCCGGCGCGCCGGGAAGCGCCGCTGCGTCCGCCCGGGTCGGGGCAACCGGCACCGCGGCGTCCCCCGTCCGCAGCGCGGCGCCGGCCGCGGCGGCGAGCAGCTCGCGCGCGTGGGCGCGACTCACCTCGCTCTCGGCGTCGCCGCCGAGCATCCGGGCCAGCTCGCGCACGCGATCGTCGCCGTCCAGGACGCGCACGTCGGCCGTCGTCACCCCGGCGCGCGCGCCCTTGCTGACGAGGATGTGGTGGTGCGCGCGCGCCGCGAGCTGCGGCAGGTGCGAGATCGCGAACACCTGATGGTGCGCGGCGACGCGCCGCATCGTCTCGCCGACCATCAGGCCGACGCGCCCGCCGATCCCGGCGTCCACCTCGTCGAAGACCAGCGTCGGCACCCCGTCCAGGCGGGCGAGGATCGTCTTGAGCGCGAGCATGACGCGCGACAGCTCGCCGCCGGAGGCGACGCGCGCCAAGGGGCGGGCATCGTGCCCGAGGTTCAGGGCGACGCGGAACTCGACGTCCTCCGCGCCGGTCGCCCCGGGCTCGGGACGCGAAGGGAGCGCCGCGCGAAAGCGCCCCTCCGGCATCCCGAGGTCGGGGAGCACCCGCTCGACCGCCTCGGCGAGTCGGTCGGCCGCGGCGGTGCGCAGCGCCGTCAGCGCCCCCGCCTCGCCGCGCAGCCGCTCGAGCGCCGCCGCCGCCCGCGCCTCGAGCGCCTGCAGGTCCAGTCCGGCCGAATCGACCAGGTCGAGCTCCTCGCGCGCCCGTCGCCCCGTCTCGAGCACCTCCGCCAGCGTCGGCCCGTACTTCTTGGCCAGCCGGAAGATCAGGTCGCGCCGCCGCTGCACCTCGCTCAGCCGCTCCGGGTCCAGCTCGACGGCGCGCTCGTACTCCACCAGCTCGCGGCACAGCTCCTCGAAGGCGTAGAAGCCGCCGTCGTACAGCTCGCCCAGGCGCGCGAGCGCGGGGTCGATGCGCGCGAGGGTGGCGAGCGTGCGGTGCAGCTGCGCCAGCCGCCGGAGCACCGCGTCCTCGTCGCCGTCGAGCAGCGACGCCGCACCGCCGGAGAGCGTGCGCAGCTCGTCGGCGTGCTCCAGCCGGCGCGCCTCCTCGTCGAGCCGCTCGTCCTCGCCGGGTTGCAGCCGGGCGTCCTCGATCTCGCGCGCGACGTGGCGCAGGTAGTCGGCGCGCCGCTCCGCCTCCGCCCGCCGTGCGCCCAGCCGAGCGATCTCCTCGCGCGTCGCCTGCAGCTCGGCGGCGGCGTCGCGCACGCGGCCGGCCTGCTCGGTGGCCCCGCCGAAGAGGTCGAGGATCTGGCGCTGCGACTCGGCGTCGAGCAGCGTCTGCGCCTCGTGCTGCCCGTGCAGGCTGACCAGCAGCCGACCCACCTCGGCGAGCACCCCGGCGGTCACCGGCGTGCCGTTGACCCACGCCCGCGTGCGCCCACCGGCAGCGATCTCGCGCTTGAGGACGACGGTGTGCTCCTCCTCGTCGTGGTCGATGCCGCGGGCGTCCAGCAGCCGGCCCAGCGCGCCATCGGGCGCGGCATCGAACACCCCCTCCACCGATGCCCGGTCGGCGCCGGTGCGGATCAGCTCCACGCTGGCGCGCTCGCCGAGCAGGAGGCCGAGGGCGCCGACGATGATCGACTTCCCCGCCCCCGTCTCGCCGGAGAGCACGTTGAACCCGCGCGCGAGCGGCAGGCTCAGCGCCTCGATGATCGCGAAGTTCTTGATCCGGAGCTCGGTCAGCATGCAGGTGGCGCGAAGCTGCGGGAAGCGCGCGGCGCGGGCGCGTCGTTTCGACGCACCGGGTGCGCGGCGAACGCGGGCGCGGCGCCCGCTGGCGACCCAAGATGGTACCCCGCGCCCCCGCTCGGGAAGCGCCGCCACCCGTCGCCCTCCGCCGCCGACCGCGACGGGCGCGCGGCGTGCTACGCCCCGTCGCGCTCGGAGAGCCCGCCCCACCCCATCTTGCGGCGGAGCAGGCCGAAGAAGCGGCTCTCCTCGAAGCGGACGACCACGGTCGGGGTGTCGGCCTTGCGGATCACCAGCGACTCGGCGTCGGCGAAGGTCGTTCCCACCTGGCCGTCGATGGTCACGAGCATCTCCCCCGGTCCGTCGTCGGCGTGCACCTCGAGCGTCGCCGTCGGCGGGAGCACGAGCGGGCGGATGGCGAGGGTGTGCGCGGAGACGGGGGTGAGGCCGATCGACTCGACGGTGGGCACGACGATCGGCCCTCCCGCCGACAGCGAGTACGCCGTCGAGCCGGTGGGGGTGGAGACGACGACGCCGTCGCCGGCGAAGGTGACCACCGGCTCGCCGTCCACCCACACGGCGAAGCGCACCACGCGGGCGAAGCCGCCCTTGTGGAGCACCACGTCGTTGAGGGAGCGCCAGTGCATGCGCGCGACCCCGTGCCGGGTGACGGCCGACGCTTGCAGCCCCATGCGTCGCTCGGCGAAGTAGTCGCCCGCGACGAGTCGCCGCACGCCGTGCTCCAGCCCCGCCGCGTCGCAGCTGGTGAGGAAGCCCAGCCGGCCGAGGTTCACGCCGAGGATCGGGACCTCGCGCCCGTCCATGAGCCGGGCGGCGCGGAGCAGCGTCCCGTCGCCGCCGAGGGAGAGCAGCGCATCGAGCGGGGCATCGGGGGCGAGGGCGTCGCACCCGTCGCACTGCGCCGCGAGCGCCGGCTCCAGGTGCAGCGTGACCCCGAGCCGCTCCGCCAGCGCCCGGAGCGAGTCGAGCACCGCGGGGAGCCCCGGATAGTCGGGATTCCCGACCGCGCCGAGTCGCATCAGCGCTCCCGACAGGGTTGGGCGCCGCGCCCCGCGCCCGTCGCGAACGGGGCCGGCGCTGCCCGCGGCGTCGGTGCGCGCGCCCCGCGCGGCGTCCGCGTCGGGAGCGACCGGAGCGGCACGCGCGCCTCCGCGCGGGCGAAAGCGGAGCGCCCGGTCAGCCGGCGACCGCCTCGCTCTCGTGCAGCGCCCTGACCCGCTCGGCGATCCCGGCGGCGTCGATCCCGCACACCGCGAGCTGCCGCGCCCGCGACGCCGCGTGGACGATCCGGTCGGGGACGCCATGCGCCGTGACCCGGACCGACGGGTCGAGCTTCTGCACCACCGCCGCCATGTACGCGCCGAAGCCATTGACCACCGTCCCTTCCTCGACGACCAGCAGTTGCCGGTGGTCGGCGAGCAGCGCGGTGAGCGTGAGCTCGTCGTACGGCTTCAGGTAGCGGCAGTTGACGACGGTCACCTCCAGCCCCTCGCCAGCGAGCGTCGCCGCCGCACGGAGCGACTCGTGCACCATCGTCCCGACCGCAAGGATCGCCACCTCCCGCCCGCGGCGCACCACGTCCCACGTGCCGAACGGCACGCGCGGGATCTCGGTGACGGGCGGCACGAGGTCGGGGGCGACGTCGCGGGGGTAGCGCAGCGCGAAGGGGCCGCGGTCGTACTCGGTGCCCGCACGCAGGAGCGCGAGCATCTCGCGCCCGTCCATCGGCGCGGTGACCACCATGTTGGGCACGGCGAGCATGTAGGCGATGTCGTAGAGCCCCATGTGGGTCTCGCCGTCCTCGCCCACCAGCCCGGCGCGGTCCATCGCGAACACCACCGGGAGCGACTGGATGGCGCAGTCGTGCACGACGTTGTCGAAGGCGCGCTGCAGGAACGTCGAGTAGATCGCGACCACCGGCTTGAGCCCCTGCGTCGCCAGCCCGGCGGCGAACGTCACCGCGTGCCCCTCGGCGATCCCCACGTCGAAGAAGCGCGTCGGGTGCGCCTTGGCGAAGGCCGCCGTCCCGGTGCCGCTCGGCATCGCCGCGGTGATCGCGACCACGCGCTCGTCGATCGCCGCGAGCTCCGCCAGCCCCTTGCCGAACACCGCCGTGTACGCCGGGTTGGCGGACGACGCCTTGAGCTGCTTCCCGGTGGCCGGGTCGTGCCCGGGAGGAAGGGCGTGCCACTTCTCCCCGCTCTCCCCCGCCGGGAAGCCGCGCCCCTTCTGCGTGATCACGTGCACCAGGCGCGGTCCCTTCATCTCGCGCACGGCGCCGAGCGTCTCGACCAGCTGATCGACGTCGTGTCCGTCGATCGGCCCGAAGTAGCGGAAGCCCATCTCCTCGAACAGCACGCCGGGGGTGAGGAACGCCTTGACGCTCTCCTCCCACTTGCGGATGATCGTCCCGGCCACCCCGCTCTTGCCGCCCTTGCCGTCGGCGAGCTCGCCGATCTTGCTGCGCAGCCGGTTGTAGAGCGGGTTGCGCTGGATCGAGGTGAGGTACTTGTGCATCGCGCCGACGTTGGGCGCGATCGACATCTCGTTGTCGTTGAGCACGACGATGAGGTCGCGCTCCGAGTGCCCGGCGTTGTTGAGCCCCTCGTAGGCCAGCCCGCACGAGAGCGCGCCGTCGCCGATGACGGCGGCCACCTTGAACCCCTCGCCGCGCAGGTCGCGCCCGACCGCCATCCCGAGCGCCGCCGAGATCGACGTCGAGGCGTGCCCCGCGCCGAACGCGTCGAACGGGCTCTCGGTGCGCTTGAGGAACCCGGAGATCCCTCCCTCCTGCCGCAGCGTGTGCATCGCCGCGTCGCGCCCGGTCAGCAGCTTGTGCGGATAGCCCTGGTGCCCCACGTCCCACACCAGCTGGTCGCGCGGGGTGTCGAGCACGTGGTGCAGCGCGATGCTCAGCTCGACCACCCCCAGCCCGGCCCCGATGTGCCCGCCCGTGCGCGCGCACACGTCGATGAGCCGCGCGCGCATCTCGTCGGCGAGCGCGCGCAGCTCGTCGCGCGAGAGGGTCTGGATGACGCCCGGCGTCTGGACGCGGTCGAGGAGGGACATGGCAGGGGGCGGGCAGGAGGACGGGACGCCGACGCGGCGGCCCGCCGGCACCCCGTCCGGAGCGGGGGCGCGGGTGGGGGTGGGCGGCGCGTCACGGAATGTACACAGGTTCAACGGCGGACGAGCCGGGTTCGATCCGTCCCCCTCCCGGGCGCCGGGCGCGGCGGCGAGCGGCGCCGCCCCGTCGAGCGTTCGCCGAGACAAGCCCGCGCCCCCTCCGCTCAGGAGCGGCGGGCCACCGCGAAGCGCGCCACGAACTCGAGCGCCGGGGTCAGCAGCCCGACCGCGCCGAGCGCGGCGCAGGCGTCGTCGACGAGCGCCTGCGCCCGCGCCATCGCGCCGGCGACGCCGAGGAGCGCCGGGTAGGTGCTCTTCTGCGCCACCACGTCCTTCCCTGCCGTCTTGCCGAGCTCGGCGGAGGTGGACGTCACGTCGAGCACGTCGTCGGTGATCTGGAAGGCCAGCCCCACCTCCTCCCCGTAGCGCGCCAGCGCCGCGAGGCGCTCGGGGCCGGCGCCGGCCGCCCGCCCGCCGATGACGGCCGCCGCGGTGATCAGCGCCCCCGTCTTCGCCCGGTGGATTCGCTCGAGCTCCTCGAGCGAGTGGGCCTGCCCCTCCCCTTCGAGGTCGAGCTGCTGGCCCCCGATCATCCCCCCCGCGCCCGAGGCGCGCATCAGGTCGCCGACGATCGCCCCCGCCGTCGCCGCGTCGAGCCCGACGGCCCGCGCCGCGTCGACCGCGCACCACGCGGCCAGCGGCACCATCGCCAGCCCCGCGGCCGTCGCCGCCGGGACGCCGTAGACGCGGTGCACCGTCGGCCGGCCGCGCCGCAGGTCGTCGTCGTCCATGCACGGCAGGTCGTCGTGCACGAGCGAGTAGGCGTGCACCACCTCGACCGCCGCCGCCAGCGCGCTCACGTCCCCCCGCCCCCCGGCGGCCTCGTGCACGGCGAGGACGAGCGCCGGGCGCATCCGCTTTCCCTCGCCGAGCAGCGAGTAGCGGATCGCCTCCGCGACCACCGGTGCGACGTCGCCCAGGTAGCACTCCCCGACGCGCGCGAGCGCCGCGTCGACCCGGCGCTTGTACTCGGCGAAGGTGCGCGCCACCGCCTCCGACGGCTCGTCGGAGTGGTCCGGGATCCGGACGCGCACCGGCGGCGCGGGCGGCGTCGCGGCGACGGCCGGAAGCTCGGGCGGGGTGGTCATCGTCGGCTGCATCGGCGTGGCGGCAGGAGGGAGCGGCGGCGCGTCAGCCGAGCGCCGCAAGCTCGAACGAGCCGTCCTCGCGCTCCACGAGCCGCTGCACCTGCGACTCGGCGCGGGCGAGCTCGGCGCCGGCGGCGCGCAGCCGCGCCACCCCTTCCTCGAACAGCTCGAGGGCGCGGTCGAGCGCGAGTTCGTCGCTCTCGAGCTCGGCGACGATCGCCTGCAGACGGTCCAGATCCGCTTCGAAGGGCATCCCGGCAGGTGAGAGGGGGTCAGCGATCGCTGGCGAGCGGGGAGCGCTCGCCAGCGTCGCCGGGGAAAGCGTCCGCCGTCGCCCGCACGGTGCCGTCGCGAACGACCAGGTCGAACGGCTGCCCGGGCGCGAAGTCGCCGACGCGGGTGAGGGGCGCTCCGTCGCGGGTGCGGGCGAGCGCGTAGCCGCGCCCCAACGTGGCGAGTGGGCTCAGCGCGTGCAACCGCCCGGCGAGCGCCTCGACCGTCGTGCGCCGCCGGGAGACCACGTCCGCCGCGCGCGTGGCGAGCTCGTCCGCCGCGCGATCGAGCCGCCGGCGCGCCTCCGCCACCTGCCACGCCGCGGCGTCGCGGAGCCCTACGGCGAGCTGCTCCACCCCGGCGCGCAGCTCGGCGAGCGCCGGCACCGCCGACTCGGCCGCCGCCGACGGCGTCGCGGCGCGCAGGTCGGCCACCAGATCGCAGATGGTGAGGTCGACCTCGTGGCCGACGGCGGAGATCGTCGGGATCGGACAGCCGGCCACCGCCCGGGCGAGCCGCTCGTCGTTGAACGCCCACAGATCCTCGCGCGCGCCGCCACCCCGCCCGATGATCACGAGGTCGCAGGCGCCCCACCGCCCCACCCGCTCGACGGCGGCGCACAGCTCCTCGACCGCTCCGTCCCCCTGCACCTTGGCCGGCACGATCACCACCTCGACCGCCGCCCACCGCCGGCGGGCCACGGCGACGATGTCGTGCAGCGCCGCCCCGTCGGGGCTGGTGACCACGGCCACCCGCCGCGGATAGCGCGGCAGCGCGCGCTTACGCTCGGCGGCCAGCAGCCCGTCGGCCTCGAGCGCCGCCCGCGTCCGCTCGAGCGCCTTGCGCCAGAGCCCGTCGCCGCGCGCCGCGAGGGTGCGGACGACGAGCTGCAGGTCCGCCCGCGCCGCGTACACCGACATCTGCCCGAGCGCGACCACCTGCATCCCGTCGTCGGGCGCCGCCGGCAGCCGCCGGGCGTCGCGCCCCCACAACACGCAGCGCACCTGCGCGGTGGCATCGCGCAGGGTGAAGTACCAGTGCCCGTTCCGGTGCGCCTTGAAGTCGCTCACCTCGCCCCGCACCCAGAGCGGGACGAACGCCCCCTCCACCAGCTCCTTCGCGGTCTGGGTCAGCGTGCTCACGCTCACCGCCGCCGCGGGACTCGCTCCGGGAATCGCCTGCGCGTCGTCGAAGCCGTCATCCCCCGCGTTCCCGAGCGGCTCGGCGGCGACTCCGTGCGCGACTTCATGCGCGACTCCGTCGCTGACCTCGCCGGGGA
>ERZ1066121.864-NODE-864-length-25353-cov-27.667009_pt1 | contig 25353 bp, 18 predicted proteins | sample MGYA00382768_ERZ1066121 | MGnify/ENA primary metagenome ERZ1066121 (study PRJEB33369, sample SAMEA5778351) | biofilm metagenome | biome: Industrial cooling water; feature: Water cooling tower basin; material: Biofilm | place: United Arab Emirates | collected...
GGCACTACGTGCGCCTGCTGGCGCAGGTGTCTGCGGACCCGGGCCGTCGTCTGGATACGCTGCAGCTGCTGGAGGAAGAAGAGTGGTCGCGTCAGCGCGGCTGGGACGGTCCGGTGCGCGCGGCGTCGTGGCGGGGCGGTCTTGCGGCGGCGTTCGGCGCACAGGCGCAGCGGACGCCGGAGGCGGACGCGCTGGTGTGCGGTGAGGAGCGTCTGAGCTACGCGGAGCTGGAGTCCCGCGCGAACCGTCTGGCGCACGCGCTGCTGGAGCGCGGCGTGGGCGCGGAAGTGCGGGTGGGGGTGTGCCTGCGACGTCGGACGGAGCTGGCGGTGACGCTGCTGGCGATCCTGAAGGCGGGCGGCGCGTACGTGCCGCTGGACCCGGCCTACCCGGCCGAGCGCGTGCGTCAGATCCTGGAAGACGCCCGCCCGAGGTGGGTGGTGCTGGAGTCGGGCCTGCTGCCTGCCGAAGCGCTGGCGGGCGCGGGCGCGCTGGACATCGATGCGTGCGCGGAGGAGCTGGCGGGTTGTCCGTCGCAGGCGCCTGCGGTGCCTGTGCACCCCGGGCAACTGGCGTACACGATCTACACCTCGGGCTCGACGGGCCGTCCGAAGGGCGTGGCGATCACCCACGGCAACGCGGAAGCGCTGCTGGACTGGTCGCGCGAGCGCTACAGCGATGCGGAGCTGTCGCGGACGGGGATGGGCACGTCGATCTGCTTCGACCTGTCGGTGTTCGAGCTGTTCGCGCCGTGGGACCGGGGCGGTGCGGTGGTGCTGGTGGAGGACGGTCTTGCGCTGGGCGACGACGCGCTGGGCCTGAGTCTGGTGAACACGGTGCCGTCGGTGCTGCGGACGCTGCTGGCGGAGGGCGGTCTTGGCGGGACGGTGCGGGTGGTGAACGTGGCGGGCGAGGCGCTGGCGGAGTCGCTGGTGAGCTTGACGCTGTCGCAGCCGCAGGTGGAGTCGCTGTACAACCTGTACGGCCCGTCGGAGGACACGACGTACTCGACGGAGTGGCGCGCGGAGCGCGATGTGCGTCCGCTGATCGGCCGACCGCTGCCGAACACGCGCGCGTACGTGCTGGATGCGGCGCTGAACCCGGTGCCGACCGGCGCGGTGGGCGAGCTGTATCTGGCGGGCGCAGGCGTCTCGCGCGGGTATCTGGGTCGTCCGGACCTGACGGCGGAGCGCTATCTGCCGGAGCTGGGCGGCACGGGCGCGCGGATGTACCGGACCGGCGACCTGGTGCGTCAGACGTCGACGGGCGAGCTGGACTACGTGGGACGCGCGGACCATCAGGTGAAGGTGCGCGGGTTCCGGATCGAGCTGGGCGAGGTGGAGATCGGTCTGCGCGGCTGCGCGGGCGTGCGCGAGGCGGTGGTGGTGGCGCGTGCGGATGCGCAGGGCGGATACCGACTGGACGGCTATGTGACCGGCGAAGGTCTGGACGCGGAGACGGTGCGTCTGGCGCTGTCGGAGCGGCTGCCCGGTTACATGGTGCCGGCGCGGCTTGCGGTGCTGGAGGCGCTGCCGCTGACGCCGAACGGGAAGGTGGACCGCAAGGCGCTGCCTGCGCTGGAAGGCGAGGCGGAGGCGGAGGTGTCGCCGGAGGGCGAGGTGGAGGAGCGTCTTGCGGCGATCTGGTCGCAGGTGCTGGGCGTGGAGCGTGTGGGCGCGACGGCGAACTTCTTCCAGATCGGCGGGCACTCGCTGCTGGCGGTGCAGGTGATGTCGCGGGTGCGCGAGGCGTTCGGGCGGCCGTTGCCGCTGGCCCTGATGTACCGGGCGCCGACGGTCCGCCAGTTCGCCGCGCTGATGGATGCGCCGGAGGCACTCTCGATCGCGGTGCCGCTGAACGGCCCGGCGGATGGCGGGCCGATCTTCGCCGTCCATGCGGTGGGCGGCGATATCGGCGGCTACCGTGCGCTGGCCGAGGCACTGGCCGGCCGCTATCAGGTCGTCGGCATCCAGCGCCCGGAAAACGTGAACGGCAGGCCGGCCGAATTCATCGACATGCGGACGTTGGCGCAGATCTACCTGCGCGAGATTCGCGCCATCCAGCCCCGCGGCCCTTACCGGTTCGTGACCTGGTCGATGGGTGGGTTGATCACCGCCGAAATCGTGCGTCTGCTGGAGCGCGACGGGGAGAAGGCCGACTTCCTGGCGACAGTCGATACCGTATGGTTGAACCCCGAGTACCGCCGGGAAATACGGGCCTGGGCCGATGGACTGCCCCCCTCCCATGCGCTAAGATCGATCCTGATGGATGAAAGAAAGAGGAACGAGGTAGACGAAGCTTTTGGTTTGCTTCGGGAAGGCATGCAGGAGTCCGACAGGGCGAGGTTGAGGGGGTACTCCGTCGCCAATGCGTTGGCAGCCCTGGAGCAGGACGAGGATCTGGTCATCCATCCGGACATCTATTTCCGCGTGATCGCCGACCGGACTGTCGCCGGCGCCGACGATACGGCGCAGGACGCGTACGCACGGCGCATGATCCGGACCGATCGTCGTCATCGCCTTGTTGTCGATGCAGACCATTATTCGATCGTCGAAACCCCGGCCATGAGCATCGTCAGCGTCGAGATCGTGCGCCATTTGCAGGCTTTGGACGCCGCCGCCAGCCAAGGCTGAGCGGCGAGCGCCAAGACCCTACCCGACGCAATCGCAGGGAACTACCAAAGGAAGCAGTACCGGATGTCCAGTGGGTTGAAAAGGTTTCTGGTCGTATGGCTCGGCCAGACCGTCTCCGTGATCGGAACGCAGCTGAGCAGCTTCGCCCTCGGTGTCTGGATCTACCAGAAGACCGGGTCGGCGCTGCTGTTCGGCATGTCCATTGCCCTGCAGATCCTGCCCGGTGTGCTGCTGTCGCCGATCGCGGGCGTATTCGTCGATCGGTTCAACCGACGGACGGTGATGCTGTTGTCGGACAGCTGGGATCTCGTGCTGACCCTGGGCATATTCCTGCTGCTGCTCGCCGGCAGGCTGGAGGTCTGGCACGTCTATGTCATGGTGCTGTTGTCGAGCACCTTCGCCACGTTTCAGCAACTGGCCTATGCGGCCAGCGTTTCGCAGCTGGTTCCGCGCGAGAAGCTGGGCATGGTCAACGGCCTGGTGCAGCTCAGCATCCACGGCTCCGCCGTTTTCGTCCCGCTGGGCGCTGCGCTGTTGATGGAATACGTGGGCCTGAGCAACATCATGCTGATCGATTTCCTGACCTTCGGCGTCGCGATCTTCACCCTGCTGCTGGTCCGCTTCCCGTCGATGCCCGCCGAAAATTCCGGACGCATCGGCATGAGCGAGGTTCGCAGTCAGATCATCGACGCGTGGGGCTATCTGCGTGAGCGTCGCAGTCTGCTGATGCTGCTGTACTTCTTCGCCGTCACCAGCTTCTCGATCGGGTTCGTGCAGGTGCTGTTCCGCCCGCTGGTGCTCACGCTGTTCGATCCGACCATGCTCGGCCTGCTGATGACCATCGGCGGCGTTGGCGGCCTGATCGGCGCGATCTTCATGGCCATGTGGGGCGGCCCGCAGCGGCATATCGACGGCGTGATCGGTTTCATGCTGCTCGCCGGCGTGGCGATCGTGCTGTGCGGCGCGACGACATCGTCGTGGGTGATCGGCGTGGCTGCCTTCGCCTTCTCGTTCTTCGTGCCGATCATCACCGCCTGTTCGCAGATCATCTGGCAGCGCAGCATCCCGGACGAGATGCAGGGGCGGGTGTTCGCGTTCAGGCAGGTAATTTCCACCTTGTTCATGCCGCTGGGCATGATCCTGTCGCCGTTCCTCGCCGAGTACGTCTTCGAGCCGATGATGCGTGGCGACAGCTGGGTGGCCACCAACGTCGGCGCAGTTCTGGGTTCCGGCCCTTCGCGCGGAATGGCGCTGCTGTTCCTGGCGATGGGCACGGTGGTGGTCGCAGCGTCGCTGCTGGCTTCGAGGAATCGTCGCCTGCGTGAGCTGCGCAGTCTGACCAAGGCCAATCTGGCGGCGAGCCGTCAGCAACGAGAGGCTGTGGAGTCCGTGCAGGAGTCCGTGCAGGACGCGCCTTCGAGGCCGGAGGCAGGCGGTACGTCGCGCGCGACCGCCGACGTGGCCGCCGGATGAGGAGCGGGCCGGCCCGTATGCCGGAAGTCATCGTGACATCTTTAACTGGGAGAAACAGGCAATGAGCAGCGATTATCAGGACAATCTGACCTACACCGTGGTCGTCAACCACGAAGAGCAGTACTCGATCTGGCCGGCCCACAAGGATCTGCCGTTGGGGTGGAGCGAAGTGGGCAAGCGCGGCAGCAAGGACGAATGCCTTGAGCACATCAAGGAAGTCTGGACCGACATGCGTCCCCTGAGCCTGCGCAAGGCGATGAGCGAAGCGACCTGAGCGTCGCCGACGGACATGGATTCGAGCGAGTACGGGATATGGACCGCAAGATAGAAGCGCCGAAGCGCAGTTGGAAGAAAATCGCGGTGGCCGCCGTCTGCGTCGTTCTCGCATTCGCCGGTTACCAGGTGATCTCCTCGGCGAGCACAAGCTCCGCCAAGGTGGATCGCAGCAAGCTGACCATCAGCAAGGTCAAGACCGGCGCGTTCGCCGAGTACCTGCCGCTGCGTGGCCAGATCATGCCGGTGGATACCGTCTACCTCGATACCGAGGAAGGCGGTCGTGTCGAGGCGGTGCACATCGAGGAGGGTACGCCGGTCAAGAAGGGCGACCTGATCCTCACCTTGAGCAACAACCAGCTCCAGCTCGATGCGATCTCGCGCGAGGCGCAGATCAGCGAACAGCTGAACAATCTGCGCAATACGCAGCTGGCGTTCGAGCAGAACCGGTTGTCGCTCAAGCGGCAGATCATCGAGTCCGACTACCGCCTCGGCGAAATGAAGCCGATGCTGGAGCGCAGGCGCGAACTGGCCGCGCAGAAGCTGATCGCCGATGAGGACTATCGTCGTCTGCAGGAGGAGTTCGTCTTTCAGACACGCTCCCGCGAGATCCTGCTGGAGTCGCAGCGTCAGGAAGAGGGCATGCGCAGCATGCAGATGCGGCAGTTGCAGGACAACCTCAAGCACCTCCAGGCGAATCTGGCGGTGGCGCGCAAGAATCTCGACAACCTGTCGATCCGCGCACCGGTCGATGGTCAGCTCACGATGCTCACCGCCGAGGTCGGCGAGTCGAAGGCCAAGGGTCAACGACTCGGCCAGGTCGACGTGCTGACCGCGATCAAGGTCACGGCGCTGGTCGACGAGTTCTACATCGGTCGGCTGCAGTCGGGGCAGCGCGCCGAGTGCGTGCTGGGCGGCAAGACCTACGAGCTCCAGGTGAGCAAAGTGTATTCGGAAGTGGTGGATGGCCAGGTGAAGATCGACTTCACCTTCAAGGGCGATCCGCCGTCCGACATCACCCGCGGCCAAACCTTCCAGGTCAACCTGCAGCTCAGCGAGCCCACCCGCGTGCTCATGCTCGCGCGAGGTGGATTCTTCCAGGATACCGGCGGCACCTGGGCATTCGTTCTCGACGAGGACGGTACCAGCGCGGAGCGTCGCGAGATCAAGCTCGGTCGCAAGAACGTGGGCCATTTCGAGGTGCTCGAAGGCCTGCAGGAGAACGAGTCGGTGGTGGTTTCCAGCTACGGGCATCTGGTCAAAGTGACCAAGCTCCAATTCAACAGCGAAGACTGAGGAGGGAACGGGTATGCTTCACTTGCGCAAACTCACCAAGAAATACATCGCCAGCGACGTCGAGACGACCGCGCTGGACAACATCGACATGACCATCGAAAAAGGCGACTTCGTCGCGGTCATGGGACCCTCCGGCTGCGGCAAGTCGACGCTGCTGAATGCGGTCGGCATGCTCGATCGTCCGAGCTCCGGCCAGTACCAGTTTCTCGGTCAGGAGGTCATGGGACTGAGCGAAGCCAAACTTGCGGACCTGCGCAAGTCGAACATCGGTTTCATCTTCCAGAGCTTCAACCTGATCGACGAGCTCTCGGTCTGGGACAACGTCGAACTGCCGCTGATCTATCAGGGCGTGTCGGCGGCCGACCGCAAGCAGCGCGTGCAGCAGGCGCTCGACCGGATGGCGATCGGCCACCGCAAGGAACACATGCCGCAGCAGTTGTCGGGCGGTCAGCAGCAGCGCGTCGCGATCGCACGCGCCGTGGTCACGCGTCCGAACCTCCTGCTCGCCGACGAACCGACCGGCAACCTGGATTCCAAGAACGGCGAAGAGGTCATGAACCTGCTGCGCTCGCTCAATGCCGAAGGCGCGACCATCCTGATGGTGACCCACTCGCGCGAGCATGCCCATCACGCCAACCGCATCGTCGAGATGATGGATGGTCGCATGGTCCGCGACGAACGCATCGGCCGTCAGCCCGAGGCGCAGGCCGCGCCCGTCCGCCAGGCCGAGCTGAGCGAGGTGTAGGATGTTCAAGAATTACCTTCTGATCGCCTGGCGGAACATCGCGAAGAACAAGCTGTACACCGCGATCATTCTGGCCGGGTTGGTCGTGGGCTTGACGTGCGCGATGCTGATCGCCACGTTCGTGCGCCACGAGCTCAGTTACGACAAGTCGATCCCCGATCACGAGCGGATCTACCGCGTCGGTTTCCAGGTTCTCGAGAATGGCGTGCATGTCACGACCGCCAAGCTCGCCCCGGCCGCCGCCCCGTACCTCAAGAGTAACGTGGAGGGCGTGCAGGACATCGTGCGTTTCTACTCGATGCAGGGGAACCAGTTCCGGGTGATCCGCGACGAAGCGGTCTTCAACCAGGACAACGTGTTCTTCGTCGACGGGAACGTGTTCTCGATCTTCCCGATGACCTTCGTCGATGGTGAGGCAGCGGCCGCACTGACCGAGCCGGGCAAGGTGGTGCTGACCACCGAGCTGGCCCGGAAGTACTTCGACACCGAAGACGCCGTGGGCAAGCGCTTGACGCTCGAAGGCGCCAACAAGGTCGACGTGGTGGTGTCCGGCGTGATCAAGGATCTGCCGGCGAACACGCATCTGTCCGCGCAGATGCTGGTATCGATCGAGACGCTCAAGACGCTGTACACGAGCGACATCCTCGATACGCTCGCGAACGCGCGCGCCTACACCTACATGAAGCTGGAGCCCGGTCGCAGCAAGTCGCAGGTCATGGCCGACCTGACCGAGCTGTTCAAGCGCTTCCAGGATGTGCATGAGGTCATGACCCCGCTCATGGTGCGGGTCGACGACATCCACCTGCGTGCGCCGGTGTCCGACAACGAGATGAAGCTCAACGGCGACATCGACACGGTCTACGTGTACATCGCGATCGCGCTGGTGATGCTGCTGGTGGCCTCGGTCAACTTCATGAATCTCGCGACCGCCCGTTCCAGCCGTCGCGCCAAGGAAGTCGGCGTGCGCAAGGTCCTGGGCGCCACTCGCCGGCAGCTGATCGCGCAGTTCATGATCGAGGCCCTGGCCCTGACCATGATCGCCTTCATCATCTCCGCGATCCTGGCGGCGCTGGTGATGCCGGCATTCGGCGGCCTGCTCGGTCGCGAGCTGGAGTTCAACCTGTTCGGCGATCCGATGCTGCTCGGCGGTCTGTTGCTGGTGGCGGTGATCGTGGCGCTGCTCTCGGGCAGCTATCCCGCACTGTTCCTGTCGGCCTTCGACCCGGCCAAGGTGCTCAAGGGCGACGTCACCCGCGGCAAGGCCGGTGCGCTGTTCCGCAAGTCGCTGGTCACCTTCCAGTTCGGGGTCTCCGCGATCCTGATCGTCGCCACCATCGTCGTCCTGGCCCAGATGCGTTTCGCCGAAGCCGAGCGCCTGGGTTACAACAAGGAGCAGGTGCTGACGATGAAGCTGCCGCAGCGGGTGGCCACGCAGTACGACGCGTTCAAGAACCGTCTGGAAAGCGACCCGTCGGTGAAGAGCGTCTCCGCCTCCAGCCGCATTCCCACCGAGCATCTCGGCGACATGATGGCGCTGCAGATCGACGGTGCCGAGTACGCGATGTTCTACTACGTGTCGGTGGAAGAGGATTTCTTCGAGACCTACGAGGTCGACATGAAGGCGGGCCGCACCTTCTCCAAGGAACGGTCGGGTGAGCGCATCGTGGTGCCGACCGAGGAGAACCCGATCACGCAGGCCAAGATCGTGGTCAACGAATCGTTCGCCAAGGCGCAGGGCTGGTCTCCCGAGGATGCGGTGGGCAAGTCGGTGGACATCCAGCTCACGCCCGATCCGCAGCGTCCGCTGATCAAGACCACGGTCGTCGGCGTCGCCGAGGAGATGCATTTCACCTCGATGCGCGACAAGACCCGTCCGGCCGTGTTCGCGGTATCGCCCGACACATTCGGTCGCGTCTCGATCAAGGTGGACGGCGGCAACATCGACGGCGCACTCAAGCACATCGACGATGTGTGGTCGCAGTTCGCCGCGGGCGAGCCGATGGAGGCGCAGTTCCTCGACGTGCGTTTCGACACGATGTACCACCTCGAAAAACGCCAGGCGCGCGTGTTCACCTGGCTGGCCGGCCTGACCATCCTGATCGCGGTGTTCGGTCTGTACGGCCTGGTGTCGTATTCGACCGAGCGCAAGACCAAGGAAATCGGCATCCGCAAGGTGCTCGGCGCCACCAACGGCAGCATCGTGTCCTTGTTCATCAAGGAATACAGCTGGCTGGTGCTGATCGCCAACATCATCGGCTGGCCGGTCGCCTATCTGGTGATGCGCGACTGGTTGAACGGTTTCGAGTACCGGATCGACATGAGCGTGGTGTTCTTCCTCATCGCGGCGGCGGTGACCTTCGCGATCGGCTGGGCCACAGTGTTCGCGCAGGCCTATTCCGCGGCCAGGGCGACGCCTGTCAACTCGCTGCGTTACGAGTGAGGTTGCAACGTTTCCGCGGGGCGGTTTCGGCCGCCCCGCGGGCTTTCCGCCGCCGGGCGTCGGCCCGCGGTCTTTATCTCGGATCGGACTATGTATCTGAAGAGCGTGGTGTACGCGATCGGGCTGTCGGCCTTGCTGCTGGCGTCGGCCTGTCAGGGAGAACATCAAAGCGTGTATGTCGATCTCGATGACCCGTCGGTCATGGACCGCAAGTTCACGGTGCAGGAATTGCGTGAGGACACCGCGTACCTGTTCAAGCGCCTGCACGCGCTGCATCCCGACCTTGATTCCCGGCTGAGCCCGGCCGACCGCGCGGCGCTGGAAGCATCCGTGCTGGCGCAGATCGAACGCCCGATGACCCGTCGGGAGTTCTATCGCCTGATCGGTGCGACCACCGAACATTTCCGCGACGGCCATGCCGGCGTGTTCTACCCCTATCCCGAATTCGACCGTTTTGCCGCCACCGGCGCCGGCGTGTTCCCGATGACGGTCACCGCGACCGCGGATGGCTTGTTCGTCAAGAAGGACTATTCCGCGAAGGACGCTCTGCCCGCGGGCACCCGCCTGCTCGCGATCAACGGCATACCGGTCGCCGACATGCTGCGCGAGATGTCGCGTTACACCCGCGGCGAGACGCCGGTGCTCCGCGAGCAGATCGTGGCCGACGACTTCAACAAGCTGCTGTGGCACTTCCACGAGTTCAAGGACAGCTTCGAGGTCGAGTACGAGGCGCCGGGCGGTGTGCGCAAGGCGACGGTGGTCGGCATCCGCAATGAGGACTTCAACGACGCGGTCGAAGAGGCCGAGGAAGCGGGCGGCGAGAACGTCGCCTATCGCTCGCTGGGTGATGGCGTCGGGTATCTGGACGTGTCTTATTTCGGCGGCGACGAGGGCGATTTCAAGCGCGTCGTGAACAAGGCCGTCGAGGCCGCGCGCAAGGAGAAGATCCGCGCGATCGTGGTCGACCTGCGACGCAATCCCGGCGGATCCACCGACAATGTCGAAATCCTGTTGGCGCGCCTCTCCTCGAAGGAATGCCAGCTGGTCTCGCGAATCCGCGAGAAGCTCAACGACAAGAGCGGCACCGGCCTGTTCGCCAAGGGCAAGCCGGGCGAGCTCATCGAGCTGGACATGGACACCACGGTGTCGCCAGCCAGCGAATCGAAGCGGTTCCCGGGCAAGGTCTACGTGCTGATCGGTCCCTACACCTACTCGGCGGCGATCGTGATGGCCACCGCCGTGCAGGACTGCGGCGTCGGTGTGCTGGTCGGCGAGGAAACGGCCGGCTTCGGCAACCAGACCGGCCAGATCTACTTCTTCAACCTGCCGCACACGCAGATCCGCGCCTTCGCCCCGACCCGCATCATGCTGCGTCCCAACGGCGTCGAGGGTTCGAGCCCAGTGGTGCCGGATCACCTCGCGCCGCCGACGCTGGAGACGATGCGTGCCGATCGCGACGCGGCCATCGAGCGCGCCAAGGCGCTGGCGCTGGACAACGACTGAGGTCTTAGCAGGCTGTTGAAAAACGGCCTGATAACGCAGCCAAGGATGGCTGCGACGACGAGTCAAGCGCGTAAGCGATTGATTCGTCGGGAGCCAGTCCGGACACGTGCCGGACTGGCGACTTGAAAAACGCGCACGATGCGCGTTTTTCAACACCCTGTTAGGCGCGTCCCCGGAGTACCGGGGACGCGCATCGCGTCAACGGCCCTGCGGGGACGCTGCGCCGTCGGCAGGCGCCGCAGCGGCGGGCGCGGCGATCGTCGGCAGGAACTGCGGCGCCGTGCGCGCACGCTGGCGCTGCTCGAACGCATGCGCGAAGCCGATGAGTCGGGCTTCGCTCCAGGCCGGGCCGAGCAGGACCAGGCCGACCGGCAATCCATGCACCTGGCCCATCGGCACCGTGATGCTGGGCGTGCCGGCCACCGCCGCCGCGCCGTAACCGGCGCCGGCGAAATGATCGCCATTGACCGGATCGGTCACCCACGCCGGGCCCGTGGTGGGCGCGACCAACGCAACCAGGCGGTTCGCGGTCAGGGTGGCATCGATCCCCTCGGCGCCTGCGAGCCGTCGCGCGGTGGCTCGCGCCTCCAGATAGGCGGGCGCATCGATCGGGCCGGCGGCCTGCGCCATTTCGAGAATTTCCTGGCCGAACCACGGCATTTCCGCGGCGGCCTGGGTGCGGTTGAAGGCGATCAGCGCTTCCAGCGATGCGACCGGCGCGCCGCTGCCGGCCAGGTAGCGCGCGATGCCGTCGCGGAATTCGTGCAGCAGCACGGCGTACTCGGCCTGCCGCCAGGTGCCGTCGGTCGCGATCTCCACGTCCACCAGTTCGGCACCGGCGGCGCGCAGCGTGGCGAGCGCGCGCTCGAATTCGGCATCCAAGCCCGGGTGGTAGCCGGTGGCCTTGCGCAGCACGCCGATGCGCGCGCCCTGCAGGGCCTGCGGATCGAGTGCAGCCAGGTAGTCCGGCCGCGCGGACGGTGCGGCGCCGGTGGCCGGGTCGGCCGGATCCGCGGCGGTCATCGCGGCCAGGAGTGCGGCCGCATCGGCGACGCTGCGCGCCATCGGGCCGGCGGTGTCCTGTGAGGCGGAGATCGGAATGATGCCGCTGCGGCTGATCAGCCCGACGGTCGGCTTGATCCCGACCACGCCGTTGACCGCGGCAGGGCAGAGGATGCTGCCGTCGGTTTCGGTGCCGACCGCGACCGCGGCGAGATTCGCGGACACGGCGACACCGCTGCCGGAGCTGGAGCCGCAGGGATTGCGGTCGAGCGCGTAGGGGTTGCGGGTCTGCCCGCCGCGCGCGCTCCAGCCGGAGGTGCCGCGGGTGGAGCGGAAATTCGCCCATTCGCTGAGATTGGTCTTGCCCAGGATCACCGCGCCCGCCTCGCGCAGCCGCTCCACGAGGAAGGCATCCTGTTTCGGGCGGTGTGCGGCCAGCGCCAGGGAGCCGGCGGAATTGACCATCGGGACCGCGTCGATGTTGTCCTTCAGCAGCACCGGGATGCCGTGCAGGGGGCCGCGGACCCGGCCGGCCCTGCGCTCGGCGTCGCGCGCATCGGCTTCGCGGCGGGCGTCGGGGTTGAGCTCGATCACCGCGTTGAGGGTGGGCCCGGCGTCGTCGATCTCGGCGATGCGGCGCAGGTAGGCATCGACCAGCGCACGGCTGCTGAGCCTGCCTTCGGTCATGCGCTCCTGCAGTTGCGCGATGCTGGCTTCTTCGAAGGCGAAGCCCGGCGCGTCCGTCCGGGAGGTGCGGTCCGCGCCGACGGCCGTCGACGAGAGCGCAAGGGCGAGGGCGCAGGCCAGCACCCGCGGAAGAGGGAAGGGCATGAGGCAGTCCTTGTTGACCGGCGAGAATCGCGGAGGGACAAGGATTGCCGATCATCCTGCGCAGGACAAGCGACGGTCCGTCGACGACGGCATCGACGATGCGCCTGCGGTGAAGGGGGCGGTGACAGAGAGCGGCGAGCCCCCGGCCGCGCGCATGTGCGCGGCACCCGGAGACAAGCGGCTCAGGCGGGCTGCGGACGCTGCCGGCGCCACACATCCCGCGCCAGCACCGCGACGATGGCGAGATTGATCGCCACCACCGCCAGCGCCACCCAGCCCGGCTCGCGGATCAGGGCCCAGAGCTCGAAGGGCAGATAGACCGAGGCGCTGAGGCAGCCCAGCCACGAGGCCCACAGGCGCTGGCGCCACAGGCCCCAGGCTTCGAGCAGATGCAGGGCGCCATACGCCGCGGCGCCGGCCGCGACGGCATGCACCGAGGCAGGCTCGACGTGCTTCAGCACGCTTGCCACCAGACTGTGGTGGGCGTCGAAGCGGAACACCTCGATCAGCCAGCCCAGGAAACGCCGGATCGGCGCCGGGCCCAGGATTTCGAGGCCACTGGCGGCAAGGAGGGCGAAGATGCTTTTCGCCGCTTCCAGCGCGGCGATGGCGCGCACGCTCCGACCCGCGTGATGCGCGGGCGGCGCGTGCGCAGGCGCGCGGTCGTCCGCCGGATGGCCGGCATCGTCGTCGATGCCCGACATCGTCGGCAAGCTCCTGGGGGTGCTGCGTCCTTCGCCGGATTACGCGGCGCGCGAGGCGCGCTTGCGGTCGGTTTCCAGGCGCAGCTTCTTGCGCAGACGGATCTGCTTGGGCGTGACTTCCACCAGCTCGTCGTCGTCGATGAACTCCAGCGCCTGCTCCAGCGAGAACTTGATCGGCGGGATCAGGCCCTCGTCGTCGTCCTTGCCCGAGGCGCGGAAGTTGGTGAGCTGCTTGCCGCGCAGGGCGTTGACCGTGAGGTCGTTGTCCTTGCTGTGGATGCCGACGATCTGGCCTTCGTAGATTTCCTCGCCCGGCTCGATGAACAGCCGGCCGCGTTCCTGCATGGCGATCTGCGCGTAGGCCGGCGAGGGGCCGGTGCCGTTGGAGATCAGCACGCCGTTCTGGCGCTGGCCGATGCTGCCTTCGGTCTTCGGGCCGTAGTGGTCGAAGACGTGGAACAGCAGGCCGGTGCCGGCGGTGAGCGTGCGGAATTCGGTCTGGAAACCGATCAGCCCGCGCGCCGGAATCAGATAGTCGAGGCGCACGCGGCCCTTGCCGTCGGGTTCCATGTTCTGCAGCAGCGCCTTGCGCTCGCCGAGACGGCCCATCACGCCGCCCTGGAACTGCTCTTCCATGTCGACCACCAGCGATTCGATCGGCTCCTGCAGCACGCCGTCGATCTCGCGGATGATCACTTCCGGGCGCGAGACGGCCAGCTCGTAGCCTTCGCGGCGCATGGTCTCGATCAGGATCGACAGGTGCAGCTCGCCGCGGCCGGACACCTTGAACTTGTCGGCGTCCTGGGTGTCCTCGACCTTCAGCGCCACGTTGTGCTGGGTTTCGCGGGTGAGGCGGTCGCGCAGCTGGCGCGAGGTGAGGAACTTGCCGCCCGAACGCTCCTTCACGCCGGCGAACGGCGAGTCGTTGACCTGGAAGGTCATCGAGATGGTGGGCTCGTCGACGGCCAGCACCGGCAGCTGCTCGACCGCGTCGGGCGCGCACAGGGTGTCGGAGATGCCGATGCCCTCGATGCCGCTGAACGCGATGATGTCGCCGGCCTGCGCCTCGGGCACTTCCACGCGCTCCAGGCCCATGAAGCCGAGCACCTGCAGCACCTTGCCGTTGCGGGTCTTGCCCTCGCGGTCGATCACGACCACCGGCTGGTTGGTCTTGACCTTGCCGCGCTGGATCCGGCCAACGCCGATGATGCCGACGTAATTGTTGTAGTCCAGCGAGGTCACGCGCATCTGGAACGGGCCGTCCGGGTCGACCGGCGGCGCGGGGACGTGTTCGCAGATCGCCTCGAACAGCGGGGTCATGTCGCCGCTGCGCACATCCTCGGTCATGCCGGCATAGCCCTGCAGGCCGGAGGCGTAGACGGTGGTGAAGTCCAGCTGATCGTCGGTCGCGCCGAGGCGGTCGAACAGGTCGAAGGTCTGGTCGAGCACCCAGCTGGCGCGCGCGCCCGGGCGGTCCACCTTGTTGACCACGACGATCGGCTTGAAGCCCATCGCGAAGGCCTTCTGGGTGACGAAGCGGGTCTGCGGCATCGGCCCGTCCATCGCGTCGACCAGGATCAGCACCGAGTCGACCATCGACAGCACGCGCTCGACCTCGCCGCCGAAGTCGGCGTGGCCCGGGGTGTCGACGATGTTGATGCGCCACTGCTCGCCGGTCTTCGGATTCGTCCAGCGGATCGCGGTGTTCTTGGAGAGGATGGTGATGCCGCGCTCCTTCTCCAGGTCGTTGCTGTCCATGACGCGGTCCGGGACCACGGCGCGCTCGTTCAGGGTGCCGGACTGCTTGAGCAGCTGGTCGACGAGAGTGGTCTTGCCATGGTCGACGTGGGCGACGATGGCGATGTTGCGGAGGCGTTCTACGGAGTTTTGGGCAGACATGGCGAATGGGCGCCGCAGACAGGCCGGGCGCGAATTGTCGTGGAAGGAAGCCGGCTATTATAGCCGGCTGGGGCGAGCAAACGCTCCAGCGGCGGTTGATGGATGGGTCATGGCGCGTTCCGGCGCCGGCCCGGACTGCCCCCGGCCTGCCGGAGAATGCCCTCAAACCCGTGCAACCCCCTCGAAATCGGGCCTTGGGGCCTGTCGTTCAGCATCCGACACGTCCCCCGCCCGCGCATCCGGAGCCTGCCTGCATGCCACCTGCCACCCGTCCGCGCCAGCCCTGGAAGCCGCCCATGTGGCTGTTGCTGGTGGATACCCTCGGTCTGTTCGCCCTGGGACTGGGCCTGATGATGCAGTTCGCGCCCGAGTCCGCGCCGGCGCAGGCGCTGCCGGCGGCCCTGCGTCTGCCGCTGCTGGTCGTGGGCGGCGTGACCTTCGTGCTGGCCTGGTACGCGATGGTGCGCATGCTGCTGTCGGCCCGCGACCGGCGTTGAAGCCTCGCGCCAGGCCGCGCCGTGGCGGGAGGCGTCGCGGCAGGGCGGCGTCCCGATGCCGGCATGGCCTGCGGGGCCGTCGCCGGGCGGCCGAAGGCCCCATGCGGAACGTATGCAGACGCCGGGGGCACCGTGCCGATCCGTACATCGGCCGGTGCGGTGGCTCGTGGTAGGGTGTCGCCCCTGTCCACACACCCGACACCAGACCCATGTCCCTGACTGCCATTTTCGATACCGACCGCGGCACCATCCACGTCGAACTCTTCGCCGACAAGGCGCCGCTGACCGTCGCCAACTTCGTCAATCTGGTCCAGCGCCGCTTCTACGACGGACTGAACTTCCACCGCGTCATCCCCGATTTCATGATCCAGGGCGGCTGCCCCGAAGGCAGTGGCCGCGGCGGCCCGGGCTACCGTTTCGAGGACGAGACCAACAACGGCGTCCGCCACGAGCGCGGCGTGCTGTCGATGGCCAACGCCGGCCCCAACACCAACGGCAGCCAGTTCTTCATCACCCACGTCGCCACCGGCTGGCTGGACGGCAAGCACACCGTGTTCGGCAAGGTGACCGAAGGTCTGGACGTGGTCGATGCCGTGCGTCAGGGCGACAAGATCAAGTCGATCCGCATCGAAGGCGATGCCGAGGCCGCGCTGGCGGCGAAGGCCGACCGCGTGGCGGAATGGAACAAGGTCCTGGCGGCCTGACCGCCTGAGCGCGCGCTCCGGCGCACGGAGCGCGCAGGACGCGATCGCATCCCCGGCACCGGGTGCACACCGATGGAGGCCCGTACGACATGGTCGAGCGCACATTGATCGAGCCCGTGGAGGGCACCGCACCCGTCCGACGCGACGGCCCCGTCGATGTCGATCGCATGGCGCCGGCCGAGCTGCAGGCGGTGGTCCGCTGGCTGGGCTATGAGCCGCCAGCGGAGATGGGACCCCGCGATATCGCCGCCGCCACCGCGCTGGTGCGAGCCCTGCCGGGCGACGCGCTGGCCGCGGCGCTGCATCCCGGGGCGAGCGTGGACTTCTCCACGCCGCTCGGTGGATTGGCGGTGCCGGGCGTGCTGCCGGCCGGCGGCGGGCAGTCCTTCGTCGCCGGCGGCCAGGTGTCGCTGTCCGACGTGCGTACCGGCCCTGGCGGCGAGCGCAGCCAGGTGCTGGAGATGTCGGTCGAGACGACCAGCCAGTACGGGGCGCATGTCGGCAGGACCGATCTCAACCGCCTCTACCGCTACGGCGAGCGTTTCGACGCACTGCCGCAAGGCGTGCGCGATTGGGTGGGCAGCCTGTCTCCCGCCGGGCAATGGGCGGTGCGCGGTCCGGACTTCCGTGGCTCGGCCGAATTCAGCAGTTTCAGCGGTGGCCGACTCAGCTACGAGGCCGTGGTCCCGCCGGAGCTCGGTGCGCGCATCGCCGCCGGTGATTTGTCTGCCGCGCCCAACCCGCTGCAACCGCTGACCATGCCGGTGGGCGCGTCGGTGGTCATGCGTGGCGAGGCGATGGAGGGCACCTCCTTCGCCGCCGCCTACCGCATGGTGCGCGGTCAGGAAACCCTGACCGAACTGAACGGCCAGGGCTTCAGCGTGCGCCGCCTGGAGGGCGATGTCGTCGAAGTGACCAGCGGGCCCGTGTCCGCGGTCGAGCGCGACGCCTTCCTCGGCGTGGGCCTGTCCGTGCTGAACGTGGGCATCGGCCGCGACGACCGGCTCTCGAGCGAGCAGCTGCAGGTGGCACGCATGGACCTCGGCACGCCCGAAGGCCAGGAGGCCTACCGGCTGTTCATGCAGAGCGGCAGCGTGCCCGACCGCGCCGGGCCGGGTATCCCCATGGCCGGCGCGCGCGACCAGCTCAGCTATGAGAGCCAGACCAGCGCCCGCCTCAATATCGGCCCGGTGTCGATGAGCGCCACCCTGGCCGACACCAGCTACGAGAACACCGTGACCCGCTGGGGCGACGGCAGTGCGGAACACCGCGTGTCCGGCGATGCCTTCAACGGCAACCGCTTCGAGATCACCTCCACGCTCCGGCCCGACGGCAGCGTCGACCCGGGCAGCCGCACCTGGCAGGCCACGCTCCACAACCTGCACCCGGCCTCGGCCAGCTATCTGCAGACCGCCTTCACCGGCGCCGAGTACAACGGCGACATGCCGCGCGGCACCGCGCTGGACGTCAGTTTCAGAGATGCCGACCTGATGCGCATGCGCGACATGGCCCGCGAAGAGCTGGGCCGCATCAACCCCGGCGCGTTGGCCCACATCGATGCCCGTGCAGGATCGCCGCATCTGGAGCGTACGCCGGATGCCGGCAGCATGCTGCAGCGCATGGCCGCGGCGCAGACGCCGGAGGAAGTGTTCCGCGCCAGTTTCCTGGCTCCGACCGCGTCCACCGGGCAATTGGCCGAGACGCTGATAACGCTCTCGGCCGGCGCCAGCACGCCCGACCGGTTCGTCACGGTGCCCGGCAGCGCCACCCTGCGCGATGCCGAGATGCGCACGGTCTTCCAGCACGACGGGCGGGCGCCCGCGGCCGCGGTGGACACCCCTGCGGTGCCAGCCACGCCTCCCGCCGACCCGCGTCTGCCCACCGATCCGGACCACGCGCTGTACCGCCAGGCCAGCGAAGCGGTGTCGCGCCTGGACGCCTCGCTCGGGCGCTCGCCGGACGACGCCAGCGCCGCGCTGGCCGCCAGTCTCACCGTGCTGGCGCGCGAGCAGGGCATGCGCATCGACCACGTGATGCTGAGCGCCGGCAACGGCACCGTGGGCCACGGCGAGAACGTCATCATCGTGGAAGGCGACCCCAACGACCCCGCCCGGCGCACGGCGTCCATGCCCACGCCGGAGGCCGTGCGCACCCCGGTGGACGAGAGCTTCGGGCGCCTGGACGAGATCCGCCGCACCGAGGCCCAGGCCACGCCTACACCCGCGCCGGCGACACCTGTCGTGGAGACGCCGACAGTCGACACACCGGAGCTGGCCGTGGCGGCCCAGCGGCGCTGAGCGCTGCGGCATGCCTGCGCGCAAGCGACGCCTGCGTTCGGCCTTGATCCTGGGCGCCGTGCTGGCGCTTGCCGGCGGCGGTCTTTTGGCGGCCCGCCTGTACGCTGCAGGGCGGGCCACTCTGCCGTCGGACAGCATCTGTCGCGGCACACCTTCCGCGGGCCGCTTGGAACAGGCCGGGCGTCTGCCGATGCGGGGGGACAACTTCCAGGCCTACGGGCGCGCGGGCGTCGTCGCCGGCCGCACCCATGCCCATGTCCGCGCCGTGCGCGCGAGCCTGGATGCCTACGTCGCGCTTGCCGAACAGATGCCGGATGCGGTCTTCGTCTACGGCGAATCAGGCCATGCCGGGGGCGGACCCTTCGCGCCGCATCGCACCCACCAGAACGGGACGTCCATGGATTTCATGGTGCCGGTGCGCGACCGGGACGGGCGTTCGCTGCCGCTGCCGGGGAATGCCGGCAACCGGTACGGCTACGACCTTGAATTCGATGCCCGGGGCCGCTGGCGTGCGGGCACCGCGGATGAACTGCGCATCGATTTCGAGGCGCTGGGCGCGCACCTGCATGCGCTGGAGCGCAGCGGCCGTGCGCAGGGTGCGCCCATCGCGCGGGTGATCCTGGCGCCCGAATACCTGCCGCAGCTGTTCGCCACATCGCATGGCCCCGAGCTGCGCCGCACCCTGCGCTTCACCCGCGGCAAGGTGTGGTGGCGCCATGACGAGCACTACCACGTCGATTTCAAGATTCCCTGCGAGCCGCTGCGCTGACAGCGGCCCGCAGGCGGCGAACGCTCAGAGTGTCGTGAACTCCACCACGAAGCTGGTCTGCGCCGGGCAGGCGAAGTCGCCGATGGCGTCGTCGTAGGCGAAGCGGTAGACGTTCTTGCTGGCGCTGCCCAGGTTCTGCACGTAGGTCGAAGTGTTGGCGCCTGGCTTGCCGGCCGGCTGGTCGCAGCTGGCGGCGGTGCCGAAGGCGCCGCTGCAGCAGTAGCGGGCGGCCTGCGGACTCTGGCTGCCGAACTCGCTGCTGGCGTAGGTGCAGGGGCTCATGCAGCCCTGGAATTCGCCGGCCGGGTCGGTCACCAGCAGTTTCCAGGCGCCGCGCTTCGCCTTGCCCGGCAGCTGCGAGCTGGCGCGGCAGGTCTGGGCGGTGGCGCTGATGGTCGCCAGCGGCGCGCTTTCGCTGTACAGCCCGGCGCCGAGCACGTTGGAGTTTTCCGGCGGCACGGTGTAGGTGCAGTAGGTCGGCGTGGCCGGGTAGGCCTTCACCCCGACGTTGTAGCCGTCCACCGCCGAGACATCGAAGTTGGTGGCGCCGGTGGGGAACTGCTGCCCGGCGGCATTGGTGCGCACCGGCAGGTTGGTCAGTTCGATCTTGGTGGCATACGGCTGGTTCTGGCCATAGCCGCCGCTGCTCACCCATTGACCCTGCGCGTTCTGGTAGGCGGTCATCGAGAACGCGTAGGAGATCAGCCCGGCCGGGTAGGCGCTGCCTTCGGCGGTCTTGTCGTCCACCTGGAACACGACGCGCTGGCCCTTCTTCACTTCCAGCAGGTCGGCCTTGTTCACGCAGGCCGGGTTGCTGGGGTTGGCGCTCACCGTGCAGTGCATGCCGATGCGGATCGACGCGTACTGCGTGTTGTTGACGAACACGATGCCGCGCTTGCCGTAGTCGGTGTCGACCGGCGTCACCGGCGGCTTGGCCGAGGCCGGCCAGGTGCTGGCGCCGAAGGCGACGGTGTAGACGTTCGAGCTGGCCACCGGCGGGTTGAGCACGGCGCCGGGGCAGGTGGTCTTGCTGTCGATCGCGCCCGCGCTCAGCACCAGCCTGCAGCCGTACCACTTGCGGCCCTTGCGGTAGTACAGCGACCAGGTGCCGGCGGTGGTGGCGTCATAGCCGCCCAGAAAGGACTGCTGCGCGGTGCCGTAGAGATAGCCGGCCTGCTTCTTGTCGCGATAGACATAGACCGGGAAATTCACCCCCGAGGCGGGCATCTGCCACATCAGGAACTCGGTCGGCGCTGCCGCGGGCGCGGCATCGGCGCCGGCCTGGGCGGCGGCGGGGCCGGCAATGACCGCGCCTGCGCCGAGCGCGCAGAGTGCGAGCGCGTTGCGCAGGCGGCTGTGGGTGACGCGTGGCTGCTGAAGACGCTTGTGAAGTGGACGGCAGTGCATGCGAGGCTCCTTGTCGCAGGCCGATTCCCCGGGTCGGCCGTTCCCGTCGGACGGATACCGATCACCGCATGCTAGACCCAGAGGCCGGCTTTGCCTATGCCGCGGCGCGTGCGGCCGTCGATCCGCACGGATGCGTGGGGCTCAGCCGCTGGGCAGGCTGATCCACCAGCAGTCGTAGGCGCGGCGCAGGCCCAGCACGACCGGGATCGGCGTCGCGCGCTTGCCCGCGGTCTGCTGCAGGCGCAGGCCGGTGACCACGGTGCGGGTGCCGGTCCGTGGAGTCTCGCGTCCGGCTTCGGTGGCCGCGGCGGGAGGCGTGTCGGCAGGCGCCGAGGTCGATGCACGTTCGGCTGCGCCGGCTCCGGCGGCACCGTCGCCCCAGTGCATGGCATCCGGGCGCGTCGCCGCGCGCGGTGCCGCTGCGGGCGCCGCGGCCTCGGCTGGCGTGGCTGGCGCCGTCGGCGAGGGCGGCGTGTAGCTCACCTCGCGGCGCAGCGGCACGATGTCGACCAGCGGCCGCTCCACGATGCTCTGCAGCCGGTTGAAGGTGCGCACCGCGTCGGCGTCGGAGACACCGGCCCACAGATAGAGCATGCCCAGCCGGTTGGCGTCGCCGCTCTGGATGGCCGAGCTCAGGTCGTGGATCAGCATCGGCAGGCTGCGTGCGCAGGCGCCGCGATAGGCGCTGCCGCGCCCGCTGGCGCGTGCGGCGTGCGGCACCCGCGAGGCGCTGTCGACGGCCTCGCAGGGGCGGTCGGTGAACACCGAATTGCCTTGGCGGTCCACGCAGCGGCTGACCTGTGCTTCCGCCTGTCCGGGCAGCAGCCCGCCGGCCAGCCCCGCCAGGCCGATGACAGCCAGCAGGCAGGCGTCACGCAGCGCGCCGGGCGCCGGTACCGATGCGGCCGGCACCAGAGGGCGCGTTGCCGACCGCGGTGGGCAACGGGAGTTGGGCGCGGGGAGAAGGCGGTTCACGGCTTGGACGGGACTCGCGGGCAGTGCACTGCGGCCACCGTCCCGGCGTCGCGCGGTGTTGCGGAGCTTCTGGGATGCACAGACCGCACCCGATCCGGATGCGCCGGCCTGCCGCATGGCACACGCGGATACAGGCCGCCGTGCACTGTCGCCAGTGATACCACGTCGCCCGCTCCGGCGGCTGAACCCGGCCACGAGGCGATGCGGAACTGTGCCCGTGGGCACAGTGACTGCGGGCGCTTCGCTACCGATCGACAGCCCGTGCGGGCTGCCGATATCGGCGAGCGATCAGCGGCCGAGCCGCGTCAGCACCGACTGCGTGGGCTTGGCCAGATTGAGCGTGTAGAAATGCAGCGACGGCGCGCCGCCGGCGGTCAGGCGTTCGCACATCGCCGCCACCAGGTCGGCGGCGAACTCGCGGATGGCCTCGGCGTCGTCGCCGAAGGCCTGCATGCGCTTGGTCACCCAGCGCGGGATCTCCGCGCCGCAGGCATCCGAGAAGCGCTTGAGCTGGCTGAAGTTGGAGATCGGCATGATGCCCGGCACGATCGGCGCGTCCACGCCCAGCCGGCGCACGTCCTCGACGAAGCGGAAATACGCGTCGGCGTTGTAGAAATACTGGGTGATCGCCGCATTCGCGCCGGCGTCCATCTTGGCCTTGAAGTGCTGCAGGTCGGCCAGCGCGTCGTCGGCCTGCGGGTGGGTTTCCGGATAGGCGCCGACCTCGATATGGAAATGGTCGCCGTGCAGTTCGCGGATGAAGCGCACCAGATCCGCGCCGTAGCGCAGGTCGCCCATCCGCGCCATGCCCGAGGGCAGGTCGCCGCGCAGCGCCACGATGCGCCGGCAGCCCAGCGCCTTGTACAGCGCCAGCAGCTCGCGGATTTCCTCGCGGCTGCCGCCCATGCACGACAGATGCGGCGCGGCATCGAAGCCGTGACTCTGCTTGAGGTGGCGCACGGTCTCGGAGGTGTAGCTCAGCGTGGAGCCGCCGGCGCCGAAGGTGCAGGACACGTACTCCGGCGCGTAGCGCTTGAGCTTCTGCGCCGTGCGGTCCAACTGCCCGCGCTGATCGTCGGTCTTGGGCGGGAAGAATTCGAACGAGATCGGCGTGGCGGCGGCGGTGGGCATGCGTCGGTCCTGGCGGCGTGCTTCGGGGCGGCGCATTGTATCTCTTTATCGCGATGAATGTATTGTCATGCCTGGCCGCCGTGCCGTCGGCGGTCGGGCAGGAAACCTCGTTGCGACGCTGTCGAAGACCCGTCGGGCCTGAAGGCCCTCCTACGGAACACAACGCAGCGCAGGAGGGCCTTCAGGCCCGACCCGGACAGAGCCGTAATCCGCAGGAGGGCCTTCAGGCCCGATCCAGACGAACGGGAGGCACCGTCGCCCATCGCGGCCCTCGCCTCTCGCCGCCCCGAAGTGCGACCGGGACCGGGCCGCGCGCGCTACCCTGCCAGCCCCGTATCCAAACCGCCGCCTACCGATGTCCATCGTCCTCACCGAATTCGCTCGCCCCCGCCTGTTCCCGCGCGAGCCGCGCCGCAACACCATCCAGGACTGCACGCCGGAGCAGTTCGAGCACCACCTCAACGTACACCCGCCGCACGCCGTGCTCGACGGCTACGCGCCGTTCTGCAAGCTCCATGTCCATCGCAACTGGACCTCTACCCGCTGCATGGCCATCCCGATCGACGACGGCAACCGCCACCTGCTGCGCAGCGGCTACGAAGCGCGCACCAAGGACGAACTGCCGGTGCTGGTGCGCTGGTTCGAAGGCGTCGACCCGCCGGTCGCGAATTACCTCATCCCCATCCTCTACAGCCGCGAACAGATGGCGAAGGAAGGCAATCCCATCGACGCCGACTGGGGCGTGGTCGGCTGCCTGTACACCATGGAACCCGTCGAAACCCCGCTCGCGCCGATCACGATGATGCGCAACGCACTCGGTGTGGAAGAGGGCGGCTCGGGCGTGGCGATCGACCGCGAGGCGTATGCGCGGGCGGTGGCGTTCTGGGACGCGCATGCGAACTGGAAAGCGTGAGTCGAGGCGCTAGTGAGGCATGCCTTCGTGCGTCTTCGCGACACAGGCGCAAGGGAGCCGGCGCAGATGGATCGGGCCATAATCGCCTGAAGCCAGACAGAGCAGACGGATGACCACAGAAGACGACCCGCGCACGTCGAATCTGCACGACGGCGCCTACGCCGCCATGGATCGCGGCGATCTGGAAGCAGCGTCCAGGCTGTTCGACGCATTGATCGAACAGTCGCCCAAACGCATCAGCTACCGCTACATGGCTGGTCTGGCCAGCAAATATCTGCGCGACTGGCCGGCCAGTCTGCGCCACAACCTCGACGCCATCGCCTTGTCCGAGGAGATGGACGAGGCCGCGCACTGGAATGCCGCGATCGCGGCGACCGCGCAGCAGGACTGGGCCACCGTGCGCAGGCTGTGGGCGGCCTGCGGCATCCAGGTGCCGGAAGGCGAGGGCGCCATCGTCCACGACTACGGCCTGGCGGTGGCCCGCCTGCATCCGTGGAGCGGCGGCGAGACCGTGTGGATACGTCGCATCGACCCCGTGCGCGGCCGGCTGCTCAACGTGCCCTTGCCCGAAAGCGGGCATCGCTTCGGCGACATCGTGCTGCACGATGGCGCCGCCACCGGCCATCGCCGCAGCGAGGGCCGCGACTATCCGGTGTTCAACGCGCTGGAGCGCACGATCCCCTCGGAATTCAGCACCTACGTGGTCTTCGTCCGCTGCGGCGAGGAGGCCGATATCGACGCACTGCGCGAAGCGCGCGCCCCGGGGCTCGGCTATCTGGAGGACTGGACCTCCAGCATGGTGAATTACTGCATGCGCTGCAGCTATGGCACGCCGCACCGCGATGCGCATGCGCACGATGGCGAGCACGGGGACGGCCGCGCCGAGGGCTGGCAGCAGGAGCGCACCCTCGGCATCGCCGCACAGAGCCGGCAGACCGTGGACCGCCTGCTCGATGCGTGGCTGCGTGGTGGCGACGAGAGGGAAGTGGATGCCATCGAGAGCCGCGAATGCGACGTGCCGGCGCAGCAGAGCGGGCATGTCTGGTGGCGTGGGCCGGACGACGAGGAATGAGTCGGATCGTTGTCGGCTGAGTCATCGAACACGTTCGTACAACAGGATGTCGCTGCCGAATGTTGCCGAAGACGATGCGTACCTTGGGGCAATGATTTGCACGAGGGTCGGCAGCGTGATGGAATCGCCGGATGGCGATCAACAGTCGAGGCTCGCGGAAGATCATCGTCGACGGCGTCGAGTTTCGATGGCGTGCGACCGGAACCGATTTCGGGATATCGGTCTGCGTATGGCCCCGGCAAAAAGACAGCTCCCGTGTTCATGGCCATTTCGACTATCAGCATGCGTGCGTGCCGTCGCCGGGAGGCGGGTTCTCGCTCCAGCATCAGCTGGTCGTCACGAACCGGCTGGTCCGACGGGTGGTGCTTCACTTTGGCGTCCAGACGCTGTTGGCGGGTCGAACTCCGATTCAGGCGGGCTCTCTCGATGCGCTCGTCGAGACGCAGGATGCGTTGCGAAGCGAAACATGATCCGTAGCTCAAGGTGAGTGTCGGAAGCGCGGAACCCTGGGAATTCAGGTAATTCGACAGACGGATATCACCGTTGGTATCCAGGGTCTCGTGCCGTCGGCATTTCGCGCGGACTACGACTCAATAAAAAACGGGCGCCGAAGCGCCCGTTTTTCGTACGGCATGACGGACGAAGCCGCCTCCGCGATCAATACCGGTAATGCTCCGGCTTGAACGGGCCTTCCTGGGAGACGCCGAGGTAGTCGGCCTGTTCCTGGGTGAGCTTGGTCAGCTTCACGCCGATCTTCTCCAGGTGCAGGCGGGCGACTTCCTCGTCCAG
>ERZ1066121.868-NODE-868-length-25296-cov-14.131453_pt1 | contig 25296 bp, 23 predicted proteins | sample MGYA00382768_ERZ1066121 | MGnify/ENA primary metagenome ERZ1066121 (study PRJEB33369, sample SAMEA5778351) | biofilm metagenome | biome: Industrial cooling water; feature: Water cooling tower basin; material: Biofilm | place: United Arab Emirates | collected...
CGAGGGTTCGAATCCCTCCGTCTCCGCCAGAATTGCTTCCGCAAGCATCCGCAAACTTCCATAAAAGTCCCGGATTTCAGTGGATTACTCGTCCGCAAGCGTCTCCTCTCGACCGCTGTCCGCCGCCCACATCCGCACAAAAATGTGGGCGGAAGTGTGGGCGTAAGGTATGAGTGTGGGCGTAAACTCCCAATCGAGTGGGTGTAGCCATGGGCAAGCTGACTGCTAACGAGGTGAAGGCGGCGCTGGGAAAGCCAGGAACCTACCAGGATGGCGATGGGCTGATTCTCAAGGTTGACCGCCGTGGAGGCGCGGCATGGCGGCTACGCATTCAACACCAAGGCAAAAGAAGCGACATAGGCTTGGGCAGTGCAAAGCTCGTGTCCCTCGCGAGCGCGCGGGCGAAAGCCGCCGAAGCGCGCAAAGCGATTCGCGAGGACGGGCGCGATCTGCTCGCCGAGAAGCGCAAGACCAAGGCAGCGGCCGTCACCTTCCGCGAAGCCGCGTTGGCGCTTCACAAAGCTCGCGAGCATCAATGGGCCAGCAGCAAGCACGGCAGTCAATGGCTCGCCACGCTTGAAACGTACGCCTTTCCCACGCTCGGCAAGAAGCCGGTCGGGGACATTACGGCCGGCGACATCATCGCAGCCATCGCCGAGGTGTGGACGGCAAAGCCGGAGACAGGCCGCCGCGTTCGCCAGCGGATATGCGCCGTGCTCGATTACGCGCACGCGCGCGGCTGGCGGGCGACCGAGGCCCCGGCGCGATCGCTGGCGGCGGGCAAGGGCCTGCCCAGACAGCCGCACGGCAGGAACCACGCGTCCATGCCTTACGACGAGCTGCCTATGTTCATGACGCGGCTCCGCGCCAGCGGCGGCGTGTGGGGGCGGCTGGCGCTGGAGTTCACGATCCTGACGGCCGCGCGCAGCCAGGAAGTCCGGCTGGCGACATGGGACGAGTTCGACACCGAGAACGGCCTGTGGACCGTTCCCGCCGCGCACATGAAGATGAAGCGCGAGCATCTCGTCCCGCTCTCGCCACAAGCGCTGGCGGTGCTGAAAAGCGCGATGGCTGTACGGCTCGACGGGACCAATCTCGTCTTTCCGGGCACCAACGGCCCGATGTCGGACATGACCCTGCTCGCCGTGCTGCGCCGGATGAAGGAGCCGTTCACGGCCCACGGCTTCCGCTCCTCATTCCGCACATGGGTGGCGGAGAAGACCAGCTTCCCCGGTGAGGTCGCCGAAGCCGCGCTCGCACACCAGAACCCCAACGAGGTCGAGCGCGCCTATCAGCGCGGTGCGATGCTGGACAAGCGGCGCAAGCTGATGGAGGCGTGGGGCGCCTATTGCGACGGCGGAGGGGGCAAGGTGATCCCCACCAAGCAATGAGCGGCGCCGGGGCTATCGAGCCTCCCATCGCCTGCTGAACGGCAAGTCACGGACGCCAGCGGCGAAGCACATCGCGCACGTAGGCAGGCGTCTCGCCATTCAGCGGAATCCCGCCCGCGCGCTCGACCGCGCCAGGTCCCGCGTTGTACGCGGCGAGCGCCATGTGCACCGTCCCGAAGCGGTCCAGCATTTGCCGGAGGTAACGGGCGGCGCCGGCCAAGTTTGGCAGTGGGTCGAAGCGGTTGGAGACCCCCAATTCCTTCGCCGTGCCCGGCATCAACTGCCCCAACCCCGCGGCCCCCGCCCGGCTGACGGCAAAGGGATTGTAGCGGGATTCGGTCCAAATCAGCGCGTCGAGCAGCCCGGCCGGCAAACCGAACCTCGCCTCGGCGGCGTACACATGCGGTAGATATGCTGCGCGACGAAAGCCATTGGGCCCAGCGAGCCCCCTCGGCTTTCCGCTTTCCTGCCCCCGCATACCGTCCGACGCTGAGGTGATCGGGGAAGGCACCGAGGCTTGCACCGCACTCGCCGCCGGCACTTCCCAAACTCCGTGCTCCACAAGTTGAAATCCGTCGGCCGTCTGCGCCAGCCTATAGCCCTGGTGCTGTTCGTCAGCGGCGGCCGCCACGGCCTCCGGTTGAGCTTGTGCCTGACCGTGCGCCGGCATTGCCACAACCATTCCGATGGCGATCGATACAACTCGCAGGATCATCTCGCTCGATTCCTTGTCTGGTCGAATCGAGAGAGAACATATAGAGAACATAATTTGTAGGAAAACGCATCGGCGCGGGCGCGGAGAGGAGGTCGCGCTGGGGAGGCATGAAAAAGGAGAAATCATGCCCCAAAGCCATCAATCGGAGCGTCTCGAGCGCCGCGCGCGGGAGATCGTCGACAGTCTTGGCGGAACTTGGCGTCGCAACCGCGGGATGTGCCGCTGCCCCGCGCACGACGACCGCACCCCGTCGTTGAGCGTGAGCCTCGGCCAGCGCGCCATTTTGTTCCATTGTTTCGCCGGCTGCTCGAGGGCCGAGATCATATCGGCTCTCGGACGCCGGGGCGTTCGCACCCGCGAGCTGTTCGATGGTTCGGGCGGGCCACTGCCGGAACTCGTCCGAGAGGAGACCGCCGACCGCAATGCCGTCCGGCTATGGCGCGGGGCCGTTGCACTCAAAGGCAGTGCGGCGGAGGCCTATCTCGCAAAGCGCGGCGTGACCGAGCTTTCACCGGATCTGCGCTTTCACCCTAGAACACCGCTCGGCCCTCGCGGAGCAGTCCGGTTCCTGCCGGCGATGCTGGCCGCAGTCCGCACCGACCTTGGGGTGATCGCTGTGCATCGCACGTTCCTTGATCCGGCTGAGGCTCGGCTCGCGCACTTCGAGCGGCCCAAGCGCGCGATGGGCAGTCTCCAGAACGGCGCTGTGCGCCTTACTGCGCCGCGGGATGGACGGCTGGGTTTGGCGGAAGGAATCGAGACCGCCCTGTCGGCCATGCAGATATTCGGCGTCCCTTGCTGGGCCACCCTGGGCAATGAGCGCTTCGGCTTGGTAACGATTCACGAAAGCGTGCGCGAGCTTCACCTCTTCGTGGACAACGATCGGGGTGGCGACCTCGCCGAGGAGCGCGGCCGCGAGGCCTATCGACACGAGGGCCGGCGTATCCTCGCGAAGCGGCCTGCCAATCTCGACACCGACTGGAATGACGCCCTGCGCGAACGAGCTCTCGCCGCTCCCTGACCCGGCTCAGAGGAGAGTGTGCCGTGGCCTGTTCGAGGCCGGAACGCGTGAAGGCCTCGTCAGGAGGTCCTATGGCACACTCATCCCCCGCATTTGCCTTCCCCGATCGCAACGAGCCGCAGGTATTGTCCGCCGCCGGCGAGGTTCAGCGTCTCATCGCGGCGGGCGAGACGGTCTCGCGCGCACACCTCAACAGGGTCCTGAACCGTCAATTCGGCGAGAGCGATGCTGATGGTCGCTGGTCCGTGCGCGACGCCCATGCCGTGCTCGAACTCGCCCAGGTGCTGTGGTTGCGCGATAGCGCAGGTCTCCCCTTGGGATCATCGGTGCGCGAAGCCGACGCGGTGTTCGCGCAGCTTGAGACGTTGCTGCCAAGTCAGACGGTCCGCAGCCAAGAGCAGATCGAGCTGCAACAGTTCGCGACGCCGCCGCGCATTGCTTGGCTCCTCGCCCGAGCCTGCGCGCTCCAAGGCGGCGAGACGGTGCTCGAACCGTCGGCCGGAACGGGGATGCTGGCGGTGTGGGCTGCGAACGCCAATGCGCGCCTGATCCTCAACGAGATATCGCCGCTCCGCCGCGATTGCCTCGGCTGCCTGTTCCCGGACGCAGCGGTAACGGGTCACGACGGCGAACTCATCGACGAGTTGCTCGACCCTTCCCAGGTGCCCACCGCCGTTCTCGTCAATCCGCCCTATTCGCACGGGGTCGAGCGCGGGCACGACGGGCATACGGGAGCGCGTCACCTGCGCTCAGCTTGGAAGCGGCTCGCCGCGGGTGGCCGTCTGGCCGCCATCATATCCGAGTGGTTCGACGTGCATCGGTTCCTCGAAGGCGCGCAGGCACCGATCACTCTGCGCCTCAACGTCGCGGTGGAGCGGGGTTTCGTGAAGCACGGCACCTCGATCACCGCCCGCCTTGTCGTGCTCGATAAGGCCGAGGACCGGACAGCGCCAGTCATAGCGCGAACCAGCGACTTCGACGCGCTTTGCGATCTGGTCGATGCCATTCCGGCGCGGCTCATGCCGCTTCCGGCGAGGCCTGCCACGCTCCTGCCCGTGCGCGCTCCGATCCGGCTGCCTGGGCTGGCGACCAGACCCCGCCCCTTGCAGCCCAAGGCGCCGGCAACGGTAACCTCTAGCAAACCCTGCGCATACGCGGCACTCGACGCGCCGGCTCCGATCGCCGAACAGGTCGGCCATTACCTGCCCTATCGACCGAGCCGGATCGTCATCCCCGGAGCGGTCGAACACCCGACGCCGCTCGTCGAGTCCGTTGCGATGGGCTCGATCACCGCGCCGATCCCGAGCGAGGTTCCGCAGCTTCCGGCAGGCGTCATTTCCAAAGGGCTGCTCTCGGCCGCGCAGGCTGAAACGCTGATCTATGCCGTCACGGCACACGCCCGCGACCTCCCCGGCCGCTTCGTTGTCCAGGATAAGGGCTGTTCGCTTGCACCAAGTGCTGGCGGCGCTGCCTACCGCATGGGCTATTTCCTCGGCGATGGGACCGGGGCCGGAAAGGGACGCCAGGTCGCCAGCGTGATCCTCGACCGCTGGCTGCGCGGGGAACGGCGCCACATCTGGATTTCGAAGAACGAGGCACTGCTCGAGGACGCGCGCCGGGACTGGTCCGCTCTCGGCGGCCTTCCGATCGACCTCCAGCCGCTCGGGCAGTGGAAGCTCGGACACGAGGTGACGATGCGGGAAGGCATCCTGTTCGTCACCTATCCCACGCTGCGCTCGGGAAGATCCGACGCCACGCGCCTCGACCAAATCCTCGAATGGGCGGGTGATGCCTTTGACGGGGTGATCGTCTTCGACGAGGCCCACGCGATGGCCAACGCGGCGGGCGGCGAAGGATCGCGCGGCCGCGTCAAAGGCTCGGAGCAGGGCATCGCCGGGGTGCGTTTGCAAAACCTGCTACCGCGTGCTCGCGTCCTTTACGCCTCGGCGACGGGTGCTTCCGACGTCAACAATCTCGCCTACGCGACGCGGCTAGGTCTCTGGGGACCCGAGACGGCATTCGCTAACCGCGAAGCGTTCGTGAGCGACATCCGCGAAGGCGGGATTGCCGCGATGGAGCTGGTCGCCCGTGACCTCAAATCGCTCGGCCTGTACACAGCTCGCGCACTCTCATTCGCCGGCGTCGAATACGAGATCCTCGAGCACCAGCTCACCCCGGAGCAGATCTCGGTCTACGACGCCTATGCCGAAGCCTGGGCGATCATTCACGCCAACCTGCGTGACGCGCTCGAAGCCACGCGGATCGTCGATGCGGACAGCGGCGACACGCTCAACAGCGGCGCCAAGTCGGCAGCCCTGTCGATATTCGAGGGCACCAAGCAGCGCTTCTTTGCTCAACTTCTCTTGTCGATGAAGTTGCCAAGCCTGCTGCCAGCGATCGACCAAGCGCTCGCCGAGGAACACGCCGTCGTCGTCCAATTGGTTTCGACAGCCGAGGCGATGCTCGACCGGCGCCTGGCCGACCTATCGGATGAGGAGCGAGAGGCGCTCGAGATTGACCTCTCCCCCCGGGAATATGTCATCGACTATCTCGCAAAGAGCTTCCCGGTTCGCCTGATGGCGGTGTTCACCGACGAGAAAGGAAATCCCCGCTCCGAGCCGATGATTGACGACGACGGTCGGCCGGTCCTGTGCCGCTCAGCACTGGTTGCGCGCGACCAAATGATCGAGCAGCTTTGCGCGCTGCCGCCAATCGCAACCGCGCTGGATGCGATCATCGAACGGTTCGGCATTGAGCAGGTCGCCGAGGTGACCGGGCGGAGCCGGCGGCTCGTGCTAGGTCCCGACGGGCGACAGAAGCTCCAGTCGCGAAGCCCGCGCGCCAACTTGGCCGAGAACCAGGCCTTCATGGATGGCGCAAAGCGTATCCTTGTCTTTTCCGACGCCGGAGGGACGGGCCGCAGCTATCATGCCGATCTTGGGGCCAGGAACCGGGCTCGGCGGGTCCACTTCTTGCTTGAGCCAGGCTGGCGAGCTGACGCGGCGATCCAAGGGCTGGGCCGCACAAACCGCACCAACCAGGCCTCGGCGCCGCTGTTCCGGCCGGTGACTACCGACGTGCGTGGCGAGCGGCGCTTCATTTCCACGATTGCCCGCCGCCTCGATAGCCTTGGCGCGCTCACGCGTGGACAGCGCCAGACCGGTGGACAGAATCTGTTCGATCCCGCCGACAACCTGGAGAGCAGTTACGCGAAGGAAGCCCTCACCCGCTGGTTCGGGCTCCTGTTCATCGGAAAGCTCGAGGCAGTGGGATTGGCGAAGTTCCAGAAATTGACAGGATTGCGGATTGAAGGGCCCGACGGCGGCATTGTTGACGACTTGCCGACGATCCAGCGCTGGCTCAACCGCATCTTGGCCCTGCCGATCGCGCTGCAGAACGCGATCTTCGACGAGTTTCTCGGCCTTGTCGAAGCGCGGGTCGACGCGGCCCGGCAAGCGGGAACGCTCGATCTCGGGGTCGAAACCATCGCGGTCGAGAGCTTCGAGGTGCTGTCCGATACTGTGCTTCGCACCGATGCCGTGTCGGGGGCGACGACGCACCTCCTCGAGCTGGAGATCGCCCGAGCTTTGAAGCCGCTGACAGTATCGAGGCTCGACCAACTCTACGGCGTCAGCAGCCTCGGTCATCGGCAGTTGCGCAACTCCCGTTCGGGCCGGGTTGCCCTACTTGTGCCGGCGCGCAGCCTGCTGAGTGACGAGGGAGAGCGGATAGCGCGGTTCGAAATGCAACGTCCGCTAAAGCGGGAGTATTTCACCGCCGACCAGTTGGATGAGAGCAGCTGGGAGCCTCTTGATGAGGACGAATTTCGCCGACTGTGGCAGGCCGAAGCCGACGAGGCGGCATCGAGCCTCAAGCGCGAGCGGCTCCATCTCGCGACCGGCCTGCTGCTGCCGGTCTGGGACAAGCTTCCGTCCGATCATGTGCGCGTCAGCAGGATTTGCGCCGGAGATGGCAGGTCGCTGCTCGGTCGCGAGATCCCGCTCCACTGCGTTCCCGAACTCTGCCGCGCTCTGGGCCTAGAGGTTGGCCATAATCTTTCCGCCGACGAGACCATGCAGGCCGTTCTCACGGCGGGTCGCTCGATACAATTGGCCGGCCCAGAGCAGATCACCCTGAAGCGGAGCCTCGTGAACGGCAGTCAGCGGCTCGAGCTGACGGGATGGAGCGCAGCCCGGCTTGACTGGTACAAGGCGCATGGCTGCTTCACCGAGATCATTCGGTACCAGACACGACTTTTTGTGCCGCGCGCTGAGGGAGTGGCCATTATTTCGAGGCTCGAAAGCAAACGACGATGAACACTCGCGGCGGCTCTGCGCCCTTATCTAAGAGGTTAGTGTTTGATCTGACAGCAGCCAAAAGCAGATAAAAACTATTTCAGGTCTTTGGGCAGCAATGAAAGACATGGCCACTCCGTCGTACGTGGCAACCGTCTTGCGCGTTACGTCCGGAACGGAGCTGCACCAGCAGACGTGGGCGGAAGGCAATTGAGATTACGCAATATCGCGCCTAGCTCCTGTCGCATTCTCCTTCTGTTAACCAGGCTTCACGCTCGCGATCCTCAGTCAGCGGTTCAATTGTGCCCTGCCATGCCGCCGAGACATCTCGCCGGTTGGTTCAGTTGCCTTCGCGGTCCGCAACAGCCGGCGTCGTTACCGGTTCGCTCCAACCCAGGCCCAGCGATTTCTGAATCGCTATCCAGCTGTTGGTCATGGCGGCCATAGACCGATTTAAGTCCGCTTCCGCCTGCCGGCGTTGCCGCAACGAGGTATTGAGGTCCGTCTGGGAGATCGCACCGGCCTTGTATCGCTGTTGATTGAGGTCGGCGGCCGTATCGGCCTGCCGCTTGATCTGCGCGAGAGCAGCAACGTTGGCGCGTTGCTGACCAAATCGGACGAGCGACTGCTCCGCGTCCTGGAACGCGCGCAGAACGATCTCGCGATAACGCTGCAACGCCTCTTCCCGCCCGGCTTCGGCCTGGTCGATCGAAGCTGCGGTACGCCCGAAATCAAGCAGGTTCCACTGCAACTGCGGCAAGGCTATTGCCGAGAGATTGCCAAGATCGAAGATGTCATCGGGCTGCGGGCCTCCGAGGCCAAGAATGCCCATGAAGGAAAGCTTCGGGAATCGAGCCGCTTCGGCCACTCCGATCCGGGCATTGGCTGCCGCAAGCGTCCGCTCGGCGGCGCGAATGTCGGGCCTTCGGGCGATCAGCGCGGCAGGGTCGCCCACGGCCACGCGCGCCGGCGGGAGAGGGATGGCCGAGGCATTCGACAATAGCTGGTCGAGACTGCCGGGTGCTTCCCCGGTGAGAACCGCCAAGGTGTCTTTGAGGACCGCGATATCCGCGGTGGCTTCCGCGATCTGCGACTTTAAAAGTTCGAGTTCGGCATTTGCGTTGCCGACGGGAAACAACGCAAGAGCGCCCTGCGTGTACCTCTGGTAAGTCAGCTCAAGGGTCTGCTGCTGCAATTGGCGCTGCTGCTCGGCAAGGTTGAGCCGCGCCTGGGCCTCCCGGAGACCCACGTAAGCCCTCGCGATTTCCGCCGTGAGCTGGACCTGCGCATCCTCCGCGTTCGCCACGCTCGCGGCGGCCTGAGCATTGGCGGCTTCGATGCGCCTCTTCTGTCCTCCGGCGAAGTCTATTTCCCAATTCGCATTGAGCCCCACGTTATAGACGCTCAACGTGTCCTCTTCCTCGGTTTGGCTGGGCGTCCCCGGCGTTCCGGCCGGTGGGCCGCTCTGCAGGTCGAGTCCGGGTATCTTGGCTTGGATCGAGGTTGCCTGGCCGGCGACCGACGGAAGCCGGTTCGCACGTTCCTGGCGCAGCGAGGCGCGCGCCTGGTCGATCCTAGCACGCGCGGCGGCGACGCCGGGATTTCCAGCAAGCGCGCGTGCTTCCAGGTCGTTGAGCACGGGATCGCCCAACAGCAACCACCAGTCGCTAGCGAGCGGCGCTTGCGGATCCACATCGGAACCTGCACGCAGAAAGCCATCGGCCCCAACCGTCTTGATCGTAGGCGGTCCGGCATAATCGGGACCGGCTGTGCATGCTCCGAGAAGAGCAAAAGTGGAAAGGAGCGGAATCAGCTTGCGCATGAATATCTCAATGCATCGAAAGTGAGGCGTTCTTGGGCAGCGCCCGAAGAAACATCACAAGTGGAACGGTTGCGAGCGTGATCGCCCCCATGACGAAGAACACATCGTTGTAGGTCATGACGAAGGCCTCGCGTTGGATGGTGCCCGAAAGCGTTTGCACGGCCGCTTGCGGGCTGCCCAGCGAGGCAGCGAGACCATCGAGGTACTCTTGCAAACGACCGCCATTCGCGTTGAGCGTTTCTTCCATCCGCCTGCTGTGATGCCAGAGCCGTTGGTCCTGAAACGAGGCGAGCCCGGCGAGGGCGAAAGACCCGCCCAGATTGCGTGCGGCGTTGAAGATGCCCGAAGCGTCCCCCGCATCTTCCTTGGCAACAGAGGCGACGGTCGCCTGGTTAAGGAACATCATCGTCAGGATCATCCCGATGCCGCGCAGGAACTGGCTTTCGGTGAAGACGCCGCCGCCCGATTCGGCTGTCAGGCTGATCGAGATGAAGCAGCTGAGCGCCATGATCAGCATCCCGGCTCCCACGGCGATACGGATGTGAATCCTACGGATCATGAACGGCAGAAAGGGCATCATCAGGAAGGCGGGCACGCCCATCCAGAAGATCACGAGGCCCGTCTGCAAAGCATTGTAGTCGGAGATGATCGTCAGAAATTGAGGGATCACATAAGTGGATCCATACATCACCATACCGAGCGCCAGGGCCATGACGACCACGCTTGCGAATTGCCGGCTAAACATCAGACGAAGCTTCAATACGGGCTTTCTCGCGTAGAGCTGGCCGTAAGTCAGCAGCGCGAACCCCACGACCGCGACGATCGTGAGCTGAATGATCATCGCGGATTCGAACCACTCTTCGCGGTGTCCCTCCTCCAGTACCACCGTCAAGCCGCCGAGGCCGAGGATCATTCCCAGAATGCCTGCCCAGTCCGCCTCTCGTAGATAGACCCAGTCCGGCTTTTCGTGCGGCAGGCCGATAAACAGCAACAGGAGAAGCAGGGCGCAGACCGGGACGTTGACGAAGAAGGCATAGTGCCAGCTCAAATTCTCGGTCAGCCACCCGCCGACCAACGGTCCCATGACTGGGCCGAGGATTACCGTCATGCCAAACAAGGCCATTCCGATAGGCTGCTGCGATGGCGGCAGCCGTTTGGCGACGATCGTCATCGCGGTCGGGATAAGCGCGCCACCCATAAAGCCCTGGCCGACGCGCCCGATGATCATTGTGGTTAAATCTGTCGCGATGCCGCAGAGGATGGAAAACGCGGTGAACGCGCTCACCGCTATGATCAGCAGGGTCCGAAGTCCGAAAAGCCGCTCCAGCCAAGCACTCAGCGGGATGATGATGATTTCGGCAACGAGAAAGGCAGTCGCAATCCAGGTGCCTTCCGTTCCGGTCGCACCAATCTCGCCTTGGATGGTGGGCAGCGCCGAATTGACGATCGAGATGTCAAGCGTCGCCAGCATTGCGCCCAGTGCACCGGCAGCCACCGCGATCCATGCGGTTGCGTCGGCGCGCTCGGGAGAACCGGCGATGCGTGTCGGCGATGCCGCTTCCATCGTTGGTCAGCGCGCCCGCGCGCTGAGCGCGTTGAGTTCGCCCTTCGCGCCGCGGGTGTCGACCGTTGCCACCACCGACATGCCCGGCACCAGCAGGCGCCGGACCTCGGGCGTCGCCTGTATCGAGATCCGAACGGGGATCCGCTGGACAATCTTCGTGAAATTACCGGTGGCGTTCTGCGGCGGGAGGATGGAGAACTCGGCACCGGTCCCGGGTGCGATGCTTTCAACTCGCCCCTCGAGTTCGAGGTCGGGAAGTGCGTCGATCTCCAGAGCGACCGGCTGTCCGCGCCGGATCAAACCAAGCTGGGTTTCCTTGAAATTCGCGGTAACATAAATCCGATCAGTCGGGACCACGCTCATGAGCCGTTGCCCTGGCTGAACGTATTGGCCGGCGCGAACCGTCAAATCGCCGACCCGCCCAGTGATGCTCGCGCGCAGCGTTGTCGCCGACAAGTTGAGACGCGCGGCTTCGAGCTGCGCGCGCGCGGCGTTCGCTTGTGAATTAGCCTGTTGGATTTGCTCGCCTAGAGTACCTAGTCGCCTCTGCGCAGCCAGAAGCCCGGCTCTCGCCGCCGCAACTTGAGCCTGCGCTTCACGGGCCTGCGCCTGTAGCTGGTCCAACTTTTCTCGAGGTTCGGCTCCGGTCGCAGCAAGCGGGCGATAGCGGGCGACCTGTTCCCCTGCGAGCGCCGCCTGCGCCGTGGCTGCCGCCAGTTGGGCGCGGGCCTGATCGATCGCGGCATCCTGTTCGCGCTGCTGGGCGCGAACGGTGTCTGCGCCCGCCAGTGTCGCGGCAATCTGCGCAGTGACCTGGTTCGACTGCGCGCGGTAGTCGCGAATGTCTAGCTGAGCGAGCGCGTCGCCTTCCCTCACCGGCTGGTTTTCCGTGACCAGCACGCGGTCGACATATCCGGCCACTTTAGGCGCGACCACCACGCTGTCGGCCGCAACATAGGCGTTGTCGGTCGATTGCTGATACTGTCCGTATGTCTCATTCCGGTAGTACCAGATAGCGGCCGCGATGAGTACGAGGAGCCCGGCGAGCACCAGACCGCGCCGAACTTTTGGGTTGGAGAGCGCCTTGGGTTTATCCTTTTCGTTATCGACTTCGGCGTCGATTGCCTGTCCCATGTCTTCGGCCATATGCCTTCGCACTCCGTAGCTGCGCCCCTGACGCGTCCGCGCCACATAGGCTTTTCACGCATATATGAAAGCCCTTTACTAATTCCAGCCTCGAGGTAGCCTGCCGTTTATGACTGGCCAGACGACGAGCCCCAATCTCGGAAACATCGTAAACGACGATGATCGCGCCATTTTCCTGATGGACGAAATCAGCCGGGCGGCACGAAGAGCATTCGACGAACGCACCCAGCCCATGGGGCTGAACCGTACTCAGTGGAGGGTGCTGGCCCAGCTCATTAAGGATCCGTCGCTAAATCAATCGGACATCGCCAGGCAGCTCGAACTCGAGTCGGCTACTGTTGGTCTCGCTGTCACGGCATTATGCGATCAGGGATACATCATCCGTCGCCGCGACAGGAGCGATGGCCGGGCCTGGCAGCTCGACCTGACGAGGAAGGTTGAGGACATCCTGCCCGAACTCAGGAGCGCCGCTGACGCGACACATGAGAAGTTATGGGCAGGGGTGTCCCCAGCACAGAAAGATGCTCTGGCCGACGTGTTGGCAATCATGAGCGCAAACGCACGTGGACTGCTCGCAGATGCCTGACCCGCCTGTTCCGACATTGAGCGATAGTCGCCGTCTGGCGCAGGTGATCGGCATTCTTGGAAGACACGGTCTGAACGGCCTTTCGGCAAGTCTCGGGATCGGGCGGAGCCGCGGGGATGTGGCTCCTCCGCGACCCGACGCGGTCGTTTCTGCACTGCGCGAGATCGGCCCTGTCGCAGTCAAGTTCGGCCAGGTTCTGGCAATGCGGAGCGACATGCTCCCACTCGAATGGACCACTGCGCTCGCGACTCTGCAAGATCGAGTCCCGGCCGTGCCATTTGCCGAAGTTCAGCATTCGCTTGAAGCGGCATTGAGCGCGCCGGTCTCCGACTATTTCGAATACTTCGACGAGACGCCGCTTGCTGCAGGGTCCATCGCGCAGGTCCACGCCGCAGTGCGCAGGGATGGCGCTCCTGTAATCATCAAGATCAGGCGCCCCGGTATCGAGGAGATCGTGGACGCCGACCTTCGTCTGCTCCGGCGGCTTGCCCGTCTGGCGCAGCGGGTCAATCCCGCGATCGCCCGCCAGCGCCCCGATGAACTTCTGCGGTTCTTTGCCGAGAGCCTGGACCGCGAGATGGATCTTTCAGCGGAAGGGAACGCCAGCGACGAGATTGGCGCATTCCTGGCCGGTCTCGGCGTGGAGACGGCCCGCTTTGATTGGGAGGCCACCGGAAGGAGCATCAATATTCAGGAGCGGGTCGATGGCCTGCCTGCGACCGAGCTGGAGCAGCTGCGCGCCGCGGGCATCGACATGGCGCAAGTGGCGCGAACCTACGCCCAGGCCGTCTTGCAAATGATCGTGATCAACGGTCGTTTTCATGCGGATCCCCATCCCGGCAACATCCTGATCAAAACGGACGGCACCGTCATCTTCATTGACTTCGGCGCCGTCGGGACACTGCTGCCTCATCGCCGCGACGAACTCGTAGACCTTTCGCTCGCGATCGCGGGTGAAGACACGGCCACTCTGGCACGCATTCTCCTGCGTTGGGCCGGCGACCCTCCCGTCGATCGCGAAGCACTCGCCCGTGCACTTGCGGGACTGATTGATCGGTTTAAGGCGTCGGTGCTTGACCAGATCGATCTCGGCGAGGTGTTCTCCGACGTGTTCCGCCTGTTGCGGGAGTTCGAGCTGTCGCTACCTCCAGACCTCGCGTTGATGTTGCGCACGCTGCTTACGGCGGAAGGTTTCGTGCGGCGCATCGACCCCCGGTTCGACATCGGCGCGGAACTGGCCCCGATCGCTAGGCAATTGCTTCGCGAACGCGTCGGATTTGGAGAACTGCGTGACAAGGCGCGTCGCACGGCCGCGCTTTTGGGGCGGGCAGTGCTGAATGCCCCCGAACTCGTGTCAGAGCTGGAGAAGATCGTGCGGTCGGGCCGATTGCCGATCAGCCTCGACCGCCGGGATCTACAGTTTCTGGCCAGCGGCAGTCGCCAGCGCCCCCTCGCTGGTCATCATGTCATTTCTGCTGCCCTTGTTATCGCGGCAGCCATTCTATTGGACGGACAGCCAACGCTTGCCGGAGCATGCGCATTTGCGGCTGCTACAATCATCGCAGTCGAATGGTTTCGTCGGAAATGAAGACGCATGGATATCGTCCAGAATTGCCGAATCAGCCAACATAGGCACCCCGGCCACTTGCGAGCAGTCGCTGCGTCCGATCCTCGATTTTGGTCTCCGCGACGCTCAATTTCTTGCCGAGTTTGACGAGACTGCCAATTGCGCGCAGTGGACCGGAGGTGGCAGGACGGTGAAAATCGACGCGAAGGTCGGCGGTCGCCCGTGCGGTGCCGCCCAGCGCGTTGACGGTGTAGAGTCCGGTCAGGTCGATCAACGCCGACAAGATGCCGCCATGCGCCGACCCGATCATCGGGTTGGAGACGATCTCGTCCCGCCACGGCATTTCGAGGACCAGTTCCCGCTCGGTCAAATCGACAATATCGAGGCCGAGCCAGCGGTGAAACGGCGCGATGTAGAGCATCTTGCGGAGTTCGGCGAGTTCGGGCCTCTCGGTGCGGCTAGTCATCTTGCATCGCTCGCGGCATGAGTTCGGATCAGGAAGTCGGCAATCGCCGCGCCGAAGACATCGTTCTGGTCGCCGACCACCATGTGCGTGGCATCGGCAATGTCGCTATAGGCGGCATGCGGGACCAGTTTGCGGAAATGGGCCACGGCTTCCGGCGAGACGAGATCGCTCGAACCGCCCCTGACCAGATGAACCGGAAGCGCGAGGTTCATGGCGGCGTTGCTGAGTTCGCTCCGCCCGTGATCGCCCAGATCGCCGTTCTGCGCACGGCGTCGCATCACTCCATCGATAAAGGCGGGATCCCAGTGCCAATAGTAGCGCCCGTCGGGCTTCTGGCGGAGGTAGTGGGCAAGGCCCGCTGATGCCTTGCGGCTTGGGCGATGCGGCAAATATTCGGAAATGATGCGCGCGGCTTCGTCCGCAGAGGCAAAGCCCTCGCGCGCATGGGCGGCCATGAAGCCGACAACCCGCGCAACGCCGGTTGCTTCCATTTGCGGGGTAATGTCGACCAGCGTCAGCGAGGCGAAGCTGCCGGGGGAAAGCTGCCCTTCGGCGACTATTCCGGCCAGCCCCCCCAGCGACGCGCCGATCAGCGCTGGCTTGCGATCCAGCCTGGCGGCGATGGCGACTAGGTCGCTGGCGAAGTCGGCAATGTCATAGGCTCCGTCGCTGGCCCAATCGCTATCGCCATGACCGCGCAGATCGATGGCGATGGTGCGAAAGCCGTGGCTGGCGAGCAGGGTCGAAATTCTTTTCCAGGCACGTCGGGTCTGCCCGCCGCCGTGCGCGAGAATGACCGGCATTCCATCGCCTGCGCCTTCGATGGTGGCGGCAATGGCATGGCCGGTCTGACCTTGCAGCTTGATCGAGTCACCTTCCATGAGGATTTCTTACTGTAAGAAGTCTTACAGTAAAGCCTGTTCAGTGGGCAGTTTGCCGCCTATGGCTCTCGGCGAATGGCAAAGGAAATCAACCCGGACAGTTACCTGACTGAAACTGACGAGATTATCTTTCTCGTCGAGGAAGTCCCACGCAAGCTGCGTAAGCTGTTTGACGCCTCAACCGCCAGAATGGACCTGTCCCGCACCCAATGGCGCGCGCTTGTCTACATTTTTCGCTCGCCGGGACTGACACAGACCGAACTCGCCAAATGCCTCGAACTGGAGCGCGCCAGCACAGGTCATGTTATCGATCAGCTTGAAAAAGCCAAATACGTCGAACGGCGTTCCATCGAAAGCAATCGACGGGTCTGGACACTTCATCTTATGCCACGGGCAATCGAGATACTTCCCTTTCTGCGGCATGAAGCAGATGCGATTTACTCGCGCCTGCTATCTGGCATATCGAGCCATGAACTATTGCCACTGAAATTCTATTCAAAACGATGTTAGGAAATCTCGAGGATTAGATGTTGCGACGCACGCATCCACTCGATCCGAAAAGATCCCTCGTATTGGTAGAGCGCCCGCGAGTACATTCGTCTATCCGGTTCGGATTGTGGCGATTGTGGATGGCAACGGCGACTCCCGTGTTCGCCTGACGTGATGAGCTGCCTTTCGCGGGACGCGCTTAGCTCCTGTAATTAGCCTTTTGGTTTAATCGGCGCATGGGAGACGTACCCGATGTCCGACTGCCGGCGCCGCGTCTCCTAGTGAATTCGCGATATAGCTCCGTCCATAGGATGGGCGCGGATATCGCTACCTCAGACTGCTACTGACGATCCCCTGCAAGGCATATCACCGCAATAGGTAGCGCGGAGCTTGCCCAAGGCTTTTGCGGCATCAATTTGGCGCGTGTATCTTGCGACGTAGCAATGCTGCTTGCGGAGGCGGCGATGCCGTAGTGGCCGATGGTTGTATGTGATTTCGGGCTAGAAAGTCCGCGCCATCGCTTCGAATTCCTGCGAGCCGCCAGTCTCCAATAGGCCCCAAAGCAGTCCAATAGAGGAGAGTGGGCTTTGCCCCTGATCGAGCCCCGAGGTCGTCGATGGTCGGCGTGCCGGGCTCGCAGTCAGGAGAAGTCCCCATGATCAAGGCGATCCCGCTGAACAAGCTCTTTCAGTCGCCCCGGAATGTGCGCCGACATGCCGACGCCGCAGCCGATGTCGAGCTCAAGGCCAGCATTGCTGCCCACGGCCTTTTGCAGAATCTCATCGTGCGGCCAGCCGCCAAGGGCAAGTTCGAGGTCGAGGCGGGCGAACGCCGTCGCCGCGCGATGCTGGCTCTGGTCACCGACAGGCTGCTTCCGCGCGACCATGCGGTCACTTGCCTCGTGCTTGAGGATGCCGACGAGGCGGCCGTCGAGACCAGCCTCGCCGAGAACTTCCACCGTCTCGCAATGAACCCGGCCGACGAGGCACAAGCATTTGCCTCGCTTGTCGAAGGCGGGGCGTCGAGCGAGGACGTCGCGCGTCGCTTCGGTCTCACCGTCCGCTTCGTCGAAGGCCGGCTGCGCCTTGCGCGGCTCGCTCCGATTGTCTTCGAGGCCTTGGCTTCGGGCGAGATCACCCTCGACATGGCCAAGGCCTTCGGCGCGACTTCGGACCAGGAGATCCAGGCGCGCATGTTCGAGCAGGTCACCTCGGCCTACTACGCTCCCAGCCCGGACAGCATCCGTCGCATGGTGCTTTCGGGCACGGTCCGCGGCAGCGATCCGCGCGCCCGGCTCGTCGGACGCGACGCCTATGTCGCGGCCGGCGGCCGCATCGAGCGCGAGCTGTTCGACGACGACGACAGCGAATCCTGGGTGGACGTGGCCCTGCTCGAAAGCCTCGCCCAGGCGCGCATGGAAGAGCACGCCAGGGCGGTCGCCGCCGAGCAGGGGCTTGCCTGGGTCAAGCCGACCCTCGACACCTACGCCAGCCACGACCTTGTCAGCGGACTCGCGCGGCTCCCCGCAGAGCCTGCGCCGCTGACCGAGGCGGAAATCGCGCGGCTAGACGAGCTCGACGCCTCCTACGACGAGCACGCCGCGATCCTCGAAGACGAGGAAAGCGCCGAGGAGGCCGTGGCGGCCGCCGAAGCGGCCATCGAGGCGATCGAGCACGAGTGCCAGGACATCCGCAATCGCCCGCCCGTGCTCGCACCGGAGCTCAAGGCGGAGGCGGGAATGATCCTGACCCTGTCGCGCGACGGCACCCCGGTTCTCCAGCCGGTGTTCTACGGCGAGCACAAGGACGAAGCCGAGGCCGGGGACGACGCGATCGAAGTCGTCGCCGGGGATGGCGGCGAGGGCCCACGCCGCTCGGCCCTGTCGAAGCGGCTCGTCGACGAGCTCGCGATGCAGCGCCGCGACGTGCTTGCGCTTCATATGGCTTCCGACCCCGGCCTTGCGCTCGACTTCATGGTCTTCACGCTTGCCGATGCCGACACCCACGACTGGCGCTCGCGTTCGGCTTCGACGCTGCGGGGCGGCGCGCCGGCCGGTCCGATCGTCGGGTTTGAGGCCAAGGATGCGCCCGCGACCGCCGCCCTCGCTGAGCTCCGGACCGGACTCGACGAGATCTGGCGCTCCGGCGAGGACGCCGCAGCGCGCTTCGATGCATTCCGGATGCTGTCAGAGGAAGACCGGGCCGCGTGGCTCGGCTTCGTCATCGCGCGCACGCTCGAGGCGAGCCTCAACATGGCCGGGGAACGGCGGATTGCCTTCCAGGACCATCTCGGCTCCCTGATCCGGATCGACACCGCCCTGTGGTGGCGGCCTACCGCCGCCAACTACTTCGACCGGGTGTCGAAACAGGTGATCCTGGACGCCCTAGCCGATGTCGGCGGGACCGAGCTCTCCGCACGCTTCGCCTCGGTCAAAAAGGCCGACCTCGCGGCGAGCGCCGAGCGCGTCTTTGCGGGGACGTACATCACCGAGGCCGACGTTCGCGAGCGTGCGCTCGCCTGGGTGCCGGACGTCATGCGCTTCCCGTCTTCCTCGCCGGGCAAGCCCGCGGCGGAATCGCCTCTCGCCGACGACGCTGCCTCGGGAGTCTGCGACGACAACCAGACCCCGCACGAGCTGGCTGCCTGACCTCCTCCTGACAGGCAGCCCACTCGTTCCGGCGAAGCGGTCCCCTGCGCGTCCCGCAGGGGGCCGCTTCTTGCTTGGGCCGAGAGAAGAGGAAGCGCGCGGGTCTGCGGCGATGCCGGCGAACGCTCCGGCCGGCCCGATCAGGAGACCCAGCATGGCTTTTCGCAAGTCCCAGCCTGGCGGGCAGTCCCCCGCCGCCCGCATCACCCAGGAGATCATTGCCCGTCTCGAGGCTGGCACTCGACCCTGGATTAAGCCTTGGCGGGGGCTGCCCGTCTCGCGCCCGTTGCGCGCCTGCGGTACGCCCTATCGCGGCATGAACGTGTTCTGGCTGTGGATGGTCGCCGACATGTGCGGCTACGCCTCGCCTTTCTGGATGACCTACAACCAGGCGAGCAAACTCGGAGGACAGGTCCGCAAGGGCGAGAAATCGACGATCGCCATCTTCTACAAGAGCTACGTCAAGGAAGTGGAATGCGGCGATGCCGGGGAACCGGGCGAAGAGACACGGCGCGTCCTCAAGGCTTATCCGGTTTTCAACGCCGATCAGGTCGACGGCCTGCCCACGCGGTTTCATCCGGCCGCGGCCATCGAAATCGTCGAGCCGGAGGGGCGCAAGCGCGAACTCGACGCCTTCTTCGCGGGCATTCCGGCGGCACTCCGGCACCAGGGAGACGAGGCCTATTACGAGTCCGTCGCGGATCGCATCACGATGCCACCGTCGCACCTCTTTTCGGGTTTCGACCATTATTACGCGACGCTCGCCCATGAGCTCTCGCACTGGACGGGTCATTCGACCCGCCTCGGGCGGGACCTCAGGAACCGCTTCGGCTCGGCCGCCTATGCGGCCGAAGAGCTCGTCGCCGAGCTTTCGAGCGCCATGCTCGGCGCTGAACTCGGTCTTCCCGTGGCCCATCTCGACAGCCACGCAAGCTACATCGACCACTGGCTCAAGCTGCTCAGGGAAGACGACCGCGCGATCCTGACCGCCGCGGCCCGGGCCGAGGAGGCGTCGAGCCTTCTCCTGAAGCTCGGCGGCCGTGAGACCGCCGTGGCCGTAGAGCCCGGCGACGACGCGCTGGCCGCCTGAAGTGAGGGCACCATGAGCCGATCCGTCAGCTATCCCAACGGCGCCATTGTCGCCTTCACCGTCCTCGAGGTCGAGCGCGCCGAGGATTGGGATTTCGAATACGAATGGCTGCGTGATGACCTCACGGAGCGCGCGGCGGCCGCCTTCCCTTCGCTCCTGCCGTACGACGGCTGGCGGGGCCGCGAGGACCGGATCCTGATGCGCAACGCCTGTGCCGACTTCGGCGTCTCGATCTACGGCGGCCTCGTCGCGGTGTGGATCGCCGAGCGCGACGACGGCGCCTATTGGGATGCCGACTGCAGGACTGCCCGGTCGCCGCGAGCACAACGCTGGCTCCGCCAGATCGCCAGCCGCTTCGACCACCTGTTCGGCGACTACGACTGCCTCGGACGCATGTCGAACGGTGAAGCCGTCTATCGCAAGCGTGCCTGACCCCGGGGCGGGAAAAGCGAAGCCCCTGCCCCTTTCCATTGCGGGCGCCCGCTTCCTCCAGTCGTGGCACGCGCCACGCGAGAGAGGCCCTGGGCCAGCCGGCCGGGTTCGCAACCCGGCCTCGCCAGGCCCGTGTTGGCCCGGTCCCTGCGGGCCCGTTCCGGCCCGCGCCAGCCTGGCGATGCGGGTTTCCCCTCCGGGTGCGGAGCCCGGCCTTGGAGCTGGCCCTGACGGGCTCTCGCTGCCGCGGCCATGACAGCCTTCCTGGCAGCGCCACCAGTCAGGAGGACAAAATGCACAGCTCATTCGCAGATCAGCTCGCCGGGCTCGACCTTTCCGGCTTTTCGATCGGTCCCGCGCCGGTCTCTTCCGACGATTTTCCGCTTCGCGAAGCGGTCGTGCAGACGCTCGAAGCAGTTTGGTCCGATCTCTTTGCCATGATCTCGGGAACCGCGCTCGAGGCCGACGCCGAGGATCTCGGATGGGCCTTCGTCAACATCTTTCACCGGTCCGCGACCCGCAAGTCGACGGCGCTCGACCGCGCCACCGACGAGGTCCGGGCGCTGATCGCCACCGCCGACGGTTCCGAGGTCCAGACGCACGAACTCGAGACCCAGGTCGAGCGGGCGCAATGCGCCGAAGCGGCGATGCTGGCGCTCGAGGAAATGCGCGAGGTCGCCGCGGCGCTCTACCTCAATGAGTTCGGCTCCTCGTGGAAGCCGGTCTCGAGCTCGCGCTTCAATCACAGCGCAATGCTGACTTCCGCCCTGGTCGAAGGGCGCGACTTCCTGCGCGCCCGCGCCGAAGCCAAGCGGCGGGCTGCAATGCCCGAAGGGACGCCGGTGATCTTTGCCGGCGGGCGTACCCGCCACGCGACCGAAGCCGACGCGCTGACGTTCGCCAACAACGTCTGGGCGACGCTGGACAAGGTCCGCGACCGGGTACCCGACATGGTTCTCATCCACGGCGGCGACAGCAAGGGCGTGGACCGGCTTGCCTCGTCCTGGGCCGAACGCCGTCAGGTGCCGCAGGTGACGTTCTCGCTCGATATGCGGCTCGGCGCACGCGCCGGCTTCAAGCGCAACGAGCGCATGCTCTCGCTCGATCCGCGGTACGTGGTCGCGTTTCCGGGGAACGGCGTCCTTGAGCGGCTCGTGATCGAGGCCAAGGCCCGGCGGATCACCGTCGTCGATCGCCGGGGTCCGCTCGGTACATGCCCCCGCAGCACGGCGGTCGCCACCGACTAAGGCGCGCGCGCCTTCGCGCCAGCGCCTCAGCGGCGCTGGCGCAGCTGCATCAGAGGGGAGGCATCGGCTGCCTCTGCGGGCCGGGCGGTGCACGTGCGGCCGCCAGCACAGGAGGATATCCCATGACAGATTTCCAGGCCGCCATCGCCGAGTTCGCGGTTCGCCAGGCCGAACGTGAAGCCCAGGCGCAGAGCGAGATCCAGCATCTCAAGGGCGTCGTCATCCCCCCGTTGCGGACGGCGGGAATCGCCCGCGTCGAGATCGGCTTCGACGGGTACGGTGACAGTGGCGCCGTCGAGGAATGCGCCTGCTACGATGCCGCCAACGCTTCGGTTGCTTGTCCCGACGCTGCGGTAGAGCCGTTCCGTCCGGAGACTTCGGAGGGCAACGTCGACGTCGAGCCGCAGTCGCTGGCGGCAGCCTTGGAATCGCTCGGCTATCTCGCGCTCGAACGCCACCATCCCGGTTGGGAGCTCAATGACGGCGCGTACGGCCAACTCGTCATCGATGTGGCTGAGGCGAGCTTCACGCTCGATTGCAGCCTGCGCTTCACCGCCACCGACGATCACTCGACCGAGCTCTAGGAGAAGCGAGATGGCGCATTGCTATTATCACGCGCTCTCCTCGGTGCGGAAATGGGGCGGCAACGTCGAGGATTATCTCCCGCTGCACCAATGGTTCGACCAGTCGAAAGCGATCCTCGCCGACCCCAGGCACCGCGCGCTGCGGCACCATGCCGAGGGGATATTCATGCTCGAAACGCTGTTCGGAGCGACCATTGTCAACGCCGACGGTCGGTCGATTCCGGTGCGTCTTGTCGGCGAGCAGCACGTGCGCGAGGACCTCGGATCGATCCCCTCGTTCGCGGACTGGGCGCGCCTCATCACTCCCCAGGCCTGGATGCTTCGCGGGCATCGTCTCGACGAGCCCGTCGAGCTGTCAGGCGATCGTGCGGCTGGCGGTGACGTCGTCCCGTCCAGCGGCCCTTCTTCCGTGGGCGGCCGGTCTCGCATCGCGATTTGAAGCTGCTCCGCGGCGGTTGCAGATATGGGCGAACGGGTGTCGGCCGGTCGAAACGGAACGGGCATGGCGGTCCTGTCGAAGGCATCCGTGACCCCCGGCTCTCAAGCAAACCTGTCCCTGAAGCAGCCCCGTCGAGGCGCGCAACCCGGACCCGGTCCGGCCGTGTTGCCGGGCTTGCGCCCGGCTGCCCGCACCACCCGAACCAGTTCCAGGTTCCCCTTCGGTGCGCTTCGCCGTGGGCCGCTTCTGCTCGGGTTTGCAGCCGGGATGGACCTGGATTGCAGATCAGGAGAAGACCCATGACCAATCTCGTTATCCTCGTCGGCCGCATCGCCCGCGATCCCGAAACCCGCACCACCCAGGGCGGAACCAGCATCACCTCGATCTCGGTGGTGACCGACCGTCCGGCCAGGAAGGACGGCAAGACCTACAAGGACGAGAACGGCTACACCGCCAAGGACAGCGAGTTCCACCGCGTCACCTGCTTCAACGGGCTCGGCCAGAACGTCGCCAAATACTGCACCAAGGGCCAGCTGGTGACCGTTGAGGGTCGGATTCACTACACCTCGTGGGACGACAAGGACGGGGTCAAGCGCTACGGCTGCGAGATCATCGCCGACAAGGTGGACTTCCTCTCCAAGGGCCGTTCGAGCGCCAACGAGGGCGCTCCCGACATCGACGAGGATTGAGCATCCCGCCCGACGACAAGGCCCCGGTGGCGCAGGCCATCGGGGCCTATTCTTTTGCGTGACTGCTTGGCGGCGGTGCGGGGCATCGAACCCGCGCACCGCCGCGTCTGCCCATCAGGCGGGAGCGATGCGCTTCAGCGTCTCGTCGATCCCGAGCGCCATCGACGCGCGGACGAGCTGGCGCAGCTGCGCCGGCTCGATCGTCTCTGCGCCGCATTCGACGAGCAGCTTGCCGAGTTCGGCGGCAGCTTCCTCGCGGAGCCGGGCTTCACGGGCATCGAGCTCTTCGCGCTGTTCGCGCAGCTTCCTGAGCGCATCCCGGGCGCTCGGTTTGGACCTGGCCATGTGTCGTACCTTTCGCTGGCCGTTGGTCCCCTCCAGCACCGATTCTGCCATTGTTGCAGCATGTAGGAAAACGGTTTGTGAGGCTGCCCGAATGCACACCCGCAACCGTTGGGGGAGAGGTCTCTCTCGCAGAGTTTCCGAGTCTGATGCGGGCTTGGGGGCCGCGTCAAGGACGACGGGGCCCCACCATTTTTGCCGGGGCAGGCCCCGACAAAAATCGTTTCCCCCATCGCCGCTTCGCGGCCGCGTGTTCCACGCGGTCCCTGACCCGGCCCGTCACCCACATCGCGAATCTCCTGATGCGACGCATCGAACATCAGGAGGACAGTCATGTACGCTTCATCGAACATTGCCCGTGCCGGATACCAGGCCGATCAGGCAGCCTTCGTTGCTGCCCTTGACCGGGCCCATGCCAGGTCCTTTCACAGCTACTTCACCCAGTTTGTGCTGACCGACGACGAGGCCGGCTACATAGCGGTCGACGAGGGCGACTATGGCGCGCTGCCGAAGGCGATGCTGGACCGGGTCGTCGACACCGTGCCGACCAAGCTGACCGACGAATTCTGATGCCGCCTTCGCAGGAGGAAGTCCGTTCAGGGCTTCCTCCTTTCTTTTTGCTCGGCTCCCTTTGAGCCAACGCTTTGGGACGTTCAGGAGGCCATTCCGGCGTCCGTCGATGCGTCCTCCGGGTCGTCGAACCGCTCCAGTCGCTCGGGCATGTCGAACAGCCTCAGCGCGGCCGCCGAGATCGCCTCCGCCTGGGTCGGAAAGGCCTCGGCCGAGCTGATCGCGACGCCGTCCGAATAAGTGACGGTTGCCTGGTAGCCGTTGCCTTTCGGCGTCGCGCTCAAGGTTACGCTGGCCATCCCGCACTCCTTGTCCGGGGGATTCATGCCCGCAATCATACCGCCCGGGCTGCACCCTGCCCACAGCATTCGCGTCCCGTACGAACAGCCGTTTAGCCCGCTCGCGCGCTTCCGGTCAGTGGATCAAGCACCCTCGGTCCCGGTTCGAGCGCACTGACTGGAACCTGCCTGCGAAGTTGGGGACAGGGGGCACACCGTACGCGATACATCGCCCGGTATAACGTGGGTTAAGTTATTGAAAATAGATAATTATGAGTGATCCCTGCTCAAGTGGCAGCTTCCCAATCAGTTTCGATTGGGTCCGAATTCCAAATCGGATTCGAATGAGCGGGTGGCCGGACCCGCGCAAATCCGCCATTTCAGATGTTCTTGACATGTTCTCGAATTTGACCTAGCGAGGACAGGCCTTTCGCAGCGCGACACCGGGCTCCGCATTCAAGGAGTCCGTGGATGTCACGGCCAATCTCTCTGCAAGTCCATGTGTCGAACGACCTTGCTGTGCGCGTGCGGGCCGCTGCGCGGCGACGGGAAATCAGCGTCAGCGAGTGGATCCGCTCGCTCCTTTCGCAGGCCTGCGATGACGATGATTACGTCTCCCGCCTCGAGCATTCGGTCAACCGCATTGCCCGCCATTCCGTCTTCCTGATGGTGGGCATTGATGCCCTCCTCGCGGGGCATCCGGACCACGCGCTGCGCGAGCGCGCGCATCAGGCCTATGCCCGCAAATGTCGTGAGCTCGGCCTCGTCTCCAGCACCGACGAGGGAGGCGAAGCATGAAACGCAATCTGGTCAATTTCACCCGCGGCAGCCAGCTCCTCGGCCACTTCAGCTTCATGTTCGCGGCGGGCCTCAAGGGGCCCCTGATCGTCGCCTGCGCCGTGATCGGATGGACCTCGTGGTGGATGCTTTCGGGAAGCCTCTCCGATCACGAGGCCTACCTCGTCTGGATGCGCATCTACGCCGCGATCTACGGCTTCATGGAGTTCGATCCGGAGAAGCGGATCGCGCTCGAGA
>ERZ1066121.869-NODE-869-length-25296-cov-8.023850_pt1 | contig 25296 bp, 24 predicted proteins | sample MGYA00382768_ERZ1066121 | MGnify/ENA primary metagenome ERZ1066121 (study PRJEB33369, sample SAMEA5778351) | biofilm metagenome | biome: Industrial cooling water; feature: Water cooling tower basin; material: Biofilm | place: United Arab Emirates | collected...
AGCTGGAGCTGGCCGAGATTGGCGAGCGGCTTCAGGCTCTGCGCCTTGCCCGGCGCGCGGCTGGCCAGGCGCAGCCGGGCGCCGCGGGCGAGCAGGCTCTGGGCGACATAGTTGCCGATATAGCCGGTGCCGCCGAAGATGGTGACGAGCTTGCCGGCAAGGGGCGAGGCGATGGGGGAGGGGGTTGCGGAGGAGGAGGGCATGGGGGTGATGCTCTGGATGGCTGCCTGTGTGTGCTGGGGGGCGCTTTGCGGCAAGCGGGCCGCAGAGGCAAGGGGTCTGAGGGTCGGGACGGCTCCGGCGCGGCCTGCCGGAAGGTGGTGGCAGAGGCGCTCGCAAGGGACCGCGCGGCGCTTTCTGCGCTGGACAAGAGGGCGCGATCGGCCCGATCCGTGCCAGAGACGGCCCAGGCCCCCGCTCGCCCCGCTCCAGCCCCTCCCAGGCCCCCGCCAGACCCCTGCCAGCTCCCCCGCCGCAGCAGGGTTTCACGTGAAACATTGCAGGGCGCAGAGCCATGCGATGTTTGCATTGACAGCACCCCCCGCCCCCCGCTAGAGGCGCGCGCCTACCCAGCCTCCGGCCAAGACGACCGGGGGCACCGTGCCCAGATGGCGGAATTGGTAGACGCACCGTCTTCAGGTGGCGGCGCTCGCAAGGGCGTGGAGGTTCGAGTCCTCTTCTGGGCACCATCTCTCTGAAATCATGCAAATCGTGCCAAACACAATCTACGGAGTGTGTATGCTACGGTTTGACACCCAGAGTTCAGGCCCAACTATAAAAAACCACGACAGAAACAGTCCGCGCGGCTGCTGCGGTTTCAGTGGCGGTTTGGTGCCCACAGGGATGATGCTTCGGGGCCACCGACTCCACCTGCGATGTTATGGTCCGACCGGTCTTCAGGCCTTGGCTCGGCGTTCGTCGCTTGTGAGGCTTTACCGATCGGCATTGTTGTTTGGCGGAAAAGGGCTTCAATGCTGCGGCTTGCGATCTCGCTTGACGCTCGAGGTGCGCGGGAGGGTGTATTCCAGCAGGCCCTCGATGCCGTTTTCCACGCCGAGGCCGGACTGCCCATGGCCTGCGAACGGCACCAGGGGCGAGAGCGGGCGGCATTCGTTGACCCACACGTTGCCTGACGCAATCCGCTCCGCCAGGGCCCGGCCACACTCCGCATCGGCCGCCCAGATCGTCGCGCCCAGACCATAAGGCCCGGAGTTGGCCAGGCGGACAGCATCGTCGTAGTCGGTGAATGCCATCATCGGCAGGATCGGGCCGAACTGCTCGTCCTGCACGATCCGGGCCGCTTCGGGCGGGTTGTCGATGATCGATGGCGGGAGGAAAAAGCCGGGACCGTCCGGCACCGTCCCGCCGCAGGCGAAGCGGTAGCCGTTCTTGTGGCAGTCCTCGACAAGCGCCACCAGCCTGAGAAATTGCGCGCGGTTGTTGATCGGGCCCATCTGCGTGTCGGGATCCATTCCGCAACCCACCCGCACGCCTGCGGCAAAGTCGACAAGTGCCTCGCGCACCGCATCATAGACGGCGGCATGGACATAGAGGCGCTTGGTGGCAAGGCAGACCTGCCCGGCATTGCCGAAAGCGGCCCAGAACAGATCCGGCGCGATTCGGGCCGGATCGACATCGTGCATCACGATCGCCGGGTCGTTGCCGCCGAGTTCGAGCGTCACCCGCTTCAGCGTTTCCGCCGCGCTGGCCATGACCCGCTTGCCGGTGGCGGTCGAGCCGGTGAAGGCGATCTTGTCGATACCCGGATGCGCGGTCAGCCATGGCCCCACGGCATCGCCGCCCGACACCACATTGAGCACTCCCGGCGGCAGGATCGTCTGCGCCAGTTCGCCAAGCTTCAGCGAAGTCAGAGGGGTGAAGGGCGAGGGCTTCAGCACCACGCAATTGCCCGTCACCAGCGCCGGGCCGAGCTTGAAGGCGGCGAGCAGCAGCGGGTAGTTCCACGGGGCGATGGCGGCGACGACGCCGATCGGCACGTGACGCGTCTCGCAATAGCGTGCGGGGCTATCCTCGTGCACGGTCACAGGCAGCGCCATGCCGGCCGCTCCGCGCAGCCATGTCGCAAGGCCGAGCACCTCGCGCCGCGCCTCGGCGAGCGGCTTGCCCTGTTCGCGGGTGAGCAGCGGGGCGAAATCGTCGGCATGGCGCTCCACCGCTTCGGCAAGCGCAACGATCATCCCGGCACGCTCGGCATGCATGGTCGCAGCCCAACCGGGGAAGGCGGCACGCGCGGCCGCGATCGCCCGGTCGAGATCGGCGGGGTCGGCATCGGGAGCCTCGGCGAAGGGCGTCGCCATGGCCGGGTCGATCACCGCGAGGCGGCCCGCGCCGGGCTCGAGCGCGCCGCCGATCGCCATCCGGAAATCCCGGTCGAACTGCATCGCCCGCCGCCTGCGCCTCAGCCGCCGCTCAGTTCGATGTCGAAGCCCATGATCGCGAACCATTCACGATCCTTGCGGGCGCGGGCGCGGCCCATCGGCAGGATCGTGGCGGCAAGGGCGGCGTGATAATCGCGGGCGTCCGCCTCCCGCGCGGCGATGAGCAGGGCGTCGATCGCGGTGCGGATCGCCTCGCTCGCCGTGCGGGTCGGCGCGGCCTCGTTGGCGAGGGCTGCGGCGAGCGCCGCCCGCTGCGCCGCGCAGGTGGCAGGTGCCTTGTCCACCGCCAGCACGGCGGCGGCCATCGCGCGGATATCGGCGAGTTCGCCCTCCTCGAAGGCAGGGGTGGCATCGCGCTGCGCCTGGATGATCTGGATATGGCCCATGGCCAGCATGACCTGCTCGCGGGCGAGGCTGGCGCTTTCCGGCAGGGCGGGCAGCACCACGGTCTGAAGCGCGCGCAGCACCGAATTGAGGCGATCGTCGACCGAGGGGTTCACCGGCTTTCCTCCATCATCAGCAGGCGGGCGAGATCGTCGACGAACATCGGCCCGGTCGCCGCCAGAAAGGTGAGCAGAACGTCCTGGTGGTTGTGCGCGGTGCGGGCCGCCTGCATCCCCAGCGCCGAGACGAGGATGTAGCTTTTCCAGGCGTTGAACACCGTGAAGTAGTGAAGCTTCACCGGGTCCACACGGTTGCCGCTCGCCGCTTCGTAAGCCGCGATCCACTCGTCACGCGGAGCAATGTCGCTGACCCGGAAGACGCCGTCGATGCGGCTGCCGAACACCGGTTGCAGCAGCCAGCCGAGATCGGCGTGGTAATCGCCGATATAGCACATCTCCCAGTCGAGGATCGCGGTGATCCGGCCGCTTGCCTCGTCGAACAGGTAATTGCCGGTGCGGTAGTCGCCATGGACGACGCAGGGCTTGTCGCAGTCGGGCAGGTTGTCCTCGAGCCACTGGGTCGCGAGCCGCAGCACCGGCTCGCGCGTGACGGCGTCCTGTTCGAGCAGTTCCTTCCAGAAGTTTATGAGCCAGCGGGTCGCCTGCTTGGGATCGGCGGTGGGCGCGGAGAAGTGCTTGAGGCCCGCCTTCGTCCAGTCGAAATTGTGGATCTTGGCGAGGTTCTCGTAGTACTGCGGCGCGATCAGGCCGCGCAAAGGGTCGCCCAGCACTGTGCCCAGCCCGGTGACGCTGACCGCGTCGGTCTGCGGCTTGGTGACGCCGTCGACGAATTCCATGATGATCGCGGGTGTCGGGAAATGCACCGCTTCGGCATCGAGCCACACCGGATCGGGGACAGGCACCACCCCGCGGAAGGCCTTGAGGATCTCGTATTCGCGCGCCCGGCTGGTCTCGGTGATCCCTTCGAGCGCATCCATCCGCAGGACATAGCGGCGCGGCCCTTCATTGGGCGGCGTGAGCGTGAAGACGAACTGCTCCTTGGAAGCACCGCCGCCGATCCGGGCAATGCCGCTCACCGTGCTGCCGGGCACCTCGCGGGAGAAGAACCCGGCGAGCAGGGCCGCGACATCGGCATCGGCCTGCGGGATGTAGGGCGGCAGGGCGCGGCGGGCCTTGCGGGCCTCGAGCATGGCGGCAAGCTGCGGTTCGGTGTCGATCATGCGCCCTGCCCTCTCATGCCGCCAGAAAGCCGCCGTCGACGGGGAAGTTGCTGCCGGTGCAATAACTCGCCTCGTCGCTGGCGAGGAAGGCGATGATGTTGGCAACCTCGGGGTCGGTGCCGTAGCGGCCCATGGCGATCAGCGAGGTGAAGCCTGCGCGGGCGAGGCCGGGGTCACCGGGGCTCGCCTGCGCCTCGATCGATTGCATCATCGCGTTGTCGATCGGCGCCGGGGCGACCGCGTTGACGCGCACGCCTGCCGCCGCCAGTTCCAGCGCGGCGACCCTCACGAGCCCGGCGATGGCGTGCTTGCTGGCGGCATAGGCGCCGATCCCGGCCACACCGACCTCTCCCGCCACCGAAGACAGCGCGACGATCGAACCGCCGCCTGCCGCCTGCATCGCCGGGGCGGCGTGCTTGATGGCGAGGAAGACGCTGGTGACGTTGGTGCGCTGCACCGACTCGAAATCGGCAAGGTCCGTGAGGGTGATGGGCATCACCTTGCCTTCTGACCCGGCATTGGCGACGAAGGCGTGGAGCGCACCGAAGCGGGCGGTGGCGGCGCCGACGAGGGCGGCGACATCGGCCTCCACGGTCGGCTGGCCGACACAGGTCGCAACCCGGTCGGGCGCGCCCAGCGCCGCCGCCGCCGCTTCGAGCCGGCCGGCATCGCGCCCGGCGAGCATCAGCTGCGCGCCCTCTTCCAGAAACTTGCGTGCGGTGGCCGAGCCGATCCCGCCGGTCGCACCGGTGATGATGGCTACCTTGCCTGCCAGCCTGCCCATCGGCCTTTCTCCCCTGAAACCGCCCCCTTTGGTTCGCATAGGTGATGCGCTCCGGGGGTCTGCGCAGGAACAATGCCTCAGCCTGCCCGCGCTGCCAAGCAAAAATGACATTGACATCACTTTTGCAATCGTGGAGCCTTATGGCAACGACAGGCAAACCTCAACCGCCACTGGGAGAGCGGGCATGGCACAGGATGCAGGCGCGCAGGCAGCAGCCGGTCTGCCGCCGACGCGCAAGGGCAAGGCGACCCGCGAAAAACTGCTCGCAGCGGCAGCGGTGGCGTTCGGCCAGCACGGCTACAACGCGGTGCGCATCACCGACATCGTCGCCGAGGCAGGCATCAGCCACGGGCTGTTCTACCGCCATTTCGCCGACAAGGACGCGATCCTCCTTGCCCTTCTCGACCAGCTCAACGAGGAGCTGCGCCGCACCACCGCGCGCACCGTGGGCGAGGCCGACAGCCTATCTCTGGAACGGCTGCAGGCCCGCAATATCCAGTTCTTCCGCGATTATCGCCGCGACCGCCTGCTGCTGCGGGTCGCGCGCGAGGCCGCCGCACAGCAGGAGCACGGCGATTTCCGCCGCGTCTGGCTGCAGATGCGCGACCGTTTCGTGGCGCGTACCGAACGCTGGCTCGAACGGCTGGTGGCCAGCGGGGCGGTGCCGCCGCTGGCCGACATCCCGATGGTCGCCGAGGGGCTGTCCTCGCTTACCGAACAGCTTGCCTATGTGCAGGTCGGCCTTGCCGCACAGGAGCCCGACGATCCCTTTATCGAACGGCTCGGCAAAGCTTGCGGGCTGATCTGGTACCGCACCATCAGCGGGCAGCCGCAATGAGCGCGATCGACCTGCTCGATCTCGCCCCCTTCGAGGCGACGCGCGAGCATGAGGCCTTTGCCGAGCTGCGCCGGATGCCCGGGCTGTGGTTCAATCCCGAGCCCGAGGGCGCGGGCTTCTGGTGCGTCACCCGTCATGCCGAGGTGGTGGCCGCCGCGCGCAATCATGCGGTGTTCCTTTCCGGCCACGGCACCCAGATCAGGAACCGCCGCGCCGAGGGGCATGGCGCGCCGTCGGTCCACAACGCCGACCCGCCTCTGCACGGCAAGCTGCGCGCGATCGTCATGCCCGGCCTGTCGCGCGAACAGGTCACCGCCCGCCGCCCCGCCTTCCGCGCCATCGTCGAGCGGCTGGTCGCCGATGCACCCCGCGGCGAGGCCTTCGATTTCGTGGAGCGCATCGCTGTCAGGATGCCGATGCTGGTGATCGCCGACATGCTCGGCGTGCCGGCAGAGGAAGCCCCGGGCCTCGTCGACTGGGCCAACCTGATGAGCGACATGCGCGCCAGCGACGCCGAACAGGCCGAGGCACGCGCGCAGCTTTTCGCCTATTTCCGCACCCTCGCCGATGCCAAGCGCCGCGCGCCGGGCGACGATCTCGCCAGCCGGATGGTCGCCGCGCGGCTCGAGGATGCGCCGCTCGAACAGCAATTGCTCGACGCCTATTTCATGCTCATCACCGTGGCGGGCAACGAGACGACGCGGTTTCTCGTCACCGGGGGCCTTGCCCAGCTGGTGCGACAGGGCGGATGGGAGGCCCTGCGCGCCAACCCCGCGCTGGTGCCGGGCGCGATCGAGGAGATGTGCCGCTTCGTCTCGCCGGTCGCGCACATGCGCCGCACCGCCGCCTGCGACACCGAGCTGGCGGGCACAAGGATCGCCAGGGGCGACAAGGTGGTGCTGTGGTTTGCCAGCGCCAACCGCGACGAGACGGTGTTCGACCGCGCGGACGAATTGGTGCTGGACCGCTCGCCCAACCCCCACGTCGGCTTCGGCGTGGGCGCGCATTTCTGCCTCGGCACGCACCTCGCCCGGCTCGAGACGGCGCTGCTGTTCGAGACGATGCTGCGCGAGATCGCCGACATTGCCGTGCTGGAGGAGCCGGTCCGCCTGCCGTCGAACTGGTTCACCGGCTGGATCGGCATGAAGGTCAGCTGGCAATGAGCCGCCGGATCCTCGTCACTGGCGCGGCGAGCGGGATCGGGGCGGCGCTGGCCGCGCGCCTCGCAGCGGCGGGCGACACGGTGATCGGGCTCGATCGGGCGGGGTGCGAGGTGACCTGCGATCTGGCCGATCCGGCCGCCATCGCCTCAGCAGCGGCGGGTATCGCGGGGCCACTTGACGGGATCGCGCATGTCGCAGGGCTTCCCGGCACCGCCGACCCGCAGGCGATCATGGCGGTCAATTGTGAGGCCCCGCGCCTGCTGACGGAGGCGCTCGCCCCCCGGCTCGCCCCCGGCGCAGGCGTGGTCGCGGTCGCCAGCGTCACCGCCGCGCGCTGCCCGCTCGACGATCCGGACAAGGACCGCTGGCTCGCCCGCCCGCTTGCCGAGCGGCCCGCGCTGGCCGACGGCAAGACCGCCTACGAATATTCCAAGGCGCTGCTGATCCGCTGGGTGCAGCACGCCGCCGCCGACTTCCGGGCGCGAGGGGTCCGGGTCAATGCCGTCAGCCCCGGCCCGGTCGAAACGCCCATCCTCGCCGATTTCGAAGCCTCGATCGGTGCCGACCGGATCGCCGCCGCCGCCGCCCTCACCGGCCGCCACGCCTGGCCGGACGAGATCGCGGCGGTGGTGCAGTTCCTGCTCGGGCCCGATGCGGGTTGGATCAACGGCACCGACATCAAGGTCGACGGCGGCTATCACGCGCTGCGTTCGGTCGGGGGGACGGGCTGATGCGGCTGATCCTCGTGCGTCACGGCCAGCCGCAGCACCTGACCCAGCCGGGGGCGGGCAACCCGCCGCTGTCTGCGGGCGGCCACCGGCAGGCGCAGGCGGTCGGTGCCTTCCTCGCGCAGGAGCCGATCGATATCGTGATCCATTCCGGGATGCACCGCGCCGCCGAGACCGCCGCCCCGCTGCTCGCCGCGACCGGCATCCGCGCCACCGCGATTGCCGCGATCGGCGAGGTTGACCGTTATGGCGGGGCCTATGCCAATATCGAGATGGTCAAGGCCCGGGGCGAGGCGGAATGGGCGCGGTTCCTTGCCGATCCGCTCGGCTATTTCGGGATCGACGCCGCCCGCTTCGTCGCCGAGACGCTGGAGGGCTTCGGCTCGATCCTCGACAGCCACCACCGCAAGACCGCAGTGATCTTCACCCACGGCTTTCCGATCAACATCCTGCTGAGCCACGCACTCGGGCTTCAAGGCTATGCCAATTTCGTGCCCGATTACGGCTCGATCACGCGGATCACCGGCAGCGCGCTCGACCGGCTGACGGTGGTGAGCGTCAACGAGACCGCGCACCTTGCGCATCTGGCGGCGGAGGCGGGGGCATGAGCCTGCATCCCGGAGCCATCGCCGCGACCGCGCCCGCCCGCGCGGCGCTGGTGATCGACGGCGAGGTGCTGACCTATGGCGCGCTCACCGAACGCGCCGAGCGGCTCGCCGGGCGGCTGGCGGCGCTGGGCTGCGCACCGGGAGACACCGTTGCGCTGATCCTCGGCAACAGTGCCGACTTCTTCGTCGCGGCCTGGGCGGCGCAGATGTCGGGGCTCTACTTCGTGCCCCTCTCCGAACGGCTCACCGTGCCTGAGCGCAACTACATCCTCGCCGACAGCGGGGCGAAGGTGGTGCTGACGCAGGATGCCGATCTGCCGCGCGCTCTGGTTCCGGCGCAGTGGGACAGCGGGGCCACGGCACCTTTCGCGCGGATCGAGGGGAGCGACATGCTCTACACCTCGGGCACCACCGGCCATCCCAAGGGCGTGAAGCGCCCCCTGTCCGGCGCGCCTCTGGGCAGCGACGCCCGGCGGGCGGAGCGGGCGCAGGCGCTGTTCGGGATGGACTCGGACACGGTGTTCCTCAGCCCCGCCCCGCTCTACCACGCCGCCCCCCTGCGCTGGGCGATGACGGTGCTGCGGCTGGGCGGCACGGTGGTGGCGATGAGGAAGTTCGATGCAGCCGAGGCTCTGCGGCTGCTTGGCGAACACCGCGTCACCCACAGCCAGTGGGTGCCGACCATGTTCGCAAGGATGCTGGCGCTGGACAAGCGTCCCGCAGGCCCGCCCTCGCACATCTGCGCGATCCATGCAGGCGCCCCGTGCCCGCCCGACATCAAGCGGCGGATGATCGACTGGTGGGGGCCGATCCTCCACGAATACTACAGCGGCACCGAGGCGGTCGGCTTCACCCACATCACCAGCGCCGAGTGGCTCGAACGGCCGGGCAGCGTCGGGCGGGCGCATGGCGCGGTGATCCACATCCTCGGCGAGGACGACACCCCCCTGCCGCCGGGCGCGACGGGCCGGGTGTTCTTCGAAAGCGCCACGCCCCACGCCTATCACAACGCCCCCGAAAAGGCCGCCGCCGCTACCAGCCGGCAAGGCTATGCGACGATGGGCGACATCGGCCATGTCGATGCCGAGGGCTACCTGTGGCTCACCGACCGCGCGTCCTTCACCATCATCTCGGGCGGGGCCAACATCTACCCCGCCGAAATCGAGGCCGCGCTGATGAGCGATCCGGGGGTCGTCGACTGCGCGGTGTTCGGCGTGCCCGATGCCGACCTTGGCGAGGTGGTGCAGGCGGTCATCGAACTGCGCGAGCCCCCCGCCGATCCCGCCGCCGCCGCGCGCGCCATTGCCGAGCGGCTGCGCGGGCTCGTCGCTGCCAACAAGATCCCCCGCCAGTTCGATTTCACGGATCGCTTGCCCCGCATGGACAGCGGCAAGGTCCAGAAACGCATCCTGGCGGAGCGTTACGCCGAACCTACGCGGCGCGGATACTTTGGACGGGTGAGGGAAAAGCACTGAAGCCGAAAGACACGCAAGCAATAACAGGGGAGAGAAGTCATGATGAAGCCGAACACCATCGCGCGCCACCGTCTGGTGCAGGGCGTATCGCTGGGCGCGATGCTGGCCTGCACCGCCGCGCCGGCACTGGCGCAGGACAGCGCCGCAGCCGAAGACGATCAGCAGGGCGGCATCGCCACCATCGTCGTCACCGCCACCAAGCGCAGCGAGGACCTGCAAAAGGTGCCGATCGCGATTTCGGCGATCACCGGGGACGAACTGGCCGCGCGCGGCATCACCGACACCAGTGACCTGATGGGGAGCCTGCCCAACCTCCAGGTCACCAGCGCCTATTCCGAAACCCAGCCCAACTTCTCGCTGCGCGGCGTGGGGGTCGCCAACGAATTCTCCGCCGCCACCGCCTCGCCCGTCGGGGTCTATGTCGACGAAGTCTACCAGTCGTTCCGCGCCAGCCACGGCCAGCAGCTCTACGATCTCGAACGCGTCGAGGTGCTGCGCGGACCGCAGGGCACGCTGTTCGGGCGCAACACCACCGGCGGCGCGATCAACTTCATCACCCGCAAGCCCTCGCTCGACGGGGCGAGCGGCTACATGACGGTGGGCTACGGCAACTACAACCGGGTCTTTGCCGAGGGCGCGATCGACGCCACCATCGTCGACGACGTCTTCGGCGTGCGCATCGCCGGGACCTATGTCGATGCCGACGGCTACACCTTCAACCCGACGCTGAACCAGAACTTCGCCGAGACCAACAGCCTCGCCGGGCGCATCACCTTCCTGGTCGAGCCTTCGTCCGATTTCTCGATCACCTTGAAGCTCCACGGCGCGCGGGCCAACCCCTTGCAGGATCTGCCCTACGGGATCGGCTATCTCCAGAACCGCACCGATGCGGGCGGCTATTCGCGCTTCGTGCCCCGGCCCGAACTGGGCGGGCGCACCTTGCGTCAGAACGAGATCCAGGCCGACACGGCGGGCAGGTACTTCACCGACAGCTATGGCGCGACCCTGACGGTCGAGGGCAAGATCAGCGATGCCCTCACCCTCACCAGCATCATGGGCTATGACGAGGCGACCTTCCGCCTCTCCCCCTTCGACTGCGACGGTTCGCCCAACAATGTCTGCGCGATCCGGTATCTTTCGGAATCGCAGAACCTCAACTTCGACACCCGCCTCAGCTTCGATGATGGCGGGCCGTTCAAGATGATCCTCGGGGCCTACTATGGCGAGGATTCGATCGACACCGTCAACGAGCCCGACTTCTTCGGCTTCCTGCGCCCGCTGCTGCAGGGTGCAGGCGTGCCGGGCAATTTCAACAACATCCCGATCGCGGTCGGCAATTCGATCCGCACCCTGCCGGCCTTCGCGCTCGATCCGACGCTGGCGATCACCGATCCGGGCTTCTGCGCGCCGGTGGTGGTCAACCCCAACGGCTTCTTCGATGCGCGTTCGCTGATCGCCTTCAACGCCGATGTCGCCGCCACCAACAGCGCCGGAGGCACGGCGGTGCAGGCCGCCTGTGCCGCCGCCGGGGCGCCGCCCTTCGGGCCGATCCTCGCCCGGCAGGAGTTCACCATCACCCGCCCGAGCTTCGCGGTCTACGGCGAAGGCAAGCTCGACCTCACCGACGCGCTCTCGCTGACGGTGGGCCTGCGCTACACCTGGGACGACGTGCGGCTCAGCAACGCATCATCGGTGCTGTTCGACCTGTCGGGGGAGAATGCCTTCGGCAGCCTTGTCCCCTATCAGTTCCCGCTCAATGGTCCGGGGGGCCGGGTCAATGCCGACGAGAGCACCGGGCAGCTGACGGGCCGAGCGATCCTCAGCTACGAGCCGAGCGACGATCTGCTGATCTACGCCAGCTATTCGCGCGGCTACCGTGCGGGCACCTTCAATGCGCTGGCCTATCAGGACATCAGCCAGGTCTACTTCGTCGATCCGGAAAAGGTGAACGCCTACGAAGCCGGCTTCAAGAGCCAGTTCGCGAACAACACCATCCGGCTGAACGGTGCGGCGTTCTATTACGACTACACCGGCCAGCAGATCGCGCAGATCGTCGGCGCGACGAGCTTCCTGCGTTCGGCCGACGGGCGCCTGTTCGGGGGCGAGGCGGAGCTGATCTGGCAGCCCAATGACCTCATTCGCTTCGATGCGGCGGCAGGCTACCTCAATTCCAAGTACACCGGCAACGCGGTCGACCCCACCGATCCGACGGCGCTCACCCTCAACATCAACGGCAACGACTTCCCCAACGCGCCCGAGCTGACCTTCAACGCGGGGCTCGAACTCACCCCGATCGACGATGGCCGCAACAAGCTGATGATCCGGGGCGATGCGCGCTACATGGGCGAATACTTCTTCGATCCTTTCGGCAACTACGGCCAGGACCCCTGCGACCGTCCGGTGGCGGGATCGAATGTGCTGCTGGCGACGCCCGAGCTCGCCTGCGGCAACCCTGCCTATTGGCTGTTCGATGCGCGCGTCACCTACACCCGCGACAACTTCTCGCTGTCGGCCTGGGGGCGCAACCTGACGAACAAGTTCTACTACGTCTACGGGCTCAACCTGAACGCCTTCTATCAGGACTACCTGACCCGCGGTGCGCCGCGGACCTACGGGATCGAGGCCTCGTTCCGGTTCTGACCCGCTGCACGGCGGGTCGGCACGGGCACCGGGCGGCATCCGCCGTCCGGTGCCCCCCGGCACACCCACCGGCCCGGCCCTTCGCATGGCGCATCGCGGTGCCATCGGGGTGAGAATTTATTAAGCTGTTAACTATAACACCCCTCTCATCCCGCCACGATTTCTCGGGCGGCGCGCAACGGGATGAGTCATGAAGGAACAGGGGCTGCAATCTTCCAGGGTGGTGTTGGTCGTCACCCTCGACGATCTGCTCGTCGCGCCCGGGACGATGCTGGAGAGCTTCTGGACGGCGGCTTCCGCCAACTGGTGGGGTGCCTTGAGCGCGCTCATCCACCGGGCGGACCTTGCTGCCCGGCTCGAAGGCGTGACACGCACCGCGCCGCAGCGCCTCCACTACCGCGAGGATGTCGTGGCCGCGATCCGGTCATGGCGCGAGGCGGGCGGGCGGGCGGTGCTCGTCGCCCCTGCCGATGACCCAGCCGCCCCCGCGATTGCCGCCCACCTCGGCCTGTTCGACGCTGTCGAGCAGGGCGCCGGAGAGGGCGCCGCGCTCGATGACGCGATGGCCCGGCGTTACGGCCCGAGCGGCTATGCCCGGCTCGCCCCCGGCACGGTCTTCAACCCCGATTTCGCCCTGCCCGGCGCAGCGCCGACCTTCCTTGCGCCAGCGCCCGCAACGACGGACGGCGACGCGCGCCCCCGCTTCGCCGCAAAGGCCGCGCTGCGCCTGATCCGCCCGCACCAATGGGCCAAGAACGCGCTGGTGTTCGTGCCGATGCTGGCCGCGCACCAGTTCACCCTCGCCGCACTGGGCCATGCGGTGCTCGCCTTCGTCGCCTTCAGCCTGATCGCGTCTGCGACCTATGTCCTCAACGACCTTCTCGATCTCAACGCCGACCGCGCCCATCCGCGCAAGCGAGGCCGCCCGCTCGCCTCGGGCGCGGTGAGCCTTGCGCAGGGGACCGCGATGGTTCCGCTGCTGGCAATGGCCGGGATCGGCGCGGCGCTGCTGTCGGGCCTGCCGCTGCTGGCGACGCTCGCCGCCTATGCCGTCTTCACCACGGCCTATTCCTTCCATCTGAAGCGGCTGGTGGTGATCGACATCTGCGCGCTCGCGGTGCTCTACACCATGCGCATCCTTGCCGGCAGCGCGGCGACGGGGATCGATGCCTCGATGTGGCTGCTCGCCTTCTCGACCTTCTTCTTCTTCTCGCTCGCGGCGATCAAGCGGCTCGCCGAGCTGGTCGACGGGGCCAGGGCCGGGCGCAGCGGAGCCCATGGGCGCGGCTACATCACCGACGATCTGGCGATCGTCGCCAACATCGCTATCTCGGCGGGCCTTGTCTCGGTGCTGGTGCTGGCGCTCTATGCCAATTCGCAGCAGGTGCAGCTGCTCTACACGCGGCCCGAAATGCTGTGGGCCTCGTGCCTGGTGCTGCTGTTCTGGAACAGCCGCATCGCGATCCTCACCCAGCGCGGACAGATGCATGACGACCCGCTGGTCTTCGCGGTGCGCGACCGGGTGAGCCTGGTCTGCGGCGCGGTGATCGGCGCTCTGGCTCTGGCAGGGACAGTGGCATGAGCCCCGCCGCCATCGCGCTGCGATACACGCTGTTCGCAGCGGCCGCGACGCTGGCCAACCTCGCGGTGCAACGCGTCGTGCTGGCGCTGGACGCCGGGCCTGCGGTGCTCGCCTATCCGGCGGCACTGGCGGCGGGGACAGGGGTGGGCCTCGTCGTCAAATTCGCGCTCGACAAACGCTGGATCTTCTTCGACCGTTCGGCCGGCGCTGCCGCGCACGGCAAGCTGTTCTGGCTCTACACCCTCACCGGCATCGCCACGACGGCGATCTTCTGGGGGACCGAGACCGCCTTCTGGCTCACTTGGCATACCGACGCCGCGCGCGAGGCTGGCGCGGTGCTGGGCCTTACGGTCGGCTACTTCGTCAAGTATCGGCTCGACCGGCGCTTCGTGTTCGCACCCGCTGCCGAGGGGGCCGCGGCATGATGCTGTCGGGATGGGGGCGCTTCCCCCGCCAGCTGTGCCGCACCCACCGCCCCGCCGACGAGGCGGCTCTCGCCGCGCTGGTCGCCGAGGAGGAAGGCCCGCGCATCGCGCGCGGCAACGGGCGCGGCTACGGCGACTGCGCGATGCAGAGGAACGCCACCATCGACATGCGCGGCTTCGCGCGGATGCTCGCCTTCGATTCCGAATGCGGCCAGTTGGTCGCCGAGGCGGGCGTGCTGCTCGCGGACGTCATCGCCACCTTCCTGCCGCGCGGCTGGTTCCCGCCGGTGACGCCGGGCACGAAGTTCGTCACCCTCGGCGGCATGGTCGCCGCCGATGTCCACGGCAAGAACCACCACCGCGACGGCACCTTCGGGCGCTTCGTCGACTGGATCGACCTGATGATCGAAGACGGCACCGTCATCCGGTGCAGCCCGCAGGAGAATGCCGAGCTGTTCGCCTGGACGATCGGCGGCATGGGCCTCACGGGCATCATCCTTCGCGTCGCCTTCCGGCTGCGGCGGGTGGAGAGCGCCTATATCCGCCAGACCACCATCCCTGCGCGCAATCTTGCCGAGGTGATGGCGCTGTTCGACGCGCACGAGAGCGCCACCTATTCGGTGGCCTGGATCGACTGCGCCACCGCCGGGCTGGGCCTCGGCCGCTCGGCACTGATGCTGGGCGAGCACGCCTCCCCCGCCGAGCTGTCCCGCACCCGCCGCGCAGCGCCGCTGCGTGCCCTGCCGCGCGCCGTGCGCAAGGTGCCGGTCGACCTGCCCGAGGCCGCGCTCAACCGGCTCACCGTCAAGGCCTTCAATGCCCTGTATTACCGCAATGCACGCGCCGCAGCAGGGACCACCATCGTCGATTGGGACAGCTACTTCTACCCGCTCGACGCGGTGCTCGAATGGAACCGCATCTATGGTCGGCGCGGGTTCATGCAGTTCCAGTGCGTGCTGCCGATGGAGGGCGCAGCCGAAGGCCTCACCGCCCTCCTCAAGGCCATCGCCGACAGCGGGCAGGGATCGTTCCTCTCGGTGCTGAAGCGCATGGGGGCGCAGCACGGCCCCTTCTCCTTCCCGCGCGAAGGCTACACCCTCGCGCTCGACTTTCCCTTCTCCGAGAGAAGCGCCGCGCTGATGGAGCGGCTCGATGCGATCACGCTCGATCATGGCGGCCGCTTCTACCTCGCCAAGGACGCGCGGATGAGCGCGGCCACCCTCAGCCGTTCCGACCCCCGTTCCGAAACCTTCGCCGCGATGCGCGCGGGCGCAGGTCTCGGCCGGTTCCGTTCCAGCCAATCCGAAAGACTAGGCCTATGACCAGCCCACCCGTGCTCATCATCGGGGCGCGTTCCGACATCGCGATGGCGCTTGCCCGGCGTTACGCCGCGGCGGGGCATGACCTGCAACTGGCTGCCCGCGCGAGCGAAGGTCTGGCGGCTGACGCTGCCGACCTCGCCCTGCGCCACGGGATCAAGGCGAGCGTGCATGAGCTGGACATCCTCGACACCGCCAGCTTCGCCGCCTTTCTGGGCGGCCTGCCGACCCTGCCCGACACCGCGATCTGCGTCGTCGGCCTGCTCGGCGATCAGCCGACCGCGCAAAGCGATCCCGAGGCCGCCGCGCTCATCATGCGCAGCAACTACGAAGGCCCCGCCCTCCTCACCGGCATGATCGCCGAGCGGTTCGCCGCGCGCGGGCATGGCACGATCATCGGGATCAGCTCGGTCGCGGGCGAACGCGGGCGGGCGAGCAATTACGTCTACGGGTCGGCCAAGGCGGGCTACACCGCGTTTCTTTCCGGCCTGCGCAACCGGCTGGCGGCAAGCGGCGTGCACGTGATGACCGTGCTCCCCGGCTTCGTGCGCACCAGGATGACGGCGGGGATGCCGCTCTCCCCCGCCCTCACCGCCGAGCCTGCCGCCGTTGCCGAGGCAATTGTCGCCGCCGCCGCCAGGCGCCGCGACGTGATCTACACCAAATCCGTCTGGCGCATCGTCATGGCGGTGATCCGCGCCATCCCGGAACCGATCTTCAAGAAGACCAAGCTGTGACCCTGCCTGCGCCCTCCATGCTCGATGCTATCGCCCGCAGCCGCCTGCTGCTCGCCTGCTTCCTGCTCGCCGCGCTGCTGCTGGTGGGCACGGCGGCGATCCGCTTTCAGGCCCCCGAGCTGCTGGGCGCGGCCAAGATCCTGACCGATTTCGATGCCTTCCACATCGCCGGAACGCTCGCCGCGCGCGGCGATGTGGACGCGGCCTATGATGCGGCGCGGATGATGGACGCGCAGGCCGAGCTGGCGAGTGTCCGCAGCTTCATGCCCTATACCTATCCCCCGCCCTTTACCCTGATCGCCGATGCCCTTGCGCGCCTGCCGATCGGTTCGGCCTTTGCACTGTTCGCGCTGGCGAGCTTCGGGCTGTATCTGGCGGTACTGCGGCGGATCGCGGGCGAAGGGATGGTGCTGGTGCTGCTGGCGCTCACCCCGATTGTGATGCTCAACCTTCGCACCGGGCAGACGGGCTTTCTGGTGGCCGGACTGGTGGGGGCCTTCCTGCTGGCGTGGCGCGACAACCGCGCGGTTGCCGGGCTGCCGCTCGGCCTGCTCATCATCAAGCCGCACCTTGCGGTGGGTGCTGGCCTGCTTGCCCTGTTCGGGCGGCGCTGGGACGCGGTCGCGATCGCCGCCGGCGTCGTCGGCGCGGCGATGGGGCTGGCGACGCTGGCTTATGGGTTCGGCGTGTGGAGCGCCTTTCTCGGCGCGGTGCGGGAAGCCGGGACGTTTCTGGCGGCGGGCCATTACCCGATGTACCGGATGAGTTCGGCCTACGCCTTCCTCCTCACCATCGGTGTGCCCGCCTCCGCTGCGCTTGCCACCCATTTCACCCTTGCAGCAGCGGCGGCAGCAGCACTGATCTGGACCGCGCTCGCCCAGATGGCCTTCCGCCACAGGGCCGCGCTGGTGTGCGTGTTGTCGCTCTTCATCAGCCCCTACAATTACGATTACGACCTTGCCATGCTCGGCATCGCGCTCGCCTTTGTCCTGCCCGGTCTGGCTGAAAGCGCCTCACGCCCGGCGCTCGGGGGGCTGCTGGGGCTGGCCTGGGCGACCGGCGGCTATGGCATGGCGATAAACACCTTTGCGGTCGAAACCGCCGTCTCGTTCGAGAGCAATGCCGAGCTTGAACACCTTGCAGCCACCTTCCCGCTGCTGGTGGCGCTGTGCGCGGCAACGGCGTGGCTGATCCGCGTGCGCGACGGGTCCGGCGCAGAGGCGACCGCCTCCGCATCCGCGATGGGAGCGACCGGCCGCATGTGATCCGCGCCGCTGCAGCCTGATCCATGCTAATGGGATACTTGAAGGTTCCGGGACGCTGCATCGACCATGTCGGCGTCGTGAGACCCGCAGAAAAATATATGGGCCGCAGCGCCCGGCCCGGTGGCGTTGCAGCGGGCAAGGGCGTGCCGGGCAACGACCTGGCCCCGCTCCGTTCCGCGCCGCGTGCCGTGCCCGCCGAAACCGCCGATGCAGCGGGCCTGCTTGCCCTTATCGAGGGTGTCGGCTTCCCTTGTCTCGGAGCAAAAGCGGCGCTCGCGCAGGGGAACCTCGCGATCGAGACCGCTGGCGCGATCACCGCCTCGCATGATGACGCCCGCATCCATGACCGCCTCGTGTGCTGGAGCAGGACACCGCGCGGCGACACGCAGACGCTGCGCAGCCTCGCAGTGGTCCATGCCGGCCCGCATGATCTTGACGAGCAGGCGTTCGAACGGGCGCTCTGGCAACGGCTCAGCGCCCTTTCCGCCATTGACCGGGCGCGGGGCCATGCGCCCGACCCGGCCTATGCGACCGACCCGCGCGACCCGCACTTCGCGCTCAGTTTCGGCGGGCGCGCCTATTTTGCGGTCGGCCTGCATCCCCACGCTTCGCGCCGCGCGCGGCGTGCACCTTCGCCGACCATCGTGTTCAACCTCCACGACCAGTTCACCGGACTGCGCAAGGCCGACAAGTACGAACGGATGCGCGAGGTGATCCTCGCGCGTGACGAGGCCTTCGACGGAACGCCCAACCCGATGCTCGCCCGCCACGGCGAGATCAGCGAGGCGCGGCAATACAGCGGCCGGGCGGTGGAAGGCGACTGGGTGTGCCCCTTCGCCCCGCCGCCTGCCGCACGCGGCGCATGACCGGGCGGATAGCCCCGCGCACCGGAATTGCCGTGGAACTGCCCCAGGGCGCGGTGCTGACGGTCATCGACCCGCAAGGGGGGCAGGTCAGCGACCTGCTTGCCGTCGCCGCAGCGGACCCGCGCGAGATTCTCTCCAACGGGCGCACCTTCGACTACGAGGAAACCGTGCGACTGACGACCGGCGCACGCCTGTGGTCGAACCGCTCGCAGGTGATGCTGACGATCATCGAGGACACCGCGCCGCATCACGATTTCCTGCTGACGCCCTGTTCCTTCGACACCTTCCGCCACTTCTACCCCGACAAGCCGCTCCATCGCGGCTGCTTCGGCAATCTCGCGCAGGCGCTTGCGCCCTACGGGATCGAGCCGGACATGATCCCGGCCGCCTTCAACGTCTTCATGAACGTGACGATCGCCGCCGATGGCAAGCTGGCGGTTCTCCCGCCGCAGACGAAGCCCGGAGACCTGATCCGGCTGCGGGCCGAGATGGACCTCGTCGTCGGCCTGACCGCCTGTTCGGCCTACGCCTCGAACGGCGGGACCTTCAAACCGATCGACTTCGCAGTCGAGTTGCCCGAACGCGATTAGGGCGGCAGCTGCCGAGCGGGCTCAGGCCCCTCGACAGCTGCCGCCCGGCACATCACACGTCTTCGGCAAAGCGCGGCGGGCGGTCGCTGCCACCTTCGCCGTTATCGGCCATGTGCTGCACCTCCTGATCCTGCTGGCTCATCGAGTTGCGCTCATGCTGCCGGTCCACCTGACCGCCCTGCTGTGCCTGCTGCTGGCTCTGGTGGTTCTGCTGGCCGCCATCTGCAAGGCGATCCTCGATCTGGTCGATCATGTCGTCCTTGCGGTGGCGGACGGTCTCGCCCGCCTGCCGCGCCTTCTGACCGGCTGTGTCGATCGCCTGTTCGCCCAAGCCGCCGATATAGTCCTCCTCGGCGCGCGTTGCAGGCAGGGCCGATCCGGCCACCGCACCGACGAAGGCTGCGGCAAGGCCGCTCAGCAAGGGATTGTCGAAATAGAACCCGCGCGCATCCTCCACCGCGTGCCGGGTGCGGTCGCGTGAGCTGTCGAGCATCGCCCGCGCGCTCTTGCCCATCTGCTCGCGGCGCTGGCGCATGGCTTCGGTGGCCGCGTCGAGCCGCTGGCGGAAGGCGCCCTCGTCCTCGTCATGGCCCTGCTCGATCATGAAGTAGCTTGCCCGGGCATGATCGCGGCGGCGGCGGTAGGTGGCCTCGTCCTCGCCCGATTGGCGTTCACAGCGGGCCATGTGATCGACATAGCTGCGGTGCTCGGGATGCCAGCCCTCGTTGCTCGCACCGTGGCCGCGGCCCCGGCCGAGCGGCAGCTTCATCGCCGAAGGCCGGGCGTCCGCATCGCTGACAAGCCACAGCCCGCCGATCGCGATCATGCCGAGCGCGAGCGGATTGCGCCGCGCGGCGTCGATGAGGAAGGCGCTGTCGACACCGTTCTGCCCGGCCTTGTCGAGCAGGCCGTCGATGATCGCGCGGGGCGAGAGCTCGCCCTCGATCTGGCGCGCGGTGCGGCTCATCTCGGCCTGGGTCTCGCGAATCTCGCGCTCGATTTCCTCGGGGGTGCGTTGATCGGTCGTGCTGGCCATTTATCGTGCTCCTGAAGGGGGAATATTGCCGGTCACCGCAGCGGGGGTGTCGGCGATGGTGTCGATGGTGCGGTCCGGCTTCACGTTCGTCGCACCCACTTTCTTGCGGGCCCCTGCATAAAGGATCAGCGCCAGCACCAGCGTCGCGGCGCCGACCAGCGTGGTGCCAAGCGGCACGTCCTCGAGCGCGGCGCCGACATAATAGGCGATGCCCATCAGCAGAACGCCGAGCCCCGCGATCCCGAACACGGCCGCCGCCGCGATTGCGCTGACCGCGGCCTTGATGTCGTTCGAGGCCTCGCGGACCTCGGCCTGCATCAGGCTGACCTGCTCGCGCGCGAGATGTGCGCCTTGCTGGGTGAGGCGGCCGACAAGGTCGACGATGTTGCGATCACCGTTCGACGCGCCAGCGCCCGGCCCCGTGGCGGCAGGTGTGCGCGATTCATCGTTCATCGCGTCGTCCCTCCGCTGCTGGCGGACTCGTTGCCGAAGAAGGCCGGTTCATAATCGCCGCCATTCGTCGGCCTCACATACTCGTCGGCCGGCCAATCCTGGTAGTCGCCGGACCCGCCGAGCCGGGCCTGTCCGCCCGCACCCTGCCCATCATTGTCGTGGCGCTTCTTGTCGACACCGGCGCGCAGCACCCGCGACGCGGCAAAGCCGACCGCGGCGGCCGCGGCAAGAAACATGCCGGGATTGCGCCGGGCGAAGCCTGCAACCTCCTGCCCGATCTGATCGATGCTGCGTCCTTCGACGTGGCTTGCGAGCCCTTCGACGCTGCGCGCCGCCTGCTGCAGGGCGGACGCCATCCAGTCGGGCGCGTCGGGATTGTCGCGCAGATCGCGTGCTGCGGTGTCGAGCGCGGAGGACGCCGAGCCGGCAAGCTGCGCCGCCTGGCTCTTGCGGCTCTCGGCCTCCTGCTTCACGCGGGCGGCGACATCGCCCTTGAGGCGTGCCGCGTCGGCCTGCAGTTCGTCGGCAACAGCGGCGGGTTCGCCGGTGGTGCTGCGGGATTGCGTCGTCATCGATGGTCTCCTGCTGGTTGTGGCGCCACGTTATGCCAAGTCGCGCAAGGCTCCTTGCGGTTAGCGTTGAGCCGACGCGAAAGCGCGCCGGAGCGGCTTTGTTTAAATGGATCAATATGTTGATTATATTGCTTTTAATTGCTTTTTCGAAGGGAGCTGCAGCCTTTTGGCATGATGCAAGTCTGGGTTAGGGACACCGCGCGTCCATCCGCAAAGATAGGGCCATGCCGCATCGCCACGCCGCTCCTTGTGCAGTGCCACCTTGCCGAACGATCCCTCGAAGCAGCAGGCATGGCGACCGCATCTCTCGGCTCTGCAAAGGATAATCCCCGTGCAATATGACATGCTGCGCTCGGGCAGCGCGACCTGCATCATCTTCCACTTTGAGCGCACCCTCGATCAGCAGCAGGTTCGCGAGATGGCAGAGGTGGTCAGGGACGCCATCGCCCGAGCGGACGAGTTGCGCCTGCTGCTCGACCTGCGCCGGACCGAGACGTTCGCTCTCGGCGCGTTTCTTTCGCCCAAGGGCTTTCTTGCCAGCGTGAAATCGATCGGCCCGGTGACCCGCTACGCGGTGGTCGGTGCACCCGCCATCGCCGCCGCCGCAGTGGAGAGTTTCGGCACGATCCTGCCGCTCGATGCCCGTGCATTTTCCGCAGCCGACATGGACCAGGCCCGCGCCTGGGTGCTTGGCCCCGTCGCCTGAACCTTGCCAAGAGGAGTAACGATGCGCCTGCCCTTGCCGTTTGCCGCCCTTGCCCTGCCCCTGCTGCTCACCGCTGCCTGCATTGCCGATCCCGAGGCGGATGAAAGCGACCGCCGGGCGGATGCTGCGGGACGGAATGACGCTGCCGATCCGCTCGCCGCCCGCGATCCCGCACCGGGCGAGACCGCCGATGTGGGCCCTCCCGACGCCGAGCCGCGCCCGCTGATGCAGGCGCAGGTGGTGCTGGAACGGCTGGGGTTCGGTTCAGGCATCATCGACGGCGCAGCGGGGAAGGGTCTTGAAAACGCGATCAGGGGCTTTCAGGAATCGCGCGGCCTGACGGTCAACGGCGAACTGGACGAGCCCACCCGCGCCGCGCTCGCCGAGTGGGACAACATCCCCGCAACCCGGGTCGTCACCATCCCGGCCGCCTGGAGCGAGAGGCGCTACGAGACCCTGCCGGAAGACATGGCCGGTCAGGCGAAGGTCGCGCGGCTCGGTTATGAAAGCCTTGCCGAACGGCTGGCCGAGCGGTTCCACACCACGCCCGAGGTGCTGGCCCGGCTCAATCCCGGCGGCCGGCCTGCCGGGCCTCGGGGCGAAACAGCGCCCTCACCCGGAAGCGCGGCCGCGCCGCAGTTCGCGCCCGGTCAGCAGGTGCGCGTCCCCAATGTCGGCGGCGACGCGATCGACGCCGCGAGCGTCGACAACATGGAGTGGCTGGCGACCCTGCGCTCGCTCGGAGTCGGGAGCGAACAACCGCGGGTCGCGCGCATTCGCGTCGACGAATCCGAAGGCTGGCTGAAAGCCTTCGACGCTGACGACAGGCTGGTGGCAATGTTCACCGTGACCACCGGCTCTTCCAACGATCCGCTGCCCATCGGCGACTGGCAGGTGAAGGGTGTCGCCTACAATCCGCCGTTTGCCTTCGATCCTGAACTGTTCTGGGACGTCCCCGACAGCGAGGACAAGCAGCGCCTGCCGCCCGGCCCCAACAGCCCGGTGGGCGTGGTGTGGATCGACCTCGACAAGGAGCACTACGGCATCCACGGCACCCCGGCACCCGAAGCGATCGGCCGCAGCGAAAGCCACGGCTGCGTGCGCCTCACCAACTGGGACGCAGCGCGGCTGGCGCAGATGGTGAGCGGAACGACGAAGGTCGAGTTCCGCGAATGACCGGTCAGGCCGCCGCCTGCCGGAGCCTTTCGCACACCGACGCTTCGCCGATCAACGGGAGCAGTTCGCCCATGTCGGGGCCATGGTCCATGCCGGTCAGCGCCTGCCGCAGCGGCAGGAACAGCGCGCGGCCCTTGCGCCCTGTCGCCTCTTTCAGCGCGGCGGTGAGGGCGCCCCAGGGATCATCGCCCCAGACCAGCGTCTCGGCAGCCAGCGCGAGATAGGCGCGGTCATCTTGCGTGAAGGCGCAAGGTTCGATCGGGCCGGTGACGAGCCGCCACCACTCGGCCGCCTCGTGCACGTGGGCAAGGTTGGGCTGCACCGCATGCCAGCCCGCCGCGTCCATGCCGTCGGGCAGGCGATCCCTGACCGCCGCGAAAGGCAACTGGTGGACGATGGCGGCGTTGAGGCGTTCGAGATCGGCCTCGTCGAACTTGGCCGGGGCGCGGCCGAAGGTGGCGAGATCGAAGGTCGAGACAAGAATGTCCCGGTCAATGATCGGCTCTATCGGCAGCGACGTTCCCAGCCTGGCCAGCAATGAGACGATCGCCTCGGGCTCGATTCCCTGTTCCCGGAAGGCATCGCACCCCAGCGAGCCGAGCCGCTTCGAAAGCTTGCCCTCTTTTCCCACCAGCAGCGCCTCGTGGGCAAAGGCGGGCAGGGTTTTTGCTGCACCCCCGGCCGCAGCGAAGTCTGCAGCAAAGAGTGCGGTAAATATCTGAATCTGAACGGCAGTGTTCGAAACGTGATCTTCCCCGCGCAACACCTGCGTTACACCCATGTCGATGTCGTCGACGGCACTCGGCATCATGTATAGCCACGAGCCGTCGGCGCGGCGGATCACCGGGTCGGAGAGCTGGCCGGCTGCGAATTTCTGCCCGCCGCGGATACCGTCGTCCCATGCGATCGCTTCCTCGTGATCGAGCAGGAAGCGCCAGTGCGGCGCAGTGCCTTCGGCCTCTTTCGCGGCGCGCTCGGCCTCGGTCAGCTTCAGCGCCGCGCGGTCGTAAATCGGCGGGAGGCCACGACCCAGAGCGATCTTGCGCTTCACGTCGAGCTCCTGCGCGCTTTCGTAGCAGGGGTAGATTCGTCCCGCTGCGCGCAGGGCCGCGAAGGCCGCTTCGTAGCGGTCAAGCCGCGCGGACTGGCGCTCCTCGCGGTCCCATGTCAGCCCCAGCCACGCCAGGTCCGTGCGGATGGCGTCGACATAGTCCTCCCGGCTACGCTCGGCATCGGTGTCGTCGATCCGCAGGATGAAGCTGCCGCCCGCCTGCCGCGCCAGCATCCAGTTGTGGAGCGCGGTGCGGATGTTGCCGACATGCAGTCGGCCGGTGGGCGAAGGGGCGAAGCGGGTGGTGGTCATGGCCAGCGCGGTAAAGCGCGTGCGGCTTGCCCGCAAGCACTCACAGCCCGCGGATTTCCGCCGCAGCGAGTGCCAGCGCGCCCTCCCACAGGCGGTGCGCGCGCTCGGGGCGGACCAGCCCGTCGAGCGCCGCCTCGAACGCGCGGCGATCGCCTTGCGCCGCAGCATCGACGAAGGCCCCGATGGTCGCCTCGTCATGGCTCAGCAGGCGGCAGCAGAAGCGCGAGACGGCGATGTTCTCGGGCCAGGTTGCGGCAATTGCCTGCGCGAGGATCAGCGCCCTGGCCGCAACATCGACACTGCCGAGGCGGTTCGCCAGTTCCGGCACGGGATCGCGCCCCATCCGGTGATGCACCGCGATCAGCCGCAGGGCGTGGACGAAGCGCCCGGCAATGGGCCCCAGCCGCTCGATCCGGGGCGGCGCAGCGAGCGCGGCGACAATCGAACGCATGGCGGCGGTGGGGGAACGGTCATGGGACATGGAGCCTCGCGAAGGGCAGGAAGGGTTCTGATCCGCACTCTACCTTTTTGCGATTGATTTGCAATAGCGAGCTTGTCCGGAGGCACAAAGAAAACCCCTCCGGAGCCGGGCTCCGGAGGGGTTGATCGCCTTGCGATGCGGGAAGCTTACGCCTCGCCGTCGTCCTCGATGTCGGCCGCCGGGGCGGAAGCCGCCATGGCAGCCATCGCGGCCTTCATCTTTTCTTCCGAACCAATCGCATCGGCCGCCGGTTCGACTTCGCGCTGGCCCGAAGCCGCAAGTGCATCCTGCTGGCGCTTCCACGCCGCCTTCAGCGCCGCGTCGCGGCTGTTGGCGGTGACGCGCAGACGGTTCATGCCCGCGCCGGTACCGGCGGGGATGAGACGGCCGACGATCACGTTTTCCTTCAGACCGATCAGCGTGTCCTTCTTCCCTTCGACCGCCGCCTGCGTCAGCACGCGGGTGG
>ERZ1066121.871-NODE-871-length-25285-cov-7.892231_pt1 | contig 25285 bp, 19 predicted proteins | sample MGYA00382768_ERZ1066121 | MGnify/ENA primary metagenome ERZ1066121 (study PRJEB33369, sample SAMEA5778351) | biofilm metagenome | biome: Industrial cooling water; feature: Water cooling tower basin; material: Biofilm | place: United Arab Emirates | collected...
GCCCCGTACCGCGCCGGCCCCACCGCCTGCGCATACCGCCACAACGCCCCGCTCCCATACGCGGGCTCGGGCGCCGACCACTCCGCCCGCCGCGCCGCCAACTCGTCCTCACTCAACTCCACGTCCAGCGTGCCCGCCGCCGCGTCAATCACCACCATGTCGCCGTCGCGCAGGAGGGCAATCGGCCCACCCACCGCCGCCTCGGGCCCGACATGGCCAATGCACAGCCCACGCGTGGCACCGGAAAATCGGCCATCGGTGATGAGCGCCACCTGCTCACCAAGCCCCTGACCATAAATCGCGCTGGTGGTGCTCAGCATCTCGCGCATGCCAGGCCCACCCTTCGGTCCTTCATAGCGAATCACCAGCACATCGCCCGGCGCATAGGCCCGCTGCATGACGGCGGCAAAACAGGCGTCTTCGCTGTCGAACACCCGCGCCGGCCCGCGAAAGCTGAGCTGCTTCATGCCCGCCACCTTCACCACCGCGCCATCGGGCGCGAGGTTGCCGCGCAATCCCACCAGGCCACCCGTCGGTGAGAGCGGCGCCGACACGGGCACCACCACCTTCTGATTGTCGGGCAGTCGCACCTCCTCGAGATTCTCGGCCAGCGTGCGACCGGTCACCGTCAGACAGTCGCCGTGCAGGAATCCGCCATCCAGCAGCACCTTGAGGATGATCGACACACCACCAATGTCATGAACGTCTTTCGCGAGATACTTCCCGCCCGGCTTGAGATCAGCGATGAGCGGCGTGCGCTTGAAGACTTCCGCCACATCGAACAGATCGAACGCGATGCCCGCCTCGTGTGCCATGGCCGGCAGATGCAGGGTGGCGTTGGTGGAGCCGCCCGTGGCCGCCACCACCGCAGCCGCATTTTCGAGCGCGCGACGGGTGACGATGCGCCGCGGACGCAAGCCGTCACGCACAAGCTGCATCACCACTTCACCCGAACGTTCGGCATAGGCATCACGCGACTCCCACGCGGCCGGCGGACTGGCGGAACCGGGTAGCGCGAGCCCGAGCGCTTCTGACACATACGCCATGCTGTTGGCCGTGTACTGCCCACCGCAGGAGCCGGCACCCGGACAGGCCACCTTCTCCAGCGCCGTCAACTCGTCCAGCGACACACGGCCGGCCGCATAGCCGCCCACCGCCTCGAACACATCGAGCACCGTCACGTCGCGCTCCTGATAGCGGCCCGGCAGGATGGACCCGCCATACAGGAACACACTTGGCACATCGAGCCGCAGCATGGCCATCATGAGACCGGGCAGCGTCTTGTCGCAGCCGGCAATGCCCACCAGCGCATCGTAGCAATGCCCGCGCACCGTGAGCTCGACGCTGTCGGCAATCACCTCGCGACTTGGCAGCGAGGCCTTCATGCCGGCATGGCCCATGGCAATGCCGTCAGTCACCGTAATGGTGGTGAACTCGCGCGGCGTACCGCCCGCCGCCATCACGCCGCGCTTGGCCGCCTCCGCCTGCCGCTTGAGCGCGATGTTGCAGGGAGCGGCCTCGTTCCAGCTCGACACCACGCCCACAAGGGGCTGCGCGATCTGCTCCGCCGTGAGCCCCATGGCATAGTAGAACGCACGATGCGGCGCGCGCTCAGGGCCGGACGTGGCGTGCCGGCTGGGCAGATGTTCCTTGTTCATCGGGACGGTGGGAAGAGTGGACACGAAGACTCGCTGAGTCTACGCAGCGTCCACCGATTCTGCTCAGCGTGACGGACGCCAGGCTTCGGCGCGCCCCACCGCCTCCACGTACTTGCGCTCACTCTTGCGTTCCGGTGGACCGTGCTTGATGTCCACGGCACCCATCACCGCCGTGCCATCAATGCGCACCACGGGGGCATCATCCAGCGTCTGCATGCGCCCCGCGTCGTGCTCGACGCCGCCCATGAAGGCCGTGCCCACCACCTCCACCCGCACACCCTCGGGCAGCGTGAGATCGACCCCACCCATGAACGCGGTGAGGTCAATGCGCGTCACACCACGGCCGAAGCGGGCTTTCGACAGATCGAGCTCTCCTCCACCCGCCACCGCCCAGGCCTTGAGGTGACGCGGCACGACGTATTCGCCCTTCACGCCGAACCCGCCCATGGCCGCAATCAGCAGGGCGCGCTCGGGCACCTGCTCGTCCGGGGCATCCACACGCTGCACCTCGTCCAGCGAATGCCCCGGTCGTGACGGGTCAGCCAGCAGCGACGCCAGATCCTGCGCCGTCTGCACCCGAAACACATGCGCCAGTCGCGCATCCAGCTCTTCCACACTGAGCTGATCGTTGGCGTAGGCGGTGGCCAGTGCGGCCACTGCGCGCTCGCGCATGCGTTCGTTCACGGCCACCATGCCCATCGGTGGCGCGCTGCCCCATGCCCCGTTGCTCACAGTGCCGGGCGACGGGAATGAAAGTCCGTGACCTTCTGGAACTGGTGCCCCAGCGACAGGATCAGGTCGTCGTTGTACAGGTTGCCCGTGATGACCGCGCAGATGGGCTGCGGCTTGTACGTCGGCGCCGGTGTGCTGTCATTCGTGCGCGGCGCGCCACCGAACTGCGGCACGTCGAACTTGTACGGCAGCACGGCGCAGGGATGCCCCGTCTGCGCGTTGGGCGCGATGTCGGCGTTGGGCGAGGCAATGAAAGCATCGAGGTCTTTCATGAACGTGCCCCAGGCCTGCACCAGCAAGAGCCGCCGCCGCTGGTTGTTCACGAAATCAAAGGCGCGAATCGTGCGCCCGCCCACGAAACGCGGATTCCAGTCGGCCGGCGCCATGGGATTGGGTTGCCCCTGCTCCACGCCGGCCGGCCGCGCCGGTGGCGTGTTGCCAAACGGCGCGTTGTTGTTTGTGCGCTCAGGCAGGGCATTGAGGTCGAGGCCCAGTTCCTTCGCCTTGCGCTGCACGTAGCTGTCGAAGGCTGCGGCGTACTCCACGTTGAGTCCACCGCCGGCCATGCCGGCCACCGTGGGGCGAGCACCAATGTCACGCGGCTTGAGTCCGAGCGCCTTGAGCCGGTCCACCAGTTCCTTCGGCGCATTGGCATCCACGCCCACACGAAGACCGGCCAGCGGCAGCGCGCGGTTGAAGCGGAAGGGCGTCGTCACCGTGGAGGGATCCTTCTCGTCCACGCCGTGCAGCACGGAGAACACCATGGCGCAGTCTTCGAGGGTGCGGCACATGGGGCCCACGCGGTCCTGCGACCACGACAGCACCATGCCGCCATGTCGGCTCACGCGACCGTAGGTGGGACGCAGCGCGCTGATGCCATTGCGAATGGCCGGTGATACAATCGACCCCTGTGTTTCCGTACCGATGGAGAAGGCCACCAGCCCCGCCGCCGTGGCCGAACCGGGACCGGCCGACGAGCCACTCGAGCCGATGTTGGTGTTCCACGGATTGTTGGTGCGGCCGCCGTACCACCAGTCGTTCTGCGCAAAGAGACCAGTCGACAACTTGGCCAGCAGCACCGCGCCCGCTTCACGCAGACGCACCACGATCTCCGCATCGTAGTCGTGTGTCTGATCCTTGAAGTCGGCCGAACCCCAGGAAGTCGGGGCATTCTTCGTCGCGAACAAGTCCTTGAGCCCATACGGCACACCGTGCAGCGGCCCGCGATACTTGCCGGCACGCAACTCCGCGTCCATCGCATCGGCCTCGGCGCGCGCCGACTCCTTCATGAGCGTCACCACGCAATTGAGCGTGGGGTTGTAGCGCTCGAGTCGCTCGATGTAGATGTCAGTAATGCGACGTGACGTGAGCCGGCGCGCGCGAATGAGCGCCGCAATGCGGTGCGCAGGCAGGAAGGCCAGCGTTTCCGGATCGGTGGGTACCGCCCCCACCCACGGCTCAATGACATGGGTGCTGCGCGTGAACGCGGTAGCGCCGCGCTCACGCAGCAGCTTGGCCATCAGCGCACCGGTCCCCGCGGGATACGGCATGAACTGCAACGCCGGCGCCTCGCCGTTGCCAAGGGGAACGGCCGGCTGCGCCTGAGCGCCCTGCGCCGGCGGTTGCATGGTCTGCCACACGCCAGCGGCGGCATCGAGATAGTGCTGCGGCGTCTCGGCTCCCAGCGACCGGGCGCCGAACATGCCGGCCGCCGCAGCAACCAGGGAGCGGAACATGAATTCCCGTCTGGGCAGGCCGTTCACGCTGTCGTCGAGGTCCATGGCCAGCAACTCGGCTTCGGCCTGATCCAGTATCTCGAGGGGGGATTCCACGCAGGAGGCTCCGTCGGCGGGGGAAGGGGGCGGGAGGACGCCAATCAGACTTCCGTAGGCTACGGGTTCCGACTGGCGATGGTGTCAATATCTCTCCACGCCCGCCGCATCGGGAGGCAGGCCGGCCCCTTGGGCGCCGTGCGGTGGACGCGGTAGCTTACCGCATGCCCCGCCCCAGCTCGCAATCGGCGCTCTTCGACGGCACACCGCTCTCGGAAGCAAATGTTTATGACCGCCTGCGCGACCTCGTCGTGCGCGGCGATCTCGCGCCATCAACCCGTTTGACGGAGCCCATGGTGGCGGAGCGTCTGGGCATCAGTCGCACACCGGCGCGCCAGGCCATGCATCGCCTGCAGCTCGAGGGCCTGCTCGTGCCCGATGGTGGCGGCGAGCGCCCACGCGTGGCCGTCGCGCCGCTTGATGCCGATGAAGCCATGGAGGTCTATCGCACCACCGGCATGCTGGAGAGCGCGGTGGCGCGCACCGTGGCCACGCTACCCTCAGGTCAACGTCAGCGTCTGGCGGAGAGCATGGCCGCATTCGACGAGGCCTTTCGCAAGGAAGCCGCCAGGACGCGGCCGGACCCGACCCGCCTCTTCACCAATCATCACGGCTTTCACCAGGTGCTGGTGGTGGCCTGCGCGACGGCCGTCACGCGCATGCTGCTCACCACACTTTTCCCGCGGCGCGCGCGCTACGAGTGGTTTCATGGCCCGCTCGCCCGCACGGCGGGGCAGTCGTTCACGGACACGTATCGTGAACACGACGCGATCGTGCAGGCCGTTGCCGACGGCACGGCCACGCAGGTCGAGCGCGCGGTGCGCCACAACTGGGAGCAGGCAGCGCAGCGTCTGGCCGCCGCCATTCACTTCAACGCCGCGAAACGTCGCTGACCCTCATGTCGACGTATAGCGTCGACAGGTGGCGTTGACGGGTAGCGCGCCCCTGGGGCCAGCCCTGTGCTACTGCCCCTGCGGCGGGCGAATGCGGAACGCGAAGGCCTGCTCCACCAGTTGGGACACCCGACGCCCCGAATACACGGCCGGCCGATACTTCATGCGCGGCAACGCCGCCTTCACCGCACTCACGAACAGCGGATCGGCCTTGTCGATGGTCTTGAACGTGAGGGTGTCCGCATAGCCCGTGCTGTCCACGATGAAGCGCGCGTACACGACGCCCTCGACGCCGGCCTTGAGCAGGTCAGCGGGATACTGCGGACCTTCGGCGGTGGGATCGAGCGCCGCCGTGCTGTCCACCTCGATCTCACTCATCGCCCGCTCGGACTCCACCGCTTCCTGCGGCGGCAGCTCACTCTCGCTCGGCGCGCCACCGGTGGTGTTCACGGACACCGGACGGGTGCCGTCGTCTACTGGCGGCTCGCTTTCACCGCTCTGCGACTGAAACGGGCCGCCCAGCCCCACCCAGTTGAGCCGTTCCTCGGCCGGCGGTGGCGCATACTCCTTGAGCGGCGCGAGAAAACTCACATGCTCATCGCTGGGCACCGGGGTGAGTCGTCGCTCCAGACTGCCACCCACGGCAAAAACAGCCAGCAACAGCAACTCCACACCGAAGCCCAGGCCCGGTTTGGCCAGAGCGTGTTGCCAGCTGATATGGCGATCGGATTCGGTGAGAGAAATTCGTGCGCGGCGCGGCAGCATGCGGACCTCCATCCAGGTGGCCCAAACTAGAGAGGAATCGGCGCTCCCTTCCATCATTCAGCCGCGAACGGCCGGTGCGCAAGGCCCAGTGGTCGATTGCAAGGGACGAGGGGCGCCGGCAGAGGCTTGTCAAATGCCACCAACCCAGTTACGTATACGTTATGAACTCCCGTTTGACCGTCGCTGCGCACGTGCTGGGCATGATCGCCTTCTGTGAACGCGAGGAGGGACGTGGCGTTACCTCCGATGAGCTTGCGGAAAGCGTGGGCACCAACGCCGTCGTTGTGCGGCGCGTGCTCTCGCAGCTCAAGCAGGCGGGACTGGTGGACAGCCGACGCGGAGCAGGCGGCGGATCGGTGCTGGCGCGGCCGGCGTCGGAAATCACGCTGCGCATGGTGCATGAGGCCGTGATGGACGACTGTGCCGAGTTCATCGGCCGTCATGCCAGCGCCGTCGGTCAGGAGTGTCCGGTGGCACCGGTCATTGCCGGCTACCTCGACGATCTCTATCGCGAGGCCGAGGAAGCCCTGCGTGCCACCCTCGCCCGGGTCACCATCGAGCAGATGTCCGTGGACGTGATGCAGCGTCTGCGGTCCCGCCACGGCTCGCAGGTCGCCTGACCCCCACCGTGAACGATCGCCACGCGACCTGACTTAATTTGTAACAACTAGCGGCACATACCAGTCTCAACCGCCATCTCCCATGTCTGCCAACTCGCCATGCACGACGCCGTCGTGGCGGCTCCGCCTCGTGAATACGCTGCTGGCGGTGCCGCTGGCACTGCTCCTGGGCGCCAGCCCCGCGTGGGCGCGCCAGCATGCACACGCTCCCGCCTCGCACACCCGCTTGCCGGTGCGCATGGCCGAACAGGTGTCCCTCAGCATCCCGGGCAGCGGCCGGCTGGCCGGCGTGCAGCACGGGCCCCAGGCGGTGTGGGCCACACTCGAGGCCCTCTGTGCGGACACACACAGCCTGCCCTATCGCTTTGTCCTCGACACACAGACCGAGCTGTGGCTGTCATCCACCACGGCGGGTCCGGTGATGCTGCGCGTACGCTACGACAGCACACGGCAGGTGCAGCGACTCGACGTGTTCCCGCATGATCAGGACGCCTTCGACCGGCAGTTCGCCAGTGACCTCGGGGTGCGACGCACCTCGCTGGCCACGGCGCGCAACCGCCGCACGGTGCTGGCCCTGCACACCGACGGGCGGCACACCGACGGGCGGCATATCCGCGCACTGGGCAGCACTGTCCATGAGGCCTGGGTGGTACTCGCTGCGCGCGAGGATACCGCGTCCACCGCAAACAGGCCTGACGACGCGCTGCGTCTCGTGCACTATCGTTTCGACCACAGCGGTCAGGTGACGGAGGTGCGACAGCTGCGCGCCGCCCCGTACACGCAGATTGCGCTTCTACTGGACAATCCGTAGTATGACGACATGCCTTTCCGTGCTCTGGCCGTCATTGTCGCGCTGCTGATTGGCGCCCCCGGGCTGCCCCTTCCCGAGCAACTCCACACGTCGATCCTCGGGGCACAGTCTCAAGCCACACGCGGCGCGCTGAGCGGCGTCGTACGCTCGGGGCCCGCACGGGTGGGATTGCCCTACGCCGTGGTCAGCATCCCGAGCCTCGGCATCGAACGCTTCAGTGGCGCCGACGGGGTGTATCAGCTGCTCAATGTGCCAGCCGGTGAGCATGAACTGCTCGTCCGGCGCATCGGATTTGTGCCACGGCGTTTCACCGTACGCATTGAAGCGGGCCGAAGCAGCACCCTCGATATCGACCTCGACCAGGTGCCGGTGCGGCTTGCCGGCATGACCGTGACGCCGGTGCAACCCTGCAGGAACCCCGGCGTACCCGACTCGCTGCGCTCCCCGGAAGTCTGGCAACTGGTGGCCACCCTGCGCGAGAACGCGGCCGCCTATCGGGTGCTGGTCACCAACTATCCGTTTGCCTATGTGCAGGCGCGCGCGTTTGGTGGCATCGGCGACACGGTGGCCGTGCTGCAGAGCATCGACTCGCTGGCGGTGCCGGGAACGGCCGAGGTGGCGTATCGGCCCGGGCGCATCGTGACCACCGTGACGGTGAATGGCCGGCGCGAAACCATCATGCGCATCCCCACCATTGTGGAGCTGGCCGACAGGCAATTTCTGGCCAATCACTGCTTCAGCTATGGCGGCACCGAGGTGGTGGGTGATGCCACCTGGTACCGCCTCGACATGCGCGCGGCCGACCGGCTGCGCTCGCCCGATGTGCACGGCGCCGTATATCTCGACAGCGCCACCTCGCAGCTCCGCCGACTCGATCTCGAACTCAGTCGCCCCGACCGACTGCCCACGCAGTTTCGCGGCGTGCGCGCGGTGCGCGCCATCACGACCTTCGTGCAGATCGCTCCCGGTCTGGGAATCATCGACGGCCTTTGCGCCGTGAACTGGCTCAAACCGCCGCGCGGGGGCGCCGCACGTCGGGCCGACGTGGGTCATCCGCTCGAGCTGCAACAGTCGGTGGCCTACCAGTTCAAGGTGCCGCCTCCCGATGTGGCCCTCGTGGGTACACGCCCCACCCCTGACTGGGGACGCGGGCAGGCCGTGGCCCGCGCCGGTCTCAGTTGCGCCGACGATCCCGGTCAGCCGTAGGCCTCACTCGCGCACAAACATGGCAAGTGGGCCGCCGGGCCCACTGAGCGCCAGTTCCCGGTCGCGCCGCGCGAACGTGGTGACCTTGGCCAGCATGGCGTAGTACGCCTGCTCCACCGCATCGCCTTCGCCCACGCAGGCCATGCGGGTGGACGCCACAGCCCCGAACCGCATCGATGTGCCATCCACCGTTACGCCGCCTGTGTAGCGATTGCAGCCCCCAAAGCCCGAGGCCTGAGTTCCGGCCAGCGTAAGCGTGGGCGCGCGCCCACCAGCGCCCTGCACCGAGGCTAGTCCCTCGAGCGACACCAGACGCCATGACCCGGTCGGGTCGGGCGGTGTGCTGCGCTGGCAGCCGGCCATGATCAGCGCCGCCCCGATGGCGAAGGCTCCCCGTCGTACGAAACGCCCAAACAAGGTCATGAGAATCTCCTGAAAAATGGGAATGGTTGCCCCCGGGCCCGGCACGACACAGACTCCTTGCATGACGACTCCTCCGCCTCCCCAGCCCGGCCGCATTGGCTGGGTCGACCTCACGGTGGCGGACGCGCCTGCCGTGCGTGACTTCTACGCCGCCGTGGCCGGCTGGACGCCGCAGGCCCTGTCCATGGGCGACTACGACGACTACGTCATGCTCGCCTCTGATGGTACGCCGCATGCCGGCGTCTGTCACGCCCGCGGCAGCAATGCCGGGCTCCCCGCGCAGTGGCTGGTGTACATCACGGTCACCGACCTGACGCAGCGCCTGCACGAGGTCACCGCCCGCGGTGGGCAGGTGCTGTCCGGTCCGCGCAATGCCGGCCCGTCCGGTCGTTTCGCCGTCATCCAGGATCCGGCCGGCGCCGTCTGCGCGCTGTTCGAGGCCGCCTCCGCTCCTTCAAGCTCAGACGCATGACCCGTTTGCCTGCTCTGCTTCGTCTCGCCCCCGCGCTGCTGCTGCTCGTGGGCTGCGCCCGCGCCGGCGCACCCACCAACCCGGCGCCGCAACCGGCGCAGCAGCCCGAGGTGCGTGAGCCCATTGCCGTCACACCGGCTCCGCCGCCTGCCACCGCCCTGCCCGACACGGCGCGCAGCGACTGGCACCGGCTATCGCTGGAAACCGATGGCGTGCTGGGCGTGGGCTCGGAGCGGGCGCTGCGTGAACTCCTGGCCAATCGTCGCCCGCAACGTGAGGTCATCGTGGCCGTCATCGACGGCGGCGTGGACACGGCCCACACGGCCCTCGCGCCCGTCATGTGGCGAAACGCTCGTGAAATTGCGGGCAACAATCGCGACGATGACGGCAATGGCTACGTCGACGACGTGTTCGGCTGGAACTTCATGGCCCAGCCCGACGGCAAGGCCGTGCATCACGAGACCTTCGAGCTCACGCGCCTCTACGCGAGTTGCCGCAACCAGCCGGCCGGTCAGGGCATTGTGCGTCCGGCCGCGCTGAGCTGCGACTCACTGCAGCGCGCCTACAGCGGCAAGGCCGAGGAAATCACGGGCACGCTGCGGCAGATCGAGAACATTCAGCGCACCCTCACGCAGGTGGAAACGGCACTGCAGCCCGCGGCCAACGGGGGCGGCCTCACGCGCGCCCGCGTTGAAGCGTTCACGCCCACCAACGCCACGCAGGAGCAGGCCAAGCGCATGTGGCTGCAACTCGACGCCGCCGGTCTGGGCGCCGAGTCCCTGGCCGACGCGAAAAAGGCCTACGACGCGCAGGCCCGCTACGGTCTCGACACCGCCTACTACCCGCGTGCCGCAAGCTCGGTGAACGGCTCACGCGATGTGACGGGCCCCGATGCCTCGCACGGCACCCACGTGGCGGGCATCATTGGCGCGGTGCGTGGCGCGAGTGGCGCCACGGTCGAGGGCATCAGTCCCAACGTGCGCATCATGGGCCTGCGCGCCGTGCCCGATGGTGACGAGCGTGATGCCGACGTGGCGCGTGCCATTCGATATGCCGTCGATCACGGCGCGCACATCATCAACATGAGCTTCGGCAAGGCGTACTCGCCGGGCAAGGCCGTGGTGGACAGCGCCGTGCGCTACGCCGCCGACAAGGGCGTGCTGCTGGTGCACGCCGCCGGCAACGACGGGGAGAACAACGATGTCGTGCCCAGCTATCCCACCAGCGTGCTGGGCAACGGCAGCCGCGTGGGCAACTGGCTGGAAGTGGGCGCGAGTTCGTGGAAGGGCGAAGACAAGCTGGTCACCGGCTTCTCGAATTACGGCCGCAACATGGTCGACCTCTTCGCCCCGGGCGAGGACATTCTGAGCACGGCACCGGGTGGTGGCTACAAGCGTGAGAGTGGCACCAGCATGGCGGCGCCGGTGGTGTCGGGTGTGGCGGCCCTGCTGCTGTCATATTTTCCCACGCTCACGCCGGCCGACGCGCGCGAGATCATCGTGCAGTCGGTGCGCACCTTCCCTACCCTCAAGGTCATGCTGCCCAACGGGCCGTCGCAGGCCGTGCCGTTCTCGGCGCTGTCCCGCACCGGGGGCCTGGTGGACGCGTACAACGCCGTGAAGCTGGCGTTGCAGCGTGAGGCCATCCGGCCGTAACGTCCGCACAGTCGTTTTCGCGAGTCGTTCTCTCGAATCGTTCTCAGCGTCACCGCGTTTGTCGAACCCCATACAACCCGACCAGAAATCATGAACCGTTTTGCTCTTGCCTCGGCCGCGTTGCTACTGGCCGTTACCACGCCCCTCGCCGTGCCGTCGCTCCACGCCCAGGCCGCCGGCGCGCGCCGCGCCGCGCCCAGCACCCGCGCCTCGGCCACCGTTGAACTCACCTTTGCCGACACCGCCGCACAGCGTGCCGCCGGCAAACCTGCACGCATTCACCTGGACTATGGCCAGCCGCATCTGCGTGGCCGCACCCTGCATCAGGGCGACCTCGTGCCGTTTGACCAGGTGTGGCGACTCGGGGCCAACGCCGCCACGCTGCTCACCACCGATGTGGACCTGACCATGGGCGGCCAGGCCGTGCCCGCGGGCCGCTATGTCGTGCAGGCCCTGCCCACGCGCAGCGGCTGGACGCTCATTCTGCAGAAGGAGACCACCGGCTCGGCGCAGGTCATGCCGATGCGCTACGAGCAGAGCAAGGACGCGGCGCGCATTCCGCTCAAGGCCTCCACACTGAGCACGCCGGTGGAAAGCTTGACCATGGCCCTCGTGCCCTCCACCACGCCGGGTGCGCAGACCGGTGTGCTGACCGTGCAGTGGGGCACAGTGCAGCTGCAGACGGATTGGGTGGTGCGTTGATCGCCCCGCACGTGGGGTGAACTGACTACCACGGATTGCACGGACAACAAAGGAAACCACAGGATGACATCATGATGCATGATCATCCTGTGGTTTCTTTGTTCTGCGAATTCCGCGCTGTCCTGTCGGCGATCGCTTCAGTAGGGTGTGAAGCGCGACGGATTCGGCTGCATCCATCGCGCGAGGCTTGGCGGCAAACGGCGCAGCTGCTCGGGCCGAAGTATCTGCCGTATACTCGTCTGCTGTGCGTCAATCAAAACGGATAGCGCGGCGGCTGGTTCTTCGAACCGACGCATGACCTCCACCGGATTGTAGCGTGCGGGCAGGTTGCGAATGCGCTGAGCGAGCGGCATGAGGATGCGTTCGGATTCGATCTCGTACGAACGCGCCAGTTCGCGCAGCGCGGAATCCTGTGCCGCGCTGAAGTCGGGAATACTGCGCCGACCGGACACCAGCGAAGACGCCGGGTCCGGGAAGTTGGACTGCAGGCTTTGCACAATACGCAGGAGAGGCAAGGCCTCACCCGCCCGACCGGCGTCGGCTGATCGGATCCGTTCAATGAACTGTCGCCGCCGATCTGGGCCGAGATCAAACCGTGCTTCAACAACCAGCGCGAGCGGATTGACCGGGAAGGCCAGATCGCGGCGTGGACGTCCGAAGGCCGAATTGACGGTGTAGAGATATCGACGTTCGACCGGATCAAATCCTTCCACCACCAGCAGGTGGCGATCGACGACGGCCGGCTGTCCCCATCCTCGCATCCCGCCATGGAGGAGCTGGTCCAGGCCTGCCAGCACATTGGTTACGCGCAGCGTCAGCTCTCCCCGCTGAATCGGCGATGTGCGGGGTGGAGTAAGGGTGGCCGCAACATTGGCTGTCACCAGACCGGGCGCTCGGCAGCGCTGCAGCGGCACGTACCCCGATGTGCCTGGCAAGGCGCAGCGTCGTAGTCGCTCCGGTGCCTGTTCGCTCCAGGCCCGGACGGCGGCCCCAAGTGCCGTGGAGGCTTCAGGTATGAACGCCCGATCGTTTGTCAGCCCATCGCCGTTCACATCACCGAAGATACGCGGCGTGTAGCGGAGCCCACTTTCCGCCCGAGCGTCCACCTCGATGTAGGTGTTGCCAAAGAACAGGCGGTGAAACCGTGCAGCAAGCACGTGCTGCCCATCAAATGCAGCGCGTTGCCAGTTGCGCTGGTCCGGATGCGCCGCCACCAGTCCGTCCGTCCACCCACTCACCTGCTCGCGACGTGTCAGCCAACTGTAGTCCAGTGACCATGTGGGAAAGAGATTGCTTGGAGCAGCAAGGCGGAGGTACCACTGTGCCGCCTGCGCTCGCAGCGTTGAACGTGTCACCCAAACTTGATCTCGGCTCAGGTCACGGCGCGTCACGTCCCGTGTGCTGATGCCTCCCCCTGTCGTGATGGCGTTCGATGGCGCGAACACCGGGCGTTGCGCTTCTTCCGATAGCGCGAACTGTGCAAGATCACGGAGATTGCGATCTCGAGTCTCCGGGCGCTGCCATTCCACGCTACCCAGCGATCCGACTGTCACGCGAGCTCGTGCGGTGGCGTAGCGCATCCAGGACACAGACCACGCAGCCCGCATGGGGGGCGCCACACCATCCCCGAGCAACGTCACCGAGCGCTGTTGCGAAGCTGGCTGCATCCCCACGGTGCCTCGACAGTTGTCCGGCCACGAGTCAGGGTCCTGCTGGAATCGACCCCAGTCGGGTACGGGCACCTCATTCCCCGCACATTGCAGCTCTCTGGCCATGCGAGCACCGGACGACGCGGATACGCCGTCAGCTTGACTCAAATCGAACGTGCCGCGCACGAGTCGCATCGTGCCACTCAAGCGCCCGGCGGGCCCCGACGACTGCGGCACTGGGGTGCGGCCATAGCTGTGAGACACGCTCAGGCTCGGGCTCACAAACCAGCTGCGCGGCGGCGTCCCGCTTTCCCCGGCAATTCGGAGTGCGGTAGAGTCGAGAGGGCCCGCATAGCGGAGGCGATCCGCATCAATGCGGGCACCCACTGTGATGAGAGTGCGGGGCGAGATTCGCCACGCATCCATGATAGCCAGCGACGCGGCCTCCACCATCGAGCGGCGCCCCGACTCAGCAAAGGTCCGGGTGTAGCGCTGGGGGGCTCCAGCACGCAACGCATCGAGCGATGCAAACTCGAAGAGTGCCCGCCCCCGATTGGACGGATCGACGCGCAGCGACGCACGACGCCCCCCCACAGCCATGCTAAGCAGATGACGACCGTCGAGAGAGAACCAGGTGGTCTGATCGAGCAAATCCACGGTGTGGGTGCCACGGCTTGTTGCGTCGCGATATGCTGAACCAAGTGTCGTTTGCACCAGCCCACCGTCGTCCGTACCACCAAAGCGGACCCAGGCCGACGGTAACGGATCCGGTTGCCGATCCTGATCGCTCAGCCAAGTGCTGTTGACGCTGGTGCTGCGATGAATCGTGTTTCGCCAGTATCGAGACCAGGTCGTGGAGCCCGACACCGATGACATGACACTGCCACGCATGGCGCTGGGGGCCGTGAGCAGTGCGGCTCCAAGTCCATCTCGCCTTCTGGATCCTGCCAGCAGGCTCGCGCTGAAGGAGTTCCGCGCACCGGACAGATTGAGACGCATGCTGCTGCTCCCTCCAAGCAGTACGCGTTGGGGGCCATCCCGACCCGCTGAGCCGACGGGGAGGCCCACATCGGCCGCCGTGCGCAGCGCCTCATCCACCTGCGCTCTGTTCAAGCCGAACGGCTCGAGCTGCACATCCCGTGCGTTGGTAAGTGAGGGGAGCGAGCGCAATTCATGATCCACCTGCGCGGCGACATCGAAACCTCCACGCAATCCGCCGCGACGGAGCGGCATGCTCAGATTGCCAAAGACCTGCTGCAGACGTCGACCCTGATTCACCGGTTCGCGCGAGGCTGGCCTCGGCTGCAACGCCGGGTCATCGAGGAGCATCCCGATAGATCCACCCCACCGCTGGGACGCATTGAGTACGAGATCGACAAGGGCGCCACTATAGCCGCCGCGCGTCACGTCAGCAGAGAGTGGAGACGCGCTCATATTCACGAATGCACTGCGCGGAATCATGCCGGCCGCATTGCCCACGCCATTGAGCTGAAGCGTATGCTGTCCCTGCATGTCGCCAAGCAGCACCAGCTGATATCCCGAACCGTCCGGCGACGCCATGCGTTGGAAACCAGGGGTTTGAGCAAGCAGCGAAAGCGGATCGGACGGCCCAACGGCTCCAAGGCCCGTGGTCGGCGTGACCATGCCAGTGTTCTGATCATTGGCGCGCAGGTCGGATTGCTCTTCGCGAGAGGCACGACGACGCCGATTCTGTGCGACTCGCACGGTATCGAGCACTGGAGAGGGCATCAAGACAAAGCGAAGAAAAGCGGCTGAGTCATGCGAGACGCTCTGCCGCAACGTCTGGAGCCCCTCTGCTGTCACGACAAAGAGGTAACGAGCGGCCGCAGACTGGAGCGTAAGTGTGTACCGGCCGTTTGAATCGGTCGTGTCGGCAGCCGTGGCTCGCCCACCCTCTTGCGTGACCCTGACCACTGCGGCGGCAACAGGCTGGGCACTTTGAGAGACCACGACGCCGGTTATCACCACGTTCCCTTGAGCATGCGCTTCACGCGTTACCAATTGCAGGACGCACGCGAGCAGGCCGCACACCAGCGGCAGGAAGTGCCCACGCTCAATCAACAGCTTCTCCCGCATCTTCATCCAACAGAATGATGGCGAAGGTTTCGATTCAAGCGGTTGGAGATTCGGCCAACCGGTGTATGCCTTCAACTGCGATCCCAACCAGGGTCCTTCCGAAGTGCCCACCAAACCGTACGGTTACGCCTGAGGACTGTCAACAGCAAACAGCGGAAGCCTTCTTCTCTACATTCATCCTGTGGTTTCTTGGTTTGTCCGCGGCATCCGTGGTAATCAGTTCGACGGTGAGGATTCATGACGCCTGACCACCAGACCGACAGAGTGACCGGGCTGCGAACGCTGCCAAAGGGTGTGTGGGTGCTGGGCTTTGTCAGCCTGCTCACCGACATCTCCTCGGAGATGGTGCACAGCCTCCTGCCCCTGTTTCTCGTGGGTGTGCTGGGCAGCAGCGCCACGCTGGTGGGCGTGCTGGAGGGGCTGGCCGAAGGAACGGCGCTTGTGGTGCGTGTGTTCTCGGGCACGCTCAGCGATCGCTGGGGCCGACGCAAAGCACCCGCGGTGCTGGGCTACGGCCTGGGTGCACTGTCCAAGCCCCTGTTTGCGCTGGCCACGTCCGCATCGCTCGTGTTTGGTGCGCGCATCATGGACCGCATCGGCAAAGGGATTCGTGGCGCGCCCCGCGACGCGCTGGTGGCCGACCTCACACCGCCGTCGCAGCGCGGTGCAGCCTTCGGGCTCCGGCAGTCACTCGATACTGTGGGCGCCTTGCTGGGGCCGGCTCTCGCTGTGCTGCTGATGTGGCTCTGGCACGACGACATCCGTCTCGTGTTTCGTGTGGCCGCCGTTCCCGCTGTGTTGGCGGTACTGCTGCTGGTGCTTGGTGTAAAGGAATCACGGGTACCCGCGGCAACGCAGGCTGCACCAACGGCGCGTCGCTGGCGTGCCCTGCCCGACTTGCCGCCCGCCTACTGGTGGGTGGTGGGAATTGGCGCCCTGTTCATGCTGGCGCGATTCAGTGAAGCGTTTCTCGTGCTGCGCGCCGAGCAGAGTGGCCTGCCGATTCGCTATGTGCCACTCGCCATGGTGGTCATGAACATCGTATTCGCCGCCTCGGCCTATCCCTTTGGCGCCCTGTCAGATCGCTGGAGTCACCGGCGCCTGCTGGCCCTTGGTCTCGTGATGCTGCTGCTCGCCGACCTGGCGCTGGCCACGGCGGCCCGCGGTGTGCCCGTGGTGTTTCTGGGCCTCGCGCTCTGGGGCCTGCATCTGGGCATCACCCAAGGCCTGCTGTCGGTGATGATCGCACGCAGCGCGCCGGCGCATTTGCGGGGTACGGCCTTTGGGGTATTTGGTCTCGTGAGCGGTGTGGCCGTGCTGCTCGCCAGCATGGTGGCTGGCGTGTTGTGGGACCGTTTCGGTGCAGCCACCACATTTCTGGCCGGCGCCGCCGTGGCGGTGCTCACGCTGGTGGTGCTGTGGGGTGCGCCGGCCAATGTTCTCGCGCCCGTTGGCGCTTCGGCCGGCAACCGCAACTGATCACCACGGATTTCGCGGCTGATACGTTTGTCCGGTTCTTGCAGCGACCTGCACGCGGCGCGCCGATTTGACCGCGTACAGAGGATCGGCAAGACGCAGCGAGGAATCCAGATCCGCAGACTCTGACGCGTCAATGCTAGCATACCCAAGACTCAACCCCACGTCGATGGGCAGCCTTGCGCGCCGCACGGCGTCAGGCAGCGCCTCCTGCAGTTTGCGCACGTTGTCTGGCGCGCTGACACCATCGGTGTCCTCGGTGTCTGGCAAATCCTCGATGGACACCCAAATCCAGCTACTAGTTGACACCTGCAACTGGACACCACAGGAGACCTTTCATCTCCGCTTGCAGATTGAAGGGTAGTCGGTGGCGCCGCTCTTCTAGCCTTATGGCAAGTCACCCCAGGGGCTCGTACGTCGCGCGCGCGACTCCTCTGGCCCCCGACAACGAGCGGGGCAGCAAATTGCCGGCCACTGCTGGCTATACTGCTACGAACTTTAGTGTGGCGGTGATACCCCACCCACCTTCGCGGCAGACGGCACCGCGTGCGCACTCCCCGGGGGGATGAAATTTCGCGAGCATGCAGCGGTCCGCGGTGCGCCACGCTCAAGCCACCGGTAGCTCTCTCCTCGCGAGGATCACCAGCCCCTACGCCAAGCCCCCTTGGCAAGCGGCGCATGTCGGTCTGAACATTGAACTGGCGGTTGGGCTCACCAGCATTGCGAGGTGGGCCAACCTAAATTCCTGGCTCGGGAGGGCGGGATTTGAGCCGGCGCCCCCCTGAACCTCATTTGCGGAGATCCAAGCGCAAATCTTTGCCACACAAGAGGTTCGGGGTGAAGGACTTGGCGACGTTCAGACGAATCATTGGGTCGCGTGCGCACCTCAGACTTCAGACGACGGGAAACGACGCCCAATCGTCAAAAAGTCCGCCCCCACCCGGCATAGGCCTCCCGGCCCCTTTGCGCCACCGCGTGGAGAGTGTTCGAGACAGCACTCAGCTCCGCGGTGGGTCCTCCGTTAAATGGAGGTCGCCCTGCCAAGAAAAGGAGATTGGGGGGCCAGTTGTAAGATGCATGGAGTTTGTGCGGCAAAACAGACACTTCTCCTCAAGTGCGACCAGTGCTGCTGCGTCATTGGCGCTGATCACTTGCGTTGCCTTAGTCGAGAGGTCCCGCTTGCGGTCGCCGCTCGAAGTGGGCGCACGCGAGCACCTTCGCAGGACAGTAACTACAATGGCTTTACCGCTTTGCATCGGACACGACCAGGTGCCAATCTTGCGAGATTCAACACCAGAGATCGCCCGAAGTTCTTCAGTTCGGCGCCGACGTCCAAATTGTGAGGATCACCCTTGATGTGCAGATTGTCCGTCGAGAAGCGAGCCTTCGGCCGAATTATGAACCTTGACAACATAACCGTCAGTCGTACCGCATAGCCTAGCTATCTGCAGGGCACTGCGGCCTATCCAATCGAAGCCGCATGGTTACAGTCACGACATACTGCCACTCGAGCCCCCGTCGCCACCCCTTCGGTTCGGCCGTTGCCTGCGACCCAGGAAAGCGGATCGTGGCGAAGCAACCGCTCCACTGACGCCGCTAGGTCTTCACGAGAGGTCCCGTACATACCTCCGCGTGCACCCTCGTATTGGCACGTCCATGCGCTCAGAGCCTGTCCGACGCGGATCGCCTCATCGACAAGGTCGAGAGACAGTTGCTCGAGCGCCGCAGCTCCGCCTTGACCTGCGAGGTGAAGGATGCCGACCGAACACCAATCACCTGCGCCCGCGGTGTCACGAATCTGCGGAACGCGTAGCGCGGATGTCGCGCGCCATCCGCGTTCACCTCGAAGTCGATACCGCAGCCCTGCAGCACCCATCGTCTCCACCTCAAGCACAGGGTCGAAGTCGTTCCCGGCGTACCGCTTCGCCTGGGCAACTAAGCTGCGATGGTCCGCTGAGTACTTAACGACATGCGCGGACGCAAAGAGCCGCGCTAGCTGTGCCGGAGTTGACCGGCCGCTCGGTTCGACGTAAACCACGGCACCGGAATCCGCAGCCCACTCTGCTAATGTCAATGCGCCTGCCGACGCACGGTCGATGAAGCAGGCGTCAGGTCGCGGCAAGGCGCTCACTACCTCCTTTACAACCGCCGCAGGCACCGGCGCGTAGGTAGGTAACCACCGTCCGCACTCCTCGCAGCTAAGCGAGAACTTGTGCGACACTTCGCCTCCAGCGTCTCGCGTGATGCGCTGAATTATGACCGGACTACCTGAGGTCGGCGCGAGGGAGGTGAACTCAAGGTTCACGCGCCAACGAGCAAGGTCCTCCCGGATCCGATCTCCTGCACCGTCTGACGCGAGCCGGCCCACTGGAAAAGCATCCCACCCAAGGAAGGCAAGGCCCGCGAGCACGTTGCCGCAAGTCCCGCCAGCCGCCACCACGGGCGCGCCGCCGGAAGTCGGCCCATAGACCACGTCGAGCGAGATAAGCCCGGTTCCGACCACTACCGGCGCGGGGTCCGTTGTTGTGAGGAGCTCTGCGGCCGGGGAGGTATGTGAAAAGAGAAACGAGGAGCGGTCGGTTTCGGACATTGTAGAAAACTAATCGCCGGCGCCGTCTGCGAGAGAGTATGGGTCTCCGCTCAGCCAGACGTGCACCAACTGCCCGCGACTCTCCGAGAACGCATCAAGTATCGGTAGGTCCACTTGGTATCCGATGGCCTCCACATAAAGGACCGGGAAGCGGCGCGCGAGAGCAGCCATCAGCGCGCCCAGAGCGACCACCTTGCTTCCGACGGGCGATAATACGCATAGGGAGCCGCCGTGGTTCGCAAAGACGGGCTCGCGTTCTTCGTCCAGCGCAAGCACAGTCCGAAACACATCAAGTGAACTGTTCTCCGAAGCATAGATGATGCTGCGCTGGTCGACCTCCCACGCCGACTCGAACTCCTCTAGATACTCAGCTATCAACTCGTCACCTCGCCGAGGATCGCCCGCCGGGAATGGTAGGATCGGGCAGATGTCGTGCGGCTGCACTTCGCGGAAGATCCGGTCGAGTAGCTCGCGCTGGCCCATTGCGAGCTGAGGCAGCCAGAGCCGCGACGCTGTGTCAAGTTCGTCTAGGCGCCATCCGTGTTGGAAGCCGTGCACCGGGAGAGCGGCCTCCGCAGGCTGAGGTCGAATAGCGTTGTCTAGCTCGGAGTCAGCGATCACAACCGCGTGAAAGTTCGTGCATGCGGCCGCAGAGCGCTTGAGCAAGGTTGCGGCTATCGGGAAGCTCACCCCAATAGAAAGGGCGCTCAAGTCCAGCACCACGTCATCAAAGCCTTCCAGCGGTAGCTGCGCGGCGTACTGTGCAGCGGTTCGCCCACCGGTCACTGCGCCCCCGACGCCGAAGATCGGCACGTGCTCTAGGTTCACTGAGGACGTGCCGTGTTCCCTGACACGAACCTGCAACTCAGCCAAGTTGTGCGCTGCCCGCTGGGCCAACATCGGGTCAGGGTCCGGTCGTTCTTCCTGAAGCAGCACAAGCGTGAGACGGTCGCCCAAAAGAGTCGCGAGACGTCCCGGCATCCGCCCAGCACGGGGGTCAAATCCGGCGCCAGCAATCAGGAGCACGCGCCGGCCACCCTCCCCCCATCTCGCGACTACGAAGGCCTCGGCCTCGTTGCCTACATGATCGAGCGCGGGTGCCCAGTCGGGCGGGCCGTGGCCAGGGCCCCGCTTGAATCCAACACCGCCGATTCTGCCATTCCCTATCGCGCTCACGAGTCCTCCAGCTCGTCGGTTTCGTCGTCATCTTCGATGACGTCGTCCTGCACGAAGATATCGTCTAAGTTGGCGTTCGCCTCCTTAGTTTCCCCTGAGTCACCCTCCAACGCCCCCGCGACCACCAAGCTCTCGGACAGCATGCGGTCAAGTTCCTCGACACTGCTCCGCACGAAGCCTCCTCGCTTGAGCGTCAGGCCCTTCGAGAGGCAGACTAAGCCTCCGAGCTCTAGCAAGCACCAATACTCGTCCTGACACAAATAATTGGGAACGAGCGTGATCGCGTTGTACGCGATGCCGAACTGCAGCACGCGAGCGAGCGGTTCCTTGCGCGTGAGCGGTTCGAAATCCCGCATTAGGATGCCGAATGCGTTTGCCCCAGCCCCCAACCGCGCGTTTCGCACGTGCGACGCAGCCCTGCACCGCACTGCCATTGCGTCAGTCAGCCGACGCACGCGGTCACTATGCGGGAAGCTCCACTGCGTGACCAGATCGCGCGCGCGCTTCTGCAGGACCTCGTGCTGGTCGGCGGCGCTGACCATCGCACCACGGCCGCGAGTGAGTTGGGTCGCCGACTGATCCACAAGCTGAGCCGCGAGGTGGAGGAACTGCTCCGCGTTCTCCGAACTCGCGTCGCAAAGCGTGTCAGCGCCGAAGTAGTACGGTCGCCCGTACTCGTACATCAAATGGAGCCGCGCGCCGTGGATGACATCGGGCTTTACCTTAAGCGGTTTCGACGGCTCAAGGTCTACCTCTGGGCCAAACAGGCTTGCTTGTGGCACGCGCTTCTGGTACCGGTGCATCAGGATTCGAAGAGTGGCAAGCCGCACCTCCGCAGGCATCGTACCATCGCGCGTCTTCCGCGCGTAGGCATCAATCTGCGTCTCCAGAGCGATCCGGCGGGTCGGAGCTATGTGGCACTTCTTCTGCGCCGCGTCGACGTTGCGCTGCAGTTCTCGCAAATGCGACTTTCCGAACGGCGGCTCCGCAGTAGCAAGCAGGCGATCAAGCTGCGTCAGCTCCCTCGAACGGAATACGGGCATCTGCCGCAAGTAGCGCTCCGCCATCTCTTTGGCCATGGTGCGGAATCCCGTGCGGTTTCGCGTTCTGTCCTGCAGGCTCGACTGGAGCCAAATGGTGATCAAGTCCCGGCGACGGCCGGGCCCTGGGAGCTCATTGCGGCCCGGCGCATCGTCGGAGCGCATCGCAAGTACCTCGGGCGGAGTCAGAATGTCGAGGCGCATGAGCATCCAGCGCGCAACACGCAACTCACGACGCATCATCCACCGCTGCAGTCCGAGGAACTGGGCTGGGTGCAGCGCGTGGACGTCGTCCAGAATCACAAGTGGTTTGAGCGAGATGCGGCCGCCCTCGACATCGTCGAATGGGATGGAAATCTCTTCAATTACATCCAGCGGTCTGTACGCCGCGGTGGCGGCAGCGGGTAGCTCTGCGACCGGAGGCGCGACAAGGGCGCTCACAACCTCGTAGAGCGCGCGCTCCACCTCACGAGCTCGATCACGTAGACGTGCAAGCGACTCGCCGCCGATCACATCGAGCGCCGCTTCTGCGTCCTCGCGCGGGCGGATTACAGTATGTGTGAGCGGGACGCCAGCCAGATCGAGTTCCCTCGCCCACGCCAGCACGGCGCGGGCCTGAACCATCGAGGTAAGCAGGTTCGTCTTCAACTCCTCCGGATACGGAAACTCCCAAAGGTCGCGATAGTAGTTCGCCTCCATCGGGAGCCGGCAAGCGAGGACGCGTGGCACTCCGTCGACGACCGCATTGCAGTCTGCGAGCGCCGATAACATCTGTTTGTAGCCGGTATGAGTGCGGTTCCGTAGCAGCGTCGCGATGCTCCGATACTGGAAGACACGGGCGAGCGTCGTCTTGCCGCTGCCGGGCGCGCCGCGCACCACGACGAGCGGCTCGTACAACTCCCCGGTTTCCCCGTACTGCTTGAGGAACGTGGTCACGGGTTGCGGAGTTACGATGGCGAGGAACGCTTCGTCGTCGCGCACGCGCTCCGTGGCGCGCTTCAGAAATGGATTCTCCACGTCAGTCCCTCGCTTGCGTGCATGGGGCGCCTTGGACAGACTGCCCCGGGCCGTTGACGTCGCAGCGCCGCCGAGCGGTCGCCATACATCGGCGCTCTGTCATAGGTGCCGCTGCCGACGGCGGAATAGCGGGCGCATCTTTTGCGCGCCGTTCTCCCCGTCCGACTCCGCCCAAAGGAGTGCGACGGAGTTGTTCGGGGTGTTGTGTTCAAGTACTACAGGCAGCCCGCACTGCGCGAATCCGAGCTTCACGTCTGAGCCGCCGACACGCGTGTGCTCCGTCTCGATTGAGGGGTCGTAGTAGCGGTCGATCAGCGCAAGAAAATGCGCATCTCGATCAGGAGCTAGCTTGAGCGACTCAGGGAGCACTACTGTAAAACTCGCCTCGACGCTCGCGCCGAACCATGGCGTCGCACGGTCGTTCGCGCGCTTGTTCAGTGTGCGCTCAATCGCCATCCGCCCCTCGAATCCAGCCACGTAGTGGTGCACCAGCAGGCGCCATCCCGGCGCAAGTGCGCATGCGCCGAAGTTTGTGACGTTCTCGTGGAATCGGACGAGCTTACCCTTCCAGCGGCTCTTCTTTTCGTCCCAGCGCAATAGTGAGTTACCACTGCCGACGAAGTCGTCGAGCAGGATCACCTGCTGGAATCGAGCCTCGTCGTCACTCGTGTCTTTCCGCAGGTCGTCGAGAAGGTCCTTCCACTTCGTATCGTCGAACTGCGGCATTGCCACGATCTGCTCGTTAGAAAGCACGCCCACGTTCGACCGTCGGAACACATCGATACGTGCGCCGTCGCTAAGCCCTACAAAGAGCGTCCGTCGGCGGAGCGCGTCGAGCGCGGCGCGAGCGTCGGGGTCCACCCACACTTCATGCGTGCGCAGACCACGCTCATTGGCTATCGTACGGACTAGCCCCCGCCGGAGGTGATCCGGATACGTGAGGCGAACTAGATGCTGCACCTCACTTGGACCGAGGTATACCAAGCGCTTTCGGACAAATTGATACGCTGCGGCGCGCTCATTGGGCTCAAACTGTTCCAGCCAGACGATCAGGCTTTCGATGAACCGCTTGCCGGCCGCGAAATCCTGATAACCATCATACTTCAGCTTCGACATCACTCGGAGCCATCGGTACTGAGCGCTGGCCTCTTGATGGGTCCAACCCATCAAGTTGGCGAGGATCTTGAGCCCTAGTTCCTGGTTCACGGGGCCCCTCTCCGCCGGCCGCGCGCGGGCAGCCGGACCTTTCCGGTTGGCTCCCCGTGGCGCTGCTCGGGTGTGTCCGGTGCGTTAAAGGACGCAACCGGGTCCGCCGCTGCTGGCGCGTCGAACGCGACGCGAAACGTCGCGTGGGTAGCCTCCGCAGTCGTGGGCGCGCTGAAGACGAAGTGCGAACACAGAGCGAGGGTCGCCGCGACTCCGCGGGACCCCGGCGGCGCCCAGGGCCATGCATGGCCCGGATCCGCCGACGCCTCGTCGACTGTGACGGCCAAGCTCGACGCCAACATCTCAGCGTCATTCCCGGGCCACTGTCCGCGGTCGCCGACCGATAGAATAGCGAACGGTTCGGGAATGCGAAATCGGAGCCGCATCTCGCGCACCAGTCGAAGTTTCGACACGTCTGGCGCCAGAACATCAATAGAGTGGCTGGAGCGGACCACCCGTATCGCATGGCCTGCTTCGCCGACAAGCGCGCTCGAAACGAGGCGCCACACGTCGTCGGCGAGCCGTTGATCCCGAGGCTCCACCGTTATCTGAGGCCGGCGAGGCGTGATATCCGCCATGGCGTTCAGAAGCGGATGCTCCAACAGCACCGAGAGCGCGGACTGTAGCGCTTCACCCACATCGGCCGTACCGTTTGGCGCGTCATGAGCGCCCAGCGGCGCCAGCTCGCCACCGTTGTAGTATCCCATTAGGACCCTCTCCCATAACTCCGGTGCTAGCCGATCGCGCAACTCATTACCCGCCGACCGCCCACGGCCGGTAGCAATACCAACGGGCACATGCGCTCGGAGGAGGCCTTCTATCGCACGAACTACCTCGGGCCGTGGGCCGTGGAAGCGGTCGGACCGGTCGACCACCGTGCCATCGTAGTCGAACACGACGGCGCCAAACGTTGCCTGCACAAGTGCTGCGCGCGCCGCGCTGTAGCCCTCTCGCCACGCAGTTAGCGTCCCAGTTTTCGATAGGATATGGGCCGAGCGCCCGGTCTTTCTAAAAAGCGCGAGGCGCTCTGCCTCGGGTAGGAGCTCCATTTGCCGCGGAGAAGCGTGCCGAATGATCGGAAGAGAGTACAACTTCCCTCCGAAGTCGGGCACGCCTGGCCTGCCTGGATCGATACCGACAACGTCTCCGATTGTGCCCACTAGGTGCATGACTCGCGCGAGTGCCTCGATGCCGCCGGCGACGCCTTCATGCCTAGTGCACATTCGCGCAACCGGTTGATCAGTAGGTAGCTGCGCGATAGTTCG
>ERZ1066121.880-NODE-880-length-25065-cov-16.823790_pt1 | contig 25065 bp, 28 predicted proteins | sample MGYA00382768_ERZ1066121 | MGnify/ENA primary metagenome ERZ1066121 (study PRJEB33369, sample SAMEA5778351) | biofilm metagenome | biome: Industrial cooling water; feature: Water cooling tower basin; material: Biofilm | place: United Arab Emirates | collected...
TTCGCAGATGCGCGACATGTCAGTCTCTCGTTCGTTCGCAATGGAGGGCCGCCAACGCCTGTCGATGGCCCGCAAATGGTCGGGAGTATCCCGGAAAGCGGCGCGCATAGCCATGGCCGCCCGAATCGTCAAGCAAGTTGCGCGGAGGAGACGCGCTCGCTAGCCCCGGCTGATGACCCGCTGGCCTCTCCCGCACCCGATGCAGCGCGCGCTGGAGCTGGCGCGCGAGGCGGCGGCGGCGGGCGAAGTGCCGGTCGGCGCGGTGGTGGTCAGGCAAGGCACGGTGATTGGCGAGGGCCGCAATGCTTCGCGCGCGACGCACGATCCGACCGCCCATGCCGAGATCGCGGCCATCCGCGCCGCCGCGCGCGCGCTCGGCAACGAGCGGCTGGAGGGGTGCGAGCTGTGGGTCACGCTGGAGCCCTGCGCCATGTGCGCCGGCGCGATCGCCCATGCCCGGATTGCCGCGCTCTACTACGCCGCCAGCGACCCCAAGGGCGGCGCAGTCGAGCACGGCGCACGACTGTTCGACCAGCCGCAAACCTTGCACCGGCCCGAGGTCTATTCCGGCATGGGTGAAAGCGAGGCGGCCGAGCTGCTGCGCGGGTTCTTCAGGGAGCGGCGGTAAACGGCGGCGGGCCAACCGCCGGTTCCCAAACTCGGCGCTACCCCGACCCCGCAGCCGCCACTTGCAGCACGGAAAGCTACTATTGGTAGAGCGAATGCGTGGGAATCTGCGCTTTAGCCTTGACTGGTCATTTTCCGCACTGTAAATGCCTGAATGATGGCACGGAGCTTCGGATAATGACTGATACAATCTTCATCCCCTTCCCTAAGGAGCTTTATGACGATCTCGTCCGGTTCAGCGATGGGAAGTTCGATGTTGTCTGGTGGGCGGAGCATCGGGTTCGGGATTGGATCGACCTCAATCTCAATTTCGATATGCAGGAATTCTTCTACGAAGCATTTGGCGAACGCATTGAGGAAATGGCGGCAAAGTACGGTTCGGCCATTTTAGATCGATGGAACGAAGACAACGCAGCAATGCCAAAGAGGCGTCCGCTTGTCTGGAAGACGGTGACGGTTCCAGAGGGCAGTGAAGTCCGCATGTCTTACGGTGGGAAGCATCACTACGCACGGGTGCAAAACGAGGCCATTTTTGACGGCGACAGCTATTATTCGCCCAATGAGTGGACCCTCAAGATTACGGGCACAGCCCGCAACGCTTGGCGTGACCTTTGGTTTAAGAAGCCTGGTGCTGGCTCCAGATGGGAGTCCGCCTTGGTGCTGCGTCAGAAGGCCAAGTCTGATCGTAGCGCTGAAGGAGAAGGATAATGAACAAGCATATACAGGAATGTCGTCGGGTCTGTCAGGCGGCTGGTTTGTCCGTTCTGGAAATCAAGCATGGCAAGAAGCATCTCAAGATCGTTTGCAGTCAGGGGACGATCACATGCGGATGCACACCTTCCGATTGGCGTTGGTTTCGAAATCTCCGCTCGATCGCAAGGCGCATGGCAGAAAACGATATCAACTGAAATCACAGAACAAAATCTTGATATCATTCCGTTGGATATCACTTCAATCAAATCACCTTCACAACCCGCGCCAGATCTTCACCCCTGCATTGTCACGAGCCCCCGACTGCCGCGCGTTGCACCGGACCGGCATGAAGTCCTTGCCGTAGCACAGGCGCAGTTCCTCCAGCCAGCCGCGCTGGTTGAGCTTCACGCCGATCATCTCCGGCGTCCAGCTCGGGTTGGCGAGGACGAACGCCTCGCGCAGGCGCCCGGCGGTGAGGCCCTGCTCGCGCGAGAGGCGGTCGAGATCGGGCAGCGTCAGGCTGTTCCACAGGATCCGGGTCGCCCTGAAATACCCCTCCGGCGTGCGCGCCATGCAGCTGCCGTGCTTGGCCCACTGGCGCGCGACCAGCCGGGCCGAGGGCATCATGCACAGGCTGCGGCGCGCCTCGACCGGGGAGACCATGCGCGGGGTGCGGCACCATTGCGGCCAGGTGCTGCGCCCCTCCGGCCACAGCCCGTGGACCACCAGGCCGAAGCGGCCATTCCGGCCCGAGCACTGCATCGCATGGCGCCGGTCACCCTCGCGCGGCTTGCAGAACTCCGGTGCCCAGCTGAGCGCGAGGGTATAGCCGGTGACAGGCACCCGGCGCTCGCCCGCTTCGGGCTGGATGCGCGGGACCGACACCCGCTCCGGCATCCGGCACTGGTAGGCTTGAGCATGGAGCGGCGGCGCGCAGCCAGCGAGCAGCAGCACAACCGCCGGGCGGCATCGCACAGCCCGCAAGGCCGACCGGCCGCCGACGCGGAGGCCCTGGCGCAGCCAATCGGCCGCGGGCGCCATCATAAGGCGGTGAAATCCAGCCCGATGTCGGCAGCGGGCGCGCTCTGGGTCAGCCGGCCGACGGAGACGTAGTCGACCCCGCTCGCCGCCTTGTCCCTGATCGTTTCGAGAGTGATCCCGCCGCTCGCCTCGGTCGGAACCCGCCCGCCGACCAGCGAGACGGCGGTGCGCAGTGTCTCGGGGTCCATGTTGTCGAGCAGCAGGCGGGTCGCGCCCGCCACCAGCGCCGGTTCGATCTGGTCGAGCCGGTCGACCTCGCAGATGATCTCTTTCACACCCGCCGCGACCGCCCGGCGCACCGCCTCGCCGACGCTGCCTGCCACCAGCACGTGGTTGTCCTTGATCATCGCCGCATCCCACAGCCCCATGCGGTGGTTGCTGCCCCCGCCCATGCGCACGGCATATTTCTCCAGATGGCGCAGGCCGGGAATGGTCTTGCGCGTGTCAAGCAGGGTGCAGGCCGGATTGTCCATCGCCCGGACATATCGCTGCGTCAGCGTTGCCACGCCCGACAAGTGCTGCACGGTGTTGAGCGCGCTGCGCTCGGCCGTCAGCATGGCGCGGGCATTGCCTTCGAGCCGCATCAGATCGGTTCCGGCAGGCACCTCGGCACCATCCTCGACCAGCAGTTCGATGGTCATGGCGGGATCGAGCGCGCGGAAGAACGCTTCGGCCACCGGCAGCCCGGCCACTACGATCGGGTCACGGCTGTCCATCACCCCGGAAAAGCGGGTATCGGCCGGAATGACGCTGTCCGAGGTGACATCGCGCCCGCCGCCGGGCAGGCCCTCGCCGAGGTCCTCGGCCAGCGTCGCGCGGACAAAACGGTCGAGGTCGAAGCCGGGGAGAGTAAAGTTCATACCGCCTCAATAAACGGTCGCAATGCGACCGCAAGGCCGGCCGGCCGCCCGCAGCGGGCGCAGCTTTGCTGCGCGTCTAGCGAGGACGAAGCCGCGGAGGCGGCTTCGCAGCAATCAATGCACGAACCGCGCCACCACGTCGCGGTAGGAGCGCGAGACCTTCACTTCCGCCCCGCTCTCCAGCACCAGGAAGCATTCGCCGTTGGTGTGCGGGCGGACCTGGCGGACCTGGTCGAGGTTGACAATGGTGCTGCGGTGGACGCGCTGGAACTTGCGCGGGTCGAGCCGGCGCTCGAGATCCTTCATCGTCTCGCGCAGGATCAGCGAGTTGTCGCCGGTGTAGATGCACATGTAGTCGCCCGCCGCCTCGATATGCTCGATCGAGCCGACCTCGACGCGGAAGATCTGCCCGCGATCCTTGATGTTGATCAGCTTCTCGAACCGGTCGGCGCTGTCGCCGGTCTCGCTCTCGACGAACTCCTCCGCCGCTTCGGGAGCGACCTCGCTGAGCACGGTCATCAGCTTTTCCGCTTCCTCGGCGCTGCGCTTCTCCGCCAGCCGCTGCCGGACCCGCTCCACGGTATCGGCCAGCTTCACCTCGTCGACCGGCTTCATCAGATAGTTGACCGCATTGGCCTCGAACGCGCGGATCGCGTGTTCCTCGTAGGCGGTGACGAAGACGAACAGCGGTGGTTCGATCTCCATCACGCCTTTCACCACTGAAAACCCGTCGAAGCCCGGCATCTGGATGTCGAGGAACACCAGGTCGGGCTTTTCGGTCTTGATCGCGCGGATCGCCTCGCGCCCGTTGGCGCAGGTGGCGATGATCTCGACATCATCGAAGGCCTGCAGGCGCAGTTGCAGGCCCTGGATGGCGAGCTTTTCGTCGTCGACGAGGATGGTGCGGATGGTCATGTCAGGGCTCCGGGGGCTGGGGCAGCGGCAAGGCCGGGCTGGTTCACGGGCTCAACCCTCGACACCGCCGCTGGTGCCGGCGCGGCCGCAGGCTTCTCCGCCGCTTCGTAGGGGACTTCGATGATGACGGTGAACCCGCCTTCGGCCGGGGTGCGTATCTCGAACCGGTGATCCTCGCCGTAGGCCTGCGCCAGACGGTTGCGGATATTCGGCAGGCCGACCCCGGTGGACACGGTGCGCCCGCGCGCGGGATCGGGCAGCGGCCTGTGCTGCCCCTGCGCGCCCGGGCCGGTGTCGGCCACCGCGACCCGCAGCCGGTTGCCGAGCACCCGGGCGGAAACGGTGATCCGCGCGCCTTCCTCCTGCGGAGTCACGGCATACTTGATCGCGTTCTCGACCAGCGGCTGAAGCAGCATCGCCGGGAGCAGCGCCGATGCTGCGGCCGGCTCGATCTCGAACCGGGTCCGCAGCCGCTCCTCGAACCGCATCCGCTCGATGTCGAGATAGAGCTGGAGCGTCTCGACTTCCTCGGCGAGCGTGATCTTGCCGCTCAGCTCGGTCAGCAGCGTGTGGCGCAGGAAGCCCGACAGGCGGGTGAGCATGGCGTTGGCCGGCTCGGTCTGCTTGAGCAGCACCAGGGTGCTGATCGAATTGAGGGTGTTGAACAGGAAGTGCGGGTTGAGCTGGTAGCGCAGCATGGCCAGCTGCGCGCTGGTCGCCTGCGCCTCCAGCCGCTCCAGCCGATCGGCCTGCTCCTCGACCTGGAGGAAGAAGTTGATCGCGAAGTAGAGCGCCGACCAGGCCCCGAGCAGCGACAGGTTGAGGAAAAAGAACCCGATGAAGAGCTGGGCGAAGCCGGTCTCCATGTCGTTGCGGTAGAGCCCGAACACCCAGCTGTCGATGAACGTGTGCAGGCTGACCGCGACCAGCAGCACCAGCGCGGTCGCCCCCCATGTCACCAGCGGCCGGCGGTTGATCAGCTGCCGGTAGACCGGCGACAGCAGCAGGCTGAGCGAGAAGCCGGTGATGGTGGTGATCAGGATCAGGATCAGGAAACTGGCCGCCTGGCCGTTGGCGAAGGCGGACATGGCGCGCAGCAGCAGCACCCCGCCCCATCCGGCGAACTGGAGGGTCCAGAACGCCCGGTTCTTGTCGGCGAAGAACGGCGTCGGCTGAAAAGGCATCAGGGCCATGAGGCACAGCCTTAGCCCATTTCCCGCCCCGCGTCAGATGTGTTTTGCGCTGCCCGCCGCGTAGGCTACACTCGCTGCCGAAGGAGACAGAGGATGGCCGACACGCTGGAGCACGAGGGGCAGGACCGGGCGAAGTTCCGCGAAATGAAGGAAGGCACGGCGCAGGACTGGGCGATCATCGGCAGCCACTTCATGGGATTTGCCGCAGGTGTGGCGGACCGGGTGCTCGAGCACCTGCGCCTGCTCGACGGCGACTACGGCGGCTTCCCGGTCGACCGGCTGGAGCATTCGCTGCAGACCGCCACCCGCGCCCACCGCGACGGGCGCGACGAGCAGTACGTGGTCATGGCGCTGCTGCACGACATCGGCGACACGCTCGGCAGCTACAACCACCCGGAGGTCGCGGCCGCGATCATCAAGCCGTTCGTGCGCGAGGAGCTGCACTGGATCTGCCAGAACCACGGCCACTTCCAGGGCTATTACTACTTCCACTACCTCGGCATGGACCGCAATTCGCGCGACCGGTTTCTCGGCCACGAGCATTTCGATGCCTGCGCCGAGTTCTGCGAGAAGTACGACCAGGCCGCGTTCGACCCCGACTACCGGAGCGAGCCGCTCGCGTTCTTTGAGCCGATGGTGCGCCGGGTCATGGCGCGCCCGCTGGCGACGCTCTACCGGATCGACGAGCAGGCCAGGGCGGCCGAATAGCGGCGCTGCCCGGGGCCGGGGGGGCGAACGGCGGCGCCGCCCGCCCCTTGCGCCAGACTACTCGAAGGTGCTGCCGATGCTGGCGAGCGAGGGGCCTGCCAGCTGGTTGTAGACGGCGACGATGATCGCCGAGAACAGCATGGCCACCACCGCGCCGACGATGCCGTTGAGGAAGCCGAGCGCACTCGGTGCGCCGAGCGCCGCGGCGATCATCCCCATGATCATGAACAGCACCAGCGCGATCACCACGTAGGCGGCGAACAGCACCAGATAGAACAGGAACAGCCGGCCCTGGACCGGCCTGGTCAGCCGCCACGTCCGGCCGAGCACGGCGAACGGGTTCATGGTCTGCTCGATCGCAATCACGGGCGTGATCAGCGACAGCCGGGTCATTGCCCAGAGCACGAGCACCATCGTCGCCACCGCAATGATGAAGCCGAGCGTGGCCGCGATCCCGCCCGAGGCGGCCCCGACGCCGGCGACCACCACCCCCAGCACCAGGCTGACCAGCATCACCGCCACGAAGAAGGCGACGAACAGGATCACCGTGATGGCGAGCAGCGGCAGCAGCGCCTTGAACCCCATGCCGATCGATTCGCCCACCGAGGTCCGTCCGCTGTTGCCGAGCAGCGCGACCATGGCGACGTAGCCGACGAAAGTGGCGAGGATGACCAGCAGGTACAGCCCGAAGAACGATGGACCGAGATTGCCCATCACCGCCTCCATGTCGGCCGGGTCCATGTTGGGTGCCATGAGCGTGCCCATCACGTCGGGCAGGGCGATGAACATCAGCAGCGAGGGAAGGAAGAAGAATACCCCGCCGAGAATGGCGAGGAGCGACAAGTTGGCCCCGAATCTGGCAACAGCCTCGCTCCAGGCGCGGCCCATATCGAAATTCATGGCGTGTTCCTCCCCATGGCCTTGATGGCTCTTGATAAGCCGGCAATGTGCGCTCACGCAATCGCCGATGGAGCAGCAAGCAATGAATAGCACGGTCGAGTGGTGCGTCGCCGCCGCGCCCGTCCCCTATCGCGAGGCGCTGGCGACGATGGAGCAGCGCAACGCCGCGATTTCGGCCGGGACCGCGCCGGAGATGGTGTGGCTGCTCGAACACCCGCCGGTCTACACCGCCGGGACCAGCGCGGTGCCGGGCGATCTGCTCGACCCCCGGTTCGAGGTGGTCGAGGCCGGCCGGGGCGGGCGCCACACCTACCACGGCCCCGGGCAAAGAGTCGGCTATGTCCTGCTCGATCTGGCCCGGCGCGGGCGCGACGTGCGCTGCTTCGTCCACGCGCTGGAGAACTGGGTCATCGCCACTCTGGCCGGGTTCGGCGTCGAAAGCTGGAGCGTGGCGGGTCGGGTCGGCATCTGGACCCGCGACATCGACGGGCGCGAGGCGAAGATCGGCGCAATCGGGGTCCGGGTGCGCCGCTGGATCACCATGCACGGCTTCTCCGTCAACCTTGCTCCCGATCTCGCCCATTTCTCCGGGATCGTCCCCTGCGGCATCGAGGAATACGGTGTCACCAGCCTTGAACGGCTCGGGATTGCCCTTGCGCCGGGGGAGTGGGATCGGGCATTGCGCCAGGGCTTCGGCGGCTTCCTCGCCGAAGTCGGCACCACGCGCTGCGACAGCCGCTGAGAGAGGGTTGCATGATGGTCAAGCGCCTGACCGCGTTTCTTGTGATCCCGGCCGTGCTGCTGGCCGGAGCCTGCGATGACGCGTCCAAGCCGGCGCAGCCAGCAGGGCAGCGCGCGGAAGGGGAAGTGCTGGGCGGCTCGATCAGCGACGAGATGATCCCGCTCGACCGGCTGCGCTCGCAGTCGCCGCCGCTTCGGATCGTCCCCGAAGACAATCGTGCCGCACCCGGCGCGGAGCCGGCGACCGAAGGACCGGCAGCGGCAGCCGAGGCACCCCCCGAAGGTCCGGCACCCGGGTCAGCTCCGGCCGAGCCTCCCCCGTCCGGCCCGGGCGGGGAGGACTGATCGGCGCTGTCAGCCTGCTGCGGCGGAGGCGAGCACCTGGCGGGCACGGGCGAGCTGGGCGCGATCGATCATCCTGCCGGCGAGCGGCAGCACATTGGCCGAAGGCTCGTCCTCGAACAGCGCCACTATCCGGGCGGCCTCGTCCAGTTCCTCCTCGGTCGCGGCGAACCGCGCGTTGATCGGGGCAAGCTGCGCGGGGTGAAGCGCCGCCATCGCGTCGAACCCGTCGCGGCGGGCGAGCGCACAGGCGCGTTCGATGGCTTCGGCGTCGCGCCACACCGGGCTGGGTGCCTCGAGCGCGAGCACCCCCATGGCCTTCGCCGTCAGCACCACCTGCGCCCGGACCTGCGCCAGCGCCGCCGGCCAGCCGATCCGCCCGGGCGCGGCGGCCGAGCCGAGGTCGCGCGCGAGCATGGCCGGGTTCCAGGTGACGCCGGCGACCCGGGGATGGGGATCGAGCGCCAGCCGCTCGAGTCCGATCGCGCCGCGTGCACTTGCCCCCAGTTCGATCACCAGCGGGACCGAATTGGGGGCCATGCCGTGGCTCTGCTCCAGTTCGTACAGCTCGCTGCCGAGGCGGCGGATGTCCTCCGGCTGCTCGACCGCGCTCATCATCACTCCGTCCGGACGGGCGGGCATGACCGCGGCCAGATCCTCGCGCCATTGCGGTGCCGTCACCGGCCTGATCCGGACCCAGCGCGCGGCGCGCCCCGGTGCCGGAGCCTGCGCGGCGAGCCAGGCCGCGGCGCGTGCGCGGACCTCGCCGCTGCTGGCGCCAGGGCCGTGGAAGTCGATCACCACGACATCGGCCGGCAGGCTCGCCGCCCTCGCCAGCCGGGCCTCGTTGGCGGCGGGCACCATCAGCCAGGACCGCATCGCGCTCATCCCTGCGCCGGCTGCGCCGCCTCGGCCAGGGTGGGGTAGTCGATATAGCCCTGCGGCCCCGGCAGGTACCAGCTGCGCGGGACATCAACGTTCGGCGCGAAGGGGGCACCTTGCGCGATCCGCAGATCGAGATCGGGATTGGAGATGTAGGGCCGGCCGAAGCTGACCGCGTCGCATCTGCCTTCGCCCACGTCGGCCGCCGCCCGCGCCGCGTCGTAGTCGCTGTTGAGCACCAGCGCGCCCGAATAGAGCGAGCGGATCAGCGGGCTCTGCCCTGGCACCTCGGTCGCGCCGAAGGTGCCATCGGGCCCCGGCTCGCGCAGCTCGAGGAAGGCGAGCCCGAGTTCCTCCACCACCCGCGCCGCGGCCCCGAAGGTTGCCGCCGGATCGCTGTCGTTGCACCCTTGCGTCTCGCCGTTGGGCGACAGGCGCAGACCGACGCGGTCCGCGCCCCACACCCCCACCAGCGCCTCGAGCACCTCGCGCAGGAAGCGGGTGCGGTTCTCGGGCGAGCCGCCGTAGCGGTCGGTCCGCAGGTTGGTCGAATCGCGCAGGAACTGGTCGACCAGGTAGCCATTGGCGCCGTGCAGCTGGACCCCGTCGAACCCGGCGGCCTTGGCGTTCTGCGCCGCCCTGCGATAGTCGTCGACCACCCGGGCGATCTCGTCCGTCTCCAGCGCGCGCGCCTGCTCGTAAGGCTTGCGGCCGGTCGGCGTATGGGCATGGTCGGGCGCGGTCGTCGCGCTGGCTGACACACCCGGCTGCCCGCCGAGGAAATCGGGATGGACCAGCCGCCCCATGTGCCACAGCTGCAACACGATCAGCCCGCCTTCCTCATGCACCGCGCGGGTGGTCAGCTTCCAGCCTTCGACCTGCTCCTCGCTCCACACGCCGGGCGCGGCGGGCCAGCCGAGCCCTTCGACGCTGATGCCGGTCGCTTCGCTGATGATCAGCCCGGCACCTGCGCGCTGGCGATAGTAGGTCGCCATCATTTCGTTGGGCACCGAACCGGGCTGAGTGGAGCGGCCGCGCGTGAGCGGGGCCATCAGGATGCGGTTGCGCAACCTCAGCGCTCCCACGTCCAGCGGCTGGAACAGCGGTTCGTGCACGATCGGGGGGCTCCTCTCTCCAAAGCGATTGGCAATTGCGCCGCGACAGCTATTGCGCCGCGATGGTCATTGCAACCACTGCCGCAGGCGGGCCGCCGCCGCCCAGGCCCGGGTCACCGGCGCGCTGGCTCCTGCTGGTCGCGCTGCTGGCGGGCAACCTCGCGCTGGCGCTGGGCCCATGGGCCGTGCGGCTGGCCGACACCGGGCCGGTCAGCGCGGCCTTCTGGCGGATGTTCCTGGCGCTGCCGGTGCTGGCGCTGCTGGCCCGCTCCTCCGGGCAGCCGCTCACCGGCATCCCGCGCCGCACGCTGCTGCTGGTCATGCTGGGGGCGAGCGCCTTCGCCCTCGACCTTGCCGCCTGGCACGTCGGGATCGGGCTGACCCGGCTCGGCAATGCCACTCTGTTCGGCAACGCCGGCAGCATCGTGCTGCTGTTCTGGAGCTTTCTCGCCGCCCGCACCCTGCCGCGCGGAATGGAGTGGCTGGCGATCGTCTTCGCGCTGGCAGGCTCCGCGATCCTGATGGGCGAGAGCCTGGAGATCAGCACCGCGACCCTGGCGGGGGATCTGTTCTGCCTCGCCGCCGGCCTGTCCTACGCGGTCTATCTGCTGACTTTGCAGGATGCGCGCAAGGGCATCGGGGCGTGGAGCCTGCTGGTCTGGGTCAGCCTGTTCGCCTGCCCGATCCTGCTGGCGCTGGCCGTGATGCTGGGCGAGCCGGTCCTGCCCGGCGCGGCGGGCTGGGGGCCGCTGGTGGCGCTCGCGGTCTCGAGCCAGCTGGTCGGCCAGGGCCTGCTGGTGTTCGCCCTGCGCCACTTCCCGCCGCTCGTCATCGGCCTCGCCCTGCTGACCCAGCCGGCGATCGCCGCGCTCTACGGCTACGGGGTGTTCGGCGAAGTGCTCGGCGCGTGGGATGTGCTCGGCATGGTCCTGCTCGGCAGCGCGCTGGTGGCGGCGCGGGCCCTGCCCTCGCCCGTGCCGCCCGCCCCTGCCGTCGACCCGCCGTCGGGTCAGGGGCCGATGCCCTCAAGGAAGGAGTGATAGCGCGCCTCGACCCGCTCGAGGTCGGGTCCGGCAAGCGCCAGCCGCGCCTGGCGCATCAGCTGCTCGCCCTCGGTCCGCAGGGACTTCACCCGCACCTCGTCGCGCAGCGTCGCCGCCGTATCGGCCAGCGCCTCGAACATGACCAGCGCCGCCGCCGGGCTGGTCGCGACCGCGCTGCGCATGGTGCCGAAGCCCCGGGTCACGAAATGGGCGAAATCGCTGTCGCGCAGGGTCAGCCGCTCCTCTCCGGGGTAGAGCGGCTCCTTCAGGGTGCGGGCAAGGTCGCGCCGACCCAGCTCGGCCGTTGCCGCGCCGAGCCAGTGGATGGCGGTGATCGCCGTGAACGGATCGTTGATCCCCGGGGAAAGCGCGCGCAGCCCGATCTCCACCAGTTCGTCGATCAGGAAATGAAGGTCCTGCGCCGGGGTCCGCAATGCGCCGAGGGTGAAGCACGCGCGGATCTCGTCCTCGCGCAGGTCGTCGCGCTGGTCGTCGTCGGCCCAGAATGCCAGCGCGATCCGCGAATGGACGAAGTCGCCGGTGCGTACGCCCAGCCGGATGTGCCCCCCGGCCGCGTGAGCGATCCGTTCGAGCCGGGCATGATCGACCCGCTGAACATAGCCGACCCGGGCCGCGACGACGGCGCGCCCTTCGGGAGCTTCCGGCACGATCCGACCGCGGTCGGGATCGGGATAGGTTTCGCCGATCTCGCGCAGCAACCGGTTGCCGATCCCCTCCAGCACCGTGCCGATGCGGATCGAAGCCGGGATGTGGTGCAGGAAGTACACCAGCACGGCGACCGAGATCGCCATCAGCAGATAGGCCGTCAGCAGCGAGAGCTGCGGGACGAAGTCGCCCGCCGGCGCAAGCCCGTTCTGGAGCAGGTCAGCCTCTTCGCCGATCCGGATCGTGCGCAGCGTGGTGATGGCGAAGACGAAGGTGCCGATGAACGTGGCCAGGCTGAGCTGGTTGCCGCGGTCCTCCATGAAGTTGGTCAGCAGCCTTGGCCCGTAGTTGCCGCTGGCATAGGCGACAGCGGCGATGGTGATCGAGAACACCGTGGAAGCGACCCCGATGGTCGAGCCGGCGATGACGGTCAGCATATTGGAAGCGCCCTCGGGCCGCGCCTGCTCGGACCAGCCCAGTTCGCTCAGCCAGGCAGACCGGCCGGTCCGGTCGAGCCATATCGTGACCGAGGCGAGCAGGAGCGCGAACAGCGCGAAGAGCGCCGGGTAGAACCAGTAGCTCGCGTTGATCGTCTGCCAGAACGATTTCAGCCGAGCTGCCACCGGTCTTGCCCTTTCCCTCGTCCGCGGGCGATCAGACCGCGCTCAGATCGCCCTGCCCGACCGTCGCGCTGGCCATGGTGAGCATGGCGTCGAGGCTCTTCCTCGCCCGCAGGCGCAGGCCTTCCTCGATCTCGATCCGGGGTTCCAGGTCGCGCAGGCAGGTGTAGATCTTCTCCAGCGTGTTCAATGCCATGTAGGGGCACACGTTGCACGAGCAGTTCCCGTCCGCCCCCGGCGCGCCGATGAAGATCTTTTCCGGCAGCGCCTTTTCCATCTGGTGGATGATGTGCGGCTCGGTCGCGACGATCAGCGTCCCGCCCGGGAAAGTCTTCGCGAACTGCAGGATGCCGCTGGTCGAACCGACATAGTCGGCATGGTCGACGATGCTGGGCGGGCATTCCGGGTGCGCGGCGACCGGCGCGTCGGGGTGCTGCGCCTTGAGCTTGAGCAGCTCGGTCTCGCTGAAGGCCTCGTGCACGATGCACACGCCCGGCCACAGCAGCATCTCGCGGTTGAACTTGCGCGAAAGGTAGCCGCCCAGGTGCCGGTCCGGACCAAAGATGATCTTCTGTTCCGGCGGGATCTGGGCGAGGATCGTCTCCGCGCTCGATGAGGTGACGATCACGTCGCTGAGCGCCTTCACCTCGGTCGAGCAGTTGATGTAGGTCAGCGCGATGTGATCGGGGTGCGCGGCGCGGAAGGCGGCGAACTTCTCCGGCGGGCAGCTGTCCTCCAGGCTGCACCCGGCATCCATGTCAGGGAGGACGACGATCTTGTCGGGGCTGAGGATCTTGGCCGTCTCGGCCATGAACTTGACGCCCGAAAAGCAGATCACGTCGGCGCTGGTTTCCGCCGCCATCTGGCTGAGCTGGAGCGAATCGCCGACGAAATCGGCCAGGTCCTGGATTTCCGGCTTCTGGTAATAGTGCGCCAGGATCACCGCGTTGCGTTCGCGGCGCAGCCGGTCGATTTCGGCCAGCAGGTCTGCTCCGGTCGGCAATGGGGTGGCGATGCTCATGGTGCGGTCCTCCTCGTTGCGCCGCAGATGGGCCATCGCGCAGGGCGGCGCAAGGGCGCTAGCGCGCGGCCGGCACGCGTTCGCCGTCGTAGACCACCTCGACCTGGACGTCGCCGAAGCCGGCGACCTTGAGCGGGATTGCCAGGTTCTGCCGCACGGCGGTGCGCCCGGCCTCCTGCGCCAGCCGCATCAGCACCGGGTTCGCCGCCTGACGGGTAGCCTGCTGCTCGGCCAGGCGGGTGTTGGCGCGGGTGAGATCGTCCTGCGCCTCGCGGGTGATCCACACCCCTTCGCGCAAGTACTGCGCTCGCGCCTCGTCGAGGTTTGGCTCGCCCACGCGCACCGGGGGGAGCTGCACGGTGAGTGTCTGGCTCTCGGGGTTCCAGCTGAGCCGCCGCGCCTCCATCGCCGACAGGTCGATCGCGTAATCGACCCGCGCTGGGATCACCGCGACCTGGCGGCTCTTGAGCGCGCCGAACAGGCGACTGTCCTCGCTCGCCACCACCGGCGAGAGCTGCGCGCTGAACACCGTCAGCCGGTTCTGCTCCTCGAACGCGAGCAGGCTGGTGGCGACCGGATCGCCGTCCGCCGGATCCGGTCCGAACGCCTTCCAGCCGAGCCAGGCGGCGAGCGCGATCAGCCCGATGACGATCATCCATGGCACCGCCTGCACCCGCGCGAGCGGGCGCTGGCGCTGTGGCGGCGGCGGGGCTTCGGCGGGCGGTGCCGCGGTGCGGCTGCTCAGATCGTCTGCCATAGGCCCCCCGAACGTGCGACCAGGCCGCGGCGTTCCAGATCGATGAGGTGCGCGGTCACGCTCATTTCCGCCGCGCCGTGGAGCCGCGGGTCCAGCCCCTTGTACATTGCCGGGACGAACGCCGCTGCCGCTCGCGCGCCCTCGCCAAGCAGGCGCAGGATCTGCGCCTCGCGCTGGCGCCGGTGGCCGATCATGCCGCGGACCAGCTGGCGCGGCCTTTCGACTGCCGGCCCGTGCGCGGGATAGTAGATCCGGTCGTCGCGGGCGTGGAGCCGCTCGAGGCTCTTCATGTAGTCGCCCATGTCACCATCGGGCGGCACCACCACGCTGGTGGACCAGGCCATGACATGATCGCCGGTGAACAGCGCGCCGCTCTCCTCCAGCGCGAAGCACAGATGGTTGGAGACATGGCCGGGCGTGGCAAGCGCGCGCAGGGTCCAGCCGGTGCCGCTCATGGCCTCGCCATCCTCCATCACCCGGTCGGGCGCGTAGTCGCGGTCGAAGCTCTCGTCCGAGCGGGGCAGGTCGCTGTCGATCGCCAGCGGGGCGCAGCCGACCACCGGGGCGCCGGTGCGCTCGGCCAGCGGGCGCGCTGCGGGGGAATGGTCGCGGTGGGTGTGGGTGCACAGGATCGCCGCCACGCGCGCCCCGCCCACGGCCGCCACGATCGCGTCGATGTGCGCCTGGTCGGCCGGGCCGGGGTCGATCACCGCCACGTCCCGCTCGCCGCCCACCAGGTAGGTCTGCGTTCCGGTGTAGGTGTAGGGCGAGGGATTGGGCGCGAGCAGCCGCCGCACCAGCGGCTCGCACTGCTCGATCCGGCCGGTCGGCCAGGGTTGCGGGGGAGGGCCTGCCATCGCTTGCATATGGGCGCTGGCTTGCGCCATGTCACGCAGCACAAGCGGGGAGACGTGCAATGACGGCAACCATCCTGGTGCTGGACGAGGGAACCACCTCGACCCGGGCGATCGTGTTCGCTGCGGATGGCCGGCAGCTGGCGGTGTGCCAGGAGGAACTGACGCAGTACTACCCCCGACCCGGCTGGGTCGAGCACGACGCGGGGGAGATCTGGGCCAAGACGCTCGCCTGCGCTCGCCGCGTGCTGGAGCAGATCGGCGGTGCCGGCAGCGTCGCGGCGATCGGCATAACCAACCAGCGCGAGACAGTGGTCGCCTGGGACCGGCTGACCGGGGAGCCGCTGTCGCGCGCGATCGTGTGGCAGGACCGGCGCACCGCCGGCCAGTGCAAGGACCTGAAGGCCGGCGGCTACGAACCCCTCGTCACCGCGCGCACCGGGCTGCTGCTCGACCCCTATTTCTCCGGCACCAAGATGCGCTGGCTGCTCGACCACGCGCCGGCGGTGGCGCAGGCGCGGGCCGCCGGCCGGCTGGCGCTGGGCACGGTGGAAAGCTGGCTGGTGTGGAAGCTGTCCGGAGGCGAGCACGTGAGCGATGCCGGGAACGCCAGCCGCACGCTGCTGCTGGCGCTCGACGGCGCGCAGTTCGACCCCGAGCTGTGCGACCTGTTCGGCGTGCCGGGCGAGGCATTGCCGCAGGTGGTCGACAGCCACGGCCCGCTCGCGGCCAGCGATGCCCGGCTGCTCGGCCGCGCGATCCCGATCTGCGGCCTGGCCGGCGACCAGCAGGCGGCGACCATAGGCCAGGGTTGCCTCGCGCCGGGCGAAACCAAGGCGACTTTCGGCACCGGGGCCTTCGTGCTGACCAACAGCGGCAGCGAACCGCCCCGGTCCGACAACCGCCTGCTCGGTACGGTGCTGTACCAGGAGAATGGCCGGCGGACCTATGCGGTCGAAGGTTCGGTGTTCGTCGCCGGAAGCCTGATCCAGTGGCTGCGCGATTCGCTCGGGCTGATCGGAAACGCGGCCGAGACCGAAGCGCTCGCCCGTTCGATCCCCGACAGCGGCGGAGTGGTGGTGGTGCCGGCGCTGGCCGGCCTCGGCGCGCCGCACTGGAACGCCGCCGCGCGCGGGGTGATCTGCGGGCTCAGCTTCGCCAGCGGACGGGCCGAGATCGCGCGCGCCGCGCTGGAGGCGATGGCGCACCAGACAGCCGACCTGGCGCAGGCCTTCGCCGCCGACGGTGCGGCCTGGCAGGGGCTGCGGATCGACGGGGGGATGAGCGCCAACGACTGGATGGCGCAGGATCTGGCCGACGTGCTGGACCTGCCGGTCGAACGGCCCGACGAGGTAGAGACGACCGCGCTCGGCGCAGCCATGCTCGCGGCCACCGGAGCCGGCATTCACGCCACCCTTGCCGAGGCGGTCGAGGCGATGCGCGGCGCGGTGCGGCGGTTCGAGCCGGCGATGGCCCAGGAGGAGCGCCGCGGCCGCCTCGCCGGCTGGCACCGCGCGCTGGCAACGGCCTGACCACCGGCCTGCGCCTCCCGGTCGGCGTCAGCGACTGGCGCCGGGCTCCCAGGTGACATCGGTCCGGCCCTCGTCGTTGAGCACCCGGGCGAGCACGAACAGGTAGTCGGACAGGCGGTTGAGATAGGCGCGCGCGGCCGGGTTGACCGGTTCGGCCTCGGCCAGCGCGATCACCGCCCGTTCGGCGCGGCGGGTGACGGCACGGGCGAGGTGGGTCTGCGCTGCGGCCATGCTCCCACCGGGCAGAACGAAGCTGGTCAGCGGTTCGAGCCGCTCGTTGAGATCGTCGATCTCGCGCTCGAGCCACGCGACCTGCCCGGGCACCACGCGCAGCGCCGTGTCGGCAGGAGTGAAATCGTCGCCCGGCGTGGCCAGATCCGCGCCAAGGTCGAACAGGTCGTTCTGGATCCGCTGGAGCACGGTGCCGAGGCTGTCCTGCGCGATGGCGGCGGCGGCGAGCCCGATCGCGCTGTTGGCTTCGTCGACCTCGCCGATCGCGGCGATCCGCAGACTGTGCTTGGCCACCCGGGCACCGCTGACGAGGCCGGTGGTGCCGTCGTCGCCGGTGCGGGTGTAGATCCGGTTGAGCCTGACCACGGCCGCGCGGCCTAGCGCGTGGCAGCGAGGATGACCGCGACCACCAGCACCGCCAGCGCCTGGTACTTGATCCGGGCGAACATCATCTTGTTCTGCATCAGCTGCATATCGGTGGCGGTCTCGCCCTTTCCGGTCTCGAGGTCGACCCGGGTGGTCCTGAGAAAGGCGACGATCCCGCGCACCAGCGAGACGAGCGCCAGCACCATGAGGACGACGAGCACGACGGTGAGGAAAGTGGTCATGGCACCAACCTAGGAACTCGCCAGCGAAATGCCAGCGGGAAAGTGATGCGCCCGCAGCCGATCGGCGAGCGCGCGGCCAGCCTGCGGGTCGCCACCGGCCGCAAGGCGCAGCGCAGACAGGCCGTGCTCCTTCTCGCCCGATCCGCGCCGCTTGGCGAGCTTGCGGCCGTCGGCTTCGACCAGCAGCGGGTGGTGGTGCCAGCGCGGCACCGGCAGGTCGAGCAGCGCCTGGAGCAGGCGGTGCACATGGGTCGCGGCGAACAGGTCGGCTCCCCGGGTCACGAGCGTGACGCCGTCTGCCGCGTCATCGAGCGTGGCGGCGAGGTGGTAGCTCGCCGGCAGGTCCTTGCGGACCAGCACGACATCGCCCAGCGCCAGCGGGTCGGCCTGCTGCGGCCCGGCGAGCGTGTCCTGCCAGACCAGCGGCCCGGCGAGCGCCTGGGCCCTGGCGGCATCGAGCCGGAGCGCCGCCGGCCGGGCCGGATCGATCAACCTCCCCTTGCACGTCCCGGGGTAGAGCGGCCCCTCGGGCCCGCTGCCCGCCCCTGCCTCCGCGATCTGCCTGCGGGTGCAGGTGCAGCGATAGAGCAGGCCCAGCGCGATGAGCCGCTCCGCCGCCGCGCGATAGCGCGCCAGCCGGGTCGACTGTGCCGGGACCTCGTCCCATTCCAGGCCGAGCCAGGCAAGGTCGCGGCGAAACCCGTCCGCCAGCTCCGGCCGGCTGCGCGGCCCGTCGATGTCCTCGATCCGCAGCAGGAAGCGTCCGCCTCGATCCCGCGCCAGGTCGTGCGCGACCACCGCGGAAAAGGCATGGCCAAGGTGCAGCGGCCCGTTGGGGCTGGGGGCGAAGCGGGTCACGATCATGGCGCGGAAGGGGACAACCCTGTGGAAAGCCTGTCTGTAACCATCTTGACGCGTTACTGCGCAAATGCATCCTCACAGGCAACCGGGGAGATGCACTTGTGTTCAAGGCCGACCTGATCGAACGCGCGGCGCGGGTCCGAAGTAGGCTCGACGATCCGGCACGGAACCTCGCCTCGTGCCAGTCGCTCGTGCTCAATGCAGACTACACGCCGCTGTCGTACTATCCCCTGAGCCTGTGGCCCTGGCAGACCGCGATCAAGGCGATCTTCCTCGACCGGGTCGACGTGATTGCCACCTACGATCGGCGGATCCATTCCCCCTCGCTCGACATGAAGATCCCGAGCGTGATCGCGCTCAAGCAATATGTCCGGCCGAGCGAGTTTCCCGCCTTCACCCGCTTCAACCTGTTCCTGCGCGACCGGTTCACCTGCCAGTATTGCGGCGACACCCACCACCTGACCTTCGACCATGTCCTGCCGCGCCGCCTGGGCGGACGGACCACCTGGGAGAACATCGCCACCGCCTGCGCCCCCTGCAACATGAAGAAGGGCGGGCGCACGCCCAAGCAGGCGGGGATGCACCTTGCCACCCGCCCGATCCGCCCGACCCACTGGCAGTTGCAGCAGCAGGGCCGGTTGTTCCCGCCCAACTATCTCCACGAGACCTGGCGCGACTGGCTCTACTGGGACATCGAACTGGAGGAATAGCCGCTGCCCGGAGCGATCCTGCCGAGGATGGCACGGAAAGGGCTGGAGCGGGTAGCGGGAATCGAACCCGCATAACCAGCTTGGAAGGCTGGGGCTTTACCACTAAGCTATACCCGCGCATCCAGCGTGGCTGCGCTTGCCACCGATGGGGGGCTGCCGTCAACATCCTGTAGCGGGCGGTGCCTGGCGGATCAGTGCCCTTCGAACGCCATCAGCGCGTCGACTGTGACCGCTTCGCCGCGCAGGCGGTCGGCCCCGCCCAGTTCCGGCAGATCGATCACGAACAGCGCGGCCTCGACCCGGGCGCCCGCCTTGCGGAGCAGGGCGGCGGCGGCCAGCGCCGTGCCGCCGGTGGCGATCAGATCGTCGACGATCGCGATCCTCTGCCCGGCGCCGATCCCAGAGGGATCGATCTCCAGCCGATCGCTGCCATATTCCAGCGCATAATCGACCCCCAGCGTCGCGACCGGCAGCTTGCCCGGCTTGCGGACCGGCACGAAGCCGAGCCCGAGCCGCACCGCCACGGCCGCACCGAAGATGAACCCGCGCGCCTCCATGCCCGCGATCGCCTCCGCCCCTGTGTCATGCGCCCGCTCCGCCAGGTGCTCGACCGCGGCGGCCAGCCCGGCCCCGTGCCCGATCAGGGTGGTGATGTCGCGGAACAGGATGCCCGGCTCGGGAAAGTCGGGCACGGTGCGGACGAGCGCTTTAAGGTCGTCGGGCGTCATCCCCGAGGCTCCGGCAAGTGGCGGAGCCCCCCGCGCGGCGCGGCGCGGAGGGCGTGAGGGGGCAGGTCCGCGGGGCCGGTCAGGCTTCTTCGCGGCGCTTGAGCGCGGACCAGATCTGCTGCTTCGACAGGTAGGCGAGCACGGTGGCGAACAGCAGGAAGATCAGCACGGCTACGCCGGTCTGCTTGCGGTGCTCCATCTTGGGCTCGGCAGTCCAGGTGAGAAACGCCGCCACGTCCTGCGACATCTGGCTGATGGTCGGCTCGGGCGAGCCGGCCGCATAAGTCACCTGCCCGTCGGTGGTGAGCGGCGGGGCCATGGCGATGTTGAGGTTGGCGAAATAGGGGTTGTAGTGCAGGCCCGGGCCGGTCTTGGCCTCGGGAAACTGCGCCACGACCTCGGCCGGCTGCGGGCGATAGCCGGTCAGCAGCGAGTAGATGTAGTTGCTGCCGTCCTCGCGCGCCTTTGCCATCAGCGAAAGGTCGGGCGGGATCGCGTTGTTGTTGGCCGCAGCCGCTGCGATGTTGTTCTCGTAGGGCGAGGGGAACTTGTCGGTCGGCACACCGGGGCGGGTGATGCGCTCGCCGGTATCGGGATCGATCCCGGGCACGGTCCATTCCGCCGCGAGCGCCTTGACCTGGCCCTCGGTGTAGCCGAGCGCGGCAAGGTCGCGGAACGAGACGTACTTCAGCCCGTGGCACGAGGCGCAGACTTCCTTGTAGACCTGGTAGCCGCGCTGGAGCTGGGCTTCGTCCCACCGGCCGAAGGCACCGGCGAACGAGAACCCGCCAGCCGGTGCGTGCGGCTTCTCGTGGAACACCTTCTCGGCCGTTTTCTGCCCCAGCCCCTCGGTCGCCGCGGTCCAGGCGCCGAAGGCGAAGGACCACGCCACCACGAACGTGAACATACCACCGATGAGGATTGCGATAAGACGGATCATGTCGGGTCTCTTTCTCTCGTCCTCAGCCGGCAATCGGTGCGGTGGCGTTCGTGTCCTTGTCGAGCACCGCCTCGGTGATCGAGTTCGGCAGGGGCTCGGGCCGCTCGATCGCGGACACGATCGGCAGGATCACGAGGAAGTGCAGGAAGTAGTAGGCCGTCGCGATCTGGCTGATCATGACGTAGGGTTCCTCCGCCGGCGCGCCGCCGCAGATGAACAGCACGATCATGCAGGGGATCAGCCCGAACCAGAAGAACTTGCGGAACAGCGGACGGTAGTGGCCGCTGCGGACCGGGCTGCGGTCGAGCCAGGGAAGCAGGAACCAGATCAGGATCGCCGCGAACATCGCCAGCACGCCCCACAGCTTGGCCGAGATGATGAAGTCGACTGTGAAGGCGCGCAGGATGGCGTAGAACGGGAAGAAGTACCATTCGGGCACGATGTGCGCCGGCGTCGCCAGCGGGTTCGCCTCGATGTAGTTGTCGGGGTGCCCCAGGGCATTGGGCAGGAAGAACACCATCAGCGAGAAGAAGATCAGCACCACACCCAGCCCGAAGCCGTCCTTGGCGGTGTAGTAGGGGTGGAACGGCACGGTGTCCGATTCCTGCTTCACTTCCACCCCGATGGGGTTGGACGAACCGGGAATGTGCAGCGCCCAGATGTGCAGGATCACCGCGCCGGCGATCACGAAGGGCAGCAGGTAATGCAGGCTGAAGAAGCGGTTGAGCGCGGCGTCGTCCGGCGCGAAGCCGCCCAGCAGCCAGACCTGCAGCGATTCGCCGACCAGCGGGATCGCGCTGAACAGGCCGGTGATCACCTTGGCACCCCAGAAGCTCATCTGGCCCCAGGGCAGGACGTAGCCCATGAAGGCGGTCGCCATCATCAGCAGGAAGATGACCACCCCGATCAGCCAGATCATCTCGCGCGGGGCCTTGTACGAGGAGTAGAAGAAGCCGCGGAAGATGTGGATGTAGACCACGATGAAGAAGAAGCTGGCGCCGTTGGCGTGGGCATAGCGCATCAGCCAGCCCCAGTTGACGTCGCGCATGATGTGCTCGACCTTGGCGAAGGCTACCGTCGCGTCGGCCGCGTAGTGCATCGCCAGCACGACGCCGGTGATGATCTGGGCAACCAGGAAGAAGCCGGCAAGAACGCCGAAGTTCCACATGTAGCTGAGGTTGCGCGGGACCGGATAGCCGGCACCGACGGCGTTGTAGACCAGGCGCGGGAGCGGCAGGCGCTCGTCGAGCCAGCGGGTCAGGCCGGTGGCGGGTTCGTACTGCTTAGCCCAGGGAAAGCTCATGGTCTATCTCGCTCCTCAGCCGACCCTGATCACCGTGTCGGAGGTGAATTCGTATTCCGGCACCAGGAGGTTGGTCGGCGCCGGGCCTTTCCGGATGCGCCCGGCGGTGTCGTAGTGGGACCCGTGGCAGGGGCAGAAATAGCCGCCGTATTCACCCTTGTTCTCGCCTTCCACCGCCCCCAGCGGCACACAGCCCAGGTGGGTGCACACACCCATCGTGACCAGCAGGTCCAGGTGCCCCTCCTTGGTGCGTTCATCCAGCGTCTGCGCGTCGCGCAACTCGCCCAGAGGCACTTCCTGCGCGGCTTCGATCTCGAGCGGCGTGAGCCGGCGCACGAACAGCGGCTGCTTGCGGAAGATGGACTTGATCGTCTGGCCGGGCTCGATGGCGGAAACATCGACTTCGGTGCTGCTTTCCGCCAGAACGTCGGCCGAAGGCGACATCTGGCTGATCAGCGGAAGGACCACCCCCACCGCGCCGACACCGGCGGCCGTCACCGCCGCGATGTTGATGAAATCGCGCCGCCGCACCCCGTCGTCGCCGGCCGCGGCCAGCGTTTCGGGAGTGGCGGTGCCAGTCGTCTCAGCCATGTGACCTGCCTTGCCTAGCCTTCGACCCTGCGGAAACCCGCCGGACCCTGAACGTCATCAACCGTCCGCCGCGCTAACGGAGAGAGTGCCCCGCCCCTGCGCCGGATGCCGGGTGCGCGAAAGCGCCGCCCGGAGCCGGTTTGGGCGAGCGTTTAGACGCGGGCAAGACTTTTGCCAACCGCATTTTGGACACCTTCTGTGCACATTCACGCAACCGCGATCAGGCTGAACTGGCGGCCATAACCCGGCTCATTGCGATGGGTCGCGCGGCGGTAGGAATGGAACCGCTTTTCATCGGCATAGGTGTCAATGCCGAGGTCGGCCACGGCATGGATACCGGCCGTGAAGAGCCGCTGGCGCACGTAGCCGGGCAGGTCGAACTGGAAGTGCCGGTCCTCGTCGAAGAGCGAGTGCTGCCCGGTGTCGGGCCAGAACCAGGCCGCGTTGGCCGGGTCGTGCGCCAGGAAGCGGTCGCGGAACGCCGCGTCGACCTCGTAGCTCGGCTGCGCGATGCACGGCCCGATGACCGCGCGGATGCGACCGCGCTCGGCACCCAGCTCGACCATCCGCTCGACTGTCGCGTCCAGCACTCCGCCAAGCGCGCCGCGCCATCCGGCGTGCGCGGCACCGACCACCTTGCTGACCGGGCAGCGCAGCAGGACCGGGGCACAGTCTGCCGTGACGATCGCCAGCACCAGCCGGCGGGTGGCCGTTGCCATGCCGTCCGCCTCGGGCAGGTCGTCGGGATTGAACGGTGCGGTCACCGCCAGCGCGGTGGCGGAATGGGTCTGCCGCACCCGCACCAGCTTGCCGCCGCGCACCAGCAGCGCCGGATCGGGCTCGCCGTCATGACCGGGTCCGGTCAGGAAGCCGTGCGCCCGGCCGCCCAGCAGGCCATTGGTCAGTATCGGGCGCGCCTCAGTCAAGGCTGCGGCTCACCTGCTCGAAGGTATCGCGCGACAGGCCCGGCGCGGCGCGGATCCGTTCCAGCTGGGCCTTCATCAACGCGGCGCGAACCGGCTCTGTCCGCCGCCACCGCCCCAGCGCCGGCACCATCCGGGCGGCGGTCTGCGGGTTGAGCGCGTCAAGTTCGAGGATCACGTCGGCCAGCATGGCATAGCCCTCGCCGCTGACGGCATGGAACGCCGGCGGGTTGGCTGCGAACGCCATGTACAGCGCCCGCACCCGGTTGGGATTGCGCAAGGTGAAGTCGGGGTGGTCGGCAAGGGCCCGGACGTGCTCCAGCACGCGGGGGTGGAGCGACAGCGCCTGAAGGCTGAACCACTTGTCGATCACCAGCGCGTTGCCGCGGAAGCGGTTGTAGAAGTCGAGCAGGCGGGCGGTGCGTTCCGGCTTTTCCAGTCCCGCCAGCACCATCAGCGCGCCCTGACGATCGGTCATGTTGGTGGCCTGGTCGTACTGTGCCGCTGCCAGTCCGGTGGCGAGACCGGGGTTGCCGGCGGCGAGGTAGACCAGCGCCTGGGTACGCAGCTTGCGCGCGCCCTTGCCTGCCTGGTCGAGTGTGAACGGCACAGCGGCGGCGCGGCGGTGGTGCGCCACGAGCTCCGCCTCCAGCGCCTGGCCGAGCCACGCCTTGAGCGCCTCGCGCTCGTGATGGATGCGCGCCGGGTCGGCGACCAGCTGCTGTTCGGCGAGGTAGCCGTGCCCCGGCAGCGAGATCAGCTCGCCGCGCATGGAATCGTCCAGCGTCTCGTCGCCCAGCACTGCGGCATAGGCGGTGCGGATCGCCTCCTGCCCGGCAGCGCGCGCCGCCTCGTCGAGACCGTCGCCGCTCGCCGCGGTAAGATGCCCGACCAGCAGTTCCTGCATCGCCTCGTAGCGGGCGAAGGGATCGTCGTCGTGCGCGGCGAGGAACAGCAGGTCGTCCGCCGCGACGTGGCGCTCGATCGCCACCGGCGCGGAAAAGCCGCGGTTGATCGAAAGCACCGGCGGCGCGGCAAAGCCGGTGAAGCTGTAGCTCGCCCGGGCCCGGTCGACCACGACCAGCTGCTCGCCCCGGTGCGTACCGGTGGCGCGGTCGAACAGGGCCAGCCGCAGCGGGATCGGCATCGGCTGCTTGTCGGGCTGGCCGGGCGTGGGCGGCACGGTCTGGCCGAGGTGGAGCGTCGCTGTCTCGCCCTCGTGGCTCAGCGCGACCTCCACTCTCGGCGTCCCGGCCTGCGAATACCACAGGCGGAACTGCGCCAGGTCCAGCCCGGCCCCGTGCTCGATCGCGCGCACGAAGTCCTCGCAGGTCGCGGCCTCGCCGTCGTGGCGCTCGAAGTAGAGATCGCACCCGGCGCGGAAGGCCTCGTTCCCGGCCATAGTCCGCATCATGCGGATCACCTCGGCCCCCTTGTTGTAGACCGTGGCGGTGTAGAAGTTGCTGATCTCGCGGAAGCTGTCGGGCCGGATCGGATGGGCGAGCGGGCCGCTGTCCTCGGGGAACTGCGCCTGGCGCAGCACCCGCACGTCCTCGATCCGCTTCACCGCCTCACCCTGCATGTCCTGGCTGAACAGCTGGTCGCGCAGCACGGTGAAGCCTTCCTTGAGGCTGAGCTGGAACCAGTCGCGGCAGGTCAC
>ERZ1066121.885-NODE-885-length-24994-cov-7.702995_pt1 | contig 24994 bp, 9 predicted proteins | sample MGYA00382768_ERZ1066121 | MGnify/ENA primary metagenome ERZ1066121 (study PRJEB33369, sample SAMEA5778351) | biofilm metagenome | biome: Industrial cooling water; feature: Water cooling tower basin; material: Biofilm | place: United Arab Emirates | collected...
GTGAATTTACCGTCCTCAGCCGCTTTCCAGCTTCTTAGTTTTGTCAGTCAAGCAGAGCAAGACGCTCAGATGCTTCGGTCTCAGTCCTCACGTCTCCGGCAGGAAGTGAACCAATTGCAGCAGCAACTGTATCAGGACATTCAAGAGATTAAGCAGATTGATCCGAGTTTCAGTCTTATCCAGCAGGTTGAGCCTATCTCTTTTGAGCAGATTCAGGCTTTGTTATGCGATCGCACTGCGTTGCTTGAATGGTATCTGTTGGATGACTACTTTCTGGTTCTAATCATCGTTGGACATCAATCTGAAGTTAAGGTTTGGACGTCCACACCAGAAGATTTACAGTCTTTGAAGACATGGGTGGTTAAGTATTTACAGGCATATGTTCAGCCGTCTCGGCAGGATTGGAAGGAAAGCTTGGAACCCCTGCTAAATGAGCTTACTCAGATGCTCCATATCAAAGAAATTCTGGCTTACCTGCCTTCTCATTGTGACCAACTGGTCATGATTCCTCATCGATTTTTGCATCTGTTACCCCTCCATGCGCTGCCGCTAGTTGACCATACCTATCTACTGGATCGTTTCTCAGCAGGGGTTCGCTATGCCCCCAGTTGTCAACTTCTGCAACTAACTCAAGACTTTCACCGTCCCTCGTTCAGTCATCTAATTGGAATACAGAATCCGACTAATGACTTGAGTTTTAGCGACCTTGAGATGGACTGTATCCGATCTATGTTTCAACCTCATGAAACAATTCTGCCGAAAGCAGAGGCAACCAAAACAGCCTTTAGCACTCAAGATCTTCAAAGCACTCACTGCGTTCATTTTGCCTGTCATGGGGTCTTCGATTTTGACACACCTTTGCGCTCTGCCTTGGTCTTGGCTGGCACTTCGGTTGAGGAGATTGATCTGGAACAGTGTTTGACATTGGGCGAAATTTTCGATCTGAATCTACAACAATGCCGTTTAGTGACACTATCGGCTTGTGAAACAGGTTTGACCGATATTCGCAGCCTAGGTGACGAATATGTAGGGTTAACCAGTGGCTTTCTCTACGCGGGTAGTCCTAATATCGTTAGCTCACTTTGGACAGTCAATGATATTTCGACCGCCTTCCTAATGATCCGTTTTTACCAAAATTTATTTGAGGGCGAATTTGTTGCTGTAGCACTGAACAAAGCTCAGAAGTGGTTGCGGGATGTTAGCGGACCAGAGTTAGATGATTGGATGATTGGATTAGAGAGCATCAAATACCTTTGGATTTATCCCAAATGCAACCTACACAAAGAGTGAATTTCAAGCGGATCTTGAAAAATTCCTCTCCTTTTCAAAATCCTTTATACTGGGCTGCATTTTGTGCGATCGGACAGTGATGGCTACACAACTCGAAACACTGTTACAAATCCTTCAAGCGGTTCATGACAGCGACGGAGATCCGCAGGTTGTTTATCCGCTGCTGGAAGCTCATTTAGATGACCTGGACGAAAACTTTGCTCAAGTGCTGCGAAATTGGGCGATCGCTACGCTACCCAAACTTGATCCTATTCAGGCTCAGGGCACAGCAGCAGCGGTCTTTAGCTTTAGTGATTTGATTCTGCAATATCCCTATGGGGAGCAAGCCATTCATCAAGAAATTGCGATCGCTGGCTATGAAGCAGTAACAATCGTGGCAACTAAGGAAGCCTTTCCTCAGGAGTGGGCGACCACCCAGGTTAGTTTAGGAAATGCCTATGCCGATCGCATTTACGGAGATCAAGCAGATAATTTGGAAACGGCTATCCGCTGTTATTGCGGTGCTTTAGAGATTTACACCTGCGAAGCTAATCCAGAACAATGGGGAATTATCCAGGAGAACCTGGGCAATGTTTATTCCGATCTGATCCAGGGCGATCGCTCTAAAAACCTGGAAACGGCAATTGAGTATTACATTGCGGCATTGGGTGTATTTACCCGTGAAACATTTCCTGAGCGATGGGCACGAGTTCAGGAAAATCTAGGTGTGGTATATCTGTCGCGAATTGAGGGCGAGCAGGTAGACAACTTAGAGGCGGCGTTACGCTGTTACCTGGCATCCCTGGAGGTTTACACTCAGGAATCCTTTCCCGAAGACTGGGCAGAACTGCATAACAATCTGGGATTAGTGTATCAGGAGCGGATTCGAGGAGAAGAAGCAGAAAATTTGGAAGCCGCGATCTGCTCCTATTTGGCAGCATTACAGGTCTATACTCGCGAAACATATCCTTGGCAATGGGCGATCGCACAGACCAATTTAGGGGGAGCTTATAAGCGTCGCATTCGGGGACAACCACAGGAGAATCAGGCAGCAGCAATTCAGTGTTACCTGGATGCCCTGGACGTGTGTACTCAAGAGGCATTCCCAGAACAGTGGTCCTTGCTGCAAAACAACCTGGGAAGCCTCTACTACGACTACGGACAGGATGAAGCTGGGGAAAATTTTGAGACTGCTATCCGTTACTTCTCTGCCTCGCTAGAGGTACGGACTCGTGAGGCAATGCCCGAACGTTGGGCAGAAATCCAGAACAATCTGGGCAATATTTATCTCGATCGCATCCAAGGAAATAAGGCGGAAAATTTAGAAGCTGCCATCCACTATTACTCTGCGGCACTAGAAGTCTACACCCGTGAGGACTTTCCAGCAGCCTGGGCCGATACCCAAAGCAATCTTGGTATCACCTATCGGCTGAGAATCAAAGGCGATCGCTCCGAGAACTTAGAACGATCAATCCAGTGTCATCTGCAACCCTTGGAGATTTATCCTCGCGAAACCTTTCCTCAAGATTGGTTGACTTCTCAGAATAACCTGGGTATTGCGTATCAAGAGGCTGGGCAACTTGAAAATGCTTATATTGCCTTTGAAGCAGCAATCGACCTGGTGGAATCGCTGCGGGGTGAAATCATCACAGGTTCTGGCAGGGGTGAAGACAAGCAGAGGCTTGCTGAGCAATGGAACGTGCTTTATCAGCGAATGGTAGAAGTTTGTCTGGCTTTAGAACAGGTGGATCAAGCAATCGCTTATGTCGAGCGCAGCAAAACTCGGAATTTAGTAGACCTGATTCTCAGCCGAGACCTTGCCTCCATTTTTCCACCCGACGTAGTCAGCCAATTGCAGCAACTTCAGGAGGAAATCGTCAGCAATCAACATCAATTGCAGATGGCGATTGCTGAAAACCCATCTGCTCTGGCTCAACACTTGCAGCAGTTACGCCAACAGCGCAACGACTTACAGGATCGTTATCTGTCGATTGGTTCTAGTTTTGACCTCAAGCAGACCCGAGCTAACCTGGATGAGTGTACTGCTATTATCCAGTGGTTCATTACTCGTCAAAGCTTCTACACCTTCATTATCACTGGCTCTAATCCCCAACCTTGGGTGGCATCTCATACAGCGGCTGAACTGCAAGCATTGGAAGACTGGTCAAGAACCTACTGGCGACTTTACTATCGCAAAAATCGCCAATGGTGGCGTAATCAGTTACCACAACGCCTGCAGAAACTTGCCCAAATTCTGGATTTAGATGCTGTACTGCACCAGTTGCCTGAGGCGATCGACCAACTTATCCTCATTCCCCACCGATTTCTGCATTTGCTGCCGTTACACGCCTTACCTCTAGGAAGCAAGTTAGAACAAGGCTCCTCCCCAGAGGACTTGAGCAATTACGGGGATACCATTCCGTTATCTGCCAACTGCTTACTTGATCGCTTTCCTAAAGGGGTACGGTACGCCCCCAGTTGCCAGTTACTTCAATTGGCTCAAATACGACAGCGTCCCCAGTTTACTCACTTCCTCGCTGTGCAAAATCCGACCAATGATCTAGATTTGGCATACACTGACTTCGAAATTGAAGCGATTAGGGGTTACTTTGAGTCGGTGAAAATTCTGAAGCAGACAGCAGCTACCAAGTCTGCGGTTAACCATCAGTCCACAGAACCCACTCATTGCGCTCACTTCTCCTGCCACGGTTCATTTGATTCCATCAATCCGCTAAATTCAGCTTTGCAACTGGCAGATGAATCACTGACATTAAGCGAGATCTTCTCAATGGATCTGCAACAAGCCCGTCTGGTCACGCTTTCTGCCTGTGAAACGGGGTTAACTGACCCAACCAGTCTCAGCGATGAGTACATTGGGCTGCCCAGTGCGTTTCTTTATGCGGGTAGCCCGAATGTGGTCAGTTCCCTTTGGTCAGTGGGGGATATTTCTACGGCATTGCTAATGGCTAAGTTTTATGAGAATTTGCAAACTGAGCCGTCAGCTGCCTTGGCGCTTAATCAAGCGCAATGTTGGTTGAGGGACGTAAGGGGAAATAAGCTAAAACAGTGGGTGGAGAACAAACGGTTATCTCTCAACCCAACTTTAGCAATGAATTTGCGACGACGGTTTAAGCAGGAACATCCGTTTCAATCACCTTACTACTGGGCAGCATTTTGTGCAATTGGTTAGCGAATATGGATGATAAGCGTCAAGAAGCCTACTTAAAACTAATTAATATGCTGCTTGAATGTTCTAGAGGTCAAGAGCAAAAAATATTAAATGAAAACCAGGATTTGATTGATCAAGGACTAGTAGAGATAATGGTTCAGTTTGCCGAGTCACCGTCTATACCCATTAGTCATGATGCATCTAATTATTTGAAGGAACTTGCCAATTATCTTGAACATAGACTGAAGATGCAGTTTTTTAATAACTTTTTTCTAGAACTACTAGAGACAGTTCATGTAGCAAAAGATAATAGAGAAATTATTAACCGGTTTCTATTGAAAAATATTGAGAGATTGAATGAAGAATTCTCTCGTTTCTTAGATCTCTGGTGTAATGAAAATTTGCCTGAGCTTAAGTCGGAGGGTGTGGAAAGTATCGCTGGTCTTATTTTTGATTTCAGTAGTTTTATCCAAGACTTTCCTCATGGTTCAAAGCTCGCAAATCAGGAAATTGCTATTGCAGGTTATGAGTTGGCAGCAAAATACTACTATAACCGCCAAGTTTTTCCGGAGGATTGGGCATTAATTCAGAACAATCTTGGTAATGCCTATTGTAATCGAATCAAGGATGACCACCTCAGCAATCTAGAGAAGGCTATTCGTGCTTACCAAAGTTCCTTGGAAATTCGTACTCTTGCAAGGCTTCCAGAGAATTGGGCTACAACTCAAAACAATCTAGGTCTTGCTTATCGTAAGTTGGGAAAGGTGGATAAGGCAATTGAAGCTTTCAATGCTGCTCTACAAGTATATACTCTTGATGCGTTTCCAGAAGAGTGGAGTGCGCTTCAAAGTAACTTGGGAATTGCATATTCTGAGAAGGGGGAGTTTGATAAAGCAATAGAAGTTTTCCTACTAGCCTTAAACGTTCGCACCTATGAGTCTTTTCCCAAAGATTGGGCTGCAACCCAGAATAATCTAGGAATTGCTTACCGTAAACGTGGATGGGTTAATGACTCGATCTCAGTTCTGGAAGATGCTTTAAAGGTATTTACGAGGGAAGATTTTCCAGAGTATTGGGCAGAAAACATTAGCAACTTAGGTGAAACATATAGGGATGCTAACCAGATTGATCAATCTATCGAGTGCTTCCTCTTAGTACTAAGAACAGTCTTCACTCCACAAGCATTTCCTGTAGAGTGTTTAGAAGTTGGACGCAACTTAGGTAATACAGCATTTGCTGTTTGCAGGTGGGCTGAGGCGATCGAAGGCTATAACCTTGCGATTGAAGCCGTTGAACAAAGCCGTAATTGGGCAAACACTGATAGAAGACGACAGGAAATTTTGTCGGCGGCGATCGATGTCTATACCAAGATGGTACAGACATGCATCAATATCAACCAGAGCGATCGCGCTTTGGAATATGTCGAACGCAGCAAAGCCCGCAATTTAGTTGAACTTCTAGCTGCACGCGACCTTTACCCTAGAGGTAACGTTTCGCAAACAGCCATCGAGGAATTGGATCGGCTGCGAAGAGAGATTGTTACAGAACAACGTCGGATTGAAATGCGATCGGGAGTGGGTGAGATAGCCAATCTGGAGACATTACCTGCTCTAGCTGCGTTTCAGGAGTCTCGCACTTGCCTTAACCAACTCCAACAAGAACTGGACGAATTGATTCGACGGGATATCCAACCCTACGACCCCACCTTCAGCCTGACTCAAAGAGTTGAACCTGTCACCTTTGAGCAGATGCGAGGTTTGCCCACCAATCCCCAAACGGCACTAGTTGAGTGGTATATCGCTGAGGAGACATTTTTTGCTTTCATTGTCGTGCCGCACAGTCAAACTCCCTTCGTCTGGCAGTCATCCACCCAAGACTACCAAGTATTGATGGCGTGGATTAGCCGCTATCTTACGATATACTACGATAACAAGCAGCAGTGGCAAAGCACTCTAAATGAGCAACTTCAGGAACTTGCTACCATCTTGCACTTGGATTATCTCCTCTCAGTTATCCCCTCAGACTGCTCTCAACTGATTCTCATCCCCCACCGATTTTTGCACCTGTTTCCGCTTCATGCCCTGCCTGTGGGAGAGGGGCGATCGCAACCGCCAAGTGAGGCGCAATCTTCTGATACTCTCTGCTTGCTTGATAAGTTTCCCAGCGGCGTGCGCTATGCTCCCAGCTGTCAGCTATTGCAGTTAACTCAAAGCTGGAACCGCACCAACTTCAGCCATCTGTTTGGGGTGCAAAACCCCACCCTGGATCTGACTTACAGCGATATCGAGATGGCAATTGTCCAACAGGCTTTTGATCCCCATGCGGAGATTTTGGTGAAAGCAGAGGCACGCAAAGAGGCGATCGGCAACCAGCATTTGCAAGTTGCTCATTGCGTCCACTTTGCCTGTCACGGCGTTTTTGACCTAGAAGCTCCTTTACGCTCTGCTCTGGTGTTGGCAGGTGTCGATCTAGAGGCTCTTGAGTTAGAGCGTTGCCTGACACTGGGGGAGATTTTTGGGCTAAATCTGAGTCAGTGCCGTTTGGCGACCCTCTCTGCCTGTGAAACAGGTTTGACCGATCCGACTTCTCTCAGCGATGAATACATTGGTTTACCCAGCGGGTTTCTGTATGCGGGAAGTCCCAGTGTCGTCAGTTCGCTCTGGACGATTAGCGATATATCTACAGCATTCTTGGTAGCCAAGTTTTACCAGAATGTGCAACAGGGGTCACCTGTGGCGGTAGCTCTCAATCAGGCTCAATGTTGGTTGCGAGATGCTACTGGCGATGAGTTACAACAGTGGATGGAGGAACAACAGTTGCCGCTGGCTCCAACGCTGAAGATTTCACTGGCACGACGGTTCCGGCAGAATCGGCAGCCGTTTCAATCTCCTTTTTATTGGGCAGCATTTGGTGCGATTGGGCAGTAATTATGAATGAACAACGTCAAAAAGCTTATTTAAGATTGATTGACCAGTTACTCGTTAGTACTCCCGATGTAGCAGAGACAATTCTAAGAGAAAATTCACACTTGATTGATGCTGGCTTGATACAGAAGCTAGAGCAAGAAGCTGAAATTCTCAAAAAAAGGGGATATTGTAATCAAGCTGATTCTTTAATGAATACTGCCACGAACTTAATTAATTTAATGCAGGCTTTAGCAGAGCAATCTGCTTGTTTGACATTAATTGAACAGATTTTGTTTGCAGTTCGTCATACTGGTCACAATCAACAAACCTTATACCTATTACTTCGCGACAATCTAGATAAGCTTAATAATAATTTTGTGATTTCATTAAAATTATGGACAAATTCCATTTCGCAAAAATTAGATTTTAATGCCCATGAATTAGCCGAAGATATTCTACTATTTAGTAATTTTTTAGTTGGATTTCCGCTAGGAGTGCGAGCCGAAAATATGGAAATCGTTATAGCAGGCTACCAGATAGCAGCTAAATTATTTTTGAAGATGAAATCTTTACGAAATTGGGCAACTACTCAATATAATCTTGGGAATAGTTACTGCGAACGCATTCGAGGTAACAAGCCAGAAAATATAGAATTAGCAATTAACCATTACCTGGCAGCTTTAAGCATTCAGAATAGAAGCGACTCTCCCAACGAATGGGCTTTGACAAAAAATAGTTTAGGCACGGCTTATCTCGAACGCATCAAAGGAAAAAAAGTCGAAAATTTAGAATTAGGAATTCAATGTTTTAATGATGCTTTAACTATACATGTCAAAGCCAAATTTAGCGAGGAATGGGCAAATATTCAAGCCAATTTAAGTGAGGCGTATCGTAATCGAATTTTAGGAGAAAAAGCTGAAAATCTGGAAAAATCAATTGAATTTAGTTTAGCTGCCTTAAAGGTTTACACCTATGAAGATTTTCCTGATGATTGGGGAACAACTCAAATTAATCTTGGTAATGCTTACGCTCACCGTATCCAAGGAGACAAAGCTGATAATTTAGAAGAAGCAATCCATTACTTATCATCTGCTTCAGAGACTATTAAACGCGAAAAACTTCCCCAAGAGTGGGCAAAACTTCAAAACAATCTCGGTGCTGCTTACCTTCATCGCCTTCAGGGAGATAAATCAACAAATCGGGAAGAAGCCATTAGTTATCTTTCTGCGACCTTGGAAGTATTTAACTGCTCTGATTTTCCCGAAGTATGGGCAAGAATTCAAAATAGTTTAAGTTTAGCTTACACTTACCGAATCGAAGGAGACAAGAAAGAAAACTTAGAGAAGGCAATTTCCTATTCTTTATCTGCTTTGGAGGTACTGAACCACAAAGTTTTTCCCCAATACTGGGCAGAGAGCCAGCAGAATCTAGGGCTTGCTTACTATTTAGCCTACCACTACAGCAGCAACAGCAAAGATAGAGAAAAAGAAAACTTGAAACCAGCAATTTCTTGTTTTTGCAGAGCTTTAGAAGTACGCACTTACGAGGCTTTTCCTGAAGAGCATATCAACACCCTATTTTGTCTAGGTATTGCCCACCGAGAAGAGGGCAAGTTGGTTGAAGCCTACAAGACATTTTTAGCTGCCATTAGTAGCATTGAATCTTTCCGAAATGAAATTATATATGGTTCTAATAGAGAAGGAGATAAACAGAAGTTAGCTGAAGATTGGAATAATCTTTACTGCTTTATGGTGGAAACTTGCTTAAAGCTAGACAAGTCTGCTGAAGCAATAGAATACGTTGAACGCAGCAAAACTCGCAACTTAGTCGAACTTATTCTCACTCGCAATCGCCACACTATTTTCCCAGCAGAAGTAGTTGTTCAACTGGATCGACTTCGAGACGAAATCGCTAGCGGTCAGTACGAACTTCAAAATGCCACAGCAGAAGATCCAACTGCGCTAGCTCAACATCTCCAACAGCTTCGACAGCAGCATAACGAATTACAAGATCAATACTTACCCATTGGTTCTGGGTTTCAGTTTGAGCCATTCAGACCGACTTTGAGCGATCGCACTGCAATCGTTGAGTTTTACATTGCAAACAATAAACTGCTTGTCTTTATTGCTACCAATCAGACTCAAGAACCCATTGTCCTAACACCCGATTTAGTAGACCTGAAAGGATTAGAGGATTGGGCAAATAACTATCTAAAAGCGTATACTGGCAGGAAACTTCATTGGCAGCGCCGTCTAAAAACCCGTCTAACGCTGTTATCGAAGATTCTGCGTATTGATGAAATTGTTGAGGCAGTTCCCATTGAGTGTAAGAATTTAATTTTTATTCCCCATCGTTTACTGCATTTGCTGCCACTTCACGCTTTATCTCTATCAGATGGTAGTAGCCTATTTGATCACTTTCCCAAGGGCATTAGCTACGCTCCAAGCTGTCAGCTTCTGCAACTCGCCAAGAAGCGCGATCGCCCCCTCTTCTCTAATCTATTTGCCATCCAAAATCCCACCCAAGACCTCGCTTATACCGATATAGAAGTTTCTGCCATTCAACGCTTCTTTCATCCAAAGGAGACCAATGTTCTGGCAGAATCAGATGCAACTAAGTATGCTGTAAATAGTGGTCGCTTCAATGCTTCACACTGCATTCACTTTAGCTGTCATGGCTATTTCAATCTCAACAGTCCTCGCAAATCTGCTCTCATCCTGTCAAATTCTGAGCTTACCTCAATTTCCACTGAACTCAATTCTGAGCAACATCTCAGTCTTCAAGATGGTCGTGTTCTCGATCTCAACCAGTGTCTAACACTGGATAGCATCTTCAGCCTTAACCTTGACCAATGCCGTCTGGTCACCCTCTCCGCCTGCGAAACTGGGTTGATTGACTTCCGCAACGTCAGCGATGAGTACATTGGTTTACCCAGTGGTTTCCTCTATGCAGGTGCCCGTAGTGTTATCAGTTCGCTTTGGGCTGTCAATGATCTATCCACCGCATTATTGATGGCGAAGTTTTATGAGAATCTCCGAACTGAATTGTCAATTGCGATCGCTCTTAACCAGGCGCAATGCTGGCTGCGAGACTCAACCAAAGTAGACCTGGAAACTTGGATGAAAGAGCAACCCTTCTATCAGAGTCCAACGATCCGGTTGAGGTTGCGGCAACGGCTACACAAAATACCTGATAATACTTGTCCCTTCGCAGAACCGTTTTACTGGGCAGCATTCTGTGCCATTGGGCAGCCATGAACTCCGAGCAACCGACAGAAGGTGAGAACTCCAAGTCTTCGTTACTCAGACTTGAAGCCTATGTTGCTTTCCTACTGGAGATTTTGCAAACGATCGCAGACCACGAAACCGAGCCACAGAAGGTATATCCTCTCCTAAAAGCTAATCTTGATAAATTAGATGACACCTTTGCTAAGGTGTTGCGCCATTGGGCAGCAATTGCTTTGCCCCAATTTGAACCAGTTCAAGCACTCATCATTGCTGCTGCATTTGTAAATTTTGGAAACAGTCTTCGCAGCTTTCCCTATGGGAATAAAGCCATCAATCTAGAAATTGCGATCGCAGCCTGTGAAGCAACTGCCCCTATCCTGACACATGAAGCCTTTCCAGAACATTGGGCGACTGCTCAAAACATGCTGGGGATTCTTTATCGAAATCGTATCCGAGGCGATCGTGCTCAAAATTTGGAACAATCGATTCAATGTTTTGGGGATGCTCTCCATATCCGTACTCGAACAGATTCTCCTAAACTATGGGCTGAAACTCAGAACAGTCTGGGGAATGCCTATAACGAGCGCATCAGTGGCAGTCGGCTGGATAACGTTGAGAATGCTATCGCAGCCCTTGAAGCAGCCCTTGAAGTCCGTACTCGTGAAGCCCTGCCAGAAAATTGGGCAACGACGCAAAACAACCTAGGGCTTGCCTACTACAACCGTTTGAAAGGAGATCGGGCAGAAAATCTGGAGCAGGCGATCGCCTGCTATCAAAATGCGCTGCAAATTCGCACTTGGGAGCAGTTTCCTACCCAGTGGGCTGAGACACAAAACAATCTGGCAAATGCTTACAGCGAAAGAATCCGAGGGGATCGAGCTGAAAACCTAGAGCAGGCGCTCAAGGCTTTTCAATCTGTGCTGCAAGTTTACACATGGGAAGCCTTTCCGTCAGATTGGGCAATGACCCAAAACAACCTGGGGGAAACCTATCGCGATCGACTTATGGGCGATCGCAGTGAAAACCTAGACGCTACAATTGCTGCCTATCAAGCTGCCCTACAGGTGTATACTCGCGAAGTGTTTCCAGAACAGTGGGCAATTGTGCAAAATAACCTCGGAATTGCCTATTACAGCCAGCCTTTAGAGGATCGATCTGAGGCTCTGGAACAGGCAATCGTTTGCTATGAGAATGCGCTAAAAGTGCGTACTCCAACTGACTTTCCAGAACAATGGGCAGATACCCAAAATAACTTGGGCAACGCCTACAGTGATCGTGTCCGAGGAAATCAAGCTGATAATCTGGATCGAGCGATCGCAGCTTATCAGGCTGCACTGCGAGTTCACACGCGCGAGTTGTTTCCGATGGAGTGGGCAAAGACCCATAACAACCTGGCACTGGTACATCGGGATCGAGGGCAGTTGACGGAGGCGATCGCCTGTTTCCAATGTGCTTTACAGGTTCATACTCCTTTGGCATTTCCCTTTGAGTGCTTGATCACGGGGCGGAATCTGGGCAGAACTGCTTATTCCATTGCAGACTGGGAACAATCAATAACAGGCTTTGACATTGCCATACAAGCCGTAGAACAAAGTCGAGCGCAGGCAAGTACGAGCGGGCGGCGGCAGGAAATTCTATCGGCAGCCATTGATGTTTACAGTGGGGTAGTACAAGCTTGCCTACAGTGTGATGCAACAATAAAAGCACTGGAATATGTGGAGCGTAGCAAGTCCCGTAACCTGGTGGAATTGTTGGCTACCCGTAACCTTTTGCCCAGAGGTAATGTTTCTCCTGACACTCTGGATCGACTGGAAGACTTGCGTCGAGAAATTGGTATCGAACAACGTCGTCTCGATCAGATTGACCAGCGCCGTTCTCGTACCACAATAATCAACCGTAGTGAACTGATTGAGCCTGCTGAAGGTTGGTTTTCGGATCGCATGCCTCTCAATCAGCTTCATCAACAGCTTCAATCGCTGATTCAGCAGGAAATTCGTCCCTATGATCCAACGTTCGGTTTAACCCAGCAGGTTGAGTCAATCTCCTTTACACAGATCCAGCAGTTGCTTCCCAATGAACAAACAGCCCTGATCGAGTGGTACTTCACGGATGAAGCCTTACTAGCTTTTCTGATCCTTCCCCATCGTGAAACCCCATTTGTCTGGCGTTCCTCACCTGAAGATTTGCAGGCTCTGGAGCAGTGGGGTGATGACTATCTGACTGCTTACACCAACCGTAAGCAACAGTGGCAGGAGGAGTTGAGCGATCGCCTACGCAAACTAGCTGAGATCCTGCATCTTAATGCCCTCTTGTCCTTATTGCCGGAAGACTGCCTCCAACTCATCCTCATCCCCCATCGGTTTCTGCACATCCTTCCTCTCCATGCGCTGCCGTGTGGCGATGGCTCCTGTCTGCCGGAGCGGTTTCCGCAAGGATTACGTTATGCTCCAAGCTGCCAGTTGTTGCACTTGACCCAAAATCGAAAAAAGTTATTCCCGTTCGAGTCCGTGTGGGCAGTGCAAAATCCAACTGGAGATTTGGCCTATGCAGATTTAGAAGTATCAGCCATTCGCTCGACCTTTTCAACTGCTCAGGTTTTAGCCAGACAGGAAGCTACTAAAACGGCTTTATTAACCCATCAAGATAGCATCCAAGCTGATTGTGTTCATTTCGCCTGTCATGGCATCTTTAATTTGGAGTCACCGTTGGAATCCGCATTGATACTAGCACAGGAGCAAGGCGAGCCCTACTCGCAGGGAGAGCGTTTCCTACTGAGCGAAATTTTTGATCTGGATTTGAGGCGATGTGGTTTGGTCACACTGTCCGCCTGCGAAACGGGACTGACAGACTTTACCGTGCTGAGTGATGAATATGTTGGGTTGCCAAGCGGGTTTCTGTATGCTGGTGCTCCTTGCCTTGTCAGCTCCCTCTGGACGGTTAGCGATGTTTCTACGGCAATTCTCATGGGTCGGTTTTATGAGAATCTGCAAAGTCAGATGCCTGTAGCTGTCGCTCTGAATCAAGCACAATGCTGGTTGCGGGATGCAACCGGGAATGAGTTAAATCAGTGGATGGAGGAAAGGCAGTTGCCGCTAAGTGCGGCCCTGAAGCTGTCCTTAAAACGAAGGTTTAGACAAGAGCTGTACCCCTTTCGATCTCCTTACTATTGGGCGGCATTTTGTGCGATCGGGCAGGGGTGAAGTCAGTATTACTCCCTACGTCCAAGGCACTGGTTGCTCAATCCGCTTGAAGATTCGTTCCTGAAGACTAATTTTGGTTGCGGAGAGAGATCAGTTCCTTAAAGGGCAGCGACAATAGGACTAGGCATATTTGCTGAGGTATTGCCCCATGAATGAAGAACGCCTCGAAGCCTACCTGAAACTGATTGATGCTTTATTAAAGTGTTCTACCGGTGAAGAACCGGAGATTTTGAATAAGCATCATGCACTGATTGATCTGAACCTTATTCATTTAATGCATCAAGTTGCTGCTGAGTTAGCTGAGCGAGGGGATCAGGCACGTGCTGACTGGATACAGGATTATGCCTTATCCCTATTTTCGACATTCGAACATAGCTCTCAATCCTCAATGTCTTCAATAGAGATGGTAGTTAGCAACCTCTTTCAACAAGGAAATGAGCAATTTCAAGCTGGGCAGTTTCAAGCTGCTCTACAGTCTTGGGAACAAGCCTTAAGCATATGTCAAAACTTGAATAAGCCTCAATGGCAAGCGTCAACTCTTGGAAATCTTGGTAAAGCCTACGATTGTCTGGGACAACATCAAAAGGCTATTGAATGCCATCAAAAGTCATTAGAACTTTCAAAACACATTAGAGATCCGAAAACTGAAATGATCGCTTTAATTGACTTAGGCCACGCTTTTGATGCGATGGGTCAATATACTAAAGCGATAGAATCTCATGAAGAGGCTCTAAATCTAGCGAGTAAGCTCGGTGAAAAGAATCTTGAAATTGGCGCTTTAAGTGGTCTAGGAAATGCATATGACTCTCTACATCAATACAGAAAAGCAATTGATTATTACTTGCAACAGTTAGTAATTTCACATGATTTGAAAGATGAGCTAAATCAAGCATACGCTTTAAATAATCTTGGAAATGCATATCGTAAATCAGGGAAACTTCAAAAAGGAATAGAGTACCTTGAACAATCTCTAATTATTAAACAAAAGCTTAATGACTTATACTCAACAGCTAATACTTTTGGCAGTTTAGGGAATATGTATTGTTCACTAGGGCAATATCAGAGGGCAATTGAATGTCACCTCCAGCAGCTGAAAATCTATCAAAAAGTAGGAGATCGACACGGAGAAGCTAGTGCCCTTAATAGCATAGGAATGGATTATCAGTTCTTAAATCAGTACTCACAGTCAATAGAATACCTTCAGCAGGCTCTAGAAGTCGGTCAAGAGATTAGCTCCCGACAGATAGAGGCAACCTCCTTGGGTGAATTAGGAAATGCTTATTGTGCTCAAGAGCAGTTTCAGAAAGGTTTAAAGTGTTATGAAAAGCAACTGGAAATTTCTCAGGAAATTGGAGATCGTCTAGGTGTCGCTTCTGCATTAGGAAACCAAGGCGTTGCTTACTACAAAATATCTGATTATCAAAAGGCCATAGAGTTTTCTCAAAAGCAGCTAGTTATTTCTGAAGAAATCACAAATCTTAAATCTAAAGCAGAGAGCTTGAATAATCTAGGGGCAGCCTTCCTCAGATTAGGAAAATTACTAGAAGCTGAGGAAAAACTATGCCAGGCTGTTGAGGTTCAGGAGTCTCTAAGGGGAGATGGACTTAGGGATGCCTATAAGGTGTCAATTTTTGAAACACAGTCCTCTTGCTACCGTCTATTGCAGGAAGCTTTAATTTCTCAAAATAAGGTCAGAGAAGCTCTGGAAGTCTCTGAGCGAGGACGCGCAAGGGCACTAGTTGAGCTACTAGCGTCTAAGAGTTCTCCTGATCCTAATCGACTGGATAGATTGGCCCCATATCTTGATTGTCAGCAAATTTCGAAAATTGCACGAGACAGAAAAACAACCATCGTAGAATACTCCATTATTTATAATGACTTGAGTCAAGAATCCTCTATTTTGATTTGGGTTGTGAGTTCTGCTGGAGAGATTAATTTTCATCAAGTCGATCTCAGTGATTTGAGAAAACAGACTCAAAGTGCCAGACCTTTAGCAGACTTGATTCTTCAGAACATGAAGTTTTTAAGTAGTAAGGAAGAGCAAAATGGTGATTCAAAGTCTTTCAAAGAAAAACTTTATATGCTTCTTATTAACCCCATTGCTGATTTGCTTCCAACTGATTCTAATGCCCTAGTTGCTTTCATTCCTCAGCAAAGTTTATTTTTACTCCCTTTCTCGGTTTTACAAGATTTAACTGGTAAATATTTAGATGAACAATTTACAATTCTGACTTCTCCTTCTATCCAGTTACTAGAGATTTCTCGTTCAATTAATCATCCTGAGACGGAGCATGGTTTGAATGCTCTAGTTGTGGGTAATCCAAAGATGCCGTCAATTGCTCAAGCCTTTGGTGAACCTCCTCAAATGTTGCGATCTCTACCAGGCTCAGAAACTGAGGCTATTGCTGTCGCTAATCTTCTAAATACAGAGCCTATTCTAGGCTCTAGAGCAACCAAAAAAAATATTGTTCAGCAAATGACTAAAGCACGGTTAATTCATTTGGCAACTCATGGACTTTTGGAGGATATTCGACATTTTGGTATACCGGGGGCAGTTGCTTTAGCTCCGGATGGTGAAGATGATGGCTTTCTGAGTGCTGGAGAAATTTTCGATTTAGATCTCAAAGCTGAGTTGGTAATTTTAAGTGCTTGTACTACTGGGCTAGGGCAGATTACGGGTGAGGGTGTTGTTGGGCTGTCTCGCTGTCTGATGGCTGCTGGTGTTCCTTGTTTGCTATTGTCTCTCTGGGAGGTTGATGACTTATCTACAACTTGTCTGATGATCAAGTTCCATACAATCTTACAGAACCTTTTCCCCTTAAAGCCGGGGTATCCAGCCTCAGCACTTAAACGAGCGCAGCAATGGTTACGGAACGTCAAAACCTACGAACTATGGCAGTGGATTCAAGACAACCAAATTCTACTCGACTCAACCCAGAAAATGGTTCTTAGGAGATTGCCTGGAAATAGTAAACCCTTTGGGCATCCCTACTATTGGGCAGCATTCTGTGCGATCGGGCAGTAGAGGTGGCTTATGGTTCTACAAAACCTCTTCAAAGAATACCCACCGCGATCACCCTCTGACTTTGTCGGTCGTGAAGTGGAGCTTAAACAGTTTCAACGAATTCTGAATCGACTGTCTCGTGAACCAGGGTGTTTTATCGTCAATATTTCCGGGCAAGCGGGGGTTGGCAAAACTGAACTGCTGCGCCAGTATCGCAAACGGCTGGATACCGCAGAAGTGTTATTGGCTCTAACATCTGAAACGGAGCCGGATGTTCCTACTGTGATGGGCAAAATTGCCGAACAATTCAAGCAACAAGGGCATGCCCTGCGGAAATTTAGCGATCGCTACCGCACCTACCTCCAATGTTTGCAGCGCCTGGAAGCAGACCCAGAGAAACCGCAAGGGTTAACAAAGGTTGTTGGACAAGCTTTAACTAAAGGGTTATTCAGCGTTGCCCGCCAGACACCCATGCTAGGTACGACAGTTGAAATAGGTGCGGCAGTTGGAATGCTCGATGAGAATACTCTGGTAGCCCAGGCCGGTGAATGGCTGGCATTTGTTGCCAAAAAGCTGACCAACAAAGACGACGTTCGCCTGGTCAAATCCCCAGTTGAGGAATTAACTCCATTATTCTTGCAAGGTCTGTACAGTCTTTCCAACAAACATCCGATCGTTCTATGTTTTGATGCCTATGAACGAACCAATGCCTATCTGGACAAATGGCTGAGAGATGTTCTGGCAGGAGAGCAGTATGGTAAGCCTCCAGACAAACTTCTGCTGATCACTGCTGGGCAACAAGAATTAAACCGGGCAGACTGGGATGTTTTTAGACCAGAAGTGCTACGCCAACCCCTACAGCCGTTTACAGAGCAAGAGGCACGGGATTTCCTCAAGCACAAGGGCATCACAGACGCATCTCTAGTTACTGAGATTTTAGAGTTGTCCCATCGGCTCCCGCTTCTGCTCAATACCCTGGCAGTCCAGGCACCGACTAGTACTACTGCCGTTGTCGATCGGGCAGAAGATGTAGTCGATCGCTATCTCCGCTGGATTGAAGACCCACAGAAACGCAAACTGGCGTTGGATGCCGCCCTTGCCCGGTCTGTGAATCAAGATGTGATTGCCACGCTCGCCACCCCTGAGCAAGCCGATGCCCTGTTTGATTGGCTGGTTAAACAGCCTTTTGTGAACAAGAAAACAAAAACCTGGTGCTATGAGTCCTTGATGCGAGAGATGATGGTACGCCACAAGCGTCAACGTACTGTGCTTGAGTGGGTAACACTCCATGAAAAGCTGGCACAGCTCTATCAGCAGTTGTGCGATATTCAGGGACTGGACGCAAAGACCAGCCAGTACAATCCAACCTGGCAAACCTACCAGCTTGAAAAGTTGTACCACCAACTCTGTCAGGCTCCTCAGAAGTTCCTACAGTCTGCTCTTCTGGAGTTTCTAGCTGCTTTCAAACGCCAACCTTTGACTGCTCATCTTTGGGCTGATACGATTCGGCAGGCTGGAGAAGAAACAGGGTTCGATGAATTAATCCAGTGGGGTGAACAAATGGTTCGCGGACTGGCTGCCTATGATCAGGACACACCAGCTGACGCGATCGCCCTCTTCACGGCCTTGCTCAAACAGAAAGACCTTGAACCTGAATGGCAGGCAAACGTTTTCCATTGGCGGGGAAATCTGTATGTCCGGACAAAACAATATGCAGATGCCCTCGCCGACTTGAATGAAGCGATCCGTCTCGCCCCTCAAACCGCTGAATTCTACCGCGATCGCGGCTTGGTTTATCTGTTTGATGAGCAGTACGCCCAAGCCCTATCAGACTTGACCCAAGCCATTGCACTCAATCCAGAGGATACAAAGGCAAATGCCTATCGGGGCATTGTTTATGCGGCTCAAGCAGACTGCCCCAGGGCGATCGAGGATTTTACCCATGCCCTCAAGGTACAACCTGACTTTCAAGCCGTCCTAGTGAGCAGAGCCGCCGCCTATCGGAATGTGGAGAATTATCCAGCCGCTTTAGCCGACCTGAATCGGGCATTGGAACTGGTGCCGGAGGATCTCAATGCGATCGCCGAACGCGGCAAAATTTGTCAAGCTATGGAACGTCCTGAAGACGCACTGCTCGATCTCAACCAGGTGCTCACCCAAAATCCCGATAATGTTAGCTTACTCCTCGGTCGAGGGATCGTTTTCCAGCAATTGGAGCAGTATGGTAAGGCTCTGGCAGACTTCAATCGGGTGCTGGAGTTGGAACCCGACAATCCCGACGCTCTAGCGAATCGAGGCGAAACGTTCCGACGGTTGGAACGGTATGAAGAGGCGATCGCAGATCTGAGTCGGGTGATTGAGCAACATCCAGAGGATGCGTGGGCGATCGGGATTCGGGGCACAGCCTATCGCCAGTTTGGGTATCCCAATAAGGCATTGGAGGACTTTGAGCGGGCGATCGAGTTAGCCCCCGAGAATGACTGGTGGTATTACAGCAAAGCTCTTTGTCACGACATCCATAGGCAATCTAATGAGGCGCACTCTAACTTTGTCCAAGCCAAACAGTTAGCCTTGGAAAAGCACAAGGAGAATCCTAATAATTGGAGTAACCAATTAAATTTAGGGCTTTATTTTCTAGCATTGCAAGAGTACCAAAAAGCAGAGCAAGTTTATCGTTTAGCCTTGGAAGTAGCATCACTAACAGCGATAAAAATCTCAATACGCGATATAGACGATCTCTTTAAATCAGTTATTTCTTCTCCAGACGGGAAAACTATTCAAGAATTATTAAGACATAAGATAAGGACGAATTGTTAGCAGGAAAGTAGCATTATGGAACTTGTTGACGGTTTGTGGCAATTAGTTAATCAAATGCGAGAAATAATAGTTTCTCAATGGAAGCTGTTGCATTTACATACTCAAGCTGGACGCACTCAAACTGAAACAAATTCCACTACTGACTCGCAGTTAGGAGAGGTAGAAGAAACTGATTTATTTTTACAATATGACTTCATTATTAAAGCTCTAGGGGCAATTGAAACAAGTCAGGGTGATCCGCAGGTAGTGTACCCTTTACTGCAAGAGAACCTTGAACTGTTAGATGAAGCATTTGGATCAATGCTACATATTTGGATAATTACCGTCCTTACCAAAGCAAACTCAGAACAAATCAAGGTGATAGCTACCCTTATTAACAAATTCTGTGACCTGATTTGTGATTTTTCGTTGGATAACTCAGTCAATAAACTGGAAATTGCCATCAACGGTTACGAAGCTGTATTGAAAGTTATGAATCCTGACAGCTACCCAGAAATTTGGGCGGATGCTCAGTTTGGTTGCGGCAAATCCTATCGAAGACGCGAGCAAGGAGAGGAAGCAGATAATTTAGAACAAGCCATAGTGGCATTTCAACAGGCATTGAGAGTCTATTCCATTGAGGATACCCCCCAAAAATGGGCATCAACCCATTACCGACTAGGAGTAATTTACTACAAACGAACCTGTGGTGAAAGATCTGAAAATTTAGATAGGGCAATTGCGTTTCTAGAAGGGGCTTTGCGTGCCTATTCTTCCAACAACATATCAAAAGACTGGGCAAATATTCAATATTGGCTTGGAGTAGTTTACAGTGAGCGTCTGAACGGCGATAGAGTAGAGAATCAGGAGAAGGCAATTCACGCCTGTGAGCAAGCTTTAGTGGGCTATGATTGGGCATATCTAAAGGATCGGGCAGATACACAGTACTGGCTTGCAACGATTTATGATGCTCGCCTAAACGGCGATAGAGTAGAGAATCAGGAGAAGGCGATCCATCTTTGTGAGCAGGCTTTAAAGGTCTATTACGAAGACTATCCAAAGAATCAGGCAGATACACAGTATTTGCTTGCAACGATTTATTATGAACGTCTGCAGGGCAATAAAGCTGAGAATCAGGATAAAGCACTTTCCTTACTTAAAGAGACTTTAGGAGTTTATTCTCCTGAAGATTTTCCAAAGGATTGGGCAGACGTACAATACTGGTTTGGAGTAGTTTACAGAGAATTAGTTGAGGGAGATGAAGATGTTAATCAGAATAAAGCAATTAAAGCTTTTAAAGAAGCTTTAGTTAGCTATGGTAAAAACAAATATCCTGAGGACTGGGCACTTGTTCAATATAATCTTGCCATTTCCTATCGCGATCGCATAGCAGGTAGCAGAGAGAAGAATTTAAAGCGAGCAGAAGTCGCCTGCAAACAGGCTTTGAAAGTTTATAATTTCGAACGTTATCCTGAGGATTGGGCAGATACGCAAAACACACTTGGTTTAATCTACAGAGATAGTGTGCAGATTGACAGGGAAGTTCTGAAGGAGGTGGATAGAAGAAATTTAGTACAGGCAATGAAGGCATGTAAAAAGGCCCTTAAAGTTCGTACCTCCGAGAAATTGCCTAAACAACGGGCTGCAACAACAAACAACATTGGATTGATTTATTACCTTTATAGTGAAAGAGGGAAAAAAGCTAAATATTTAGAAAAGGCAATAAAAGCTTATCAGGACGCTCTGCAGGTTCGGACTCGTGAGGATCTGCCTGAACAGTGGGCTAGGACTCAAGATAATCTTGGACTTGTCTACCGTGATCTACATCAAGACGATGAGGCAATTGAACACTTTCGACAGGCACTTCAAGTTTATACCCCACAAAGTTCCCCAGTAAATTGTCTTCGAGTAGCCTGCCGTTTGGGAGAGGTAGCACAGCAGGTGCACTATTGGAAAACCGCAGTAGAGGCATATGAGTTAGCAGTGCAATCAATAGAGCAAAGTTGCAATTGGGCTGCGACAGACAGACGACGACGTGCCCTGATGGAACAGTCGATTGATGTTTATCACAAACTGGTGCAATCGTGCATTAACTTAGGTGATCCAGAAAAGGCTCTTGAAGTCGTTGAACGCAGTAAGGCTCGCACTCTTGTTAGGCTTTTTGCTGATCGCAATCAAATTATCAAGGGCAACGTCTCCCTTGAGACTACAACCAAGGTAAGTGAGCTACGTCAACAGATTCTAAAGCTACAAAATGAGTTACTGAAGAATGAAGATTTGCTATCTTCGGACGAAGCAATTCATTCTGCAGCTAAACTGCCAAGGATATCCAAAACCTGGTTTGTAAGTGATAGACAGAAAATTCAGGAAAATCAAAAGCAATTACGAGATAGACAACAGCAGCTACAGGAAAAAATCCAAAAGGTACAGGATGAATTCAATGACTTGCTCTCCGGAATTAGAAAGCTAGATCCTAGCTTTTCTCTGACAAAGCGTGTCGAAGTTATGCCATTTGATGACATTCAATCTCTAGTTAGTGACCGTACCGCAATTATCGAATGGTACATCACAAGTAATCGATTTTTTGCCTTTATTGTGACCTGTAATCATCCTTCCCTGATACTGATATCTTCTGAGCAAGAGTATACCCAATTGCTTAATTTAGCTGATGAGTACCTAAACACCTATATTAGTTATAAACAAGGAAATGGTAATAATTGGAAATTCCGGAACTTTAAATTGGTTGAGTTGCTAAATCAGCTTGCCAAAATCTTGCAGCTTAATAAAATTTTGTCATATTTAGAGGAATATGATCGGCTTATCTTGGTTCCTCACCTTTTTCTGCATCTTCTGCCACTACACGCTATACCTTTACCCCAACAAGAGGATAAATGCCTTTTAGATCGATTTCCTGCGGGAGTACAATATGCACCAAGTTGCCAATTACAAAAACTGTCTCAGCAGCAAAACTCTACTGAGTTAAAATACCTGTTTGCAATTCAAAATCCTACAACTGATTTAAATTATGCAGATTTAGAGGTTGTTGGCATTAATTCGATTTTTCATTTTCCTAATTGCCATATTTTAGTGGGTCGATCAGCAACTGAAGTTGCCTTGAAAGATGCTAAACAACAGTTAGCACAAGCTAATTGTTTGCATTTCTGCTGTCACGGTGTATTTGATCTAAAATCTTCCCTAAAATCATTCTTTCAGCTGGCAGAAGTGGAAGAAAGTCAAGAATCTCACTCCATTCAAAATTACGAAGATGGACGACTAACCTTAAGCGAAATATTTGTTGAATTAGATCTCAGGGAATGCCGTCTAGTAACTCTTTCTGCTTGTGAAACTGGTTTAGTTAACCCCAATGATGTAAATGATGAATATATTGGCTTCCCTAGTGGATTTCTCTATGCAGGTAGTCCAAGTGTTGTTAGCTCTCTATGGACAGTCAATGATCTATCTACAGCCTTTTTAATGATTAAGTTTTATGAAAATCTTCGACGGTTCGACCTTCGACAATCAGCATCTATTGCTGTTGCTCTTAATCAAGCACAGATTTGGCTTCGGAATATTTCAGGTCGGCAGCTAAAGCAATGGCTTAAGGATCAAAAAGTGCCTTTAAGCCAAACTTTTAAAACCCGTTCTCTACGTGCCATACAGGATGATGGTCAACCATTTCGAGAACCCTACTACTGGGCAGCATTTTGTGCCATCGGTCAATAAAGGAGGATTAAATCGCTATGTCTCCCTATGAGCAAAACATTCTAGACTTCTACTACAAGGTTTACGGAGAGCATCCTGATCTCTTCACTGATTCAGATCGTGCTTCCCTAGAAGCATTGAAAGCTTCCTTTTCAGAGGAGGATTCTATTGAGAAGATCTCAGACGCGATCGCGCTCTGGTGCGAGGATCATCCCCATATCCTCAATGTACTTTTGGAAATTCCTCCAGCTGACACGGGTGAACGAGGTCCAGGAGGCCATCCAACCCATCTGACTCCAAAAGAAGCTTTGGACTTGCTAGAGAATATCATTCGTCAGAGTAAACCTGATTCTGGACCCCCATCCTCCCAACCTCAAACCCCATCTAAACCATGAGCGAGATTTCCTCAGCTCAGACATTGCAGAACCCTAGTCTGACACTTTACGCCTTCCACCTGCGTACCGACATCAGCAAGGGAACAGAGCAGGTTGCGTCCAAAGCCTCACAATTGTGGGAGCAGTTAATGGGACTGGGTAATACGCTGAACATTCATAAGCTGCAATCCCTGCACGAAAAGCTAATCTGCTATCAGGCAGGACAGTATCAACCATCTGCTGAGGATCAGTTGGCTCCAGGGGAACAAAACCTCTTGCTGGGCAGAGAGGATCGCCTTGATTTTCAGGTGGCTACTCAAATCAATCATGGAAGACTGGAATTCAATGGCTTGCTTGTTCCCTTCCGCGTCCATGATACCTATGCGATCGACCTCACCCTGTCCTCTCCAAACCCCATTACTCTAGGACAAATCAGCCACCTTAATCCTCAAGGGCTCCTACTGCCTCCCCACATTCAGGCATCCCTGGGGCAAACTCTGCTTTTCTATGCCGAAGTTGATTCCCTCTGGAGAGAGGATCGAGCGATCGCTGATGCCTGTGTTGCTCAGTTATTTCATCAGCAAATAACGCCTGAATTCCTCGCTGAAGGCAAACTCCTGGGTAGCTCAATCTTTGAGTACGATACCCTGACAACCGATCCAACTCAGCAACGTCATGTTTTAGTCTGGCTCAACCACCATCCGCTTCCTTCAGTCGAAGTCTCGGGGCACATACTCTATCTCATGCTTTGTCGCCATAAGATTCTCTATGCCTATGAGCAGTCCCGTTGGTGCGATCGTCAAGCTAAACAGATCTACAGCAAATTAGATCAGAAATTTGTTCAGAAATTTACCCAAATTGCTCAAGCCCCTGATCATTTACGACAATTCCAAATTTGGCTGCAAGAAGACCTGCCATCAATGGCATTTGAGTATGCTCGTCATTTGCGTGACCTCTCCGATCACACCACCACAATTCAAACGAACCTTGAGAACTACCAGAGCCAGATGGCAAAACTTGCCCGATTGCCAGGAAATGATCTGATCTTCCTACAGCAATTTTCTAATCTGGCTCAGAACAAGTTTCTTCGGCAAATTCAGGTTGATCAGGAATACCTGCTTCCAGGACAGGCGATTTTTCAACAACTGATCGAGACCATTCGAGGATTAGCTGAACTTGAACAAGCAGAGAACGATCGTCGGTTGGAGCGTACCATTCAGGTAGTGGGTGTCGGTTTAGGTATTGGTGCAATTTTTGGCTCAAGCTCTGCATTTATCGATCGCCCCTGGAAGCCCAGGGTTAATTCAATGTGGCGATAGAAAATGTAAGCTAATCGCTAGACGTGAT
>ERZ1066121.886-NODE-886-length-24975-cov-6.161437_pt1 | contig 24975 bp, 18 predicted proteins | sample MGYA00382768_ERZ1066121 | MGnify/ENA primary metagenome ERZ1066121 (study PRJEB33369, sample SAMEA5778351) | biofilm metagenome | biome: Industrial cooling water; feature: Water cooling tower basin; material: Biofilm | place: United Arab Emirates | collected...
GCGAGGGGGTGCGCGCTCGCCGCGGCAAAGACGAAAGGATCGTCGCCGAGCACGACCTGCGGCAGGTGCTGCACGTCGGCTCCCGCTGCGAGGACGGCCGCCTCCAGCTCACCTTCCTGCAGGCGCTTGATCAAAACGCTCGTCTTTTCCTCGAACCAGAGCAAGGTCAGAGCAGGATAACGTTCACGCAGAGGCGGCGAGATCAACGGCAAGAGGTAAGGGCCCACCGTCGGAATGATGCCCAGCCGCAGCAGGCCGGAGAAAGGGTCGGCTTCGCGGCGGGCGGTGTCCAAGAGCGCCTCATATTCGAGGAGCACACCCCGTGCCCGCTCGACGATGGCCCGGCCTGCCGAGCTGAGTTTGACCTGCCGCGTACTGCGTTCGAAGACCTGTGCCCCAAGGCTCTCCTCCGCTTGCGCGACCTGCGCCGAAAGCGAGGGCTGCGAGACCCCGCAGGCCGCAGCGGCGCGGCGGAAGCTGCGGTATTGCGCCACGGCGACGAGGTACTGCAGCTGCCGCAAGCTCAAGGGGTAGGGAGCGAAACGCGTCATGATTGCAGCCTATCACCGCTTCGAGGGCGAGCTCCAAGCATGCCACGCCGCGCACCCTCGAAGCGGCGGTCACGCGCAATCCCGCCGTTGTGAGCTGGAGCACGAGTTTTGCTTGGGGCAGAGGAATGGCTCTGCGCTCCCCTGCCCGGCCCCATGGCGCGAATTTGAGCGGCGTCGTGCGGACGACCTGGCTCTGGCTCGCGGCCTTATTTGTGGCGGCCTGCGGCCCAGGCGAGGAGGGCATTCGCTACAAGGAAGCCTTCCTGGGCAATGCGAGCGGGGCAAAACGCCTTTACGACCTTCTGGCCACCCGGGAGGGAAGGGGTCTCGAGCTCAAGGTCAACGGCACTTCCCATCCCATCACTTATGGCGCGGAGGTCGAGCAATACGACTTTGACGAGGCGCACCGCGTTTTTCTCTTCATCGGCCTCCATCTCGAGGCATGGGATCGCTGCCTTGCGGAATTGCTCGACGACGCCGACGCGTTTCAAGCCGAGGTCTTGCACGATCTCTGGGAGATCGCGCAGCGAAGACGCCTGCCCGTCAGCGGTTTCGAGGGGCGGGAGCGACTCTTTACGCCTCCTTCGGCTCCCACCCTGGCCAGCGCTGAGGAAAGGATCAGGTGGTACGAGAGCTGGCGCAGCTCTCTCCGGGACTGGCGACCTCCTGCGGACGCTCGACCTCGCGGTCAGCCGATGGCGAGCTTGAGCCGAGAGTTTCTCTTCGCTTTTTATCGGGGAGAGATCTCGGGGCAGCGGCGGGCTTTCGCTGGGCTCAGTCCCGGATTGGTCTGCGAAGTCGCTGCCCGAAGCGAGAGCTGGGTTCCGCATCCAGGCCGTGCTTCCATGCACTTTGGCTATCCGGGCGCGCTGAGCTGGGTGTCCAATGGGGTGTCCATCGATTGGGAGCTGCACTGGTCTCCAAAACGTCGGCTGCGCGAGGTCGACGAGTTTTTCTCGTGGTGGAGGGAGATGACGGCGGAGGACGAAGACCGAGACGTACAACTGTGGATCGTCTTCGACCGCGGGAGAGTGTTCGACGAGACGCAGCCCGCACGGAACGCCGCGCTCAGCAATTACCTTCGGCATCTGCAAGCGTATCTCTTCTTGGGCGGTCTCGAGCACAATGCGCGCTCGGCTCCCGCGGACATGCCGGAAGAAACGCTACGGCGCCTGATGATCAAAACGCTGGCGCTGCGCTGGATCCAACCGCAGAGCGATGCCTACCTACGTCTCCCCGACGCACGTGATGTGCTGCGCGGAGCCCTCCGTGTGATGGTCGACGCCTTTGGCGCCGAGGCCCGCACGCGTACGACGCAGAGTGTGTATGCCGAGCTCGACTACCCTCATCTGGCGCTCGAGCTTCGCTTCGCGATGGCCGATCCGGCGCTGCGCGATCGCGCCCTGCGTGCGACGGTGGCCCGCGCGGCGACCGGATACCTCCGCGACTTCGCCTCGATTGCCGAGGAAGGTTGCTCCACCGAAGGGCTCAGCCCCCTTCCTCTCATCGAAGACCTCGATGCCTGGCGTAGCTCCCCCTCCTTCGAAGCCGATCTGCCGCGGCAAGGTCAGGCCTTGCTCGAGCGCTTCGCAACGCGGCAACCCTCGCTCACTTCGGAAGACGTCGAAGCCTTGCTCCGAGCCCTCCAGCCCCTCGTTCGCGTTTCGGACCCCGCTTCGACGGCGCCCTTTTACGCAGGAATCGCGGCGCCGTTATGGCGCTGGGACCGCTCACCCTGTCTTTCGATCGAGGAGCGAGCGCGGATCGATCGCGCAGGGCGGGCTTGGATCGCAGAGCTCCTGAGCGATCCTCAGGCCTTCGCTTCGTATCCCTGGCCCGCGTTGGCCCGCTGGCTGACAGAAAGCGCGGTCGTCGAGGCTTTGGGGCGTTGCCTCGAGCCGCGACCGGTCGCGTCGAATTGAATTCGTCGGGGGCCGCGAGGCCTCAAGAACGAAAGGCCTGCGCAAAGGCGAGGGCCGCGGCGCAGAACAGAAAGAGGAGGCTTTGCACGCGGGCGATCCAAAAACGCGCGGCATGACTGCGCCGCAAGATGCTCATGAGGTTATGCCCCCCGAAGGCGTAGGCCATCTGCCAGAAGAAATCGATGGCAGCGAAGGTCAACATCAAGAGGACGATCTGCAACCAATAGGAACGGAAGGGATCGATGAACTGCGGGAAGATCGCCGCGAAGAAGATCATCGCCTTGGGGTTGGTAAGCGCGATGAAGAAACCCTGAATGGTCAACCGTTTGGCACTCTGCGTCGACGCAACTTCGCCCTCGGGGAGCTGCGTCTCTTTGACCTTCCAGCCGCGCACTCCGAGCCAGGCCAAATAGGCTGCGCCGAACCAGGGCAAGAGCGAGGCTGCATCCTTGTTGCTCTGCAGGACGAAGGCGACGCCCAAAGCGGCCCCCAACATCATGATGCAAAGCCCCGAGATCAGCCCAAAGGACGCATAAACCGCTCGCGGCAGGCCGACGTTGGCTCCCTGCGTCATCGCGTAGAACATATTGGGGCCCGGTGTCGCGCTGAGCAGGGTGAATGCACCGAAGGCCGCCAACCAAATTTCCCACTTCATGGCGGCCGGAAGATCCCATAGGCCGATCGCTCGTGCAATCACGCTCGCGCTAGAAAAATGAAATCGATTCTTCTGTTATTTTCATTGCCTTTTTTGCCCTTTGTGCCATGGTGTTCCCCGTTACTGGCCCTCGGCTCCCCTGTCCTCTTTCTACGAATGGGTGCGCGGAACCTCGGCTCCGGCGACATTTCTGTCGCGGCAGGTCTTTTCGCCTGTCTCGCCAGGATTCCGCTAGACTTTGCAGCGCTCCGCGCTGCGATGCGCCCTACGCAGACCGCGGCCCTTCGTGGGGCGAAAACGTCCAAGTCCTGCCGTGTCGAAAGAGAGAGTTTGTGAGTCAAAAACTATTCGTCGGTAATCTCGCCTTCGCGACTTCGGAGGCCCTCCTTCGCGAAACCTTCGAGCAATATGGCGAAGTGAGCGAGGTGCGTTGCGTAGTCGACCGTGATACCGGCCGCTCGCGCGGCTTCGGCTTCGTCACCATGGGTTCGGCCGAAGATGCCCGGCGTGCCATGCAAGAGCTCGACGGCAGCACCCTCGACGGGCGCGAGATCCGCGTGAACGAGGCCGAGCAGCGTCGTGATGGCGGCGGCGGCGGTGGCCGTGGCGGCTTCAGCGGTGGCGGCGGCGGCGGCGGTGGCCGTGGCGGCTTCGGCGGTGGTGGCGGCGGCGGCGGCGGTGGCCGTGGCGGTTCGCGTGGCGGCCGTGACGGTGGCCGTGGCGGTCGCGACGATCGCTGGTAGATCCTACTAGCGCGACATCATCGAAGAAAAGGGGCGCCAGCGATGGTGCCCCTTTTCTTTTGGCTGTCGCTCAGGCTCTCGACCTAGCAGTCGAGATTGCGGAATGCGGCCGTATCGCTGCTCGGCAGCCCCAGAGGTGCATCGCTGCTCAGCCACTGCCGAGGGTCGACGTAGGTCGCTCCCTCCTTGTCGAGGAAGCTCAGAAGCGCTTCCAAAAACTCGACGGAACAGGGCGAGTTGGAGTGCGTCAGGGCGATGCCTTTCCCCATGTCCCAAAAGCCTTGTTTGTAGGGGATCAGTGCGGCCTCGACCGCGGCGGCACATTGGCAACCTCCAGGAAGACTTTCGCAGCCGGGTCGCGTCGCCTCATCGAGCGTGAAGTAGGTCACCTCTACCCGGCCGGCGCAGCGTTCCGCGTTCGGGGGGCAAGGGTCGGATGCGCTCGCGGCGCGGATGGGCTCCCAGTAGCGCGAAGAAGAATCCACCCTCCCTGGCATGTCTTTTCCGATCGGGCCGGGAATGACCCCGCCCAGTCGGGCAAGTTCCGGGACGCGCTTGCTGGTTTCGTTGAGCCAAGCGCTGATTTGCCTCGACCACTTTTCGCCGGGCAAGCGAAAGGCCTGAAGCACACACGCCGCTTCGGGCTCCTGCTTCTCGAGCGCGTCGAGGATTAGACTGGCGGCGACCAAATCGTCTGCACGCGTCCACTCCCGAAGACGTGTGCCGCTCGGGTCTCGGTCGGCGTCCCAAGCCATCGAGTGGGTAAAGCTATGGTTGGCTAAACAATGACCAGCGCGCATTACGTCTAGGAAGGCTTGCGTCTGTGAACCCGGAACATCGCCATGGAGCTCGACCTTGAGCTTGCCTTCTTCGCCGCCGATCTTGTCGGCTTTCCCTAAGGCTGCGGTGACGGGGAAAAACAAGGCCTTTGCGCCGTGCCGGTGCAAAACCTCCAAAATGTCGGCAGCGTTCGAGGGGCCTTGAGCTTTGAAGCCGTCGTCGATGGTCAGCAGAACTTGCCCCGCCGAAAGACCGAGGCCGAGGCGATCGACGCGCGCGACACTGAAGGTGCCTTTCTCATCGATCGTGCTCTCGCCGGAATGGCAGGCGGTGACGAAAGAAAGCGAGACTAGGCAAAGAATCCGCAAGAAGCTCATCGAATCGTAAGGCATAGACACTCCGCGCTCCCCAATCCGCCACTGGGGGCTGCAGGAAATGTGCTAGCTCATCGATAAGGTTCGATGGATTACGTAAGAGCATCCAAGCCCTTAGAAAGGCTGGAGATTGCGCTGAAGCGGGAAGGGCTTAGCGGCGTTCGCGAAGCTTACCCAAAAGGCGCAGGAACTCGACGTAAAGCCAGACGAGGGTGACCAGCAGCCCGAAGCCCGCGTACCACTCGAAATATTTGGGCGCACCCCGAGCGGCGCCCGCTTCGATGAAGTCGAAATCCAGCACCAGGTTGAGCGCGGCCACCACCAAGACGAAGAGGCTGAAACCGATGCCGATCAAGCCGCCCTGGTGGAGGTAGGGCACCTGAATGTGGAAGAAGCCGAGGATCCAGGTGAGCAGGTAGATGAGGAAGATGCCTCCGGTCGCCGCGGCCACTCCCAAGCGGAAGTTGTCCGTGACGCGGACCAGACGGCTTTTGTAGATCACCAAAAGCGCCGCAAAGGTGCCGAAGGTCAAGCCGACCGCTTGCAACACCACCCCGGGGAAACGCGCTTCGAAGAGCAGCGAAATGCCGCCGATGGCCAGGCCTTCGAGCAAGGCATAAAGCGGCGCGGTTAGCGGCGACCACTCCTTCTTGAAGGTGGTGACGAGGGCCATCACCAAGCCGCCGAGCATTCCTGCCATCATCCAGGGGTAGAGGCCTTGCGGCGCCTCGCTGCCGGCGAAGCGTCGCCAGACGTAAAACGCGCTCAACATCAGCAAAGCGAGGAGCAAGGCGCTTTTGTTGACCGTTCCCTGCAGCGTCATCCGCTCGCCTTCGGCTGCAAAAGGAGCACGGGCCTGATCGAAGGTGTCTGCGCGAAGCACTGGATTGGAGGTTCTCATCCAGTGGATCTTGCGGCCTCGAGCCTCGCTTGTCCACTCCTGAGCCGGCGCGGGCCGCCAGGGAGAATGAGTCGGCTCAGCTAGAGAATCTGGCGCTTCCGTCGTTGCTCGACGCGCCGCGGCGATTATGGTCGACGAAGCGGCCGCTGGGGCGCGTGGAGGAGGAGGAAAAGAAATGCAGCGAAGCGCAGTGCTGGGCGCGATGGTCTTCGGAATTCACCTTTGCAGCCTCTCGACGGCGTCGGCGCAAGCCGACCCGGGCAGGATGCGTCTGATGGGCTTGGCGCAGTTCGGTTTCGGTGGCGAAGTCGAGGTCAATGGTGGAGACGCCGACCTCGAAGCGAGCATGGGGCCGATGGCCCGCTTCGAAGCGCCTTTGGCCAAATATTTCGTTCTCGGCGCGCAGTTCGGTGCGCTCTTTTGGCAAAGCGAGTTCAACGACGCCATCGGCCTCGACCGGCAGGTCATGATCGATTTCGACGTCGTTCCGAAGGTGCCTTTCGTCCGCTTCGCGCACCGCCGTAGCTTTACCGAACTTTATGCCGCGCTTCCGGTGGGCTTCTCGCTCTCCGTGCTGCGGGACCAACCGGCGACCATCGACGACGTGGGGCCGGGTTGGAACATCGGCCTGCTGATGGGCGTACAGCACTACTTTCACAACCGACTCGGTCTCGTGGGCGAAATGGGATGGATGAGGCATGCCGGCTCCCACGACACGGCGGGAGGGGGCAATATCGACCTCCACTTCAATCAGTTCCAGCTGCAGTTGGGCTTGTCCTATTTGCTCTGAACTCCTTGGGAGTTCCCGTGTTTCTAAAGCCCTCGAGATCGATGCTCGAGCTGAAAAGGTTTTCTAGAATCCGCGACTAATCGCGATGAATGTATTGGCCTTCGCCTGAAGTTCCGCCGGCGAGGCAGCGCTGCCTTTCTGGCCGCGCGCGATCTCCCTCTCGGCGTTCATGCAGGTCGTGCAGCAGCAGCCCTTTCTTCATTTTTTTGGCGCAGCACGCTCGTGGCCGCGAGTGCGGTGCTCGGCACCTTGGTCTTCTGCCCCTTGGCCGGCTTTGCCTTGGCGCATTACGACTTTCCCGGCAAACGCTGGATCTACGGCGCCATCCTGGGCAGCTTGGTGGTGCCGGGTGTGGTGTGGAGGATCCCGCGTTTTCTTCTCTTCAAAGACCTCGGGATCCTCGGCTCGGCGGCTGCCCTCTTCCTTCCCACCTGGGTCAGCGCCTACGGCATCTCTCTGGCGCGGCAGTTCATGCAACACTTGCCCCCCAGCCTGCTCGATGCCGCGCGCTTGGACGGTTGCGGGGAGCTGCGGCTCTTTCTTTCGGTGGTGTTGCCGCTTTCGCGTCCCCTGCTGGCGACGCTGGCCTTTTTTGAGTTTGCTGGCGAGCTGGAACGACTTCGCCTCCCCTTTGCTCTACCTCTTCGACGAACGCGAATACACCTTGCCCCTCGGCCTCAGCCTGCTGCAGGGCAACTACGCCGCCTCGGAGAGCCTGCAGATGGCGGGAGCCTGCCTCACCACGCTCCCTCTGCTGGCGCTCGCCTTCGTCTTTCAGCGGCAGGTGCTGCGCGCGTTGACCCAAGGGGCGGTCAAAGGCTGAAGCGCTAGGGACGCGCGACCTCGATGGGGAGCGCCGTCTCCAGCTGGGCTAGGGTGGCCAGAGGGAGAGAATATAAGTATTTCTGAAGGCTTAGGAGACGGGGGTGCGCGTATGCGGCTTGGTATGCATTTTGAGGACAGTACACTCCATGCGCTTCCGATGGGTCCTCCTCACCTGCTTCGGTCCTGTTATCGGCCTCTGGTCCACCTCCTGCGCGGAAGATGAAAGCAAAGGCTTTCCCAGGGTGCCCGAAGTGCGCACCGACGCCTTCTGCGACACTCAGAATCAGGCCGCGCCCACCGTGATTCACGCGACGGCGCCGGTGGGCGCCGGCAAGTTCCATCTCGGCCGCCCGGTCGACAAAGACTTCCAGTTCTTCCCCGGGCCCGAGGGGCGTTCGGTCTTCGTCTACGACGAGCCGGCGCCGAACACCGACGAGATCAACCCCGCCTTCGATCCGGCGATCGACCCCTGCAAGACGGGAGTCAAAGGCGTGTTCTGCTCGACGGTCAACTCCCTTGGGCATCGCACCGTCGCTTTTGAAGACAGCCGCTCGCTCTCGGCCAACTTGGGCGTGCGTTTCCTCTTCTTCAGCGCCGGCGGCGGCATCTCCACATCCAACGAGCGTCGCTACGCCACCTACGAGGCCTACCAGTTGAGCCATTGCCTTGAGGTCGACGACACGGCGCAAGTGCGTCAGCCGCCGAAAGAGGCCAGCTATTACATCAAGCGCATCTGCTTCGGTCGCATGTACAGCACGGTTCTCTCGGGGGCGTCGTCGACCTTCAACGCGGGCGTACGCGCCGGCTTCCTCTTTTTCAGCGGCAGCGTCGAGACCTTTTCGCGCACCAACAACCTAGAGGTCACGACCCGTGGCATCGGCCTCGAGCCGATCACCGGCGAGGCCATCTTCGCCCGCACCGAAGAGGAACTCCGCGCCCATTATCGACAGGCGGGTGAACCTTCCCCCATCTACATCGACTACCAAGCTCTGCCGGACACCTGCGCACCGGCCGCCCAGCTCATCGAATGGAAGGCACCCTTCAACGTCATCGTCGAGCTCAAGCAGCTGCGCGTGCACCGCTACGGCCGCAACCCCTGGTTCCTCAAAGCCCGCGCCAAACTCAACGGCGATACGGAACTCTTCCTGGCCAATCCAAACCTGATGACGGGACATACGGTCGGAGAGGGCTGTGAGTCCGGCCCCCCCGACTCACGAGGCGACTCCAACTTCTGCCGCTACAACCTGGGCTGGTCGACCCGCATCCAACCCGTCGCAGGCGACGTAGTCACCTTCGGCGTCGACGGCAACGCCGGCCAAGACCGAATCCCCTACAACGAGTTCAAGATCGAGGTAGGAGCCACCAACGAAAACCAATGCGGCACCATCGGCAGCTCCGACGGCCACGTCTCCTACTTCCTGGACTACTGCGTCACCTTCCAGGCGAGCTAGCCGCCCACCCTCGTCCGGCGGCCAAGCGGCGGCGTCGGCCCCACCCGCGGCGGCAGGGGGACGCAGGCGAATAGGAGGGCCCCTAAAACAAGCGCAAAGCGCGCAGCTTTTAGGGAGGTGCCTGAGCCCGCGCCCGCGCGGGCGGTGAGCCGGAACCCCCCTGCCGCCGCGGCCGGCTCGAGCTGGGCCACCGCGCGCTGGCCTCCGAAGGACCTTGCCGGGGTCAGGGGGCTCGCATGGCGCTGGGTTTTGCTTGGGCGTTTTCGCTGGTGATGCTTAGGCGGAGGGCGAACTCTCGCCAAAGGCCTAGGTCGCTGCCTTGAAGGGCTTCGTCGGCGCGGGCTTTGGCGTTGGCAAAGCGGCCTAGGCGGAGTTCGCAGTAGCTTAGTAGGGCTAGGGCGTCGCCGCGTTTGGGTGCCAGTTGGAGGAGGCGGAGTAGGTGGGTGCGGGCTTCGGCGTAGTGGCTTCGGCGGGTGAGCAAGAGGGCTAGGTTCATCCGGGCGGCGATTAGGCCGGGTTGGATGCGTAGGGCCTGCTGGTAGGCGTCGAGGGCCTCGCGGAAGCTTCGCCGGCTTTCGAGGACCACGCCTAGGGAGGACCAGGCTTCGGCGAAGTCCTCGTTGAGACGGATGGCCGAGCGCAGCCACTTCAGCGCTTCTTTGCTCTGGCCGCGGCGGAAGTAGACGATGCCTAGGTTGGCGTAGGGTTCGGAGAACTTCGGGTGGTACTCGAGGGCCAGGCGGAAGCAGGCTTCGGCCTCGTCGAGGGCGCGACTTTCCAAGTAGGCGATGCCGCGGCGGTTGTGGTCGAGGGCTTTGGGCGGCAGCGGTGTGGTCCTGCAGGCAAGGAGCGAGAAGCCGAGGAGAAAACCTCCTAGGCCGATCCATCGTCTTCGCCTTCGCCTGCGACGCATGCCCTCCTATCGGGCGGGGAGGGGTTCGGTTGCGTCCTCAAACCCCTCCGGCGTCGATTTAGGCGCGTTGCGAGAGATCGCCGTAGCTGCGGCCGCTCTCGGCCTGCGTGGCGATCGGGAGGTTGCGCTTGCTCCAGCCTTGTTCGACGATTTGGCCCGACGCATCGGCGGCGCCGATGTAGCCGGCGCGCTGGTCGAGGATGTCGCGGTAGCCTGCCGCTTCGAGCATCTGTGCGGCGCGCAGCGAGCGACCGCCGGCTTTGCAGCCCAGCACCAGCTTTTGCTCTTTGGGGAAGTTGGCCTCGACCACGCGCATGAAGTCGGGGTTGGGCTGCATGCCCTCGGGCGTCATATGCAAGAGGGGAATGTTGTACGCACCCTGCGGATGGCCGGCCTCGAACTCCTGGGTCGAGCGGACGTCCAAGTAAAGGTAGCCTTCATTCATCTTTTCGAGCGCTTGCTCGGGGCTGATGCGTTCCATGGGTTCCTCCTTCGCCAAGGCTTAGCACGCCTGCCCGGGGCCTCGGCCCGAAAGTGCTCAGAGCCGCTTCTGAAGCGCTCCAACCACGCGCTGGAACTGAGCTTCGCTCATCCCGGGGAGCAGCGGCAGCGCCAGACCGCGGGCGAGGATGTCGTCGCTTCGCGGGCAGGGGGCGGCTGCGGTCTCCAGAGAGGCGAGGCGATGCATGCCATAAGAGAGTCGGCCGAGTTCGACGCCTTCCTCGCGCACCTCGGTGAGGAGTTGGTCGCGTGCGCTCGCGTCGAAGCGGGGGGGCAAGAGGGCGCCCAGCGTTTGGACGTTGTGGTGGGCGCCGGCAGGACATCGCTGGAACTCGAGGTCGAGCGTTTCCCGATAGCGTTTGGCCCAAAAGCGCCGCTCCTCGATCAGCGCGTCGAGTTTGTCGAGCTGGACCAAGCCGATGGCCGCCGCGACCTCGCTGAGGCGATAATTGCCGCTGGCGCGGACGAACTCGCCCGGACGGCGCTGCCCGTGGTTGCGCAAAATCCTGAGCGTCTCGGCGAGGGCGGGGTCGTCGCAGAGGCACATGCCGCCTTCGCCAGTGGTCAGCAATTTGCGGGGATGAAAGCTCAAGCAGGAGATGAGGCCCAAGCTGCCGCAGGCTCGCTCCGCCGAAAAGGCGCTGCCGAGGGCGCAGGCGGCGTCTTCGATGAGCAAGAGACCTCGGCTCTTGGCTTCGAGGGCGGCGGCGTCGACGGGGTTGCCGAACTGGTCGATGGCGATGAGGGCTTTACTGCGCGGACTGCGGGCGCCTTCAATGGCCTCGACGTCCAGATTCCAGCTCGCCGCATCGACATCGAGCCAGCGGGGTGTCGCGCCACGAAGCGCGATCGCATGCCCGGGGCTGGGCCACGAGAGGGAAGGGCAAATCACCTCGTCGTCCACGCCGATCTCGAGAGCAATTAAGGCCAGCTCGAGGGCCGCCGTGCCGCTCGAGACTGCGACCCCGAAGCGCCGGCCGCAGCGCGCGGCGATGCGCGTTTCGAGCTCCTCGACCTTGGGGCCTTGAACCAGCTGCCCACTTTCGAGGACCGAGCGCAGGGCTTCGAGTTCGCGTTCATCGATCCAGGGGCGGGCGAGGGGGATGCGTTCCATGCGCCGGGGTTGTCGCGCTCGGCTGCCGGACTGTCAACCGTCTCCGCTCCGACCATCGTGCAACTTTCCGCGAGAGCGGCTGTGCAAAATGGGTCTAGACCCCCTCCTAGAGCTTGTACTAAGAACGTCCTAGCCATGGAGCCGGTCGATCCACCGCAGTTCCCCGAGGCCCTAGGTCGCTATCGCATCGTGCGGCGTCTGGGCGCGGGCGGCATGGCGGAGGTCTTTCTCGCCAAATCGCGGGGCGCCGAGGGCATCGAAAAGATGCTGGTGCTCAAGCGCATCTTGCCCTCTTTCGCGCGCAACGTGCGCTTCATCGCCATGTTCGTCGACGAAGCGAAAGTGGCGATGCGCCTCAATCATCCCAACATCGTCCAGGTCTACAGCTTCGAGCAGGTGCGCGACGAATTCCTCCTCGCCATGGAGTTCGTCGACGGCATCGACTTGGCGCGTTTCGTGGCCGAGGCGCGGCGCAAGCGCATCGCCATCGACTATGCCACCGCGGCCTACATCACCCTCGAGATCGCGCGCGGCCTCGATTACGCCCATCGCAGGCGCGACGAGCACGGCAACTCCCTCGAGATCGTTCATCGCGACGTCAGCCCGCAAAACGTCCTGCTGACGCATGACGGCAACGTCAAACTCACCGACTTCGGCATCGCGCGCGCCAAGCGAATCAGCAAGGACACTGGGATCATCAAAGGCAAGTTCGCCTATATGTCGCCCGAGCAGGCCAAAGGCGAGATGGTCGACCGCCGCAGCGACCTCTACTCCCTGGGCGTGCTCTTCGCCGAGCTCCTGATGGGGCGGCCGATGTACCCCGGCAAAAGCGGTCTCGAAGTGCTCGAAGACGTCCGTCAGGGCAAGCTGACTTTGCCGCGCGCCGTCGACCCGGGCGTCCCCGAGATCCTCGACCAGCTGGTGCAGCGCGCCACGCATTACGATCGACACCAGCGCTTGGCGACGGCGCGCGACTTCGCCAACAGCTTGGCCGACTTCCTTCACCGCCAGAGCAGCATCCAGGATTCGCAATCCCTCGAGCGCTTCATGGCCAAGGTCGTGCCGCGACCTCCCGAGTTTCGCTCCGATCCGCCCACCGAGCCCGACTCGCCGATGGGGAGAGAGTTGCCGCAGGCCGATGCCTTGGCCTCGAACCTGCGTGAGCTGCGCCCCGTGGTCGTGGTCGCCGGGCGTGTTCTCGATCGCAGCAAACGCCGCAACGTCGGCGCCAGCTTCGTGCGCCGCAACGTTCGCGACGACGCGGCGCAGGTGCTGGCGGAGATCGCCTACAAATACGACGCGGTCTTGTCCTGGTCCGATCCCTCGGAGCGCAGCCACTTCCGCTTTCTCATCGGCCTGGGCCGCGTTTCGGTCAACGATCCCCTCAAAGCCCTGCGGCTCGCGATGGATATGGCCGAGGCGATCGAAGGTCTGCAGCCCGAAGACGAAGAGGCGTCGCTCGCAGTCGTGGTCGGTATCTCGCGGGGCACGATGATCGTGCACCGCAACCCAGAGGCGCGCCTTCTCTCCTTCGACGCCATCGACGATGTCTTGGCTTTGGCCGATGGCATCGTCGCCGGGGGCGAAGCGGGCGAGATCTTGGTCAGCGGTGCGGTTTACCGCCTGGTGCATCGAGTCTTCGCCTTCGAGGAAAAGGGCACCTTGCGCCTCGAGGACCGGCAGAGCCTCGCGCAGGAAGAAGCCAGAGTGCTCGCCGAGGTGCGCGTTTTCCGCTTCTCGGGTTCGCGCGCGATCAAGCCCTGGGTCGAAGAGAGCGCCTATTTGCCTTCGCGCCTAGAGCTCGTCGGTCGCCGCGACGAAATGGAGTGGCTGCGCATGCGAATGGTCGCCGCTCTCGAGGGCAAGCGGGCGCAGCTCTCTTCGGTGGTCGGCGAGCTCGGCACCGGCAAGACCGCCTTGATCGCCTCGCTGCTCAAATCCCGCGCCGATCGTGCGCCGCATTTTCTCCACGTCGAATGTTCGTACGGAGCGAGCGAAGAGCCCTATTCGGCGCTCGCGGAGCTGGTGCGTCAGCTCTGTACGCGCATGGCGCTCGAGCGTGGAGGTACGGAGCAGGAGCTCGAAGTCTTGCGCGCCCTCCTGCCCCAAGTGCCCGAAAAGGAAGCCATCCTCAAGGTGCTCGGCGTGCTCTTGGGCGCCACCGAAACCGTCGGACGCGAAGGGGTCGAAGGCAATCGTTCGACTTTATGGCTTGCGGTACGCTCGATTTTCCGCGCCTTCGCGCAAGAACGGCCTTTCGTTCTTTGGGTTGATTCGGCGCAATGGGCCGATTCCTCCTCGCTCGAGCTCTTGGGTCGCCTCTGGGCCGACGAAGCGCAGGCCTGGTTTGCGATCTTTGCCTTCCGCCCCGATCCACGCGTCGCGGCCATTTTTCCGCGCAGCGAGCGTCTGGAACTCGGCGAACTGGACGAAAGCCAGAGCCGCAAGCTCATCGCCTCGGCCTTTGACGGCGCAGTGGTCTCCTCCGAGATCGAGCGTTCCATCCTCGAACGTGCGGGCGGCAATCCCCTCTTCATCCTCGAACTGGTCGAAGCGATGCGGGCGCAGGGCGCTGTCTCGATCGAAGAACAGGGGGAAGTGCGCTGGGTGGTCGGCGTGCAAGGGAGCATCGCCAGCCTGCCGCGTACCCTCGAAGGCTTGATCGCCGCGCGCCTCAGCGAGCTCAGCGAGGAGCAACGCGTGGCGCTGCGCTGGCTCGCCGTGGCCGGACCGGGCTTTCGCTCCGCCGAGCTCTCGCATTTTGCCGGCAAAGACTTGAGCGACTTTTTCGAGCAACTCGAGACCACGGGCTTCGTCCACCTACGCCCGGGCCGCGGCTACGCCTTCGTGCGAGCGGTCAGCCGCCATATCGTTTACGCGATGATCGACCCGGCCGATCGCATGCGTATGCATCGCCGCGTCGCGGAATACATCCAGCAATCCGAGAGCCCGCTGCCTTCCTCCCGCCTGGCGAATCATCTGGAGTTCGCCGGTCAGCGCCTGCAGGCCGGCAAGGCCTATATGGAGGCCGCGCGCGAGGCTCGGTGGGTGTACAGCAACGAGGAGGCGCTGCGTTTTTACGGCAGGGCGCTCAGCCTGCTGCCGGAGAACGCCTCGGAACGTTTTCAGGCCTATGAGGGCAGGGCGCAGATCTTCCGTGGCCTGGGCCGCCGGCGCGAAGAGGCGCGCGAGATCGAGCGCATGCATCAGCTCGCGCAGAAGAGCGGTGACCCGGCCCGCTTGGCCCTGGTCTTCAACCGCCTGGCCCGCTTCGAACTCGACGGGGCGCGAACCATCGGCGTCGACTCCCACCTCGATCAGGCCCTGCAGTGGGCGGTGCGCGCCGGCGAAATCGGCGCCGAAGTCGAAGCCTTAAGGCTGCGAGTGCAGTGGGCGCGGGAGCGCGGCGACTCGGCCTACGCCCTCGAATGCTGCGATCGCGCGCTCCGCCGCACCCAGTCTCGGCCTGGTCTGCTCGCCGCTCAAGGTTCGGTGCGCATTCAGCGCAGCCTCTTGCTTCAGCGCCTCGGCCGCCTGGAGGAAGCCCTCGACGACGCCGCCGAAGCCTTCGTGATCTTCCGCCGCCTCGGCATCAAGCGCAACGAAGCCCAAGCGCTCAACCTGCTCGGTGTGGTCAGCGCCATGCGCGGCCACTACGAAGACGCGGTCGCCCTGATCCGCGCCTCCATCGTCCTCGATCGCGAGATCGGCGACCGTTTCCATCTCGGCCTCAAGGTCTCCAATCTGGGGCAGATCTACGCCGAGCTGGGCGATTCGCGCGAGAGCTTCGATTTCCTCTGCTGGTCGCTCGAGATCTTCGGCCGCACCGACGACCCCTCCGGCAAGGTCGATGCCCTCTGCGCCCTGGCCGAGCTCCTGCTCGAGAGCGCGGAGCTCGAGCGGGCCGAAGGCTACCTCGACGAGGCCCTGCAGCTGGCGGAGCAGACAGGAACCCACGAAGACCGAGGCCGGGAACGTCTGACGCGGGCACGTCACGCCCATGCGGAGGGCAAGACCGAGCGCGCGCTCAAACTGGCGCTCGAAGCCCTCGATCACTCTACCGAGGGCATCGACGCAGGGCTCCGTCTCGAGATCCACGCCCTGCTCGCCGAACTGCAGGCGCTGGCGCGACAGCACGAAGCCGCCTCGGCCTCCTTGCGCGCCCTCGACAGTGGCTGGATCCCCGCCATGGCCTACCGCCGTGAGCGGGTGCTCCGCTCCGCCCTGGCCAGCGCTCGACATTTGGGGGACGCGGCCGCATGGAGTCGGTATCGGCGCCTGAGCAAAAAGCTGGCCGTCGAGGGGATGCGCAAGCTGCGGGGAGAGCAATTCCGCCATACTTTCGCCCGCTCTCCGGCAGTCCGCCTCTGTCGCAGTCTTTCTCTCTCAGGCGAAAAACGTTGAGATGTGGATTCCTTGCGCCGGGCGGGGGATAATTGGCGCTAGCCGCTCACGATGAGGCCTTCTCCTTCTCTGGCGGATGAATACACGCGTGACTGCCGTAGATCTTACGACCCGGGCCAAAGGCCTCATCGCCTCGAAACGTTACGAGGAGGCGGTGAAGCTTTGCCGAAGGGTGCTGCTCTCCAAGCCCGATGAGACGGAGGCGCGCATCTTGCTCGGCGTGGCCCTCTTGGCGCTGCAGCGCTTCGATGAAGTGCGCGCCGAGATGCGGGCGCTCTCCAAAGTGGCCCGCGACCAATCCGCCGTGCACCGCATCTTGGGCGAAGCCTACCTGCGCAGCGGCGAGCTCGACAAGGCCGAAAAGGCTCTGCGCGAGGCCTTGAGCATCGACCCCAAAGACGGCGCCGCGGCCACCCTGCTCGGCGAGCTCGCCGGCAAACCCCTCGAGAGCTCGCGCACCATCAGCCGGTGGTTCGATCTCGAGGCCATCGACACGGCCGAAACCGAGATCTCTTTCGAGGACGATAGCGCGCCGCTGCGGGCCAAACCGCGCCCTTTCCGCGGCTCTGCCTCGCCAGGTCGGCCTAGCACAGGACTGCCCAGTGCAGGGCCGCCGCCTTCGGCAGGGCCGCCGCAGGGCTTCGAAGCCGCACGCCATACCTCGCTTCCTCCGCCGAGTCAGGGGCGCCACGAAGCCTCCTCCGAATTGCGCCAGACCTACCGGCCGAGCCGCCCTTCGCGCCTGAGTCAGAGCTCGACGGCGGGAACCACCGAGCTCGATGTCGAGGCCATCGAAGAGCTGATGCCGATCAAGACCGCGCCGATCCCCAAGGAGTTCAGCGCGGCGCTGCAAAGCGGGCGATTTGGTGAGCGGGAAGGGGGCAAAGCCTCGGCTCCGCGCGCCATTCAACAGGAAGACCCGCTGGACGAAATGCCGACGGTGGCGCGTGCCCGTCCCCTCGGCCTCGACAGCTTCGACCCGGAGGCCTTCACCGGCACCTCCGACATTCTCAACCAGGGCGCGGCGACGGGGCCGGGCCGGCATCGGCCTTCCTCGCGACCGGCGCCCCATGCTTCCCTGCCGGGTCAACATCACTCGCTGCCGGGCCAACACCACTCCCTTCCCGGGCAGCACGTCGCCTCCTTGCCGGGTCAACACCACTCGCTGCCAGGCCAACATCACTCGCTTCCCGGGCAGCATGTTGCCTCCTTGCCGGGTCAACATCACTCGCTGCCGGGTCCACACCACTCGCTTCCTGGTCAGCAACGTCCGACCCCTTTGCCGGGGGCCTTGCCCCAAGTGCGTCCCGACGAGGGCCCGGCCGATGCCTGGAGTCAGATTCCGTCGATCACGATGGAATCGCCCAAAATGCGCTCGATTCCGGCCGGGACGCGCTCGATTCCACCGCCGCTGCCGGCCTCGGCACCCCCGCCTCCGTCGCCTCCCTCGATGACCCCACCGCCTCTACCCAAGGGGCAAAGGGCGTCGGCGCCCCCGAAGAAGTCGCGCAAAGAGGCCAAGGCGAAAAAAGAAGCGCGGAAGTCCTCGCCGAAGACGCCGGTGCGCCCCAGCCGCTTTGCCTTGCTGGTTTCCATTCCGCTGCTCCTGATGATCGGCGGTGCTTTGGGCATCTTGTTTTGGCGGGTCCACCGGGCGCAGGGGCGCCTCGATACCCTCGTTCGCCAAGCGATGGACGACGGCTTGGCCTTGACCCTGAAGCAGGCGATCTCGCTGCAGGACGCCAACCTGCGCGACCCGGTGCAGGACGGGGCCCGCCGCGCCAGGCTCTACGCCACCGCGCTTCTCGAGCATGGCACCATCCCTCGCGAGCGGGTGCTGGCGACTTTGCGCAGCCTCAAACCCAGCGCCGGTGATCTCACCGACACCAAGGTGGCCTGGACCTACGCCGCGCTCGCCGATGGCGACCTCGAGCGCGCCCGCGATGCGGCCTGGGGGCTCTCGTCGATCAACAGCGATCCCGCCGAGGTGCGCCGCGTCCGCGCCCTGGTCTCTGCCTCCAGCGGCGATTTGAAGCGTGCCTTGGTCGACGCCAAAGCCGCGGCGCAGCTGCGTCGCGACTCCTCCCGTCATGCCGCTCTCTACGCCCTGCTACTCGCCAAACGTGGCGAAAGCGTCCTCGCCCTCGACGTGTTGCGGCGCCTCCCCGACTCGGCCGCTGCGGTCGTCGTCCATCTGGCGCGCGCCCGGGCGCTGCATGAAACGCACCCCGAAGATCCGCGCCTGATCAAAGAGACGCAGGAAGTCCTGCAAAGCCCGGGGTTGATGGCTTCGCCCTACCAACGCGCCTGGGCCTCTTTGATCTCGGCCGCCTTTCGCGAGAGTCGCGGCGAGTCAGAGCGCGCCCTCGAGGATGCGCGCGCGGCGCTGGCCAAAGGTCCGGTACGCGATGAGGAGTTCGGCGTGCCGCTGAGCATGATTTTTCAGCGTCTCGGCGCCTTTAAAGAGGCACAAGCGGTGCTTTCCCGCCTGCCGACGAGCGGTGCCCAATCCGAGCGCCGTGCGATCGCCGAAGCGCAGCTCGCCCTCGAATCCCGCGACTTGGAGGCGGCCGAGCGGGCCTTGGCCAAAGCCGGCAACAGCGGCCCTGCCGAGCTGATGCGGGGTCGCTTCTACGAGCGCCAGGGCAAGGTCGAATTGGCGCAAGAGAACTACCGCAAAGCGGCCAAGGACACCCGGACCTTCGCCGAGGCGCAGCGGGCGCTGGCCTTGATCGCCTTACGCCAGGGCCAACCCCAAAGCGTCATCGATCTGCTCGAAAGCGCCTGGACCCGCCGCCCGCAAGACGCGGACTTCGCCTATCTGCTCTCCGAGGCCTATCTGCAGCTCGGGCGTCCGGCGGATGCGACGCGCATCGTCGAGCGCAGCCGTGCGCTGCGGCCCGACGCGCCGGCGCTGCAGCTGCGTCATCTGCTAATGACGAGCGCCAAGGAGTCGCTCGAAGCCATCACCTCCAAGCTGCGCGCGCTGGCGGAGCAGCACCCCAATCACGCCGAAACCCAAGCCTATTTGGCCGACTATATCGCGCGTCAGGGGCGCTTGTCGGAAGCCAAGGCGCTCTACGACCGAGCGCTCTCCATCAACCACGACGTCGCGCTCGCGATCGCAGGCCGCATGATCCTCGCCGTCGAGGAGGGGGACGAGACGACGGCCAAAGATTTGGCGGACAGCGTCGGCCCCCAAGCGGTGGGTGGCGCATCGGCCCTGGGCGGTGAAGTCGGTCGGCATCTGGTGGCGCGCGGTATGGGCGCGCTCGCGGCCCGCCTGCTGAAGACCAGCGCCGAGAGTTCGTCGCGCGTCGAACCCTGGCTCCTGCTCGGGCAGGCTCATATGCAAGCGGAGGCCGACACCGACGCCCGTGCGGCCCTGCGTCGTGCCCAGCAACTCGATGGCAAAGATCCGAGGCCCCGCCTCTTCCTCGCCGCCGTCGAAGCCCGCGACGGCAAAGCCCGTGCGGCCCTCGACGCGCTGGAAGACTTCGAGCGCGCCTTCCCCGTCAGCTCCTTGCCAGCGGGACAAGAAGCCATCTTGATGAGCCTGCGATCGCGCTTGGCCTTCGACGCTGGCAAGTTCGATCTCGCCCGCCGCGAAGCGAGCGCCGCCCTCGAGAAGGATGCCTCGCTCGCCGAACCCCGACTGATGCTCGCCATCGTCTCCGGAGAGGCCCGCGACAGCAGCGCCGAGCAGCGTTACCTGCGCGAAGCGCTCGCGGCCCGCGAACCCGCGGCCGAGGTCGTCGGTCGTCTGCTCGATAAAGTCTCCGAAGGCGTCGAGCGCTGCCGCTTGGCCCGCCGCTATCTCGCCGCTGCCCCGCGAGGCTGGGACGCCACGCGTGCCCGCAAAGCTCTCGCTTCCTGCGCTGCGCCCTGAGGGGAATGGACTCTGCCCTCTTCAGAAACGAGAGAGCGTCCTGGGAGCCGGTCTCGAAAGGTCGGCGTTTAATACGTCGTCACAATCGGTTGACCCCGAGTGCCCCCGCAGAGAATCTACGAGGACGGGCTAAGGGCCCTTCCTCGTAGATTTTTGAGGAGGTAAGCCGGGGTCAACCGATTGTGACGACGTATTAGATGGGCAGGATGCCGCCGAACCAGGCAGCGGCGCCGGCGCCGGCGAGAACGATCAGGGTGATGGCGACCGCTTTCCAGCCTAGCTTCGAGCGCATGGCATTGAGCTCGGGGCTCATTGAGAGCGTCGGCGGCAGGGAGCTATTCGAAATCGCAGGCCCGGAGGGCGACGAGCCTTTGGGCACAGCCGGTGGGGTGGGAGGGGGCGTTTGGGTCGAGGGCGGCCTTTCGCTGCGCAGGCCCAGCTCCGACTCGAGGAGGTTGGCGAGATTGCCCGGCTCGGCTTGGGTGCCGACCGTCTCGACGCCCGACTCGAGCCAGCCGCGCCTTTCGTTCGGCTTGTTCGTCCGGTAGTCGCCCAAGGCGGCGGCCACGTCTTCGTCGTCGCTGAACCACTCGGCCGGGTTCTCGAACTGACCGGCGTCGAGAGGCCGCGTTCCGTCGACCTCGTCCGGGTTGAGAGGTTTGGCGCCCAGGGAGAGCGGGTCGTTCATCTCGTCGAGCGAGGTGAAGCGCTGCATCTCCTCCAGGATGAGCTGGTCGATCATGGACTGGTCGCGGTCCGAGAGCGGCTTGCCCCGCTTGGCTTCGACCGTGGTCTTCACCAGATGGGCGATGTCGTAGGAGGTCACCTTGAGCTGGTGGCGAAAGAGGTACCCTGCCAAGGCATCGCCGAACTCGCGGGCGCTCTCGAAGCGCTGGTCCTTGTCGCGCGCCAAGGCTTTGTGCAGCACCGTCTCGAAGTTGGGGTCGACGTCCGGGTTAAACTTGTCGAGCTTGGGGATCTCGGCGCGCTGCACCAGCTTCACCGTGTGGTAATCGGTGTCGCCCAAGAAGAGCCGCCGTCCAGCGAGCATTTCCCAGAGCACGATGCCGAGAGAAAACACGTCGGAGCGCCCGTCCACGGCTTCGCCCATCGCCGCTTCGGGCGAGAGGTAGCCAAACTTGCCTTTGACGACTCCGGGGTCGGTCTTTTCGAGCTGGGTGGTCGCTTTGGCCAGGCCGAAGTCGGTCACTTTGACTTCGCCGCGCCGGCTGACGAGGATGTTGGGCGGCGAGATATCCCGGTGCACGATGTTGAGCGGCACCTCGTTGTCGTCCGTCAGCTCGTGCGCGTAGCTGAGCGCGCGGCAGGCCTCCATGCAGAGATAGAGCGCCTCTTTGAGCGGAAATCGCTTCCCCTGCTTGCGCAGCGCCTCCATCAAGGTCTTGAGGTTGGTGCCGTCGACGTACTCCATGACGATGAAGTAGGTGTTGTCGGCGGCGCCGATATCGAAGACGGAGACGATGTTGGCGTGATTGAGCTTGGCGCCCAGCCTCGCCTCGTCGAGGAACATCGCGATGAAGTTCCGGTTCTGCGCCAAATGCGGCAGGACGCGCTTGATGGCGACCTTTTTCTTGAAGCCCTGGACGCTCGCTGCCTCGCCGACGAAGACTTCCGCCATGCCGCCAGCTTCGAGGCGTTCGGTCACACGATATCGCTGTTCTGCCATAGTCTTCGCGGCGAAGGTCCCGGAGCGTTCCTGGTGTTGGGCCGACGGCCCACCGATTGTCGTTGCCGGGGCCTCATTCGTCAAGCCTGTGGTATCCAGGCCGCCGGCTCGCCTCCCGGGGATCGAATCTCGACGTTGGTTCATGTTGACACCGGAGCCTGCAGACGCTTGACTGATGCCAGTGCCACGGTCAACCCGTCCTTTACGTATCTCTCCTTCCATCTTAGCGTCAGATTTCGGCCGCCTCGCCGAGGAAATCGCTGCCGTCGAGGCGGCGGGCGCCGATTGGATTCACGTCGACGTCATGGACGGCCGCTTCGTGCCCAACCTGACCATCGGCCCTGTGGTCGTCGAAGCCCTGCGCCGCGTGACGACCTTGCCCCTCGACGTGCACCTGATGATCGTCGAGCCCGAAAACTACATCGACGACTTCGCCAAGGCCGGCGCCGACATCCTCACGGTCCACGCCGAGGCCAGCTATCATCCGCACCGCTTGCTGCAGCGCATCCGTGCCCTGGGCAAACGTGCAGGCATCTCCCTCAACCCGCATACCAGCGAAGAGAGCCTCCGTTACCTGCTTCCCGAGCTCGACCTCATTTTGGTGATGTCGGTAAATCCGGGTTTCGGCGGCCAGAGCTTCATCGACAACGTCGTGCCCAAGATCGAAGCGCTACGCGCCATGATCGATGCCAGCGGATTCACCATCGATCTCGAGGTCGACGGCGGTATAAAATCAGGTACCGCGGCGCGTGTCATGCAAGCGGGCGCCGACGTCCTGGTCGCCGGGAGCGCCATTTTTGGGGCGAAAGACTATGGAGTGGCCATTTCCGCCCTTCGTGAGGATCGCTAGTGAGCAATGAAGAAGCTGCCATCACCACCGTATTCGTCGACGACAAGGCGACCAAACGCCGGCTGAAACGCAGCCGCATCGTCATCGTCGAAGGCCCCGACCGCGGCAAAGAGCTCGTCATCGAACGAGAGCGGGTCACCGTTGGACGCAGCCCCATCTGCGATTTGATGCTCAGCGACAAGGCGGTCAGCGGCACCCACTTCGAGATCGTCGCCAGCGAATCAGGCTTTCTGCTCCGCGACCTCGACTCCACCAACGGCATTTTCTGCGGCGACCTGCGTGTCCGCGAGGTTTGGCTTCGGCCGCCCACCTTCCTGCGCGTCGGCCAGACGGAGATGCGTTTCGAGCCGGTGCAAGGCATCGTCGAGATCGACCTCAGCAAACAAGAGCGCTTCCACGAACTGGTCGGCAAGAGCCTGCGCATGCGCGAGGTCTTCGCCATCCTCGAGAAGGCGGCCGCCACCGACCTGACCGTGCTCGTCTGCGGCGAGACCGGCACCGGTAAAGAGTTGGTGGCGCGGGCGCTGCATCAGAGCTCGACCCGCAAGAGTGGCGCTCTCGTCGTGCAGGACTGCGGCGCCATCCCCAAAGACCTGATCGAAAGCACGCTCTTTGGCCATGAGCGCGGCGCGTTTACCGGCGCCACCGAGCGCCACAAGGGCTCCTTCGAGCAGGCGGACGGCGGCACCATCTTCCTCGACGAGATCGGTGAGCTCGACATCTCCTTGCAGCCCAAGCTCCTGCGCGTCCTCGAGAGCCGCGAGATCAAGCGCGTCGGCGGCGATCGCACCATCCCCGTCAACGTGCGCGTCGTCGCGGCGACCAACCGCGACCTTCGGCAGATGGTCAGCGAGGGCACCTTCCGCGAGGACCTCTACTACCGCCTCAGCGTCGTCCAGGTCGACCTGCCGCCCCTGCGCGAACGGCCCGAAGACGTTCCCCTGATGGTCGATCAGATCCTGAACATCCTCACCCAGCGCCAGGGCTCCATTCAAGGTCGCGCCTTCACCGTCGAAAGCAGCGCCATGTCGCGTCTGCAGGCCTATCACTGGCCCGGCAACGTGCGCGAGCTGCGCAACGTCATCGAGCGCGCCGCCTCCTTGGCCGATGGCAGCACCCTGACCGTCGACGACCTCGTGCCCAACCTCCAGCGCGTGCCTGTGGAAGGGGCGGTCTTCGGCCGCGCCGAGCAGTTCGTCGAAGAGGGGCTCCCCTTCAAAGAGGCCAAGCAGCGCATCATCGACGCCTTCGAGGCCTCCTACTTGCGCGCGCTCCTCGAGCGGCACAACGGCAACATCACTCGCAGCGCCCAAGCGGCGGGATTGACGCGCTACCACCTGCGCGAGCTCGCCAAACGTTTCGGCATCCGTGGCACGGCGGACTGAAGGCGAGGAGACGCCGGCTCCACACCGTCTTCGTCCAGCGCGCGATCCTTCCTCCCGAAAGCGAAGACCTCTTCGCGGAAGGCGGGCTTTGCAACGCGCCTCGATCGCGCTGGCCCTCGCTTGCTCCCTGCCCATTGGACAGGCGCAAGAAGCCGTCCCGCCGCCGGCCTGGGCTCGCTCGGTGCGCGCGCTTCGTCCGGCGACCGCGGTTTACCCCGAGCCCCGAGTCGCAGGCCCGCCGCGTGGCCAACTCTGGCAGGGTCACCACTACGCCTTCCTGCGCCGTGTCTTCGGCAAAGGTTGCCGTGAGGGCATCTTCTTCGAGCTCGCCCCCCAGGCCTACGTCTGCGCTGAGGAGGTCGAAGTCGCGCGCGAGTTGCCCGAGGAAGTCCCCGAACCCGCCTACCGCTACGCCATCGTTCGCCGCGCGGAGGCCCCGGCCTATACCCACCTCTCCCACCGCCGCTCGCGCGAGGCCCTCGAGACCTTGCCCTTGGGCTTTGGCGTCGCGCTGATCGCTTCGGTCGAGCAGGAGGGCGAGCGTTATGCGCAGACCTGGCGAGGGCGGTGGATCCGTGAAAAAGACCTCCGCCTCGTCGAAGCCAGCCGCTTTCACGGCCTCAGCTTCGAAGCGGATGCCCCTCGCGCACAGGAGCTCGCGGGCAGGGCATCCGAGCTCAGCAGCGCACTCCGAGGACTGAAGCGCTTGCCTTACCGGGCGCCGCCCTCCGAGATCGCAGCAAACGAGCGCTGGATCGACATCGACCTCGCGACCCAGACCTTGATCGCCTACGAGGGCGAACGCGTCCGCCTCATCACCCGAGTGTCGACCGGCCGAAGTCCTCACCGGACGCCCAAAGGCCTCTTCCGCATCCAGCGCAAACTCCGCTTCGACGATATGGACAACCTCGCCGACCTCGACGCCGAGACCAACTACTTCCTCGCTCAGATACCCTGGGTGCAATATTTCAGCGGTCCATATGCCCTGCACGCCGTCTTCTGGCACGACCGCTTCGGCAGCCCCAAAAGCCGAGGCTGTATCAACCTGGCGCCAGCAGACGCCGCTTGGCTCTTCGCCTTCACCTCGCCCCAGCTGCCCAAAGCTTGGCAGAGCGTCGGCAGCGCGAGGGGCGAAAAAGGCACGCGGCTGCGGATCCGCTGAAGAAAAGGGCGGCGCAAAAAAGCCGATCCGCCTGTAATAGAAATTACCGTTTTTTAGGTAGATGAGGCTTTTCTGGAT
>ERZ1066121.891-NODE-891-length-24892-cov-6.305069_pt1 | contig 24892 bp, 24 predicted proteins | sample MGYA00382768_ERZ1066121 | MGnify/ENA primary metagenome ERZ1066121 (study PRJEB33369, sample SAMEA5778351) | biofilm metagenome | biome: Industrial cooling water; feature: Water cooling tower basin; material: Biofilm | place: United Arab Emirates | collected...
CGTTCTGATGCGAGGGAGCGCTCTCGACGACCTTATCGTTGCGCGCCCCGCAGCCGAGAGCGAACCCAGACGAGAGCACGATGCCTAGGCCGAGCGCCGCCTTTCGGAGCCCCTGGAGTGGAAATGTAGGTTTTCGCATCCTCACCAGGACATAGTCTACGCGTCTCCTCGGCAGGCGAAAAGAGTGCTCATCGCCTTTTGCGACGCACCGGCCACCTGGGCGGCGACGCTTTATGGTCCTCACGACTTCCCAGGGCTATACCATGGACGCATGAAACGCTTCCGTCGCTCCATGCGCGTTTTGCAACACGTGCTGCGTCGAACCATCGACCTCTTTCCCTGGACCCCTCTGGGCTTGGTGGTCGGGGCATGCGCGGCGGCAGCGCTCTATTTCATCGCACGGCCGCACCAAGATTTGGTGCTTTTGGTCCTCTCCTACGGGATGTTGGCTTTCCTGGCCCTGGCCGGGCTCATCGTCCCTTTGGTGGCCCTATGGATGGGCTTGCGGCGCCCGCCGATGCGTGCGGGCGAGGGGCTGCAGCTCGAAACGCTGCGCTGGTGCCGCAGTGGCTTTCGTCCAAACTCCTTGCGCTGGCTGCCTTTCATCCGCCTGCGTTGGCTCTGGCAACGACCGGCCGGAGTCGAGGTGCGCTTCCAGCGCCGCGAAGGCAGCCTCGAAGAAGAGGTCTGGGCGCGACGGCGCGGCGAATACCGCCAGATCGAGCGCAGGCTGGTCATCGAAGACACCTTCGGCTTGGCGCGCATCCGGCTGCCCCGTCAGGAAACGTTGCCCCTGCGCATTTTGCCCAGCGTCGGCCGGCTCAACGACGTTCCCTTGCGCCGTTCCCTGGCGGGCGGAGAGGCCTTTTCCCATCCCTTGGGAGTGGCCGCGGGCGACCGCATCGACCTGCGCCGCTACGCTCCGGGGGATCCGGCGCGTTTCATCCACTGGAAGGTCTTCGGACGCAGCCGCAAGCTGATGGTCCGCTCGCCAGAGCGGGCGCTCGACGAGGCGCGGCGTACGGTGGCCTATCTGATGAGCGGCAGCGGTGACGAAGCCAGCGCCGCTGCCGCCCGCCTCGCCATCGAAAAAGGCCTCTGGGGCGACGATTGGGTCTTCTGCGCCGACGGCTCCGAACATGAGGTGCGCGAGGTGGAAGCGGCGCTCTCGCTGATCGCCCGCAGCCGACGCGAAGGCTCGGCGCGGGTCGAGGGCTTTCGCGCCTTCCTCGCCAAGATGGATCGCGGCGGCCCCGCGGCGGTCGTGCTCTTCGCCCCCCCACAGGCTGGCGCCTGGCTCGAGAGCGTGGTCGCTTTGGCGCGCCGACGGAGCTTGCCCTTCCGCGTGGTGGTCGGGGTGGATCGCCTCCTCGATGCCCCCAAGCGCCCCTGGTGGCAACGCACCTTGCTGGACGCCGCGCCGGACCAAGGCAATCTCAAAGAGGAGCTGCGCGCCATCCAAGGGCAGCTCGCGGCGGTGCGTTGCGAGCTGGTCGTCCTCGACCGCGATCGAGGTCAGCCTTATGATTTCGTGCGGAGCCCGGCCCAAAGGGCAGTCGCGGCGGCATCCCTCCTTCCATGAACTCCACCTCTACAGCTCCCCGCCCCGCCGAAAGCGAGCGCCCTCCGAGCCCGCGGCCCTACGAGCCCTGGGCGGCCACGCTCTTGCGCGTCGCCGTGCATGCGCTGACGGCGGCGGTATTCACCTGGCCGCTGAGCTCGGATTCGACCGTCTTCGTCGCAGCGCTCTCGGCCGCTGCAGGTGCGCTCCTCGGTCGTTTCCTCGCCCATAGTCGGCTGCGCACCTGGGTCATCGTCGGCGCCGCCGCGCTCGCCGCCCTGGCGCTTTTCGGCCTACGCGCGGCGCTGATGACCAGCGACGCCCTCGCCCATGGCTTGGGCCCTCACGCCCTCATGGAGCTGGGCGATGCCCTGCGCTTTGGCGGCGGCGCTTTCCTTACGTCGCTGCTGCTGCGCGGACTCTCGCTCCGTTTGCCTTTTTTGATGACCCTCGAGGCGGCCGTCATCGCACTCAGTTTCGCGCAGCTCCTGGTCGCGCACCGCGACGGCGCCATCCACCGCCCCTTCGAGATCGCCGATCCCCTCATCGCGCGCGGCGACGATCCGCGATTGGTCTTTCTCGGCGTCGGCGGCGTCGCGGCGCTTCTGGTCCTCTTGCTCTTCTTGAGCGAGAAGAGCTGGCGGCGTTCCATCCTTCACTTGGGTTTCATCCTGCTCTTTTTGGGCGGCATCTTCGGCGTCACGCAGGGCGTGGGCTTGCCCTCCCCTCCACCCAGCGGCGAGGGTTTGGGCCTTCGTCCCGAGGGCAAAGACAAAAAAGATCCGCAGGACAAAGGCGGCAAAGGCGGCCGCTCCTCGCAAGGGCAGAGGCAAAACGAAGACCTCGAGTTCCGCGACCAATACGACTCCTCGGCCAACCGCATTCCGGTCGCCGTAGTCTTGCTGCACGACGACTACTCGCCGCCGACGGGCGTCTACTACTTCCGCCAAGGCGCCTCCAGGCCGGGCGCCGCGCAAGCAGCTCGACACAACCGTGGCGCTGATCGCCGAACACGCCCGGCCTTTTGCACTCGAGACCCCCTTGCGTTTTGCGCCCGCGCCCAATCCGCGCAACGGCTACTTCAAACGCAGCTACCGAGTCACTTCGCGCGCCCTCGAGGTAGACTACGTCGACCTGATCGGCCGCAAGAGCGGCGCAGGGAACTGGTCCTCCGAAGTGTGGGCGCATTATACGGCGACGCCGGGCGATCCGCGCTACCGCGAGCTGGCCGAGCGCATCCTCGACGAGGAGCTCCCGGCACACCTGCGCAAAGACCCCTTCGCGCGCGCCCTCGCCGTCAGCGCCTGGCTGAGCAAGGTGGGCACCTACAGCCTCAAGAGCCGCCATGCCGAGGCCGAGGACCCGACGGCGCATTTCCTCTTCGGCGATCGCACCGGCTACTGCGTCCACTTCGCGCATGCCGCGACTTATCTGATGCGTACGCTGGGCTTGCCTGCGCGCGTCGCCACGGGTTACGCCGTCGAAGAGTCGGCGCGCCAAGGCGGCTCCACCTTGCTCCTCTCCGGCCAAGATTCCCATGCTTGGCCCGAGGTCTACGTCGAGGGCGCAGGATGGGTGATCGTCGACGTCACCCCGCGCAACGTCGTCGACCCGCCGCCACCGCCTCCGGATCCCGAACTGCAACGCCTTCTCGGCGCCATGTTGCGCGGCGACCAAGCCGTCGATCGCGAAGGCAAAGTGGTGCAAGGCTCGCTCACGGCCAAGCTGCGCGCCTTCGTCATGCAGTCGCTCTGGGCGCTGCTCGGTCTTGCGTGTGCCGCACTCTTTGCGCTTACGGCGATCAAGATCTGGCGACGCAGCGCTTTGCTCTGGGCACACCCGAGCTCGGCGGCACGCGCGCTCTATCGCGCCAACTTGGATCGCCTCGCCGACGTCAGGCTAAGCCGGCGCTACGGCGAGCCACGAGAACGCTTCGCGGCGCGGCTCTATGCACGCTTCCCAGCCTTCGAAGGACTGACCCGCGGCCATCTCGCCGCCACCTTCGGCAGCGCGCAAAAGGTCGACATCGAAGACCTGCGGCGCCTCTCGGCAGAGCTGCGGCGTGAGCTGCGACGCAACGTGCCTTGGTGGAAGCGCTGGCTCGGCGTGCTCTCACCCTGGACCTGGCTGCGCGCGCGCTAGAGAGGCCCTCAGGACGTAGCGGTGTTTACTCGCCCGCGGCGTCGAGATGCGTAGTGTACACCCGCGAGGGCACCTCCGCTGCGTGCGTCCACACCAGGTGCACACGCTTGCCCTCGACCCCGACGTCGATGTATTCGCGCAGGCGCCGGTCGCGCGCGTCGTTCATGAAGGGTCCGGTACACCAGCCTTGTCCGGGGCAGGCATCAGCGTCGATGACGAGGGGCGGCGCAAAACCTCGACGGAGGTAGTCGCTCAGGCTCCGCGCCTAGAGCAACACGCCACGAGGGCGCTCGACTCGTATTCGATCGCATGCAGCCGGCCTTTGGCATCCATCGCGGCGGCAGGTATGAAGGCCACCGCACCCGGCCGGCTGACGCGCACTTCGCCTCGCTCGTCTCCTTGCTCCCACGGAGGCGCAGCAGGACCTCGGCTACCTGCCCTTCTCGGCGCGCTATCTCGATGGCGGCGTCGATGCGTCCACCGACGCGAGCAGCGACGCGCATAGCGGCTGAGTCACCTCGCTTTCTCGCGTGACAAGCAAGGTGCCACCTCCCACACTCGATGCGAGCGCATCAAGCTCGCATCTCGCGCCGAAGGCCGAGCTCCCCGACGGGAGGCTTCTGGCCGGCGCGGCAAAACGAGGACGCCGTGGACTGGGACACCTTGCTCACCGAGGCGCGTGAGCGCTTTGGCATCGATTCGCTACGCCCCGGACAGAAGGAGCTCGTCGATGCCGTCTTAGAGGGCCGCGACGCGCTGGGCGTATTGCCCACGGGCGCGGGAAAATCGCTCTGCTTCCAGCTCCCCGCGCCTTTCATTCCGGGCCTCACCCTGATCGTCTCGCCCCTGCTGGCGCTGATGCAGGATCAAGAAGAGAAGCTGACGGAGATCGAACTCGAGGTGACGCGCCTCGACTCCAGCATCAGCTCCAAAGAGATGGAAGAAGCCCATCGCGACATTCGGCGCGGGAATACCGAGTTCGTTTACGTAACCCCCGAACAACTCGAAAAACCCGAACGTGTCGAGGCTCTGAAGCGCAGCGGCGTCTCTCTCTTCGTCGTCGACGAGGCGCATTGCATTTCGCAGTGGGGGCACGACTTCCGCCCGGCTTACCTGAGCTTGGGCGAAGTGGTGCAGAAGCTCGGGCGCCCGCCGATTTTGGCCTTGACCGCGACGGCGACGCCCCAGGTGCGTCAAGACATCCTCACACAGCTCGGCATGCGCGAGCCCCTGGTGGTGAGCACGGGGGTGTTTCGCCCCAACCTCTTCCTCGAGGTGGCGCGCACGGTGAATGCGCAGGCCAAACATGAGGCCTTGCTCGAGCTCGTGCGCACGCAACCCGGCACGGGCATCGTCTACGTCGCGACGGTGCGCGTCGCGCAAGAGCTCTACCGCTGGCTCGAGAAGCAGGGCGTACGCGTCGGGCTCTACCACGGCAAACGCCGGCACAAAGATCGCGAGCAGGTGCAGCAGCGCTTCATGAACGACGACTACTCGCTGATCGTCGCGACCAAGGCCTTCGGCATGGGCATCGACAAAGCAAACATCCGCTACGTCGTGCACTACCACTTCCCCGACTCGCTCGAGAGCTATTACCAGGAGGCCGGTCGCGCCGGCCGGGACGGCGACCAGGCGCGCTGCGTGTTGCTCTTCCGCCTCGAAGACCGGCGCATCCAAGGCTTTTTCCTGGGCGGCAAATACCCCAAACGCGAGGAGTCGCAGAGAGTCTACGAGACCCTGAAACGCCTAGGTGCCGAAGAAGCGAAACCCATCGCCATGGGCCGCCTCGTGCAGGAGACCGCACTGCCGCAAAAGCGCCTGAAGGTGCTCGTCGCGCAGCTCGTCGCCGCAGGCATCGTCGCGCGCACGCGAGGTGGCCTGCGCATGTTGCGCGACTTCGCCGATGCCGAGGCACTCGACGCCTACCTGAGCGCCTACGAGGAACGCCACCACAGCGACCGCGAGCGCCTCGAGACCATGATGCGCTACGGCAGCAACGCGCGTTGCCGCTGGCGTTTCCTCGCCGACTATTTTGCCGAGCCCCTCGAGGAAGATTGCGGTCACTGCGACAACTGCCGCGGCGAACATCCGCCCATCCACAGCAGCGCCGAAGAAAAAAGAATCGCGATGTAGAAAAGAAAGGGCTGTGCGCGACTGGGAAGTGAACCCCAACTCCGATAGGGAGAGGAAATCATGAAATACACCATCCTAGTCTACGAAAGCGCAGAAGAGATCGCCGCACGCACCGACCCCGAGCGTCAGCAAGGCTATTGGGCAGCGTACCAGGCCTACTCGCAGGCCCTGAGCGAAGCTGGCATCTTGGTGGGCGGCGCGGGCCTGCATCCGCCGCGCAGCGCGACCACGATTCGCGTGCGCAAGGGCGAGCGACAGGTGCAAGACGGCCCCTTTGCCGATACCAAAGAAGAGCTGGGCGGCTTTTTCATCATCGAGGTCCCGCACCTCGACGATGCGCTGAAATGGGCTGCCCGCTGTCCCTCGGCCTCGTCGGGTGCGGCTGAAGTCCGCCCGAACCTGCCGCCTCCCCCAGAAGGATGAGGCAGGACGCAGAACGCTCGGCGGAGCGGGCAGCCCGAGAGGCCTATGGGCGCCTCCTGGCGCTGCTCGCCAGCCGCTCCCGCGACATCGCCGCGGCCGAAGACGCCTTAGCCGACGCGTTTCTGGCCGCGCTTCAGCAATGGCCCAGGGAGGGCGTACCGCGAAGCCCAGAAGCCTGGCTGCTGACCACGGCGAGACGCCGTCTCATCGATGGGCAGAGGCGACGTCAGAGGCAGGAGGGCGCCGAACCCACCCTTGCCCTCCTCGAAAGGGCGGTCGAAACGCAGCCCGAGGAAGCGCCTTGGCCGGACAGGCGCCTTGAGCTCCTCTTCGTCTGCGCACACCCCGCGATCGATGCGCGCGTCCGCACCGCACTGATGCTCCAGGTCGTCTTGGGCTTGAGCGCCGAGACCATCGCCAGCGCCATGCGCGTCGCGCCCAAAACCATGGGGCAGCGTCTCTGGCGCGCCAAAAATAAGACCCTCGAAGCCGGCATCGCCTTCGAGCTGCCGACGCGAGAGAGCCTGCCCGAGCGCCTCGACGCCGTGCTCGACGCCATCTACGCGGCCTACGGCAGCAGCTGGGAAGACCTAAATGGGGACGATGCTTCGCTGCGCGGCCTCGACGAGGAGGCGCTCTGGCTCGCGGCGCTGACGACGCAGCTCCTGCCCGAGGAAGCGGAAGCCCGCGGCCTCTATGCCCTCCTGCTTTACGCCGAAGCCCGCCGCGCGGCGCGCCGCGATCCTGAGGGGCGCTTCGTTCCCCTGTCTCGGCAAAACCCGAAGCTCTACCGCCAGGATCTCATCGCCGAGGCGGAAGCCGAGCTAAAACGAGCGCTGCCGCTAGGGCAGCTCGGGCCTTATCAACTCGAAGCCGCTATCCAATCTGCACATCTCGAAGGACGCCGGCGAGGAACGAGCGACGATGCCGCCATCGCACAACTCTATGAAGGCCTGGTCGTCCTCTCCCCCACGCTCGGCGCACGCGTCGCGCACGCGGCCGCCCTGGCGAAGGTGAAAGGAGCCGCCGCGGGCCTCGATCTGCTCCGAGCGCTGCCGAGTCACAAAGAAGACTACCAGCCTTATTGGGTGCTCTACGCCGAGCTTCAGCAACAACTTGGCGAGGGGGTAGACGCACGGCGCGCCCTCGAGCGCGCCCTCGGTTTGAGCGAAGACGCGGCCATTCGGCGCTTTTTGCTCGAAAAGCTCGCCTCGACGAGTTGAAGGAAGCCCTCGAGTGCGCATCCTACGTGCCTGGTATCGGGTGCACTTGTTCGCATACTCTCCACGTCGATGGCGAGCAGGTGGCATAGTTCGTGCGCCAGCCCCTCGACGAGAACAATCCGTCTCAGCACGCCTATGAAAATCCAGCGCTGCCGGTATCTAATGGCTCTGCTCGTGGTCGCCCCTTACGGCTCTGGCTGCCATTCCGTATCCAGGGACGAAGATCACCGCGAGGAAAAAGCGGGGGAAGATGAAGCGCTGCCTGAGCTCACGCTACCCAACCAAGTGACCCTCGCTTACGAGGGCGATAGCGGCATTGTCAGGGGACCGAGCAGTTCGTTCATCGCGCCCAATGAGCGCCATGCAGAGCATCTCGCGCAGGTGTTGGCAAAGGCACCCCGACGTGGAATTTGCATCGCGCTTGGTACCGAGCGCGCTCTGTTCACCGCCTACTTGGCCGATTGTGCCGGCCTTTACGGGCTCGATATCAACGCGGCTGTGCCGCTCTTCCATGCCATCAATCGTTCTCTGCTCAGAGACTCCACATCGCTAGCGCACTACAACTATCTGCGACTGCAGGCTGATCTCTCCGATTGGCAAGCGGCCCTGCAGACGCCCCAGCCGGGGAACTTGGAAGGACTTTTTCTTTGGTGGAAGACCTTTGTAAGATCCAGTGTCGACCACCCATTGCACAAAAAAGATCCTCTCCTCGCTAGCGTCAACTATCTCGTCGAGACCAGGGTTTTCGAGTTTCTCAAGAACTTGAGCAGCGACAATCCACGCAGACAACGAACCTACCTCGTCGATCTCTATAACAAACACGAACGCGCCGCGGGTTACGAAGACGTATACTTCGGGCCTGATGAAGAATGGCCCAGGGTGAGCTCTCTGCAGTCCTTTTCTCGAGAACTCGATGTGCATCGGAAAGCCGCCGCGGAGAGGGGGAGACCCATTCCAGAGATCGCCGTCATCGATGTGTCCAACGCGATTGGCACGACGCAGATACGTTTCGAAGGCGGCCCGAGTCGTAAGTCCGTCGCTCTGATTTTAGGGCAGATCGAGGCGCTTTTTGCACTGGAAGGAGCGGGCACGAACGACATCGAGAAGACGGCTGCGGATACGCACCCCGTCTTGGTATTCACGACCTACGGCCGCTCTCCCTCCGAGGTGTTTTGGTGGCACGTAGGTCTCGATATACGCTCCTATTTCGTCCTTTCATCGGAAGCACGAGAGGAGTGCTTGGCCCAGCTCACGACCGAGATCACAAGGGCAATGAAGTCTGAACTGCCGGGCGCCCTGGCCTTTTCTTGTCCAGCACCGCAAAGGCGCTGCGTCGGAAAATAGCGGACCAACGTTGGAGAGCATCGACCGAAGGGCAAGATCCGTGAAGCCGGTATCGCCTTCGAGCTGCCGGCGCCGCTCGAAAGGAGCTGCCGCAGACCTCGACCTGCTCCGAGCGCTGCCCCCCAACGTGCTCTCGGCCTGAGTGAAGACGAGGCCATTCGCCGCTTCTTGCTCGAGAAGCTGCGCTCGTTGGGCTGAGCGAAGCAATTTCTCGCGACGCCGCTCTCGTGCAACGAGACTGTGCCAAATCGTCAACGCCGGAGGAAAAACTGGGCACGCGGCGGAGCTGTTCGTTTCTTGCACTTGACCCCAAAGAAGCTCATCCCTAAGCCTTAAAACTCGGCTCAAACTTGAGGTTTTCGTTTGCGCGTTTTTTCTTCGATCAGGCTGAGTTTTTACAACCCTTCGCATCCCTGCCGAACTCTCCGCATCTCGAGCGCGCCCACGTCTACCTTCGTGACCTTGGCCCTGCTCTCGCTGGGTAGCCTGCTGAGCGTTGCGGGCTGTGGGCGGCAGAGCGAGGGCAACGAGTCCACCGATTGCAAGGGCATCTCCGACTGCCAGAACCTCAGTCCCCTCCGGCGTCTGACCAACGTGGAGTACCGCAATACCCTGCGCGACCTCTTCCCTCAGGTGACCCTGCCCGAGCTCGAGTTCCTCAACGAAAACCTCGTCGACGGTTTCGAAAACAACGCCGAGGCGCAGAACCTCTCCGAGGATTTGGTCACGAGTTATCGCAAAGTCGCCTTTCAGGTCGCCGACGCTGTCACTGCCGAAAAGGCAAAGGTACTGCCGCCGAACTGCGATTTGGCCACACAGGGCGAAAGCTGCATGCAAGCTTTCGTCGAAGGCTTCCTGCCCAAGGCCTATCGGCGACCGGTAAGCGACGTACAAAGAACGTCGCTCTTAGGTTTTTACTCAGAGCGCGCCTCCGCACTTGGACCTGAAGCTGCTTTTCGCGACGTGCTGCGTGTCGTTCTTCAATCGCCCTACTTCATCTACCGGGTAGAGCGGGGTGGCAGCGAAGCCGAAGGACTCTCTCCCGAGCTGCTGAGCTCCTACGAGATCGCCAATCGCTTGTCGTATTTCTTGTGGGCGAGCATGCCCGATGAGGCCCTGTTTGCGGCTGCCTCGGCGGGCGGATTGCACTCGCCCGAGGAACGCGAAGCACAGGCCAAGCGCATGCTCGAAGACGAGCGCGCCAAAGCCATGATCGTCGACTTTCATCGGCAGTGGCTCGACCTCGACCGCATCCTCCATGTCGAGACGGACAAGAACCGCGAGATCCACCCCCAGTACGACGGCATGCTCCGCGCCGCGATGCGCGAAGAGTCGCTGCGCTTCATTCGCCATCATTTGATCGAGGGCAGCGGAACCCTCTCCTCACTTTTTCTCGGCAGGCAATCATGGGTCAACGCCGACCTCGCTCGGCTTTACGGGGTCGCGCCCCCCGAGGGAGCGCCCTGGGGCCTCGTCGAGTTCGACGCGGCAGAGCGCGCCGGTTTCCTGACCCAAGCCAACTTTTTGGCCAGTCGATCGGGCCCCGTGCATCCCTCGCCAGTGGGTCGAGGAGTCTTCGTCCTCCGGCGAGTTTTGTGCTTCGACATCCCTGCCCCACCGGCCGATGTGGTCACCGCGGTGCGGGACGGCGACAAAGCCGACGCGGCTGGCACCAACCGCGAGCGCTTCGAGGCGCATTCGACGAACCCTCGATGCGCTTCCTGCCACCAGTACATCGATGGGGTCGGCTTCGGCTTCGAATCCTACGATGCCCTCGGCCGCCATCGTCAGCAGGACAACGGTCGGCCGGTCGACGACTCGAGCGAACTCCGCGGCACCGACGTCAACGGCGCGTTCCGAGGTGCCATCGAACTCTCGAACCGATTGGCTTCGAGTCCTCAAGTGCAGCGCTGCAATACCCTCCATTGGTTTCGCTATGCCTTCGGACGCAGCGAACGCCCGGGGGATGCGCCCTTGGTCGACGCGCTCAACCAGACCTACGGGGACGCTGGACAGAAAATTCGAGACCTTCTGGTCGCGCTCGTACGCAACGATGCCTTCATCGCCCGCAAAGCTCCCCCCGCCCTCCCTTAACCCTGCACAAGGAGTCTTGGTCTTGAAGCAGTCCAAACGAGCCGAAGCCTCTTCCCCTCCGCGTACGCCTCTCCAGCGACGCCTCAGGGGCAAGCTCGCCCTTTCTCGGCGCGCCTTTCTCGCCTCGGCAGGAGCGGTGGGCGGCTCTCTCCTGCTCCCTCGTTTCCTCGGTGAAGGCACGATCCGCGCCGAGAATATGGGCAGGCCCAAGCGCCTCATCATTTTCTACACGGGGCATGGCACGGTACCTCCCGACTGGCGGATGCCTTTCGTACAAGCCGGTACCGAGGGCGAAGCGTCTCTGATCGACATCGCCGATCCCGGCGCGTTCAGCCCGATTCTGCAGCCGCTGCACGCGTACCGCAGCCAGCTCCTCGTCCTCGACGGGCTCTCGCTGACCACCGCCTTCGCCGACGCCTCCTTCAACGAACACGAACTGGGCAACGCGCATGCCTTAACCGCATCGAAGGCCATTCTCTCGCGGCGCGCTTCGGCGGGGAAATTGTCTTTCGACCAAGCCATGATCCCCTACCTCGGGAGACCCGAGCAGGTCGCGCTTCCCTACCTCGCGCTAGGCATCAACACGGACAACCTCGCCTTGTACAATCGCGGCGGCGCAGGCGGAAAGGTGCCCATTTTGCGGAACCCGGCGACGGCATTCAGTCGCCTCTTCCCGAGCGCCGGCGATCTGAACCAGCCCCTACCCAGCGAGGTGCTCAATCGCGTGCACGGCGAATACGAAGCCTTGGCCAAAGACCTCCCTGGCCCTTACCAAGCGCAGCTCGCGGCGCATCGCGATCTCGTCAGCGATGTACAGAAGCGGATGAACGTCTTCTACCAGCTCAAATGCGGACTGCCGGCTGCGACGGAGGTCCAAGAGTACGCGGAGCGCAGCGCTCGCGAGGCAGCCGTCTTGGACCTCATCCAGCTCGCGGTGGCCTGCGACCGGACCCGGATCATCAGCTTGCAGATCGGCGACTACAGCAACGAGGAGGTGGGCGCGCCTCCAGGCAAGGTCCACGAAGACTACGCGCACAACGCGCATCTCAACGACACGGCGCGCACCGTCATGCGCAACTACCATCGCAGGAACGCCACCTACCTGGCGCGCATCCTCGATCGTCTCCAGGGCATCCCTGAGGAGGGCGGCTCGGCGCTCGACAACAGCATCGTCTTATGGTGCGGCGAACTCGCGACGGGCAGCCACGAGTTCGCGAACTGGCCGGTGGTCATCGCGGGCAGCGCTGGAGGGGCCTTGCGTACAGGTCGTTATCTCTCCTGGGCGCCCAGCCTCCCGAACCCCAAAGGGCCCGATCACCCTCAGGGAGGCATGGTCGGTCCCGCACACAATCGCCTCTTCGTGAGCTTGGGTCGCGCACTCGGCGCTAGCGATATGCAGCAATTCGGCGACGCCGAAGCCACGACCTCTTCGGGCGGCACCCTTCCCCTCACCGGAGCGCTCGACCGGCTTAGCTAAATCGATCGTCGTTCTCCGCAAACACCGGGGCGATGGCTACAGCCGCCGAAAAGATTGCGTTTCGTGGCAGGCGCCTCTATAGCCAGAGCCATGGAATCTACCTCCTCTTTGCTTTCGAGCGGGACGACCACGCTCTCCGTCGCGCAGGTGCGGGCGGTCGTCGAAACCCTGCAGCGCCGCTTGCGGGCGGCCGTGCGCGGGCGAGACGAGGTCATCGATTTGGTGCTCATCGCCCTGCTCGCCGACGGCCATGTGCTGCTGGAAGATTACCCGGGCTCCGGCAAGACCACCCTGGCGCGCGCCCTCGGCGAAGCCATCGTCGACGACGGCCCGGCCGAGCGCATCGCCGCCTTTCGCCGCATCCAGTTCACGCCCGATCTCTTGCCCAGCGACATCACGGGCACGACCATCTTCGACGTCGAATCGCATCGCTTCGACTTCCGTCCCGGCCCGCTCTTCGCGCATATCGTCTTGGCCGACGAGATCAACCGCACCTCGCCCAAAGTGCAGTCGGCGATGCTCGAGGCCATGGCCGAAAAGCAGATCACGGTCGACAACGAGAGCCACGCCCTCGACGAGCTCTTCTTCGTGGTTGCAACGCAGAACCCCTTGGATTTGGCGGGCACCTATCCTCTGCCCACGCCGCAGCTCGATCGCTTTCTCTTCAAGGTGCGCATGAAGCATATCGAGCGGCAGGCCGAGCTCGAACTCCTCGAGAGTTACCCCAAGCGCAGCCTGGAGCTCGCGGCGGCCGAGGCGCCGATCACGCGGCGGCAAGTCCTCGCGACGCGGCGCGTCCTGCGCGACCAGGTCCAGGTCGTGCCGGCATTGCGTGAGTCCTTGGTCGACCTGGCGCGCGCGCTGCGCTCGGATGCACGCGTGCTGCAAGGCGCCTCCACGCGCTCCTTGCTGCTCATGCTCCCCGCTCTGCAAGCCCGCGCCTTGCTCGAGGGCCGCGATCACGCCCTGCCCGAAGACCTGGCCTACTTGGCACCCTACGTCTTCGCCCACCGCATCGAATGCGCCCCTGGCCCCGACAGCCCTGAAGAGGTCATTCAGCAATGCCTCAAGCCGCAGCTCGAGCGCCTGGCGAAAGTGAGCATGCAACGCTGATGCGCCGCGACCTTCGCGTCCTCCTCTGCGCATTCCTGCTCGCGGCAGCCGGGCTGCGCTCCTCGGCCAGCGCCGAAACGCCAGCGCTGCCGATGGAGCTCACGGAACAAGGCAGCGCCGACGAGCTCGAGGCCTGGCGCTATCTGCAGCAAGAGCGCCTCATCCGCGCCCGTGAGCTCGCCGAAAAGATCCTCAAGCGTCGCCCCGACTCCTACGTCGCCCACTTCATCGTCGGCTACGTGCACCACTACGGCGAAGCCGACTTCCCGCGTGCGCTCTACCATCAGCGTCTCGCCCTCGAGATCTACGAGCGCAAACACAGCCGCAAGCCCCTGCCCAGCGACCCTTGGCGCTGGCATGCGCGCATCTTCCGCGAGCTTGCCCAGGTGCACGCCGACCTCGAGAACCACCGCGAGCGCCTGGTCATCATCGCTCGCTATAACGAGCTCTACGACCCCGACATGATCGCCGAACAGGCCTGGTCGTATATGAAGATGCGCCGCTTCCCCGAGGCGCGGCTCGCGGCACGCAAAGGCCTGAGCGCCCCCGATCCGACGCAAACCGACGTGGCGCTCAACGCCCTCTGCGCCATTGAGTTCGAGGCCGGCAACGACGGCTCGAGCTACGAGGCCTGCCGCGCCGCCCTCGACCACGCACGCCAGAGCCACGGCCGGGCCAACGCCGTCGACCTCACCAACTTCGCCGAAGCATCACGCTCGCTCTTCCGCCTCGACGAGGCCGAACGCACCCTGCTCGAAGCCGCCAAAGCGCCGCTGGCCTGGTACGGCAATCCCTGGCTCGAGCTCGCCGAGCTCTACACCCGCCAAGGCCGCTTCGCCGAAGGCTTGGGTGCGCTCAAAGAGATCCCCCGTTACCGCGCCAAGCGCCCGCCCCATGTGCGCAACTCCGACCGCAACGAAGCGCGCCGCGCCCTGGCTGCCTATCTGCTCGTGGTCGGCCGCGCCGATGACGCTTTACGCATCACCGACAAAGCCTTGGTCATGCCCGACCGCCGCGGCCACAACAGCCGCGATCCGGGCCAAGACCGCGCCATCGTCGCCTTGCTCGACCATCAGGGTCACCAGCTCGCCGCCCAGCTCGAGCGCGAAAAGGCGGCCGGCTTGCCCTTCTTCAAGCGCTGGTGGCAACGCCTGCACAGCCTCTGGCAGACCTGGCAGGGCTGGTTGAGTGGTCAGCAGGCGGCCCGCCTGCTCGGTGAAAACGACCGCCTGGTCGGCACCCTGCGCATTGGTACCGCCGAGAGCGCCATCACGCCCCCCTGGCTGGTCGGCGACCTCAGCAAAGTGGTCGGCCCGGCCGTGCTGCATACCGCCGTCGACCGCGCCCGCCACAAAGACCGCCGCCCCGGCGCTGGCGCCTACTACGACGCCTTCAGCGCCGAAGCCGCCCTCGACATGAAGCGCCCCGGCGAAGCCCGCAAGCTTGCCCAGCGCGCGCTCCGCGACCTCAACCCCAGCGAGCCCCTGCTGCCCGCCCGGGTTCACGCCCTCGCCGCCCTGGCCAGCGAAGCCGCCAGCAAGCCCGTCGACGCCCTGCGCCATTACGACCAAGCCTTCCAGCTCGACCCGGGCGTCTTACGCCGCCTCGCGATCGCCCTCCCCGTCCGGCTCAGCCACAACGCCCACCCCGTTGCCGAGCGCGTCGCCGAGATGTTGCAGCGCTCCCCCCGCTTCGAGGTCGCCGACCAAGGCCTGCACCTCCGCGTCCGCGCCCATGCCGGCGAAGGCAGCATCTGCCTCGAGAGCACCCAAGGCGCCCTCATCGCCTGCAGCAAAGCCAAGCCCGAGCGCCGCCACAGCCCCGAAGTCTTCGCCCAGAACCTCGTAGCCACCTTCCACAAAGAGGCCTTCGCGCCCCGCGTCGACCTCTCCCAAGGCGACCTCAACTCCCTCGACGGCTCCAACCGCGTCGCCCGCGACCCCCGTGAAGCGCTCTTCGAAGGCAACGATGCGGGCGACGTGGTGGAGGGGGAGTGAGGCGGCTTACGGAGAACCCGCCAGAGCGGCAGAGGGAGCGAAAGGTATAGGATTTGGTACATCCTTTGCGTGAAGGCGCCCCATTCCGAGTCCAAGGGGTTTTTGTACCAATGAAAAACGTCCGTTTCTTCTCTTATCTCTCACTTCTGGCCGTCGCGACGGCGCTGGTGGTCAATGCCTGCATGGCCGAAGTAGACGCCGGTGCTGTCGAAGAAGAGGCTCTGAAGTCACCAACGGCAGTCGCAAGCCCATGCGTCGCCGGTGAGCTCGAAGAGCGTGCAAAAGGTGACGAGCGGACACGCGAAGACGCTCTCAAGGATCAAGAGGCCACTCTGGAAAACGAGCTTTACCGTGAAAGCACGGGCCAGGATCCCTAGGCTCGAAGGGCTTGGGTCAGGTCCGGCTCGAGAGACACCTCTTCTGGCCGGGCCCAATACCGTCTCAAAAAAGACGAGCACTAGAGGGGAGCGGCTCGTCGCTCCCGCGCTCTCTGCTGCGGTCGCGCATGGGAACGAGAACCGTTGCACAAAGCTCCCCAACCTAGAGGGCTTTGTGCAATACAGGCTCTAGCGCCAAAATATCCACGACGTTTCCGCTAAGAGCACTGCTCCTACGTATGCGGGAAGCAGTAGGGCCGAGCCTCGCTGCGAATGAGCGATGCCCATGGTCGCCAGAAGCGTCGCAAAACCTGGGACCGGTACGAGCGCGTAGGTCGTGAACAGGAAGATAAGCAGAAGCGCATGACGTAAAAAGTAGAAAGGCGCTTTGGGCAAGAGCAAGAACACCAGCCCCAGACTCCCTTCGATCAAAATCGTCCAGTAGGAAAGAGCCCGAGCGAGGACTCTCACGCAAGGGCTGCAGCCCAGCGTAACGAAAGCGTCCGGCGTCGACACGTCTGCCAAGATTCCTAGCTGACGCCGCGCCTCGACAAATGTGCCTCGCGGGATACCGCACGCCAACGACGTGAAGGATTCGAAACGCTTGTCGCTCATCAACGTGTGCTCGAGGAAGCTACCGGATAGGTACTCCTGCCCTGCAAGCTTCCAGAAGGTCGCCAGAGCGAAGCATAGGCCAACGAGCAATCTCGCGTTGACGTCCAGCACCTTGGCTGGGTTTCGGGAGACGCAGCAGAGACCGCAGGCAAAACACCAATACATGATTAGGTATTGGTGATTATCGATCAGATACCAGGGCTCGAGGTTTCGCCAGACGAGTACGAAAACGAAAGCGCTCCATAAGAGCGCATTACGGAGAAAACGCTCCGAAATCATCGCCAGCGTCGCAATGCAAGAGAGCAGCGCACGGCCGATCTCGTCGGTGCGACCATGAAAAAGGGTGAACAGGAGTGAGAAGCGAAGGACCAAGGGCACTCGGAGCTCTGGAGACCACTCTTCCTTCGCAAGCTCTCGCAGTCTACTTGAGATTTCGTGCAAACGAGAAGGCAATGGGAATCTCCTGACTGCCGAAAGAACAATCTTTGCTGTTCCATTGATGTCGCAAGACCTCAATCCGCACCTCGGAAGGAACGATTCTCGAGGGATCGCGACTGGAGGAGAGCTTCACCAGACCGAGTCGTTCTCGGTATCCGGCAAGCTCTCGCGCTCGACGCAAGGGGAACTGGAGATCTTCCGGACGCGATTTCTCTTCGCCTCGAACGGCAGAGACCAATCTAGAAATCGACTCCACCTCGGCGCCAGGAAGTAAAATCCCTCGAGAAAAGACCGCATTGGCAATGGTCCCCGCAGTCTTGCGATTGGTGAGAAAACTCATCGGATGCACGAGCTTTTCAATCTCGCGATCCCGTAGATCGAGCGTAAAACTCTCGGCGCGTCGAGGTAGACGCACCGTGACCTTGACGGTACGTGAGACCGCAGAATCAACGGTGGCGAACATCCCAAATCCCCCTCCCTTCCACGGGACGAGTCCTCGCGTGTAGGTGGAGAGTTGCTGCGAAACGAACACCGCAAGCAGCATCACCGTTGGGAGATAGAGCTCTAAAGCTCCGGCGGCTCTCTCTAGCAGCGTTTTCTTTGCGCCTTCCATTTCAGAACGCCTCAACAATCGATTCACCCAAGTCCATGGCGGGTCACGCTCGCTATTCTCCTACCTTTACGTCGCATACAATCCGAGTCTATCTTCCGGTAAATGCGCAAGGCAAAATGATGTCCACGCACGCGTACGCCCGATCCTGTCAAGAACGTACGAAGCGCACTCAACGATTGTAAAGATCCTCCTAGGATGCGAGCTGTCGCATCCATCGACGCGAATCTCGACGCAGGGCACCGCATTCCGCGTCGGCGAAACTGGGAGCCGCCGCGCGGCTCCCAGGGATGATAGCGCGCGCTCCTTCGAGGTGCTGTGTACATGCGCGTGCCCTCGGGTAAACGCGTCGTAGTGACTTCGATTGGACAGCTCCCCCGGAGAGTACCGACCTCGGTTGGGCGGCTAACAGTTGCCACAGCGCCAGCCGTTTTTCTCCATGGTACTCTTGTAACTTCGGCAGGCGTCCACGTTGGCAAAGCTCTGATTGTTAGTGTAGCCCCCGTTTCGACCGGACATCCTGAGGAAGGGGAAAACCGATGTCGAATGAAGGAACGTTGCTGGACGTGGTTGCTGCCGTCGAAGGTCGACGCCGCCGGTTCACGCCCGAGCAGAAGCGAGCGCTGCTGACAGAGGCTACAGGGCCCGGCGGCTCGATCTCCCAGACGGCGAGGCGCTATGGTGTAGCTCCGAGCCTTCTTTTTCGATGGAAGGAAGCCATGGACGACGCCACGAACAAAAGCCTCAAGAAGAACGAACGCATGGTTCCCGAGAGCGAGGTCAAGGAGATGCACAAGCGCATCCGTGAGCTTGAGCGCCTGGCGGGCAAGCAAGCCATGAAGATCGAGATCCTCGAAGAAGCCGTGAAGATTGCCCGGGAAAAAAAGTGGATCTCGGTCGACGGCTCGTCCAGCAAAGACGGTGGGCAGTGAAGCCGATTGCCGAGGCACTTTCCATCAGCCGTCCCCATTTATCGTCGAATCGTGAGCTGCCGGCGCGCAAGCGAGGGCGCTACACGAAACATGAGGACGAGGCGCTTTTGCGCCGTATCGAGTGCATCGTCACGGAGCGACCCACCTACGGATACAGACGCGTCACCGCATTACTTAATGCGGGCGACGCCTGCGCGCCGGTCAATCACAAGCGCGTCTACCGCGTCATGAAGCAGACAGGGCTTCTTCTGCCCAAGCACACGGGAAAACCTGAGCGTCCGCACGACGGCAAGGTCATCACCCTCAAGAGCGACTTGCGGTGGTGCAGCGACGCCTTCGAGATCCGGTGCTGGAATGGCGACAGGGTGCGCGTCGCATTTAGCCTCGACTGCTGTGACCGCGAGGCCATCGCATGGCGTGGACAGACGGCGCATTTCAGCGGACCGGACATTGAAGACTTGATGGCCATGAGCATCGAGGCGCGCTTCGGTGCCACTCGGACGCCACATCCCGTCGAGTGGCTTTCCGATAACGGACCGCCCTACACCGCATATGACACTCGAGCTTTCGGCCGTGCTCATGGGCTTCGGATTCGCAACACGCCCGCGTATTCGCCCGAATCAAACGGCATGGCCGAAGCCTTCGTCAAGACCTTCAAGCGCGACTATGTCTACCTCGCCGATGTCTCGGATGCGGAAACCGTGCTGCGTCAGATCGACAGCTGGTTTCACGACTACAACGAGAACGCCCCCCACAAGGGGCTCCACATGCGATCTCCTCGGCAATTCCGCCGAGCGAATGAATCATGAAATACGTGTCCGGTTTGACGGGGCAACTCCACGCGCACGACCCCGGTGACGCAAGGACTCGATCCCTTGCCACGAGGCGCTCTCCTGCGAGCGTGCTTCCCCTGAAATACGATGCCGGCTTAGGGCTGACTCGTCTTGTCGGGCGCCGGCTGATCGAGGCGGTAGACGCGCACCACCTCTTCGCCGCGCTCGTCGCAGTAGCGCGCCCAATCGTGCCAGGGCTGCTTCTCGTCGGCACCGAAGGCGGTGATGCAGGCCTTGTAGGCGCGCGCCGCGCGGCGGGCGAAGGGGTCGAGGGCTTCGTTCAAAGCCTTTTCGTAGATCTGCAGGAGCTCGGCATCGGCCGCGAGGTCGGCGGGGACGGGTGCACCCCGGATGGCGCTCGCCGTATCTTCGTAGAGGTAACCCCAGAGCGCGGCCGCTACCCCCTGGTCATCGGCCTTCGCATTGCTGAGCCAGCTCGTATCGCCCTCGACTTCACGCACCGCTTGACGCCGGCGCTCCAGCCACTGGCGGAAGTCGTTTTCGACCCAGCGCTGCAAGGCCTCGTTGCCGCCTTCTTTGGGCGGCTCGGGGGGACGGACGCCGACGGCCTTTTCGACCCGCTCCCAGAGCGCCTGCAGCTCGGGACGCAGCTTGTCCCGCGGCACCGCAGGCTGCGGCATGGGGATGGGCGCATGCGCACGCTGAAGGGCCCCTTCTCCCCCGCTGCTCGTCTCCGCGGCGGGCGCATCGGCAGCTTTCTGCTTTCCGCCGCAGGCCAGACAGACGACACATAGGAAAAGAGGTCCGAGCTTGGTTCGCATCAGCGCAACCTAGCCCGCCCTCGGCGAGGCGCCAAGCCTTCGCCTCTTCAGGCCTCGAGGGCTTGCGCGAAGTCCTCGATGAGGTCGTCGCAGGCTTCGAGACCGACGGAGACCCGCACCAAGCTCTCGCTCACTCCAGCCCGCGCGCGCTCTTCGGCGCTCATGCCGGAATGGGAGGAGGTAGCGGGCCTGCTGATCAACGTCTCTGGTCCACCCAAGCTCGGTCCGTGCACGGCGAGTTCGAGGCGCTCGATCAGCCGGCAGGCTGCCTCGACACCGCCTTCGAGCTCGAAGGAAAGCACCCCACCAAAACCTCTAAACCAGGCTTGCCCGCGCGCATACTGCGGATGGCTGGCCAGTCCCGGGTAGCTGACCTGCCGCACCCGCGCATGCGACTCGAGGTACTCGGCGAGGCGTTGCGCCGTCTCGTTCTGGTGACGCACGCGCAAGGCCAAAGTCTTCAAGCCGCGATGCAGGAGAAAACAGGCGTGCGCGTCGAGGTTGCCGCCGAAGTGGTTCAGACGCTTGCGCACCTTCTCCACCCACTCACGCGAGCCCGCCACGACACCGGCCGTCAGATCGGAATGGCCATTGAGGTATTTGGTCGCGCTATGCAGCACCAGGTCGTAGCCCAAAAGGCGCGGCTGAAAGTTCACCGGCGTCGCGAAGGTGTTGTCGATGATGCTGACCAAACCATGGGCCTTCGCGAATTGCACCACCGCAGCATGATCGAGGATCTGCAGCCGAGGGTTGGTCAAGGCCTCGACGTAGATCGCACGCGTCTGCGGCCGCAACTGCCGCGCCCACTGCGCCGGGTCCTCGCCCTCGAGCAGGTCGAAGCTCAGACCGAGGTCTCCGAAGTCGTCGCTCAAGAGATTGTGCGTCCCGCCGTAGACTCCAGGCTGCACCAACACATGCCCGCCCTCTCCCGGGACCGTGAGCAAAGCCGCGCTAATCGCCGCCATGCCGCTCGCGCTCACGAAGGCCTCTTCGCAGGCCTCGAGGGCGGCGAGCTTGTCGCCGAGGACCTTGTGATTGGGCAGGTTGTTCAGGCGGGGATAGAGCAGGTCGTGGTAATTGCTCTTCTCCATCCGCGCGTCGGGGAACTCGAAGACGCTCGATTGAAAAATCGGCAAGACCGCCGCGCCCGCAAAGCGCGGCTTGTGTTCACCGGCATGAACCAACTGGGTTTCGATGCGGGGAGAAGGCTTGCGGCTCATCGTTTGGGCTTAGCGCCTCGGGCCAAGAGGGCAACGCCGGCGGGCCTTTCTCGAGGAGCACAGTTGGTGTAATTTGGAACCTATGTCGTCGTACAGGCTCCTCTCCGCCTCTCCCTGGTTTTTTGTAGGCCTTCTCCTCGCGAGCACACCCGGCCTAAGCCACGCCCATATCCATCTCAAATCGCCGATGGCGCGGACGACGGACGGTCAAAATCAGAAAGTCTTTCCTTGCGGCGACAACACGGTCGCACGCGACCCGAATCGCGTCACGACCTTCGCTCCCGGCGCAACCATCACGGTAGTGTTCGACGAGCCTATCGATCACCCCGGCCACTTCCGCATCGCCTTCGACGCCGATGGCCAAGACGCTTTCGTCGACCCGACGGGCTTCGACGACGTCGTCAATCCGCAGCAATACAACGCCAACAACCCAGCGCAGCCGGTGCTGCTCGACAACATCGCCGACCGCAACTCCACCCCGACGGATATGGAATACCAAGTCCAGGTCACACTGCCGAATATTTCCTGCGAAAACTGCACCTTGCAGCTGATTCAGGTGATGACGGACAAGGCCCCCTGGGGTCCTGGTGGCGGCAACGACCTTTACTATCAATGCGCCGATATCCGTTTGGGTCAGGGTGGCCAGACGCCTGCAGTGGTCGACGCCGGTACAACCATGCCGCCCGCCCATGACCACGACGAGAGCTCCTCCGGAGGATGCGCATTGAGCACGCCGCGCAGCGGCTCCTCCGCGGCTTGGGCAATGGCGCTCTTCTTCCCGCTCCTGTTCTGGCGCCTTCGCCGCCGCAGCCTCGCCGCTAGGAGTTGACAGCCCGCGGGCTGCGTGCTGCCCTTCGCTTGCCGAAGGGCACACCATGGAATTCGAAGCACCGCAGTGGAGCTTTCCCGCTCCCTCCGCCGAAAGCGCTGAAATCGCACGCGCCCGTCAAGCACGGCTGACCAAACCGCGAGGCAGCCTCGGGCGCCTCGAGGAAGTCGCGGTGCAAATGGCCGCCTGGCAAGCCGAAGCCCTGCCCTTGAGCCGGCCAGCCTCGCTTTTGATCTTCGCCGCAGACCACCCGGTGACGCAGCACGGCGTCAGCGCCTACCCGCAAGAAGTCACGGCGGCGATGGTCCGCAACTTCGTCCACGGCGGCGCCGCATCGAGCGTCCTGGCGCGTCGCCTGCGCGTCTCGATGATGGTGGTCGACGTCGGCGTCGCTCACCCCTACGAGGTCGAGGGCCCCGGACGCGATCCCAACGTCGAATGGGTGCGCGAGCCGCTGAGCGACGCCTGGGTGGGCGATCTGCGTGTCGAAGACGCCATGGACGAAAGCACGCTCAGCGAAGCCCTCGCCGCAGGCATGCGCGCCGTCGACTGCTTGGAGGAACCCACGCGCGTGCTGCTGCTCGGCGAGATGGGCATCGGCAACACCACGCCTGCCGCCGCGCTGCATGCCGCGCTTTTGGGCTGCAGCCCCGAGCGCATGGTGGGCTACGGCACCGGCATCTCGCAGGAAGGCTGGGAGCAAAAATGCCGCGTCGTGCGCGATGCCTTGGCGCGTTTGCGTTCGCGCGACCCCTGGCATCTGCTCATGGCCCTAGGCGGCCGCGAGATCGCTGCAATGGTCGGCGCCGCCGCGCGCGCGCTGCAGCGCCGCATGGTGATTCTGGTCGACGGCTTCGTGGTGAGCAGCGCCATGCACCTGCTCTTGCACCTGCACCCCGAGCTGCGCGCCGGCATGATCTTCGCGCATCGTTCGCAGGAGCCCGGTCACGCCCTGGTCCTCGAAGCGCTCAAAGCCGAACCTTTGCTCGACTTGCAGATGCGCCTGGGCGAAGGCAGCGGCGCCCTCAGTGCACTGCCTCTGCTCGACCTCGCCTGCGAAGTGCACCGCAGCATGGCCACCTTCGCGGAAGCCGCGGTGCCCGAGAAGTCCGGCACGCGATGACCTTGCCTCCCGCGATCCGCGGCGCCCGCGCCGCCCTCATTTTTCTCACACGTATCCCGGTCGGCGGCTTTCCCTACCGCCCCGCGGATTGGCGCTGGTCGACGGCCTATTTCCCTTGGGTGGGCTTGCTCCTCGGCGCCGTCCTCGCCGGCTTCTGGCAGCTCTGCGCGCCTTTGCTGGGGGCGAGGATCACGGCCCTCCTCAGCGTCGGCCTCCATCTTCTGCTCACGGGCGCCTTTCATGAAGACGGCCTCGCCGATAGCGCCGACGCGATGGGCGGTGCCTTCGAGCGTGAGCGACTCCTCGAGATCCTCAAAGACAGCCGCATCGGCACCTTCGGCGCAGCCGCACTCTTTTGCGTACTCGCCTTACGCGCCATGGGCCTGGCCGAACTCGATCGCCACGCGCCGCTCGCGCTTTTGCTCAGCCAGTGTCTGGCGCGCACCCCACCCATTTGGTTGATGGTCGCCCTGCCCTACGCCACGGGCGAGGATCGCGCCAAAAGCCGCGACGTCAGCCGCGCTCAATGGCCTCAAGCACTGCTGGCCAGCCTTTGGCCCGCCGGCCTCCTCGCCGGCCTCGTCTCTCTCCGCATGCTCCACCTCATGGACCTGCTTTACCTCCTCGCCGCGACCACCTCGGTCACGCTTCTTTGCGGCTGGCGCTTTTGGCGCCGGGCCCAAGGGATCACAGGCGACTTTTTGGGAGCGACCGAGCAGGTCGTGGAAGTGACGACTCTTCTGGTCCTACTCGCACGCCTGCGCACCCCATGAACGCGGCTTGTGCAGGCGCGTCGCGAAAGAGAGCTTCGAGCCAATGAACACCACGAGCTTTTGGGCCCTCCGTCATGCCCCCGTCCAAGCCCGAGGCCTCTGTTACGGATGGCACGAGGCCAAAACCGGGCTCTCTGCCGAGGAGGCTGCGGAGCGTGTGCTCGCATATGGGCAGGGCGAGGGGCAGCCGCTCCCCCGCGTCGAGGTCGTGTGGAGCTCGCCCCTGCAGCGCTGCGCCTCGCTCGCGAGCGTCCTCGCTACGCGTCTAGGCGCAACGCTCGCCCTCGACCCCGATCTACGCGAGATCCACTTCGGCGAATGGGAAGGTCGCCTCTGGTCCGCGATCGAAGCGGAAGACGCCGCGCGAATGCAGGAGTGGATGACAAACTGGCAGCAGGTCGCTCCGCCGGGAGGCGAGTCGCTGCCGGAGTTCACGGCCCGCATCGAGCGCTGGTGGCGCCTCCATGCGCACAAGGCATCTACGCTCCTCGTCGCCCATGCCGGGGTCCTGCGGGCACTCGAGGTGCTCTCGGGCAGCCTCGACTGGGAGCAAGCGATGGCGCGCGAGGTGCCTTCGCTACGTCCGGCTCGCTTTGCTCTCCCCGCCACTTCGCCCTAAGACAGGCGCACACTCTGGAGGTTGCGATGTTTTCGATGGTCCGTGGATCCTTTGCGCTCTCGTTTGTCCTCTTTTCGATGGCCTGCGGTGCCAAAGCCACTCAGCAGCCGGTGCAGCCGCAGCCGGTCCGCGTCAGCACCTCGCCCTCCGCCGAGCGCGCCGAGCTCAAAGCGCCCGGCGAAGCCAAGCCCGGCGACCTCACGCGCTGCCCCGTCTCCGGCGGCACCTTCCGCG
>ERZ1066121.894-NODE-894-length-24812-cov-7.138102_pt1 | contig 24812 bp, 20 predicted proteins | sample MGYA00382768_ERZ1066121 | MGnify/ENA primary metagenome ERZ1066121 (study PRJEB33369, sample SAMEA5778351) | biofilm metagenome | biome: Industrial cooling water; feature: Water cooling tower basin; material: Biofilm | place: United Arab Emirates | collected...
GTCGCAAATCCGGCCTTTTCCGGCGCGTGGCTGCGCGATGCCTTATCGGCCAAAATCGTCACGCCGAGTGCGGCAATGCCAGCCCCCAGCACCCAGCCGGCAATGGTATTGTTGCGGTTGTCGTCGCTCACGCTTGGATTCCTTGTGCCCGTTTCGCGGTCCCCATAATGGTCAAGCATCGGCCGCGCAAGGCCGTGCGCGGGCGGTTGCGCCATCTTTTCTCCGTCGCTAACGCCGCGCCAGCATCGTCGGTTTTTTGGGGGCGGGATTTTTCATGGCCAGTTATTCGGCATCGGCGCAGCGGCTGGTCGATGAAATGAGTGTGGCGGCGCTTGCCGATCCCGCCCGCGCGCTTGCTTTTCAGGGCGCGCCGGGCGCAAATAGTCATATCGCGGCACAGGAATATGACGGCGCTGCGCTCCCCCTCCCATGCTATGCCTTTGAGGACGCAATCGACGCGGTGCGCGACGGCCGGGCCGACCGCGCCATCATCCCCATCGAAAACAGCCTGCATGGCCGCGTCGCCGATATTCATTTCCTGCTGCCCGAATCCGGCCTGTTCATTGTCGGCGAATATTTCCTGCGTATCCGCCACGGATTGATGAGCCGCAATCTGGCCCCGCCGACCCGCGCGATGAGCCATCCGCAGGCGCTGGGCCAGTGCCGCCACTGGCTGCGCGCGCACGGCATCGATCCTGTCGCGCACAGTGATACAGCGGGAGCCGCCGCCTGGGTTGCCGACAGCGACGATCCGGGCCTTGCCGCCATCGCGCCGCCGATGGCCGCAGGGTTATATGGCCTGACGCTGCACGAGGCGGGGATTGAGGATGCCGATCACAATATGACCCGCTTTGTCGTGCTGGCGCGCGAAGCCGCCGCACCGCCGCCGACGATGCCCACCATGACAACCTTCGTTTTCGAGGTGAAGAATATCCCCGCCGCGCTTTACAAGGCGCTGGGAGGATTTGCGACCAATGGCGTCAACATGACCAAGCTTGAGAGCTATCAAGTCGGCGGCGTGTTCGTTGCGACGCGTTTTTACGCCGATATTGCAGGGACGCCCGGCGACCCGGCGGTCGACCGCGCGCTGGAGGAATTGCATTTTCACTGCAATGAGGTGCGTCTGCTCGGCACCTATGCGCAAGGGCGCGTGCGCGAATAGCAGACAATCAACTCTCGCGCTTGGCCAGCATCCTTGCGGTAGAGGTGGTCTGCGCGATGAAAATGCCCATCAGAATGATCGACACGGCCAGCCCAAATATATCGAACGCCGAAAGGTCGGTACCGAACAGCTTGTCGGGCGATGCAACGAACATCGCGCCTGTCATCGCCATCAGCATCAGCCGCAATTCCGTTGGCCCGCCGGCGAGATAGGTCAGCTTGAAAGTATCGATGACCTGCGCGCACAAATAGGTGTGGATTGACAGCAGGAGGTAGGCGATCAGCGCCATCAACGCGATCTCCATTTCCATGAACGGCCCCATCCCCAGCCCGGCGAGCATCACCATTGTCGCCAGCGCATCGACGCTATGGTCGATGAAATAGCCATATTTGGGCCGCTCGATCCGGCGGTAGCGGGCAAGGCTGCCGTCCAGGGAATCCCCAAACCAGTTCAGCACATAGCCGAGCTGGGCAAGCCACAGCCAGCTGAGCGCCACATTGCTGAGGATATAGCCAGTCCCCACCATCACCGCGCCCGCGAACCCCAAAGCCGTCATCATGTCGGGCGTCATCCACGCTGGCAAACGTGGGCAAAGCCAGTCGAGCAGGCGGCGTTCGTTCGACGCCAAAATGTTTTTCTGGATGCGGGGAACCGTCGTCATGTTCCCGTCATAGCGATGTCATGGCAATTTCACCAGCGCAGGCGGCAATCTTGATGCTTCAACATTCCGGCCACAGGCCCTATTGGCGAACCGGCATTCCGAAAGCGCTTCGAAATGCCCAGTCGTGCTGGTCCGGTGCCGTTATCCAAGATCGGAACCGGATCGCGCGCGGTCCTCTTCCGTTCGACGCAATCAGGTGCCCCGTCATGCTTTCAGTGGAAACCGACATCGCCGCACCCTGGCCCGATGCGACCGACTGGAGCGCGCTGGCCAGACGGATGGTGGCGGCCGCACTGGCGCAGACACCGCACGCGCCGCTGGCCGATGCGGCTCCGCTGGTCGAAGTTGCAGTTCGCCTGACCAGCGATGCAGAGGTTCAGACGCTCAACCGCGACTATCGTGGCAAGGACAAGGCGACCAACGTGCTGTCCTTTCCGCAATATGAGCCCGATGATTTCGCTATGCTGGCCGCGACCGACGATGGCGAGATTTTGGTGGGCGACATCGTCATGGCGCTCGAAACCTGTGTTCGCGAGGCACAGGAACGGTCGGTTACACTGGCCGATCATGCCGCGCACCTGATCGTTCACGGCACACTGCATCTGCTGGGCTATGACCATCTGGACGAGGTCAGCGGCGACGCGATGGAGTCTTTGGAAACAAAAATCCTTGCCAGCGTGGGGCTTGCCGACCCATATGCGGACGGTGAGATATTGCCCGAATAGGCGGGCGGGAAATGGGGCCATGCCGGACGATCAGCAAAGTGCGAGCCGCAACGACGAAAGCGACAGTCGAAGTAGCGGCTTTTTCAAACGCCTGACCGGGCGCCTGTTCGCGGCAAATACCGAACCTAGCCTTCGTGAACAGATTGAGGATGTGATTGACGAGGCGGAGGAGGACGGCGGCAGTCATGCCCCCGCTGGGCCTGTCGGCGACCTTTCGCCGATCGAGCGCAAGATGCTGCGCAATCTGTTGCACTTCGGCGAAATGCGGGTTGACGATGTCGCCGTCCCGCGGTCGGACATCATCGCCATTATCGAAACTGCCAGCTTTACCGAGCTGGTCGCATTGCTGGCCGAGGCGGGGCACAGCCGCCTGCCGGTCTATCGCGACACGCTCGATCAGATTGTTGGAATGATCCATGTGAAGGACGTGTTCGCGGTGCTGGCGGAGGGGCGGCCGCCCCCCCCGCTGACCGACCTGATGCGCCAGCCGCGCTATGTCCCGCAGTCCATGGGCGTGCTCGACCTGCTCGCCGAAATGCGCGCGACGCGCACCCATCTTGCGATCGTCATCGACGAATATTCGGGCACCGAAGGGTTGGTGACGATCGAGGATCTGGTCGAGGAAATCGTCGGCGAGATCGAGGACGAGCATGACGACGAGCCCGAGGCGCTGTGGGTGCGGCGCGCCGATGGCAGCTGGGACGTGGACGCGCGCGCGGAACTGGACGACGTTGGTGAAATGATTGCCCCGGCCCTGGCCATGACCGACGACGACGTCGACACGATCGGGGGGCTCGCCGCCGTTCTGTCCGGCCATGTGCCGGAAGTTGGCGAAATCATCGACCATCCCAGCGGCTGGCGGCTGGAAGTGCTGGCCGCCGACTTGCGCCGCGTAAACCGCCTGCTGCTTCATCCGCCGGTCGAGGTGGATTTCGAAGCACCGCTTGGCCGGGGTGAGGCGGAGTAGTCAGCCAAGGGGGGAGCCGCGCGCTGCACCATTGACTTCCATCGTACCGGAGACTTGTACCGGTCCACCGAAGGCGATGGCGCGGGCGCGGGCATGCGTTATCCTCAGAGCAGCAAGCGCTGCGTTTTTGGTCGTCGCTGGACGTTGATGGGCAGGGAAGAGCCGGAACGGATCGGCCTGGTATCTGTTCGAACGACCAACGTCATTTTCCGGCTTGCGCCGTATAGAGGGACAAAATTTGGTCGATACGATGTTCAATGCCGTGCTTGCGGGGGTGTTGGTGGCGGCGCAGGCCGTCTCGTTGCCGTTGCCCCACTTCGACGATCCGGCCGAACGGGGCGCGCCTTTTTTCACCGAAACCCCTCGCATTTCGCGCGCCTATCGCGGCACTTGGGCTGACCGGATCGAAAGCTGCTATGCGACCAGCGATCGCGGCAGGCAGGTGGAGATCGGGTTGCATGCCATCGGCCGCCATGCCGTCCGGCGCACGTCAACCTTCAGCGACTATCCGGCGATGATTGTCGAGGTGGCCAATGACGAGGGCGATGTGCAGACCGTGCATCTCGACCTGTCAGAGGACGGTAACTTCCTGAAAATCGGGGAAAGCGGCAAAGACGACGACGTCATGGTGCGCTGTCCGCCACCATCCGATCTTGATGCACAGGATATGACGGAACCGTCGAGCTGGGAAGTGCAGGCCCAAGCGGCTTGTGCAGTGCGCGACTTCGACAGTTTCTTCGAAGCCTATATGGCCTCTCCGCCCGTCCAGCGGGCGCACCGCGCGCGGCGGGTGAAAATGACGGGGTCGGCCGGGCCGCGCGGGCCTGACCCGCAATCCCATGATGAGCTGCCGCCGTTCTTGATGACTGAATATGGTCGCTACGTCGCGCGGGGTGCCGCGCCAGATGCCGACATGAGCCCGGTGGCGGTTGACCTCGTGCCCTATGGTCGCGGGCGCTGGCGCGTTGAATGGTCGCCCGCGAAATTCTTCGAGGATGGGTCGGTCGACTATCGTTTCGGGCCTGCGGGCTGGATGCTGTTCGACCGCCGCGCCGGTTGCTGGACGCTGGTGGAACAGGGTAGCACAGCCGCGAAAGAATAGCGGCGATGCGAGTGGCAGCGGTATAGGCCACTGCCATTAGGTGTCGCGGAGCGCCCGGGCTTAACTGTGTCTAGCTGCCCTATTGGCCAGATGGCCAGGCGCGACGCTCACGCCAATGTATCAAGACCGCGATGGCAAGCAGGATCGCCGCCACGCGCGGGAACCATGGTGCGCAAAAGCCGACCATGCAGACGACCCAGAACAGTGCGCCAGTGCGCGGGTCGTGCGCCGCATCAACCCGCGCCTTGCGGCGAATGATCCATGCCCACAGCACTAGCGCCATCGCGAGCGGCAGATAGAGAAAGGTGATGAGGATCAGCCAGTGCGCCATGGCCAGATAGAGAAGATCCGGCCCCCAGTTCCGGCTCATGATGATGCAGCGGGTAGCCAGCCCCTGATTAAAGTCGCAACCCGCCAGATCGGCGACCCATGACGCTGCATGGGCCACAATCATCGGCAAGAAAGCGCAAAATATTGCAATGATGGCCGCAATGACCAGAGCGGTCGATCGGCGCATCAGTCGCCGTCCGACCAGAAAACAAATCGGGCAGGGCGCTTATGGCAAGTGCAGAGGGACGGCGACCGAAGAAGAAGCGCTAGTGCGACCCGTGGGCAACTGTCTACGAACACACCGCCGCCCCCCTGCTGCTCCCAAATGGACGCCTGGTGCCCGCATTACAAACAGCAGGATGTAGCAGTACATGGCAAGCACATGCCGGGTTTGAGGTTGAGCAGGATTTGATTTATCCGACGGACTGTAAAAGCCGGTGCAGCAATGATCGCCGCCGCCGGGCAAGGGGCGCGCTTTGAATCCTTCGATCTTGCACTGGTCGCGGCGTGTGGCGGCGTTTCAATTCATGCTGGCATTGTTGCTGGCGGCGCTGTGCGTCACCGCGCTTTGGCATATGGACTTGCCAGCATCGGTCGCACCGCCGCCGCCGCTTACGACCGCGACCGGCGGTACAGCGGACCCCACGCCAGCCATTTTGTTCGACGAAGCGGTCCATCAGCAGCGCGCGGATAGTTTCTTTGACCGGGTCACCGGTGGCTGGGGACCCGTCATGGTGCTTGCGACGGGCACATTGTTCTTTCTGGGAATAGCGGCGGCCCGGCTGGTCCGCTCCGTCCGGCCCGCAGCCGTCATTGCGGTGCGCGCGCGGCAACTGGAACGGCCGGGCGGGTGGATGCGTCCCCCGGACGTCATTCCGTTCGGTCAGATCCGGTCGGTAGTCCATGACCGCGCCGACCGATTTCCAGAGGATATCTGGCAGAATTTAACGCAGGCCGTTGCCCTTGGTGCGCATTTCGGGTTGAAATGGGGTCAGCGCCGCCGCCACCTGCTGCGGATCATATGGAATGCTCCCGACGGGACGAGGCAAACGCTGACCATCGCGGACAACAGCGTCGATGGCGGAGCACCTCAACTCGCGCGTTTTGCCGCCTATCTTCAGGCCATGGTCACCGGTGCGGCATCGGTACCCGCAGACCGCAAAGGATCACCCTAACCGCGCCCCCCGCCCGAAGGCTGAAGGCGGCGGTTCAAGCTGATGTGACCATCATCCCCTAATTCAGCGGCCATCGGAGCGTCGTGATGCGCGGCTCCTGACCTTCGCCGCTGTCGCTGCTGTCGAGGGCGCCTTCGGTCTTGCACTCCAGGCCCTTGGGCTGACACAGCGTGGCCAGCATTGCTTCTTCGCGCCCGTCGATACCGATCAGCGTGTTCCCGCCGAGGACCAGCAACGTGAATATGCCGCGGCTGCCATCATTCGCCGAATAACCGAAAAAGCGTGTGCCAAGTCCGCGCCCGACGACGCGGCAGGGCAGTCCCTCTGAATTGCCCTTGTTGCAGGCATCGAGTGCGGCGCGGTCCGCCTCGGCCTGGCTCTCGAAATTGCTGGCGACCCAGCTCTGACGGTCCTCACCCACGCGCCCACCGGGCAGTGCAGCCGCGCCGAAATAGCGATAGTCGCTCGGCTTGTAGCGAGGTCCATAAACGCGCAAATCGCCGGTCATGCGCGTGATAACCTTGCGGCACGGGATGACCTGACCCGGTGCGCAGCGCGCCAGCGCGTCGCGCAATGCCGTCTGTTCATCGGCCCCGGTGCCGAGAACCAGTTTTCCTTCGTCATTTCGCACCCAGGCGGCGAAGCCGTTTTTCGCCTCTCCGGCATTCAGACAGCCGCCGCCCGTGAACTGGTTGCACATGGCAAGCGCCGCCTGCCGGGCAACCCCGACGTCACTGAAGCCGCCCACGGCAAAGGGCAGCACATAGCGCGGATGCACGGCATAGGCGTCCCAACGCTCGGTCCGGTCCTGCAGCGTGAAAGTGACCGCATCCGGGCCGCAAACGGGCACGTCGGTGCCGGATAGCCGGTCGATGCCGACAATTTTATAACGTCGGTCGGCCGGGCCAGCCGGGCAGGGAAAAATGCGATAGTCCTCCGGATTGCCGCGATCGCGGTGCGCGCCGTTCAGCCCGATGCCGAACAGCCAGGACTGGCAACTATCCGGCGTCGGCCGCGACAGATCGGCGCAATAATAGGTGCGCCCGCCCATGGTGACGCCATGGCCGTGTTGCGACACCGCCAGTTGCCGCGTGGGTTGTTCGTAAAGGCCGAACGATCCATTCCAATAAGTGACCAAGGAGAGAAAAGCGTTGCGATAGACATAAGTTTCGGATTCACACTTATAGTCGATGTCATAGGATTCCCAATTGCGCAGCACGCGCTGGCGGCACAGCGCCGCCGCCGCAGCGCGTGCTTCTGCCTCCGTCGGGTAATTCATCGCAATGGCATAATCGTAGCGAAAACGGTTCGAATCCCGGTCTTCATCCTCTCCCACCTTGAACGAGACAAAACCGGTAAAGCGTGGTTGCCAGCCCTTTGGCGGGGGCGGGGGGACGTAGCGCGGCGGTGCAGGGGGCGCTGACGGCGTCGCGCCGCCCGCGCTGCTGTCGCTGCCGCCGTAGTACATGTCCATCTGACGCCGGTGCATTTCCATCTGCCGCGCCTCTGCGTCACGCTGTGCAAGCATCTGGTTTTGAAAGGCCCAATTGGGGTCGCAATGCGGCCCTGCGCAGGCGGCCGCCATCGGAGCGAATATGGCCAGCGTGGGCAGTCCGATCAGGACTGCAATCAACCGGGGCATGATGTTACGCATTTGATCTTCCTCAAAACTTTTCAATTAGCCCGACGGGGTGATGGCGGAACCCCAATCGGAACCGGCATGTTAGAACGGAAATTCATCCTCTTTGCCAATCTCCATAAAGCGCCATGAGACCAGATTGAATTGAGAACGTCGCCCCAGCGAACGCTGGGCCTGGTGCAGTGGTGCACCAATGCCCGGCGTGCGGACCTGCGTTGGCGTGACGTGCATGGTTCAACCGGATGTCATCTCCTTTAGGGCCTGTGGGGATTCAATGCGCAAGTTTCCGTTTCGCCTTATTTCGTCATTCCCGCGCAAGCGGGAATCCATCTCCCGCGCTCTAAATTTCGACAACAGGTGATGGATTCCCGCCTGCGCGGGAATGACGAACATATGGTGACGTATTGAATCCCCACAGCCCTTAGTCCAGCGGCGTACCGGGCATGCGGCGCAGATCATATTCTCTCTCCGCAGCGTCCGCAGCAGCGTGCAGAGCGACGATCAGGCACCGTTTCGCCTCTGCCTTGCATGTCCGGTCGACCGCGCCGATTGCGGCTTGCGAGGACAGGCTGATCTGGAAACCGCCCGATACCGCTTCTGCATCGCGGTAGAAGGCAATGTGCGTCTGGCCGCTGGTGACGACGTGACGGCATTTGCCCTCGCCGACTGCGGCGGTGCAGCGGGCCATGGCGACCTCGACCGCATCCTTGGCGCTGGGCCGGCCGGTCACGACCCAGATGCGATCATCCTCCGTCATCGGCTGATCGCCATCGACCTGGAACGCCAATGCCGCAAATTGTCGCCGTACAATGGACGTTTGCAGCTTGGCCTTCACCGCCACATTGAAACTGTTGTCGACAAAACAGATGCCGCCATATTTGCTGCGGCAGTCGTCATCCAGCGCCGCCCGCGCTGCCTCTGGCGTTGCGCGCACGGCAAAGAAAATATTGCCGTCGGGACCATAGCCGACGACCAGATGATCGCCCCTTGCCGCCATGATCAGCTCACAGCCCTTGCCCGTTGCCTTACGGCACAGCCGCATCGCGCCCTTGTCGGCGCCGGCTCCCGTCTTTTCCCCCGTCACCACGAAATAGCCGACATAATCGGGATTTACCGCAATCCCGAAATGCATGGCGTCCGCTCGCACCGGCTGTTCCTGCGCGACAGCTGTCGCCGGAGCCAGGACCGCCGCGAGGACGGCGGCGATACGCAGAAAGAAAAAATTCGTCATTATCTTGTCGGCTTTCCCGTTCGGTAATCATGAACCCAGCTTTTGCTCTGGGCGGCAGAGTAAGCGGTGGTCATCGCACATTTTGCGCTAATCTGGTTGGCGCAGACATGGTTTATGGCCGCGGCCGCGCGTTGGCGTGTTGTCTCGAACACGGCGGCGCCCCGTCCGCTTTCCGTTACGAACGTCTGGATGACGCCGTTCGCCCCGGAAATGTGGACGGTGCAGGTGCGGCCCGGATTGGCGAGCTGGCATGCGGCCTGCGCACCGGTCTGCGCCGCCTCCATCGATGACGCACCGGTGATGATCCACAGCCGCATCGGGTCGGGCAACCCATCGGCGGCGGCCCCGGCGGCAAAGACCTTGCGCGCAGATCGAAGATCGGGCGCGTGCCGCTTGTCAGTGGCCGAAAACACACCCAGAATCTGACAGGACAGTCCAAAGCTATTGTCGCATTTCTGGTGCGCAGCGCGAATGGCATCGTCTGCGGTCGCGCCGGTGGCATAGGTCATGCCACCGTCCTTCGATCGGACCAGCGCGGCATGACCCTCTTCCCAATAGCCGCCGGACGAACAACCGCCGCCCATTGCTTTGTTACAGGCCCCCAGCGCGAGTCGTTCCGCCTCCTGTCCGCTGCCAAGGCCGGACAATCCGCCGACCACCCACACGTCCAATATGTCGGGGTGGGTGGCCATGGCAGCCCTTGTCACCGGCACGGTTTCGGCTTGCACGCCCGTCATGATGGCCAGCGCTAGACCGGCTGTGGCGGCAATCCTTGCGGCTCGGCCCGTCACGGCTTCGCCAAATTCTGGGCGGGATTGTCCATGGCCCGGCTCGACGTCATCCGTACCCATTCATAATCATAGGCGCTTGTCAGGCATTCCATGCCAAGCGGCTCGAACCGCCTGTCTAAACAGCCGAACTCGCCGGCCATGCGCCATGGTGCCTGATCGCAGCTGTGCTGAATCACCACATCGCTCCAGCGTTGTTTGCCGCGCACGGGCTGATTGCGTGCCACAATCTCAAAAGTCTCGTTGCTCACGTCATAGGGTCGCTTGGCGTTCGGCTTGGGGCGCACGCGCTCGTCACGGATCGTCAACATCTGCCGCGTCGAACAATTGACTGACACCCACAGAGAATGAACATCCCGCCGTTCGGGCACCGGCTGATTGCCTTCGAACACACGCATCAGCCGTACGGTCCAGATATTGGTCTGCGCCAGCGCCCGGGATAGCGCGGCCGTATTGCTGTCGGCGGGAGCAGTGCGGACCATGTCAGCCACTTCGGGCGGATGTGCCAGGGTAAGGCTGTCGAGGTGCATATAGGTGACGACGCGTTGCGGCGCAGCGCCGCCAACATCGACTTCGACCCACCCGACGCTCTTGGCATCGGCCGTTGCGGGCAACGCGGCGAGCGTCATGGCCGCAAACAGCGCTGCTGCCGTCTTGATATTAGAAGCGCGCCTCATTTCCGTCCATCCGTGCGATAAGCCTCCGCGACCGTGCATCCCGATGCCTCCTTGGCACAGCGGGACACCGCCGCCGCCTGCGCCTCTTTACGTTTGCGGCCGTGGGCGGCGAAGTAACTGCCGTCGCCGGCTCGGCTGATCGCCACCCAGCTGTCGGCATAAGTGGTGCCGGGCCGACAGTTCAGGGCACCGCCACGCACGCAACCGGCGACCGCATCCTGCATCGCCCCAAGGCTGTTGATGCGCGCGACCGTGTAGAAATACGCCGGCGTCCCGTCCGCGAAATTGCCCCAGGCGATTGCGGAGTTCAGCGGCATCAGCGGAACCTCTGGCGTGGCGGCGGTGCCGGACGATGACGATGCGTTGCCGTCGGGCTGGCATACCGGACGGATCAGCAGGCCGCCGACACTATCCGGCCCGCCGCCCGTGCCCACGGGCACCATGACGGACGTCTGCCCCGGTGGGCATGCCATGGCACTATGCGAAGAAAAAAATGCTGCGGTTGCCAAGGCAAGACAGAATGTCGTTCGTGTCATTTTCGCAATTGATTGAAAACTCACCGGCTTATCCTTTCAGCAGCATGATACACGACGATGTTATCCGTGATCTTTTGGAGGATGTACTAGTACATGGCGGTTGCATATCGATCGCGCCTATACAGTTATCCATTCCGTGCAATGTGCCGGTTGGTCCGCGCAAACGGAGAAAGTGAATATGGCAAGGTTGTCGGTCATGGGTGCGGCACTGGGTGCTAAAGCTTGGCTGGTGATCCTTACCGGGTTGGTGGTATCCTCTCCGGCCGCAGCGGCCGATACCGCCGCCGGTTCGCCAGCCTTCAAACGCTGCATGAAGGCTTCCGGTGGTGTCACCGCTTCGATGCGGGCGTGTATATCGACGGAATATGGCCTGCTCGACCGCGATCTTAATGCTACTTACCGCCGCGTCATGCGCCAACTGCCGACCGCCCATCTGCGCGGTCGCCTGCGCGAATCCCAGCGTGTATGGCTATGGCGCCGCGACTACGACTGCAACAGAGCGGTCGATACGTCGGGTTTCCGCGGCGGCACTGCGGGCGATCTGATCTATGACGATTGCCAGCTGACAGAGCTGCGCGAGCGGCTGGCATGGCTCAGGAAGGTGCCGGCTAATCACGGCTATTTGAAAAAGGTCTGAGTGGTGCGGTCGCGCCGGGACCGAGCGCACTGGTGCGGCGCGCCATATTGTCGAACCCTGATGTCCGTCGTAAGGCAATGGGTCATGGGGCATAGTCGATCGATTTCGCCGCCCGTTCGCCGGCTTTGACACCGCAGTGGCGACCGATTGGCGCAAATATTTGAATCCGCTGGAGCTGTTCCGGCTTCAACCGCCGAGCGCGCCCGGCGATGACGTCGCCGAGCTGGGTCAGGCACACGTACGGTTCGCGATTGCCATTCTTGCGTGCGCCTATGCCTGGGGTGCGAGCTATCTGACCACCGGCAATCTCCGCCCAGAACCCTGGGCGGTTCCGATGCTGATTTATTTCAGCATCCACATCGTGATGGGATCGCTCGCCTATTTCTCGATAAAACGGAATCCAGGACATTACCCCGCACGGCGCATTTACGTGATGCTGCTCGATACCGCGATGCTGGTGCTGGGCATAGCCTCGCGACATGAGGTCATGATGCCCCTTTATGCCGTCCTTGTCTGGTCGCTGGTCGGGCATGGGCTGCGCTATGGACGGACCTATTTGATTATCGGTACGATCGTCGGGCAGATCGCCCTTTTGATCCTCTACTTCGCGGGTCCCTTTTCCGTCATCAACTGGAGCGTGGCTGCGACGCTTTCACTGACCGCCTTTGCGATTCCGATCTACGCCTGGGTGTTGCTGCGCCGGGTGGAGGCGGCGCGCGCGGAGGCCGAGGCGCTTAGCCTATCGAAATCGCGTTTCCTGGCGCAGGCGAGCCATGATCTGCGTCAGCCACTGCACGCCACCAGCCTGTTCATCGGACGACTGAGAGGCCTTGGGCTGTCGAGCGAGCAGGCGGTGGTGGTGGACCGCATCGAACGCTCGATTGCCGTTGTGTCGAACCTGTTCCGCTCGCTGCTCGACGTCTCGATGCTCGATAGTGGCAAACTGGTTTCCCGTATCGAAGTCGTCGCGCTTGGGCCTTTCCTTGCTGATCTGGTCGCCGAAAACAGCGTTGCGGCAGGGTGGGCCGGGGTTCGTATCCGGCATCGCAAAACGGCGCGCCATGTCCTGACCGACTCTGCGCTGCTCCGCTCGATGGTGCAGAATCTGATTTCGAATGCGATCAAATATTCTGAACGTCGTGATATCCTGATCGGTACGCGGCTTCGCAGCGGACGGGTGGTTATCGAGGTTTGGGACCGCGGGCCTGGCATTCCGGCCGAGGCGTTGCATAATGTCTTTCAGGAATTCTATCAATATCGCCGTCCGAACGACGCCGATCGCCCTGGCGTCGGCCTTGGTCTGGCAATCGTCAAACGGCTGGCTGACATGCTGGCGCTCGATATTGACATCATGTCGCGGCCGGGGCGCGGAACGCGTGCCGCCATTACCGGCTTGCCGCCAGCAAGCGTTGTGAGCACCGGTGCCGCTGCAGCCCCGCGCCCGCTGCTCAACCTGCGCCATCCGCTCACGGGCCTGCGCATTCTGCTGATCGAGGACGACCGGGATGTCCTTGATGCCACGATGGAAATGCTCGAACGGTGGGGCTGTATCGTCGACGCCTATCTGGCCGTACCCTCGCGCATCGAGGCGCGCTATGATCTGCTCATCACGGATTTCGACCTTGGCCTTGGACTTAGTGGTGCCGATGCCATCGCCCTCTACCGCGCGGCGGTCGGGGTGGAGGCGCCGGTGCTGGTCGTTACGGGGCATGATCATGGGCTGATCGGCACGATGGTGCCCGATCATGGCGTCATGCTGGTCAAAAAACCTGTGGCACTGGCCGAATTGCGCTCGATCCTCAGCGCGGTCCGGCTGGGTGCGGTGCTGTCGGTCCGGCCCGCAGGCGTACGACAAGTGGAGGCGAGTGGGGCAGCGCCGTCATTTGCACCCCCGCCCATTCCTCGCTAACCCCGTCATCATGCAAATCCACGATCTGCGCATCGCGCTGTTCAGCGGCAATTATAATTATGTGCGCGACGGTGCGAACCAGGCGCTGAACCGGCTGGTCGATTATCTGCTGCGCCAGGGGGCGGCGGTGCGCGTTTATTCGCCGACGGTCGACGAACCCGCCTTCGCCCCGGCGGGCGATCTGGTCAGCGTGCCCAGCATCGCTATCCCGAACCGTCCCGAATATCGCCTGCCGCTCAGCCTGTCGCGGCGGGTGCGGGCGGATTTGGCGCAGTTTGCGCCCAACATCCTGCATATCTCCAGCCCCGATCGGGTATCGCGCCAGGCGCGCAAATGGGCGGCAAACCGCAATCTTCCGGTGCTGGCATCGGTGCACACGCGGTTTGAAACCTATTTCCGCTATTACAACATGTCCTTCATGGAACCGATCATGGAAGCGTGGCTGCGCAAACTCTATCGCCGATGCGACGCTCTGGTCGCACCGTCGGAATCCATGGCCCAGGTCCTGCGCGAACAGCGGATGAACTATGATATCGACATCTGGTCGCGCGGGGTGGACCGCACGATCTTTGATCCCGCCCGCCGCGATCCGGCGTGGCGGCAGGGACAGGGGATAGCGGACAGCACCCCGGTGATCGGTTTTTTGGGGCGGCTGGTGATGGAAAAGGGGCTCGACGTCTTTTCCGACACCGTCGACCAGCTGCGCCGCCGAGGTATCGTTCACGACGTGCTGGTGGTGGGCGAGGGGCCGGCCCGCGAATGGTTCGAGGCGCGGCTGCCCGGCGCGCACTTCGTCGGTTTTCAGGGCGGCGCCGATCTTGCCCGCGCGATCGCCAGCATGGACATGCTGTTCAACCCGTCGGTCACCGAAACCTTTGGCAATGTGACGCTGGAGGCAATGGCATGCGGCCTGCCGGTGGTTGCGGCCAAGGCGACGGGCAGCGAAAGTCTGGTCGCCGACGGCAAATCCGGACGGCTGGTGCGTCCGGGGGCGATCGGGCAATTTGCCGACGCGCTCGCCGATTATTGCGCCGATCCGGAACTGCGGCGCGCCCACGGCGATGCAGGTGCCATGCGGGCACGCGATTTCAGCTGGGATGCGATTAACCAGACGGTGGCGGACACCTATCTGCGTCTGATCGCGCGCCGCCAGCGGGGCCAAGGGATGATCAGCGATGCCGCGATCCGATAATTCGACCGGCTCGCCATAACGATGACGGACCCGATATGACCGATCTTTTTACCCCCGGCCCAGCGGCGGCGGCGGCCGCCGTGCCGCTGGCCGAACGGCTGCGACCCCAGTCGCTTGCCGATGTCGTGGGCCAGGATCATCTGACCGGTCCCGACGGCGCGCTGGGGCGCATGGTCGCCAACCGCCAGCTTGCCTCGATCATCCTGTGGGGGCCGCCGGGGACGGGAAAGACCAGCATCGCGCGCCTGCTCGCCGATGCCGTGGGCCTGCGTTTTGTGCCGCTGAGCGCAGTATTTTCGGGTGTCTCCGACCTCAAGAAAATCTTTGCAGAGGCGGAATTGCACGCGGCGCAGGGGCAGCGCACGCTGCTCTTCGTTGATGAGATTCACCGCTTCAACCGCGCGCAGCAGGACGGCTTTCTGCCCTATGTCGAACGCGGAACGGTCGTGCTGGTCGGCGCGACGACGGAGAACCCCAGCTTCGCGCTCAACGCCGCGCTGCTCAGCCGGACCCAGGTGCTGGTACTCCACCGCCTTGACGAGGCTGCGCTCGGCGCACTGCTCGAACGGGCCGAAGCGGCGGCAGGCGCGCCGCTGCCGCTCACGCCAGCCGCGTGCGCTGCGCTGATCGCTGGGGCTGACGGCGACGGGCGTTTCCTGCTGGGTCAGGTCGAAACGCTGATCGCGGCGGGCGTGGCCGATCCGCTCGATCCGCCCGCGCTCGCTGCGCTCCTGCACCGCCGCATGCCGGTGTACGACAAGGATCACGACGGTCACTACAACCTTATCTCCGCGCTGCACAAATCGCTGCGCGGTTCGGATCCGCAGGCCGCGCTCTATTGGCTGGCGCGGATGCTGGTGGCGGGCGAGGAACCGCTTTACGTGCTGCGCCGCATCGTCCGCTTCGCCAGCGAGGATATTGGTTTGGCCGACCCCCAGGCACTCGCGCAGTGCATGGCGGCGGTCGAGGCCTATCGCTTCCTGGGTTCGCCCGAGGGCGAACTGGCGATTGTCCAGGCCTGTCTCTATTGCGCCACCGCACCCAAATCCAACGCCGCCTATGTCGCGCAAAAGGCCGCGTGGAAATCGGCCAAGACCACCGGCAGCCTGGCCCCGCCAGCCCACATCCTGAACGCGCCGACCAAGCTGATGAAGGACCTGGGTTATGGCGCGGGCTATGCCTATGACCATGATGCCGATGGCGGGTTTTCCGGGCAAAGCTATTGGCCGGAGGAGATGGGCGCACAAACCTATTACACCCCCACTGATCGCGGTTTTGAAAAACGGATTGCCGAGCGACTGGCTTGGTGGGCCGAGCGGCGGGGCGAGTAGGCTGAGCGTGGGAGCGCCCCGATTTATCCTCCCATCCCGCCATTCCCGCGAAAGCCGGGATCCATCTCCTGCGCTCCAAGTCTCAACAGCAGGTGATGGATTCCCGCCTGCGCGGGAATGACGAAGTTGTGGCGACAGGTTGAATTTCCATAGGCCCTGGTCCCCGCTTTCGCGGGGATCATATGGCGTCGGACTGACGACAAACCGCGCTAAAGCAGACGGTGTGTGGGGTTTAGGCCGAGCGCTCAATCGAAGCGCAAGCCGCGCTAATCCTCTTGCGTCGCTCCGCCGCCTTGCTACGCGGAGCTATGGGCAAACTTACCGGTATTCGCGTCGTCGATCTCACGCAATTCTTCCCCGGTCCGATGCTGACCGTGATGATGGCCGATCACGGGGCCGAGGTCGTCAAGGTGGAACCGCCCGCGGGCGATCCGGTGCGCGCCATGGCGCCCTTTGCTGGGGAGCACAGCGTGTGGTTCGCCAACCTCAACCGCGGCAAGCACAGTGTCGCGCTCGACCTCAAAAGCGCGGAAGGCAAGGCGGTGCTGACCGACCTCGTCCGCAACGCCGACGTGTTTGTGGAGGGGTTTCGCCCCGGCGTCATGGCGCGGCTGGGGTTCGACTATGCTGCCGTGCGCGCGATCAACCCCCGCATCGTCTATGCCTCGATCAGCGCCTTTGGGCAGACGGGGGAGCTTGCCCACCACCCCGCGCATGACATGGCGGTTCAGGCGCTGGCCGGGTTTCTGTCGGTCAACGACGGGCCGGACGGCACGCCCGTGGTGCCCGGCGCGCCCAGCGCGGACATGGCGGCGGGGCTGACCGCGCTGTCGGCGATCCTGATGGCGCTGATCGGGCGGGAACGGACGGGGCAGGGCGACTATGTCGATATCGCCATGTTTGATGCGATGCTGCCCTGGTGCGTGCACACTGCTGGCGGTGCGATCGCGGGGGGCGAACCGCCACGTTCGGCCACGCAGCGCAGCCTGGGCGGCGCGGCCTTTTATCAGGTGTATGCGACGGCAGATGGTCAGCATGTCGTCCTTGGCGGGCGCGAGGTGAAATTTGCCCGCAATCTGCTCAACGCGCTGGGCCGCGCCGACCTCATCCCGCTCGCGGAGGCGGGCGCGGGCGCGGCGCAGGCGCCCTTGACGGCCTTTCTGCGCGAAACCTTTGCCGCGCGCACCCGGGCAGAGTGGGAGGAGTGGTTCGCCACCCTCGACGTCGCCTTCGCCCCTGTGCTCAGCTTTCGCGAGGCGTTCGACCAGCCGCACGTCGCCGAGCGCGGACTGATCGTGCGGTCGGGTAAGGAAGCGCACATCGCCCCGCCCATCCGCTTTGCCAGCGACCCGCCGTTCGTTCCCGCACCAACGCCGCCGCTGGGCGGGTGACGGACCGGAAAATCCCCGCTATAGAAACCTCAGCCGCCCCGGATGCCCGACTCGCTGACCAAGCGTGCCGTGCCACCGGGGCTGCATTTTTTGACCAGAACATAAGGTTGATGCCGATGGCCCGCCGCCGCCAAATCTATGAAGGCAAAGCCAAAATCCTTTACGAAGGGCCGGAGCCCGACACGCTGATCCAGTATTTCAAGGACGACGCGACCGCGTTCAACGCACAGAAGCGCGGGACGATCAATGGCAAGGGCGTGCTCAACAACCGCATTTCGGAGCATGTCTTTACCCTGCTCGGCAATATCGGTGTGCCGCATCATTTCATCCGCCGCCTCAATATGCGCGAACAGCTGATCCGGCGGGTGGAGATCGTGCCGATCGAAGTGATTGTGCGCAACGTCGCGGCGGGCACGCTGTCGAAACGGCTGGGGCTGGAGGAGGGGACGCCGCTCCCCCGCACGCTGATCGAATATTGCTACAAGGATGATGCGCTCGGCGATCCGCTGGTGGCGGAGGAACATATCGCCTGCTTCAACTGGTGCACGCAGGAAGAGCTGCATGATATTCAGGACATGGCGATCCGCATCAACGATTTCATGAGCGGCATGTTCGCCGCCGTCGGCATCCGTCTGGTCGATTTCAAGCTGGAGTTCGGTCGCTGGTTCGAGGGCGATTTCAGCCGGATCATCCTGGCCGACGAAATTAGCCCGGATGGTTGCCGCTTGTGGGATATGGCGACCAATGAAAAACTGGACAAGGACCGCTTTCGCCGCGATCTTGGCGGCGAGGTCGAGGCGTATCAGGAAGTGGCGCGCAGGCTCGGCCTGCTTCAGGGCGATGGCAGCGATAATGCGGTGCTCGACTTCGACAGCCACCGCAAGAAAAAGGGCAGCTGACCGGTTGGGGCCGGGTGCCATGCCTCGGGCTGAAACAAAATCGCATGTCCCGCGTTAGCCACGCTATTGGTCGGGGTATGCGCAGTTTGTTTAGATTTACCGCCTTTTTTATCATTGCCGTCTTTGCTGCCACCGCCGTTCAGGCGCAGACTTCGCCACCGGAGCCGATTATTTCCGACGAGGAACTGGCGCGCGAAGTCCCGTCGCTTGACGACGCACCGCTTGAAAGCATTTCGGCGTGGGAACAGCGCGAGGATGCGCAGGACGCTCAGGATGCCCAGGATGCATCCGCTAATCCCGCGCTCCAGGATGGTGATCCGACCGAAATCCTGCCCGATCCGCCGGTAACCGATCCGCTGCTCGATGCGCCATTGCCGTCCATCGACAGTTTCGATGCCGAACCACCGCCCGCGCCGACTGGCGCCGATGATGAAGCGCAGCGTCCGATCGGCTACACTGTCGTCCTGACCGGGCTGGAGGATCCTGCCGACACGCCCCCCGGCGAACGACCGCTGCGTGCGCTGCGCGGCCGGTTTTTCGCGCTCTCGGCGCTCGACCAGGATGGCCGCGCTGACAATCGCGCCACGGCGGCGGCGCGGGCAAGAGCGGACCGGCAATTGCTGCTCGACCTGCTGGTTGCGGCAGGCTTTTTCGATGCAGCAGTCGATCTCGCCGCCGATCCGCCAGCGACCGACGACGCGCCCATTACCATTCGTTTCGGCGTCAACGCCGGTCGCCGCTACCGCCTTGGCACAATCGCGTTCGACACGCCGCCGGTCGCGCCGCCCGATCTCGTCACCCGCAATTTCGTGCCCAAACCCGGCGACCCCATCGTCGCCGACACCATTTTGGCCGCGGAGGCGAACATTGCGGTACAATTGCCGGAAAACGGCTATCCCTTCGTGAAGCTGGGTCAGCGCGACATATTGCTCGATCCCGATGCGGGCACGGGCGACTATACGTTGCCGATCGATACCGGCCCGCGCAGCTATTTCGGCGGGGTGCGAACCGAGGGCAAGCTGGCCTTCGATGCCGACCATATAGCGATCCTGCGCCGCTTCCGCACCGGTGACCTTTATGATGCGCGGCTGGTCGATGATCTGCGCGCCGCGCTCGTCGCCACGCGGCTCTTGTCCACCGTGTCGGTGGAACCGGTGCTAAGCGCCGACACCGCACCCGACGGCACGGCCTATGCCGATTTGCTCGTGCGGCAGGAAGCGGGGCCGCCGCGCACCTGGGCGGCCAGCGCGGGTTACGGCACCGGCCAGGGGCTGCGAGCGGAAGGCAGCTGGACCCACCGCAATCTGTTCCCGCCGGAAGGCTCGTTGACCGTCAGCGCGGTGGCGGGGACGCAGGAACAGGCATTTGGCGTCGCCTTTGCCCGTGCCAACACCGGGCGGCGCGACCGCAATATCGAGTTGTCCGCATCGCTCCTGCGCAGCGACTATGACGCGTTTCAGGCTTATACCGGGCGGCTCGCTGGCGCGATCAGCTATGTCTCGACACCGATCTGGCAGAAACGGTTGACCTGGGCCGCTGGGTTCGAACTGCTCGCGACATCGGAAAATGCGTTCGACGCTAGGCGCGCGGCTCGCGACCGCCGCATCTACTATGTCGCCGCCTTGCCGGCGCAGGTCGGGTTCGACCGTTCCGACGACCTGCTCGATCCGGTGCGCGGTTTCCGCATTAACCTCAAACTGTCACCCGAAGCCGCGCTGGGCGGCGGCACCAACGCCTATGTTCGCAGCATGGTGGAGGGCACCGCCTATTATTCGCCGACCACCAATCTGGTGCTGGCGGCGCGCGCGCGGGTGGGGTCGATTGCCGGAGCGGAGCGTGATGAGATCGCGCCCTCGCGCCGTTATTATGGCGGCGGCGGCGGGTCGGTGCGCGGCTTTGGCTATCAGAATCTCGGCCCGCGCGATCCCAATGGCGATCCCATTGGCGGCCGCAGCCTGAACGAAGCGGCGGTCGAGGCACGCTATCGTTTCGGCAATTTCGGCGCGGCGGCGTTCGTCGATGCGGGTCAGGTCTATGCGTCCAGCCTGCCACAGTTCGACAACTGGCGTTTCGGCATCGGCATCGGTGGGCGCTTCTATACCAATTTCGGCCCGCTGCGCCTTGACGTCGCGACGCCGATCAACCGACGCCAGGGCGAGGCGCGGGTGTCCGTCTATGTGTCGATCGGGCAGGCTTTCTGATGCGCGGGCGGCATATCCTGATCGCCCTCGGCGCTGTGCTGGGACTGCTGATTGCGGTGCTCGCGGGCGGCTATCTCTGGCTCGACAGCCGCTCCGGCCATGCTTTTGTCGTGCGTCAGATCGCCAATTTTCAGGCGGAAAATGGCCTGACGGTGCGGATCGGGCGGATTGAAGGCTCGCTGTATGACCGCGCCGTGCTGCGCGACGTCCGCATCCTCGACACCCAGGGCAGCTTTGCGCTCATTCCCGAGGCGCGGCTCGACTGGCATCCCTTTGCCTATCTGCGCGGCGCGGTCCGTATAGACCGGCTGGTGGCGCCAGAGGCGCGGCTGAACCGCCTGCCGCAACTGCGCGCCGTACCCGATCGCGGCGAGCCGCTGCTGCCGGACATCGACATTCACATTGGCGAATTGCGCATCGATCGCGTCCGCATTGCCCCAGCGGTGACCGGCCGCGCACAGACGGGCAGCCTGCGGGCAAAGGTCGATATCGCCGACCGGCGCGCGGTGATCGACGCCGCCGCCGCGACCAGCGAGGGCGACAGGCTCGCGCTCCGGCTCGATGCCGTGCCCGACGACAATCGTTTCGACGTGAAGGCACGGCTTGCGGCTCCGGCAACCGGGTTGTTCGCGGCGATGACGGGTCAGGGCATGGCCATGACGATGACACTGGACGGCCGCGGCGACTGGCAACGCTGGGATGGTGCGCTGGCGGCGCGCACGGGCGATACACCGCTTGCCGATCTGGCACTGTCCGCACGCAACGGCCTGTTCGCCGTCAAGGGCGATGTGGCGGCGCAGCCCCTGCTTGGCGATACGGCAATCGGCCGGGGGCTGGCGGGCACGACTGCGGTCGATATGACCGCCGCGCTGGACAAGCGCATCGCTCGCCTGAGCGGCACGGTGCGGTCGGAGGCGGCGACGATCGCCCTCGACGGGGTGGCCGATCTGGGCGAAAGCCGCTTCGATGACCTTGCCGTCGATTTCACGGTCCCGCGCGCCGAACGCTTCGCCCCCAATGTCCATGCTGCAGGATTGACCGGACGGCTGCTCCTGAACGAAGGCTTTGTCGCACCGACTGTGAGCTACCGCATTACCGCGGCACGGCTTGCTTTCGACCAGACCGCGCTGGAGGGCTTTTCGGCCAGCGGCGAGGCGCGGGGGCGAAATGGCGAATGGAGCATCCCCGTCACCGCGCGGGCGCGCCGGATCAGCGGCGTCAACCAGGTCGCGGGCGGATTGCTGACCAATGTGGCGCTGAACGGCAACCTTGCGATGGCGAACGGGCGTATCTTGTCCGACAATCTCCGCATCCGGTCGGACCGCATCAATGCGACCGCGTTGCTCGTGGGCGATATTGGCGCGGGCGTCTATACCGGCGCGCTCAATGGCCGGGTCGATGATTTCCGGCTGGAATCGGTCGGCCTGTTCAATGTGGAGGCCGACGTCGATCTCGAAACACGGACGCAGCAGGGCTTTGCGCTGGTCGGCACGGTCAAGGCGCGCTCGACACGGTTGTTCAGCGACGGGGTGCGCAATTTCCTTGGTGGTCAGATGACGGTGAACAGCGGCATCCGCTATGGCACCGACGGCGTGCTGCGCATTACCCGCACTACCCTGATCGCGCCGCAATTCCGGCTCAACACGGGCAGTGGCACCTACGTCGCCAGCAGCGGGCGGGTGGTCTTCAACGGCAGCGGCCTTTCGTCGCAATATGGGCGTATCGCGCTCGCCATCACCGGCACGGCCACGCGGCCAGAGGTGCGCATCCGTGCGGCGAACCCCGGGCTGGGCGTTGGACTGGCGGATATTGACGCGCGCGTGACGCGCAGCGCGCAGGGTTTTGCCGTCACCTTCACGGGTGCCAGTGATTACGGTCCGGTCGGCGGTGCGCTCGATATCGTGACGGGCACCGGTCCGCTGACCATCGATGTGCGGCGGGGCGATTTTGCCGGCATCGGCTTTGCCGGGCGAATACGGCAGACCGCCGCCGGTCCCTTCGCAGGCGAACTGCGCGGGTCGGGTTCAGGGTTCGACGGTACGGTGCTACTGTCGTCGCAGGGCCGCTTTCAACGTGCCGTCATCGATGCCACCGCGAACAACGCCATGCTCAGCGGCATGCGCACGCTCAGCATCGGGCGCGGCATCATCCGCGCCGATGTGACGCTGTTCAACCAGCCGCAAGTCGTCGCCGACGTCCAGCTTGAAAATGCGGTCAGCGGCACGCTCAGCATTGCCGCCGCGCGCGCCAGGATCAATTATCAGGGCGGCAGCGGCACCGCGCGGCTGCTGGCGGAAGGACGCAGCGCCGTTCCTTTCCGTGTAGCCGTCAATGCCGCGCTGACGCCCACGCTGTGGCGCATCGCTGCACGCGGGCGGGCAAGCGGCGTCGACTTCGCCACAGATGGGCCGCTGCGCATCGTACCCGAACGCGGCGGCTATGCCATTCGGCTGTCGCGGATCACCATCGGCGACGGCAATGTGCGGCTGGCGGGGCGCTATGGTGATGGTATCGAACTGCAATCGCGGCTCGACAATGTCAGCCTTGCGGCACTGGCACCGGTCATGCCCGGCCTTGGCCTGGGCGGACGCGTCAGCGGCAGCGTCGACTGGTCGCAGCCAAGCCTTGCCGCCTTCCCCCGGGCCGACGCCCGCCTGGAAATCGCACGCTTTACCCGCATCAGCCTTGGTGCCGCTTCGCAGCCGGTGGACATCAGCCTGGTTGGACGCCTGCTGCCCGATGGCGGCAATGCACGTGCAGTCATCCGGCGGCGCGGCGCGGCGGTCGGGCGGGTCCAGATTGACTTGAAACCGCTGGCACCTGGGACCGGACCATGGACCGAACGCTTGCTCGCGGCACCGCTGGGCGGTGGCATCCGCTACAATGGCCCGGCCGACACGCTATTTTCCCTCGCGGCGCTGGCGGACCAGAGCCTGAGCGGTAACATCGGCGTTGCCGCCGATTTTACCGGGCGGGTTCAGCAACCGGCGCTGACCGGCGTGGTGCGCGCCAATGACCTGATTTACGAAAATGACGTTTATGGCACGCGCCTCACCGCCATGCGGGTGCGCGGAACCTTTACCAATGACCAGCTTGACGTGACGGAACTGACCGCGCGCGCGGGCGACGGGACGATCAGCGGACGGGGCTTCGTCAACCTGTCGTCGGCAAAGGGATTTCCGCTTCAGCTCGACCTCAACCTTGATCGTGCGCGGTTGGCGCGCAGCGACCTGATCTCCGCCGCTGCCACCGGCGCCTTGCGGGTCAGCAATACCCCCGGCGGCGATGCGCTGGTCAGCGGGACGCTCGCCCTCCCCGAAACCCGGTTCCGCATCGTGCGCCAGGGGTCGGCGCGTGTCACCACGCTGACCGGGGTACGGCGAAAGGCTCCCGCTGGTCGGCCGCGTGTAACGGGCGATGCGGACGCGATCAGCAGCCTGCCCGGTGACTGGAAACTCGACATCCGCCTGACCGCCGCCGACGAGCTTTATGTGCGCGGCATGGGCCTTGAATCCGAATGGGGCGCGCGGTTGCATGTCACCGGCACGTCCGGCGCCCCGCGCATGGCGGGAGAGATGGAGCTGGTGCGTGGAACGCTGGGCTTTGCCGGACGATCCTTCGAACTGGAAAGCGGGCGGATCAGCTTTACCGGCGGCGTGATCACCGATCCCGCACTGCGCGTAACCGCGGCCAGCGAGGTCGATGGCACGACGGTCCGCGTCAATGTCGCCGGCACGGGGACAAACCCGGAAATCACTTTTTCGTCCACCCCCGCCCTGCCGCAGGATGAAATCATGGCGCGCATCCTGTTCGGCAACTCGATCGGCGAATTGTCGGCGGTGCAGGCGGTCCAGCTTGCCGCCTCGCTCAACAGCCTGCGCGGCGGGACCGGGGGTTTCAGCCCCATGTCGGTGCTGCAATCGGCAACGGGCATCGATCGCCTGCGCATCCTGGGGGCCGATGAGCAGACAGGACGCGGAACGGCGGTCGCGCTCGGCCAATATATCACGAACGATGTTTATGTTGAGATCGTGACCGACGCGCGGGGCTATACCGCCAGCCAGATTGAAATCAGCCTGACGCCGGCCCTGTCGCTGCTCAGTCAGATCAGTTCGTTCGGGACGTCGAACGTCAACGTGCGATACCGAAAGGATTATTGATGCGCTGGCTGGTGGGCCTGATGCTGCTCGCGGGATGCAGCGAGCCGGATTTTTCCGAACGCTACGACGCGACCGAACAAAAGATCAGGGCGCAGGAAC